>ERZ1643250.2096-NODE-2096-length-15561-cov-4.771766_pt1 | contig 15561 bp, 8 predicted proteins | sample MGYA00579262_ERZ1643250 | MGnify/ENA primary metagenome ERZ1643250 (study PRJEB29033, sample SAMEA4952265) | chicken gut metagenome | biome: Broiler Chicken; feature: Gastrointestinal Tract; material: Caecum | place: Ireland | collected 2018 | study: Broiler...
ATGTAGTGCGGGATGCCCCCCATCTCCCCTTTTGAAGGCTTTGCAGTGCCGATGTTGAGCCCTTTGTAAACGAGGAGGGCGTCCGCCGAGACGATCTCGCCCTTCAGACGCTTTGCGCATGCAACGGAGAGCGCCGTCTTGCCCGACGCCGTGGGGCCTGAGATGACGAGCGCCTTCATACGATCCTCTTGAAGAGCTTTTCAAAGTCGCTCTTTTTCATTCTGACGACAGCGGGCCGCCCGTGCGGGCACTTCAAGCCCATGTCGCCGTCCATATCTGAAAGCAGACGCTTTGCCTCCTCTTCCGTGAGCCGTTCGCCGCCCTTGACCGCTGCTTTGCACGCCATCGTGGCGAGTTTATCGCGGGCGATGTCGGAAAGGCGGATGGCGCGGAGCGATTCCATCGAGGAGAGCACTTCGCGGAAGAACGCCTCGATATCCATGCCGAAGAGATCGAGCGGCACCGCAGAGACTTTGACGGACGTGCCGCCGAATTCGTCGATGTCGAACCCGAGGGCGCGGAGAGCCTCGAACTGCGAGGTGAGGAAGGAAAATTCCTGCGCGTTGACTGTGAGGATATAGGGCATGAGCATGGGCTGGGAGAGCGGCGTGCGCGCTTCGCACTTATTCTTGAGCTTTTCGTAGATGAGCCGCTCGTGTGCCGCGTGCTGATCGATAAAGTACGCTTCATCGCCGCGCTCGAAGATGAGGTACGTTTCAAAGAGTACGCCGCGGAATATGAGCGTAGAAGGGTCGATCTTCTGCTGTTTTGCCCTTTCGTCGCGCTCCAAAAGGTATTTTTTGTTCTCCTCGAAGGCGTCTTCCTGCTCTTCCTGCGGGGCGGGGCGCGAAGACGCGAGAGGCGAGCGCACTTCGAAGGTGTTGGGCTTCTCCTCTTCGAGGGCGCGGACGCGCTCACGGCCGTGAAGTTTGGGGATCTCGAATGCGAGCTCCTTCTTCGCCTCCTCCACGCTCATGCGAGGGGCGGGCTTTGCGGTTTGGGACGCCTCTGCGGGCTTGGGAACAGCCTTGAATGCCGGCGCCGAGGCTTCGGAAACGGCGTTTGCAGGCGCGGGCTGCGCAGCGGGGGCTTTTGCGGGAGCTTCTGGAAGGGGCGAGACAGCCCCCTTGTTCTTCCCCACAGTGGAAGAGATGGCGGGCGAAATGTATTCGAGCGCCGCGGAGCTCCCGTCGAGCACCGCCGAGATGACGGAATACACCGTACCGTAGACGATGCGGTTATCGGCAAAGCGGACGTCTGCCTTATTGGGATGCACGTTGACGTCGACGACCTCGGGCGGCACCTCCAAAAAGAGCACATAGAAGGGATACTGCCGCTTCATGAGGTAGCTCCCGTAGGCGTTGGTGACGGCGAGCGCGACCGTCTGATTGACGATGTATCTTCCGTTCAGAAAGAGGCTCTGATAGCTTCGGTTGGGCTTGTTGTAGGCGCGGTTGCCGATATATCCGAAAAGGCGCATGCCGTGCTTTTCGGCGCGGATGGAGATGCAGTTTTGAAGCGTCCCCGCACCGTACACGACGGCGAGCGCGCTTTCGAGCCCGTCGCCGAAGGAGCGGTAGCGCACCTTGCCGTTGACGAGATAGGTGAAGGAAATTTCGGGGCGGGAGAGCAGGAAGCGCGCCATGATGGCGGTGATGTCCCCCTCCTCGCTCGCGTCACTCTTTAGGAATTTGAGGCGGGCGGGCGTGTTGTAAAAGAGGTTTTCGACGGTGACGACGGTGCCCTCTGCGCCGCCTGCGGGGGAAATTTCGCCGAAGACGCCCCCCTCTACGGTGAGCGAGTACGCTTCCTCCCCCTTCGCGCGGGAGAGGATGGTCGTCTTGGATACGGAAGCGACGGAAGCGACCGCCTCGCCGCGGAAGCCGAGCGTAAAGATGGCGGCAAGGTCGTCCGCCGTCTTCAATTTGCTTGTCGCGTGCGGCAGGAAGGCGGCTTTGAGGTCGTCTTTTTTGATGCCCGAGCCGTTGTCCGTCACGCGGATGAGCTTTTTGCCGCCGCCCTCCGCTTCGACGGTGATCTCCGTGGCGCCCGCGTCGATGGCGTTTTCGACGAGCTCCTTGACGACGGAATACGGCCGGTCGACGACCTCGCCTGCTGCGATGCGGTTATAGACTTCGGGGGGCAGAATGTTGATCATTTGTTCTCCTTCCAGCGCACGATGAGCTGAAATGCCGCCATGGGCGTGAGGGTGTTGATGTCGAGCGCGGCAAGCTCGTCAAGGACGGGGCTGCTCTCCGCCTCGGGCGATCCGGGCTCTTCGGGCTCTTGGGAAATATTTTGCGCACTGCGCGCGAGGTCGTTCTTTTCGAGCTTCTTTAAGATGCGCTTGGCGCGGGACGTGACTTCTTCGGGTACGCCTGCAAGGGAAGCGACTTCGACGCCGAAACTGCGCGATGCCCCGCCCCGCACGATCTTGCGCAGGAACACAATGGAGCCGTTGACTTCGCGGGCGTTTATTTTATAGTTCTTGACGCCCTCGAGCCGCCCTTCGAGCTCGGTGAGTTCGTGATAGTGCGTTGCAAAGAGCGTCTTTGCGCGGATCTTTTCGTTGAGATATTCGATGACCGCCCACGCGATGGAGAGGCCGTCGTAAGTGCTCGTGCCGCGCCCCACTTCGTCGAGGATGAGAAGGGAGCGGGAAGTGGCATTGCGCAAAATGTTGGCGACTTCCGTCATTTCGACCATGAAGGTGGAGCGGTCTAAAATCAAATTGTCGCTCGCGCCGATGCGGGTGAAGATGCGGTCGGTAAGCGGCACGCGCGCCCGCTTTGCAGGCACGAAACAGCCGATGTGCGCCATGAGCGCGATGAGCGCCGTCTGGCGGAGATAGGTGCTCTTGCCCGCCATGTTGGGGCCCGTGATGACCATCGTGCGGTTCTGATCGCCGTCCAAGAGGCAGTCGTTGGGCACAAAGCGGTCTTTGGAGAGCGCTTCGACGACGGGATGACGGCCGTCCTCTATTTCAAGCGCGCCGTCTTCGGCAATTTCGGGGCGGCAGTACTTGTTTTCCTTTGCTTTCGTCGCGAAGGCGAGGAAGCAGTCGAGCTGCGCAACGGCGGAGGCGAGCTGCTGGAAGACGGGGATATTTTGGGAGAGGACGGACAAGATTTCGTCGAAGAGCTCCTCTTCGAGGCGGCGGGAGCGCTCGTCGCTGCCCAAAATTTTGCTTTCGAGCTCTTTGAGCTCTTCCGTCGTGTAGCGTTCGCCATTCGTGAGCGTCTGGCGGCGCACATAGGAATACGGGACTTTCTCCTTGAAGGAGTTGCTCACCTCGATATAGTAGCCGAACACGCGGTTGAAGCCCACTTTCAAAGTGCGGATGCCCGTGCGTTCGCGCTCGCGCGCTTCGAGTTCGGCGATGAGGGTGCGGCTCTCCGACCTGATGTCGCGGAGGGAATCGAGCGTTTTGTTGTAGCCGCGGCGGATGAAATTCCCCTCTTTGCGCGTCGTCGCCGTCTCGGAAATGGCGCTGTCTAAAAGAGCGCAAATTTCGCGCGTATCGGCAAGGTCGGAGGCAATGGCGCGGAGCAGTCCGGAGGAAAAGCCCGTCAGCTGCATTTTAAGCGATGGAATGGCGGCGAGCGAACGGGAGAGCGAGATGCAGTCCTGCGGCTGTAAATTGCCGTTGGAGATGCGACCCGCGAGGCGCTCGATATCGCGCATGCCGCCCAAAAGATCGGAGATGCCCATGCGGACGACGGTGGCAGAGGCAAGCTCTTCGACGGCGTCGAGGCGGCGGTCGATCTTCTCCTTATCGAGAAGCGGCGTGATGAGCATGGAAGCGAGCTTCCTGGCGCCCATGCCCGTGCGCGTCTTATCGAGGAGCCATAAAAGCGAGCCGTAGCGCTTGCCCTCGGCGTTGTTTTTTAAGATCTCCAAATTGCGGACGGCGACGGGATCGAGCGTCATATAGCCCGCGCTCTCGGAAAGGGTCAGGCGGTTGATGTTGGAAAGGGCGTGCTTCTGCGTTTCGCGCAGGTACTCGAGGAGCGCGCCCGCCGCAATGGCGGCAATGGGCTTTGCGTCGAGCCCCAACGCTTCCAAAGACGCCGCATGGAGCTGCTCTTTGAGGTTCTTTTCGGCAGAAGCGGCCGCAAATGCCCACGGGAGATAGCAGGAAAAGGCGGGCAGGAGATGGCGCTCGACTTCTTCGCTCTCCTTGACGTCGAGGAGAAGTTCGTCGTTGCAGATGATCTCGGCGACGGAGAGATTGACAAGGTGCGACAAAAGCGCCTCTTTGTCCTCTTCGCAGGAAGCACAGAATTCGCCCGTCGTGATGTCTGCCCACGCGAGGGCGTACTGCCCCGAACGCTTGACGGCGCAGGCGATGTAGTTGTTCTTGCGCTCATCCAGAAGGCCGTCTTCGATGAGCGTGCCCGCCGAGACGACGCGGATGACGTCCCGCTCCACCATGCCGCGGCCCGCTTCCTTGGGGTCGGAAAGCTGTTCGCAGATCGCGACCTTCTCGCCCAGAGAGACGAGCTTGGAGATGTATGTTTCCGCCGCGTGATAGGGAACGCCGCACATGGGCGCGCGCTCTTCGAGCCCGCAGTCCCGCCCCGTGAGCGTGAGATCGAGGAGTTTGGAGACGCGCACGGCGTCGTCGAAGAACATCTCGTAAAAGTCGCCGAGACGATAGAAAATGACGCAGTCTTTGTACTGCTCTTTGACTTTGAGATAGTGCTCCATCATGGGAGAGAGAGCCATAGATGTCCTCCTGAGTATATCAAGTTAAAAAATGAAGGCGCGCGGCACCGTATTGCGACGATTTTTTTCAAACCAAAGTACCGAACAGCGATATGCCATTTGCATGGTCGACTTTCAAATTTACAAACTCGCCGATGACGTTTTGTTCGCTTGCAAAGTAGCCCATGCGGCCCGATTCGTTTCTTCCGAGATAGAGCCCCTTCTTTTCGTCGTAGTCCTCGCACAGAATTTCCGTGACTTTGCCGACATATTCGAGCGATTTGAGCCGTGTGTTTTCGTTGACGGCGTCGACGAGGCGCATGATGCGCTCTTTGGAGACTTCTTCGGGGATGCGTCCCTCCATCTGAGCCGCCTTGGTGCCCGTGCGGGGGGAGTAGACGAAGGTGAAGGCGGAGGAAAAGTCCGCCTCTTTGACGAGGGAGAGCGTCTGAAGGAAGTCCTCCTCCGTCTCCGTCGGGAAGCCGACGATGAGATCGGTCGTGACGGCGCAGTTCGGGATGAATTCGCGCAGCATCCTGATCTCGCTCGTGTACTTTTCGCGCGTGTAGCGGCGGTTCATGAGAGCGAGGATGCGGTCGCTCCCCGCCTGCACGGGAAGATGGAGCAAATTGCAGATCTTATCGTGCTTCTGCATGACGAGGGCGAGCTCTTTTGTGAAATCTTTGGGGTGCGACGTCATGAAGCGCAGGCGGAATTTGCCCTCGATGCGAGCCCAGCGGTCCAAAAGCTCGGAGAAGGACATGCCGCCCTGCCCGTCGCTGTTGTATGAATTGACGTTTTGGCCCAAGAGCGTGATCTCTTTGTACCCCTCGGAAACGAGGCTTTCGACTTCTTCTAAGATGACTTCCGCCCTGCGGGAGCGCTCTCTGCCCCTCACATAGGGCACGATGCAGTAGGTGCAGAAGTTGTTGCAGCCGTAGGTGATGTTCACCCAGGCGTTGGGATAGCTCGTGCGGACGGGCGTGATATGATCTTCCGTCTCCTTTCGCTCGGGAAGGACGGAGACCTGCTTTTTGCGCTTTTCGCGCAGGGCATCGATGAGGGCGCCGAGCTCCGCGACGTTGTGCGTGCCGAAGATGATGTCGATGAAAGGAAACTTCTCTTTGAGAAGCTGCGCCTTGCCTTCTTCCTGCGCCATGCAGCCGCCCACGGCGACGATGAGCTCTTTTTTGCGCTTTTTGAGCTTTTTTAAGTTGCCGATGTTGCCGAAGGCGTGGTTTTCTGCGTTTTCGCGGATGCAGCAGGTGTTGAAGACGATGATATCTGCCTCTTCCTCTCTCTCGACAGGGGTCGAATACCCCTTTTCGCGGAGGATGCCCGCGATCTTTTCCGATTCGTGGACGTTCATCTGGCAGCCGTATGTGACGATATGATAGTTCAAAGCGTGGAAAAGACCTCCCCTACTTTTTCGTGGATAACGAGTTCGCACTCGCCGTCCAAGGGCGTTTTGTCGCGGTTGATGAGCACGAGGTGCTCGCCGCGGAAATAGCTTAAAAAACTTGCGGCGGGATAGACAGAGAGCGACGTGCCCGCCACGATGAGAAGATCGGCGGCTGCAATGGCGCGGACGGCGCCGAGGATGGTATTCTCGTCGAGCGGTTCGCCGTAGAGGACGACGTCGGGCTTGATGATGCCGCCGCATCCGCAGCGGGGAATGCCCGCGCTTTCTTTGATATATTCCGCCGGAAAGCGCTTGCCGCAGGAAAGGCAGTGATTGCGGTAAATGCTGCCGTGGAGTTCGAAGACGCGCTTGGAGCCCGCCTTCTGATGGAGGCCATCGATGTTCTGCGTGACGACGGCAAGGAGTTTGCCCTCCTGCTCCCATTCGGCAAGTTTTTTGTGCGCCGCGTTGGGCTCGGCGTTCAAGGGGAGCATTTTATCGCGGTAAAAGCGGTAAAATTCTTCGGTGTGCGAATAGAAGTAGGTGTCGCTCAAGATGGTTTCGGGCGGGACGGAATACTTTTGGTTGTAGAGCCCGTCCTGAGAACGGAAGTCGGGGATGCCGCTCTCCGTTGAGACGCCCGCGCCGCCGAAAAAGACGATGCGGGAACTGTTTGCGACAAGTTCTTTGAGTGTTGCCATGCGCCTTTTCCTCCTGATACCTGATTATAGCACAAAATGCGCCGTTTTTCAACCCGTGCCGCTGACCGCGTGCGAATTTTTTGCAAAAAAGCACATACTGCGGGCAATGAAAGTTTTCGGGAAGATCATGCTCATTGTGGGAGCGGCGCTCCTTATCGCCCTTGCCGCCTTCGTGCTGTTTGCGCTTGTTTCGACGGCGAACGTGAAACTCGAGCCCGAGAAACTGCACACGGAGAGCGCGCAGGTGCAGCTTCTGGCGGGAGACGGCGAAAAGATCGCCTCGCCCAAACAATATGCGGAGCTCGAGACGCTGCCGCCGCATCTTCCCGCCGCGTTTGTGGCGGTCGAGGACAAGCGCTTTTATGCGCACGGGGGGTTGGACGTTTTGCGCATCGGGAAAGCGGCGCTCAAAAATATCGCAAGTTTTTCCTTCCGCGAGGGGGCTTCGACCATCTCGCAGCAGCTCATCAAGAACACCCATCTTTCGGGGGAGAAGACCATCCGCCGCAAGCTCAAAGAATGGAAGCTGACGCGGCAGCTGGAAAAAAATTATTCGAAGGAGCAAATTTTGGAGCTCTATCTCAACTCCATCTACTTCGGGCACAGCGCCTTCGGCGTGGGGAGCGCCGCGCAGTACTACTTCGGAAAGGACGCGGGCGAGCTTGTGCCCGCCGAGAGCGCCATGCTGGCGGCTTTGGTGCGCTCGCCCAACCGCTACTCCCCCTTCCGAGACGAGGCGGCGTGCAAAGAGCGGCGCGATCTGGTGCTCGCCCTCATGGAAGAGCAGGGCGTTTTGTCGGCGCAAGAGGCGAAGGAGGCGAAGGAGACCCCCCTCCCCCAAACGCCGCACGAAAATAAGACTTCGAGCTATGTGCAGCTCGTGTTTGAAGAACTTTCCGAAGTATTCCCCGAGCTTGCGTCGGAGGATAAGCTCGTCGTCGAGACGTACTTCGACCGCGCGCTGCAGGAGAAGATGGAAGCGTATTCGGCGGAGAGCGGCTGCACGCTGATCGCGGCGGAGAATGAGGGGCATGCGCTCATCGCCTATCATACGACGGCAGGAGAGATCCGAAGGAGCCCCGCTTCCCTCATCAAGCCCTTGGGGGTGTACGCGCCCGCGCTCGAAGAGGGGCTGCTCTCCCCCGCGACGCCGCTTCTCGACGAGCCCGTCTCTTACGGGGGGTACTCCCCCAAAAATTACGACGGGAAGTGCGCGGGCTATGTGAGCGCGCGGGAGGCGCTTGCAAGAAGCCTCAACATCCCCGCCGTCAAGGTGATGAATAGCGTAACGCCCAAAAAGAGTGCTCAATATCTGCGGGAGATGGCGCTGCCCGTGTATGCCGAGGATGAGACGCTCGCACTCGCCCTCGGCGGGATGCGGGTGGGCTTTACGATGAGAGAGCTTGCCTCCGCCTTTTTGACCCTCTCGGACGGCGGACTGTTTGCGCCCGCGAAGTGCATCAGGCGCGTGACAGACGAAAGCGGGAAGGTGCTCTATGAACGGGCGGAAGAGAAGCGGCGCGTCTTTTCGGAAGAGACAAGCTATCTCCTTTCGGACATGCTGCACACGGCGGCGACGGAGGGCACGGCGAAGAAACTCAGGACGCTCCCCTATTTCGTGAGCGCAAAGACGGGCACGGGCGGAACGGAAAAGGGCAATACGGACGCCTATGCAATGGGATATACGTCGGAGCATACCCTCGGCGTGTGGCTCGGGAACATCGATAATTCCCCCATCTTAGCAACAGGCGGCGGAGAGCCCGCAAACGAGCTGTATGCCCTTTTCAAGGCGCTCTACAAGGAACGGACGCCCGAAGCGTTTGCGCGGCCCGAGAGCGTTGTGGCAGCGGCGCGCGACACGGAAGAATATGAAAACAGGCACCGCCTGGTACTCGCCGACCCCACGGCGCCCGCCGCTCTGACGAAGAAGGAGCTGTTTTCCGCCGCGCATCTTCCGCAGACGGTGAGCGACCGATTTTCGATGCCGCGCATCGAAAATCCACACATTTTTGTGAAAAACGGGGTGGTGTGCATCCGATTATGTCTGACACAGTACTATGATTACGAGGTAAAACGCGAAGGCGGGGGCGAAAATAAGCTCATTTACCGCGGAAAATGGCGGGAAACGGTGTGCGACGGCAGCGTGAGGGCGGGCGTCCGCTATACCTATACCGTGACGCCCTTTTATGGGGAGAAGGCGGGAGAGAGCGTCGTGCTCCCCTCTGTGCGCCTCGATGAGGGGGAGCTGCCCGAAGAATGGTGGGAGTAACGGAAAGGCGATTGACCCTAATATGAGGAAGTATAGAGACGCCCGCCCGCATTTTTGCGGGCGGGCGGGGAATGCGGCGCGGCGGCCCCGGGTTTGGGGGCGCCGCGCCGCTTATGATGTGTTTTTATTCGGTGAGATCGAAGACCTCTTTGCTTGCCATCGCCTCGTCCATGAGGCGGGCGACATCGAGCTTATTTTCCTCCTCTTCGACGAAGGAGAGCTTGGGCTTGATGGCGGGGAATTCGGGCAGGAAGACGGTGCAGCAGTCCTCATACGGGAGGACGGACGTCTCGTAAGTGCCGATCTTGCGCGAGATCGAAATGATCTCGTCCTTATCGAAGCCGATGAGGGGGCGCAGGACGGGGAGCGAGACGACGGCGTTCGAGGAGGTGATGCCCTCGATGGTCTGGCTCGCGACCTGGCCTAAACTTTCGCCCGTGATGAGGCACTGCCCGCCGATCTGTTTTGCATGGCGCTCCGCAAGGCGGTACATGAAGCGGCGAAGGAGGGTGACGTTGAGTTCGGGCGCGCACTTTGCGTGGATCTCTTCCTGGATGTGCGCGACGTTGAGCGTTACAAGGCGGGCGGAGTGGGAGAAGCGGGAAAGCTCGCGGGCGAGCTCCTTGACTTTCTCCTTCGCCCCGTCGTTGGTGTAGGGGTAGCTGTGGAAATGGAGAAGTTCGACGCTCATGCCGCGCTTTGCCATCATATAGCCCGCGACGGGAGAGTCGATGCCGCCCGAGATGAGGAGCACCCCCTTGCCCGACGTGCCGACGGGCATGCCGCCGACGCCCGGCTCGAACGCCGAAAAGACGAGCGCGGTGCCGTTTTCGCGGATGTCGAGACAGACGGTGTGCTGGGGGGCGTGGACGTCCACCCTGAGGGCGGGGTTCTTATCGAGTAAATACCCCCCAACTTCGGCGTTGAGCTGCATGGAAGTTTTGGGGTACTTCTTGTCGGCGCGGTGGGTATCCACCTTGAAGGTGCCCTCCTTGGGGCAGACTTTAAGGGCGGCAGCAAAGAGCTCCCCCATCGAGGTGCCCGTCGAGAGCCCGACCGAATAGGAATGCACGCCGAAGACGCGGGAGATGCGGTCGCAGATCTCCTCGGTGCGGTCTTCGTCGAAACAGGCGACGAGATAGCGGCCGCTCAGGCGGTGCAGTTCGTGTTTAAGGCCCTTTAAGGCGCGCTCCAGATTGACGGAGAAGACGCGCTCGAAATATCCCCTGTTCTTGCCTTTTAAGTGGATCTCCGCATAGCGGATGATGATGACTTTTTGCATATTCAACTCCTTGCCGTGCGTGCGATGAGCTCGCGCGCCGCACTGTTGGCAGCCTGTGCCGCCGTTTGGACTTCCTCTTGCGTCGTCGTGGGCGAGAAACTGAACCGAAGGACGCCGTTGAGATACTCCTTCCCTACGCCGCAGGCGGTGATGACGCGGCTTGTGGGGTGCTTGGAAGAACAGGCGCTGCCCGTGCCCACGAGGACGCCGCGCTCCTCCAAAAGGCGCTGCAATATTTCGCCGCGCAGGTTTTTCGCCGCGACGGTGAGGATGTACGGCGTGCCGTCTTCGGGCGAGATGCGCATAAAAATATCCTTGTCGAGCGCGGAAAAGAGCTGCTCGCGGTATTCTTTGATGCGCGCATAATCGCCATCAAGGGTAGAAAACTTCTTTTTTGCCGCCGCTTCGAAGCAGAGGATGCCGAAGACGTTCTCCGTCCCGCTGCGAAGCCCCCCTTCCTGCCCGCCGCCGAAGAGATAGGGCGAAAGCGGAATGCCTTTGCGGCGGATGAGCGCGCCCGTCCCCTTTGCGCCGCCGATCTTATGGGCGCTGACTGCATAAAAGTCGATGTCGGGCGTGAGACGGAACGGGAGCTTGCCGAACGCCTGCACGCCGTCGCTCAGAAAGAGACAGCGCGGGTTCTTACTTTTGACGGCTTTGGCAAGCGAAATAATGTCGTTGACGGCGCCCGTCTCGTTGTTGACATGGACGACGGAAACGAGCGTCGTCTTGTCGTCGACAAGGGATAGAAGCGCTTCCGCGTCCACCCTGCCGTCGGAAAGAAGGGGCGCAAAGCGGGGTTCGATATTGCGCTGTCTGAGCTCCGAAAAGCTCTGATAGACTGCGGCGTGCTCCCCCGCCGTCGTCACCGCGTTGCCGCGGCGGGCGGCAGAGAAGATCGCCGTATTGTCCGCCTCCGAGCCGCACGAGGTGAAATAAAGTTCGAAGCGCGTTTTATCGGCGATCCGCGAGAGGAGAAATTCCCGCGCACGGCGGAGTTCGCCCTGCACCAAGACCCCTCCGCCATAGAGCGCAGAGGGGTTGAAGTACTTCTCATGAAGATAGGGAAGCGCTGCCTCCACCGCGTCCTTGTCGGGACGGGTGGTGGCGGCATTGTCGAGATAGATCATGTTCAGTTTGCTTCGTACTTGCTTCTTCCTGCGGCGCGGACGAGGTATTCCAAGATCTCGCGGCGGGCTTCGATGATGACGAGCACCTTCTCGATGGAGGAAGAATAGAGGATATAGAAGAATTCCTTGCCTTCGGCGGGTTCTTCGTTGGGCGTCATGCGGAGGATCTGCTTCTTACCCATGCCCGCCTGCGTGCGCACGAAGGACTCCTTTGCACAGCTCCCGATCTTGAGCATCTGATCGGCTTTGAGCGTGCGCAGGTACTTGCGCTTCTTGCCGTTGAAGACTTTGGAGATGCGCAGTTCGTCCTCGACGAAGGTATAGTCGAAGCTCACGTTGTAGCGGCGCCTGAAGACGAGCAGCAGGACGGCGATGAGGATGCCGAAGAGCGGGAAGCTCGCCCAGACGAGGGCGTTGAACACCTTGCCGATGACGGAGAGCTCTTCTTCGGTGAGGATGCCCGCAAGCACCGTAGACATGATAAAGACATAGACGCAGGAAAGCGCGATGAGCACGATCGCCGCAATGGTGAAGCCCTTGTTGAACTTCTCCTCTCTTACGGCATCGACGGGGACCGCGCTCTCCTCATAAAACATTTCGCGGATCACTTAGAATGCCACCTTGCCTTCGTAGATCTTCTGGACGCCTCCCGTCAAGATGACGCGGCCGTCCGAACGGTAGCGGACGATGAGATCGCCGCCGCGGAGCTTGACCGTGATGTCGGTATCCTTCTTGCAGAAGCCTTTGAGAACGCAGGCGACCGCCGCTGCCGCCGCGCCCGTGCCGCAGCCCCACGTTTCGCCGTTGCCGCGCTCCCAGACGCGCATCTTGATGGTGTATTCGTTGACGACGCGGATGAATTCGACGTTGGTCTTGTTCGGGAAGTATTTGCTGTTCTCGATCTTGGGGCCGAGCTTTTCGACGGGTACGTCGTCGACCTTCTTGGAGAAGATGACGCAGTGAGGATTCCCGAGGTTGACGAGGGTGACGGGATACACTTCGCCGTCGATCTCCATGGGCTCGTCGACGATCTGCTCCCCTTCCCAGACGGAAGGGATCTTCTTGCCGTTGAGCTCGGCAACGCCCAGATCGACGCTCGCGGAGGAGACGACGCCGCCGAAGGAGAAGACGGTGACGTCCTTGACGCCGCTGCCCGTTTCGATCTTCATCGTATCGCCCTTGACCATGCCCGTTTCGTGCAGGTACTTGGCGACGCAGCGGATGGCGTTGCCCGCCATCATGCCCTCCGAGCCGTCCTGGTTGAAGATGCGCATCTTCGCATCGGCGACTTCCGACTTTTCGATGAGCACGATGCCGTCGCCGCCGATGCCGTAGTGACGGCTGACAAAGTTGATGGCGAGCGATTCGGGGCAGGTGATCTGACCGTCCGTGTTGTCGAAGTAGATATAGTCGTTGCCGCACGACTGCATCTTGACGAAGTGGAGCTGCATCTTCTCCTTGCGGAGGCGGTTGATATCGACGAGCTCGGTGTTGTACTCGGTGAACTTGCTGGCGATGATGTCGCAGAGGGCGTTCGCCGTATCGAGAGAGGTGAGGACGGTGATGCCGAGGAGGATGGCGTGGTGATGGAGCTCGATATAGTCGGCGATGGAGTCGACATCCGTCTTGCCCGTGTAGATGACATAGTCGATCTTGCCCTCGTCCATGAGCTTCGAGACCTGCTTGGTCGCCTTCAGCCGGTCGACGACGGTGACGTCGATGCCGAGATCGGAGATGACCTTCGCGGTGCCCGCCGTTGCGTACAGCGTGCAGCCGAGGTCGGCGAACTTCTTGGCGATGGAGACGATCTCGAACTTATCCTGATCGTTGACGGTGAAGTAGACGCCAACGGGCTTGTCGTGCGTGGGATGGCACATCTTGAAGCCTGCGGAGACGAGCCCCTTGAAGAGCGCCTCTTCGAACGTCTTGCCGATGCCGAGCACTTCGCCCGTCGACTTCATTTCGGGGCCGAGCTGAGAATTGACGTCGTTGAGCTTTTCGAAGCTGAAGACGGGCACCTTGACGGCGACGTAGGGCGAATTGGGATAGAGCCCCGTGCCGTAGCCGAGGTCGCGCAGGCGGGAGCCGACCATGATCTTGGTGGCGAGCTCCACCATGGGAACGCCCGTCACCTTGGAGATATACGGGATGGTGCGCGACGCACGGGGGTTGACCTCGATGACGTAGAGCTTGTTCTCGTAGATGAGGTACTGGATGTTGATGAGCCCCTTGGTCTTTAAGGAGATCGCAAGCTCCGTCGAGATGTCCACCACCGTTTTGAGCATGGCGTCGCTCAGATGATAGGGAGGATAGACTGCGATGGAGTCGCCCGAGTGCACGCCCGCGCGCTCGATGTGCTGCATGATGCCGGGGATGAGCACATCCACGCCGTCCGAAATGGCGTCCACTTCGAGCTCGGTGCCCATGAGGTACTTATCGCAGAGCACGGGGTTTTCGATGTGCTGGGCGAGGATGACGTCCATATAGCGGGAGATGTCGTTCTCCGTGAAGGCGATCGTCATGTTCTGCCCGCCGATGACGTACGAAGGGCGCAGGAGCACGGGATAGCCGAGCGTTTCCGCCGCCCTGATCGCCTCCTCCTTCGTCATGACCGTGAGGCCCTTGGGACGGGCGATATCGAACTGTTCGAGAAGCTCGTCGAAGCGCTCGCGATCCTCTGCCCTGTCGACGCTGTCGGCGCTCGTGCCGAGGATGGGCACGCCCGTCTTATCGAGATAGCCGCACAGCTTGATGGCGGTCTGCCCGCCGAAGGTGATGACGACGCCGTAGGGCTTTTCGATGTCGATGACGTTCTGCACGTCTTCGGGGGTCAGCGGCTCGAAGTAAAGCCTGTCTGCCGTGTCGAAGTCGGTGGAGACCGTCTCGGGGTTGTTGTTGATGATGACGACTTCGTAGCCGAGCTCTTTGAGCGTCCACACGCAGTGGACGGAGGAGTAGTCGAACTCGATGCCCTGCCCGATGCGGATGGGGCCCGAGCCGATGACGATGATGCGCTTTTTCTCGCTCTTCTCGACAAAGGGCTTGGCTTCGTCGTGGTCGAGTTCGTCGTAGGTCGAATAGAAGTAAGGCGTCTGCGCCGCGAACTCTGCCGCGCAGGTATCGACCATCTTGAAGCACGCGCGCCTGTGCATGGGGAGCGCCTGCCCGCTGTAATGTTCAAGCACCTTATCGGGATAGCCGAGCTTCTTGCCTTCGAGGTATTCCGCCCCTGTGAGCTGCTTGCCCGTGACGGAGCGTTCGAATTTGACGAGGTTGAGAAGCTTATTCAAGAACCAGCGGTCGATCTTGGTGATGTCGAAAACTTCGTCCACGGAGATGCCCGCCTTCAGGGCGGCGTAGACTGCGAAGAGGCGTTCGTCCGTCGTCTTGTGGAGCTCGGAAAGAAGTTCTTCGCGGCTCATTTCCGTGAACTTGGGGTGGTTGAGGTCGGAGAGGGAAATTTCTGCGCCGCGCACCGCCTTCATGATCGCCTGTTCGAAGGAAGTGCCGATCGCCATGACTTCGCCCGTCGCCTTCATGCGGGAGCCGAGCTCGCGCTTTGCATAGAGGAACTTATCGAAGGGCCACTTGGGGAGCTTGACGACGACGTAGTCGATGGCGGGCTCGAAGCAGGCATACGTCTTGCCCGTGACGTCGTTTTTGATCTCGTCGAGGGTGTAGCCGAGGGCGATCTTGGTCGTCACCTTGGCGATGGGATAGCCCGTCGCCTTAGATGCGAGCGCCGAGGAACGCGACACACGGGGGTTGACCTCGATGACGGCGTATTCGAAACTGTCGGGATGCAGCGCGAACTGGCAGTTGCAGCCGCCTTCGATGCCGAGCTCGGTGATGATCTCGAGCGCGGCGGTACGAAGCATCTGATAGTCTTTATCGGAGAGAGTGAGAGCGGGCGCGACGACGATGGAATCGCCCGTATGCACGCCGACGGGATCGAAGTTTTCCATCGAGCAGACGGTGAGCACGTTCCCCGCGCTGTCGCGCAGGACTTCGAACTCGATCTCCTTCCAGCCGCCGATGTACTTTTCGATGAGCACCTGCGTGATGGGCGA
>ERZ1643250.2099-NODE-2099-length-15546-cov-3.523401_pt1 | contig 15546 bp, 18 predicted proteins | sample MGYA00579262_ERZ1643250 | MGnify/ENA primary metagenome ERZ1643250 (study PRJEB29033, sample SAMEA4952265) | chicken gut metagenome | biome: Broiler Chicken; feature: Gastrointestinal Tract; material: Caecum | place: Ireland | collected 2018 | study: Broiler...
TGACAGAACAGATAACTATAGCAAACGGAGTATTCTTTCATAAAAAGAAATGGCAGTTCCCAGAGGGAATCACCATTTCTTGAAAAAACACTGTCTAAGTGATGTTATTCTGTTTTTGGAACCTCCCACTGGTAACAGTGTGGAGAGCAGTCAGAAATTGTCCATGTTCGATACGGCATAGCTTGCCCGGTCCGCTGCCAGTTTTAAAGAATCTGGGAAAATGATGGTTTTATCAGAAAAATCATAAGAAAGCTCTTTACATTTTCTTAAGTAATAAAACCAAATACCCAATGCTTCCAGCCTTGGAATACAGTTATCTTTTACGATAAAGTCAAGATACGCCAAGGAGTCTGCGTAATTGATCCCGTAGCTCCTTTTTATCTCAATAAATTTATGCGGATCTTTCTCTTCAGATACTGAAAGGAAATCATCATAAGTAAGATGTTCATCTATACGTATCATTTGCTCATAGATGTGAGCCTGCTTATAGTTCAATCCATATTCTTTGATTGCAGCTACTGTTTTGGTGGAAACACCAAGAATCTCTTCAGGTGTTTTCCCACTGATGTTTCCCGATACGAAGCCACTGTCTATTATACTTACAAGTCCTGCTTTAGACAAAATTTTAATACCGGGTATTTTATAAATTTTGTAAATGTAGCTTCCCTGATCAAGTTCAATATGGATGTTTTCCGGCGCATCGATCTTATCGAGCTTGCACACTTCTGGAATATGGAATTCCTTTAAAATGGACTTATCAAATAGTGCTATTAAATCTTCTGGCCTTTGCAGCCAATTAAGAGAGAGGACATCGTATTTTATCTCTGAAAAACGAATTTTTTCCCAAGAAATCTCCGAATTAGAATTACAGACGGGAATATAAGCCTGAATACTTTTTTCTGCAGCCCATAAACGTACTTTTTCTTTGATTTCTGTAGATACAGATAGATTACCAGACTCATTAAAACTCCATTTTCCATAAAAGATTCGGAATAGTATTGTAGAATCATCCATCAGTTCCAAGAAACAATATTTTTTTGAGGTACTTGACCCGACATATCCAATCCGATTTCCGCAGTTCGGACAATAAAGTTCTGATTCATTTTCTGCTACATGATTGTGTATGGTTTTGCATTTTCCGCAGTAAATACCATATGTCCTTTCTCCCCCGAATCCTTCGTCAGCTATGGTTCTTAGATTCGAATTTGCAAGATCTTTTTTGGTTGTTTCCAAATACGATGAAGCATCTGCTGTATGTGTTTCAAGATTTGCCGCATTTCTTTGTATAGGCTTTTTGTTATCCTTTGAATTGGTCTCCAGGGAAAACTTTGTTACTGCTTCCATAATGTTTTCCAGAGAAATCCCTGCAAAAGAATCCTGATTTAAGAACCATGAATTCTTAAGATAGACATATTGATTTGTTGGAGCTTTTCTGTATACAGTCCTTGAATCAGGATTATAGAATCGAGTACCACGTTCTGGATCTGCTGAAACAAGGTACTGCTTCTGGGGTGTCAATTCAACACTAAGACAGCCGAAAAACTCTTCCTTTGTAATGAATTCTTTATCGGGAAGTGGATTTGCATGTTTTAAGTTAATGCTTATTTTCCCGACTGCTAAAATAATATACTCATCTGTCTTTTCTAACAGGAAACTCCAAGGGAGCGTTCTGTAGTATGAATAATAGTTGCTTATGGATAATAAAAATCCTTTTTCCCCGTCGCAGGTGCAATTTTCTTCCTTACTGCTAAACCATACTCGTCCGCATTTCGTGCAGCAATGTGCGACATACGGCTTCCCATTCTTAGTCCCTCTGGATGCTAAAACAATTTTCTCTGAAGGGCGAAAGATCTCCAGAAAATTCTGAACAGTTAAAGAGTTCAAGTCTTTTTCAATTTCATCTTCCGGATATGGAATCTCCTTCATTTTTCTTTTCAATGCATTTAATTCTTTTGTTGTCATGTATATCCTCCTTAACATACCTCTCTGCTATGAGAGCGATATCTATTTTTGATTTTGCGTTCGATAGCTTCACTTACTCCCCGCCTGCCTTGAAATTATAGATTGGACGGACAATCTTTTCGACCTCTACCGTATCTCCTATATTGTCGAGAATGGACTCGATAGGCTTATACGCCATTGGGCTCTCATCCAGAGTATCTCGACCAACTGAAGTAGTGTAGATTCCCTCCATTTCCTTCTCAAAATCGGTAACAGTAAAGGTTGACTTTGCTTCAGAACGACTCATCAGACGGCCGGCGCCATGGGGCGCAGAATAATTCCACTCTGGGTTGCCTTTTCCAACACAGATCAAGCTGCCGTCTCTCATATTGATTGGAATAATAAGTCGTTCTCCCTGCTGTGCAGAGACAGCTCCTTTTCTTAGAATCATATGCTCCAGATCAATATAGTTATGAATCGTCGTAAACTCGTCTACGACATGAAAGCCCATGCTCTTTACAATGGTATCCACGATTGCCCGGCGGTTCAACGCTGCGTATTTCTGTGCAATCCTCATGTCGTAAATATAATCTTCAAAAGCTCTGCCTTCTACATAGGCGAGATGCTTCGGAATAGGAGTTCTCTTTGTATTTTTCAATTTTTTGAGTTCTGTTTCAATCTGCTTCTGTTTGCCTTCAGCTTTTAAGCGTTTCACAAGAACATCCAATTCTGAATTTGAACACTTATTTAGTTGCTCATATGCAATCTTTTGGTAGTAAGAAGCAATTTCCACACCCAGATGACGACTGCCGGAATGAACGATAAGGTATAGTTTGCCAGAATCATCGCGGTCCACCTCTATGAAATGGTTGCCTCCGCCAAGTGTGCCGATGGAGCATTTGGCTCTTTCCAGATTGATATGCTGCAGACAACGAAGATTTTGGATACCAGAATTGTTTGCAAATGGATGAATCTTATCCCGAACAGAAAACCCTGCAGGGACATATTCATGAATGACCTTGTCCAACTGCTGCAGGTCGATCTGTGTTTCTTTTAGAACAGCAACTGCCATACCGCAGCCAATATCGACTCCAACGAGGTTTGGAACGACCTTTTTACCAAGTGTCATCGTGGTACCGATGGTACATCCGGCACCTGCATGAATATCAGGCATGAGACGAATTTTCTGCTCTTTTGCAAATTCTTGATTACAAAGTTCCAAAACCTGACTGATACTGGCTTGGTCAACTATATCTGTATATATGACACCAGACGCATATTTCCCCTTAATTGACAAATACTGGGGCTTTCTCTTTTTTTCTTTTGTTGAAATTAATTCCTTCTTTAACATATTCCCCTCCCTATGCGGTATATTTTGTGATCCATGCCCCAAGGCGTCTGCCACAGCTGGAACATTCCCATATATTTAACTTTTTGTTCAGATACATGATGCTGCCGCACTTTGAACATAGTCTCTTTGTTACCCATTCCTTTTCTGTCATTTCAAACCTCCAGAAAATATCAGATTCACATATTCTGAAGGCAAATCAAAGGACAGCAGCTTAGTGAAAAAGCTGGAATCCTGGTTGATGACATCCTTCGTAAATTTATTAATCGCATTGAGCGTGTCTTTAAACGGGTATGAATGCAAAGCGGCAATCTCTCTTTTTTCATCCGGGTCAGGATATTCTATTTCTTCCAACAGATTTAACCTGGATTTTTTCTCCATATATTCTTTTTTGGCATTTGCATATGCGACCATGGATTCCTTTGTCACAGCCTTACCAAGATTCAATATAAGTACCTCCTTCTTTGATGGGATTATAAAATTGATATTTTTCAGAAGCTTATTAACCCGATTTTTTATTCATTCTAAGACAAAATAAGCTTTTTTTTAGGTTATTGACGTATTGATAAAATTTATTTTCACCAAATCAAAGAAAGGAGTTTTATGGATGTCTCAAAGACCCAATTATCGTATTTCCTTGCTTATGAATCAAACGCTGGTAGCAAAGCACGATGTTTATGCCGGCTCGGAAGATGAAGCGTTTTCCTTAGCTTATCAGACATTCGAAGCAAGAAATTTCCCGATAACGGATATCAGCGTGCAGGAGATCCCTGAAGGGCCGGCAAATATTGGACTGAAAATTGAATATGAAGACACCTCTATCAAAAGAAGATTCGCAGACTACATTATCATTCGTGCTGACAGCGAGGAGCAGGCCGCTGTTTACTACAATCAGAACTTAAAAGGCGGCCGCTTCTGGTTTCATGCGAATAAAACGGATGATGCGGGTAAGTGTGTTCGAGGCAATATTCTGGAAACTTATTTTGCCAGCTGCCCGGGCTACGATTTTTCTGCGATTAAAGAGCCTTAGGAGGAGTGCTTATGGCAAAAAAGATAAAACCGGACGATGCATTCCCTCCTGGAAAAGGAGATTATATCGTTTACACGGATGGAGGCTGCGCCATTAATCCTGGAGGTCCAGGAGGTATTGGCGTGATTATTATCGCACCGGATGGCAGCAAAACTGAAATCCGCCAAGGATATATCAGTACAACAAATAACCGGATGGAAATGCGTGCTGTTATCACAGCGCTAATGCAGATCCCTGCTGGAAGCAGAGTACAGCTTCATTCTGACTCCCAATATGTAATTAATACAATTACAGGTGGATGGCGAAAGAAGAAAAATCACGATCTATGGGAGATGATTGATCTGTTTGCAAGAGACAAAGATATTTGCTGGATATGGGTGCGCGGACACAATGAGAATCAATACAACGAATTGTGTGATTTGCTCGCGTCTGCAGCAATTTCGGCGAACGAAAAAATAGCAGACGAAGGATATTATGAATCGACAGGTAATGGTTCTTTGCGCATGAAATCCAGAAATTTGGGCGGCGCAATGGCGATTCAGATTCCGGATGTCGGAGATTCTTATGAGGAAAATATGTACCGCGAGACTATGCTGTATCAAAGCTGTTTACGCGGAATCCGTATGTTTTACAAACAGACTTCACATGCATTTCGGGACTACAAGGAGCTGAAGACAGGTGGAATTGACAAATTTTCCAGAGCGGGATTCGTAAAACTGAGTCAATTTCTTCCAGAGGAACACATTAATGCAATCCGAGATTTCTTTCCAGAAGAGAAGGACGCCTTGGCGGCAGCCAGATGGCATGCAAGAGGACTTACCATACAGGACAGTATCCGTAAAGTACTTGTAGATCACGAAATTTCAGAGAATGCTCTTAATTTAAGAAAAAGAAGGAGAAAAGAATGAGTCAGAGAGAAAAGATACAGGAGAAAGCAAAGAAAGTTGTTGTATTTATTTGCGACGGAATAGTAGAGACAGCCTACTCGACAGAGCCAGATCTGGAACTTGTGGTGGTCGATTATGACAGGGATCGGGATGATAAAGATGCTCTTGATAAGCTCTATGATGAATGCATCAGTGATCCGGAGTTACAGGACCATACTCCCTCTATTGTTCATCCAGGATACGAAGAGTAGCAGAAGTAAAGAAATTTTATCGTAATATTCATTTCCTCCCGATTTTACCGGGAGGAACCTTAAGGAGGAAAGCATGCAGACAAATCAGAGAATGAAAGATATTAGCGAAATGGAAAGCCTAATAAAAGAACTGAATCAGGCTTCAGATGCTTACTACAACCAGGATAAGGAGCTGATTTCAAACTTTGAGTATGACCAGCTCTATGACAGACTTGCAGCTTTGGAAGAAAGATATGGAATCATTCTTGCTGGAAGCCCGACGCAGAATGTGGGATTTCCTATAGTGTCAGAACTTAAGAAGGAACGGCACAGCCGGCCGGCGCTTTCTCTGGATAAAACCAAAGACCGCTCTTTTATTGGACCGTGGCTCGGCGAAAGAGACGGAGTTATGTCATGGAAACTGGATGGACTTACTATCGTAGCGACTTATGATGATGGTCGGCTTATAAAAGCAGTGACCAGAGGGAACGGAGAAATCGGAGAAGATGTGACGCACAATGCCCGTTATTTTCATGGGCTGCCGCAGCAGATCCCATTTCCAATTCATATGGTGGTCCGTGGGGAAGCATTCATTTCATATTCTGAGTTTGAACGGATTAACCGAGAAATCCCGGAAACTGAAGCCCGATATAAAAACCCACGGAACTTGGCTTCCGGTACAGTACGTCAGTACGATTCCAAAGTTGCTGCACAGAGAAATGTGCAATTTCAGGCGTTTGAGCTTGTGGAGCTTTCCGACAAAGACGCTAATGCTCTGCGCGTCAAGGATTTGAACCCAAACCTGTATACAGACCGATTCCGTTTTTTGGAGGATATGGGTTTTGGTGTAGTAGAGCACGTCCAAGTTACAAAAGAAAACGCTGAGGAAGTAATTCCCTGGTTTGAAGCACAGATCGAGAAGAATGATTTCCCTTCTGATGGGCTGGTTCTAATGTATAATGACATTGCTTATGGTCAGTCTTTGGGCACTACCGGAAAATTTCCGCGTTGGGGAATAGCCTTTAAATGGGCGGATGAAATGGCTGAAACCGTTATCCGGAGAATTGAATGGAATGCTTCCCGGACAGGACTCATCAATCCTGTGGCAGTATTCGACTCAGTAGAACTGGAAGGAACAACCGTGAGCCGCGCTACAGCCCACAATGTTTCTATCTTAAAAAAACTGAAACTTGCGCCGGGCAGCAGGATACATGTCTATAAAGCAAATATGATCATTCCTACGATTTATGACAACATGGAACCTGCAGGAGAAGTTATTATTCCGGAGCATTGTCCTGTATGCGGAGCTGCAACAGAACTTCGTATATCGGAGGATGGGATCGAGACATTATACTGCCCGAACCCAGAATGCCCGGCAAAACAGCTGAAAGCATTCGCTCATTTTGTAAGTAGGAACGCCATGAACATCGAGAATTTAAGTGAGGGAACGCTGCAAAAGCTGATAGATGCTGGATTACTACATAATTTTCAAGAACTGTATTCTCTCCATTCCCATGAAAGTGAAATCGCTTTACTGGAAGGAATGGGAGAGACCAGTGCAAGACAGCTCAACGAAGCGATTGAACAGTCAAGAGCCACAACACTTGAACGGTTTCTGTATGCACTCGGAATACCTCTGATTGGACGTTCTGCCAGCAAAGAACTTTCTAAGAGATTCAATGGCAGATATACAGAGTTTCACAATTTTGTAGTGGAGTCAATGCAGAAGGATTCGTTTTCTATCTGTGGTTCTCTTAATCTTTCCGGATTTGGAGAAAAAATGGCGGAAAGTATGATAAATTACTTCCGTACAAATCTCACTTCGGTAGAACAACTGGCAGCAGAAATGATATTCCAGGAAGGCAGTTTAGAGAACGAAAATGCTCTGGATGGTAAGATATTTGTAATTACTGGTTCTGTGGAACATTTTAAAAACCGGGAAGAGCTGAAACATAAAATAGAGCATCTGGGAGGCAAGGTCTCTGGTTCTGTTTCAGCAAAGACGAATTTCCTCATCAACAATGATACAATGTCTGGCAGCAGCAAAAACAAAAAAGCGAAGGAACTTGGAATTCCCATTATTTCGGAAGAAGATTTTCTGAAAATGATTGAGCCTGGTTTGGAGGTGTGATATACATGCTTGCATTAACAAGAGAAGTCGAGGATGCTTCTTTTATTCTTAGTGGACGTATCCATGGAAGCGGGAAAGAAGCTGTAGAGGCACTCGAAATTATGCAGACGGTATCCAAAAGAGAAAAAAAGATTGTTCAGAGGATGAAAAGAAATTATTACGAGGAAGGTGTTCAGGATGAAAACTAAAAAGATTGGAGTTGTCTTATCTTTTCCATATCAAATTGGAGAAAAGCAGTGGACACAGGTGTTCAAGACCGTAGAAATCGAAATTCCTGATGACGGACATGATTGGCATGTTTCTGGAGAAAGTTATGATGTCGAACAGGTAAAGAACTGAATATGAACAGATTTAAGAGGGCGGTTTCGCCCTCTTATTTTTTTGAAATTTAAGCACGAACAATATTAAATATTTACAATCTGTTTGTTCTTTTTGTTTTTGGGTTAATACGGGCAAAAATGAAAGGAGTTTTGGCCCATGAAAACCAAAGCGAAAAAGTATTTGTTAATTTCAATCTTTATGTTTTCTATTCTTATGGCAGGATGTAAAGCGAATGTAGACATCCAGGAGCCAAAAGAAGCAAAAACAGAACAGGCGGAGTCAGACGAAATGGTTGATCTCCAGGAGGACATCGTTAATTCTGAAAGAACGGATGATTCTGATACAGAAGAATTTTCTGTTTCTTCTGAGGATTCTTCTGTAAAAGATAGCATTACTCCAGAGACCAATGCTGTCGATGAAGCAGCAGAAATGCAGAAAAAAAGCATAATTCTTGAGGCTGATCAGGAGCTTGAAACTGCGAATAAAGAACTTTCAGTGGAAAATACAGATATCGCTGTAGAAGAAGAATCAACAGAGATTACTTACCCCGTCACTGATTCCTCCTATACAGGTTATGCAACCACTGCTCTTAATATCCGTAAAGGCCCTTCTACTACATATCCTGTCGTAGGCGGATATTCTATGGGGCAGGAAGTATCCGTTACTGGAGTATGTGATAATAGCTGGTTGCGCGTGGATATAAATGGAACAGAAGCATTCTGCTCTGGGAAATACGTATCTATAGAGCCTGTTCAGATCCCTGAATCTTCTCCAGAAGCAGCGCCGGAAGAAGCTATTTCTTCTTCAAGCGCTGGAATTGCCGAAAGTTATGCAGGCGCAGATCAAAAATGGGTAAATATGATCAATTCCTCTTTGGCTTGTGTTCCTTCCTATATTCTGGATACTTTTGTAGCTGATGGGTGGCATATCTATGCTACATCAGAGAATATAGGGCAAATGTATTTTGGAGGCGCAATAGGCAGTGTACGCGGTGTGACTACATATGCAGATAAAACAATTAAGATTGAATGCCGTGATGTCGCTGTAAAAACAGCTCCAGTCCATGAAATCGGACACTATTGGGATAATAGATGTGGCTGGCCATCAGATTCATCCGAGTTTGTTGAAATTTATAATGAAGAAGTGGGGGCCTTTAAAGCTGGAATTCCAAACTCCAGTTGTGTCTCCAGCGCAAATGAAATGTTTGCGGAAGGATTCTACTATTATTTGACCAATCCGTCAAAATTGACACCTCGGCTCCAGGAATTTCTTTCCCGTTATATTTGATCCAGAATTAAAGAAACGCCGCCAACGTCCAAAGATACGGCGGCGTTTCTTTCTTAATTTTTGTTTTCAACAATGCTGTGAATCGTATACATGATTGTGAAGTGCTTAAGGAGGTTTTTGGAAATGCCCACAATAATTCATATTGATAACAATGCTATTAACTTAGAACAGTTGACATATTGTTCTTTTGAAAATAATATGGCAACTTTTCATTTCACAAACAGTAAAAGTTTGAGTGTGAGATGTTCAGAAAAAGAATTTGAAGATGTTTTGGATAACAGCATCAAAACTGTTGTTCCAGTAAAAAGCACATATGCAGTGCTTCAGGATTCAGAGACTGGAAAGAAAATTATAGCTCCTGTTTCTTGCGCAGTCGTTACACATTTTGACAATGTGTATTACATGCTGCCATCAGGAGAAGGGGAAATGATTTTTGCAGATCAGGCCATGGGATTTTCTAAAATCATTGTAAAGGATTAGGAGGCAGATTTTATTGCCTATATTATAGGTAAGAAAAGATATTATGGATAATTTTAATAACAGCGTTACAGTGACAGAAGTTAATCGGTATATTAAGTCTTTATTTACGGATGACCCCAACCTTGTGAAACTATTTGTTCATGGAGAAGTTTCAAATTGCAAGTATCATAGTAGTGGACATATCTACTTCTCATTGAAGGATGCAGATAGCACCCTGAACTGTATTATGTTCTCGTACAGCAGGAAACATATAAATTTTCAAATGAAAGACGGGCAGCAGCTTGTTGTGTATGGAAATATCAGTCTTTATGAGCGTAGCGGGTCGTACCGAATGGTTATTCAAGATGCACTCCTTTATGGAGCAGGCAGGCTTTTTGAAGAATTTGTAAGATTAAAAGCTTTCTTAAAAAAGGAAGGATTGTTTGACCAGAGCCATAAACAAGCAATTCCTTTTTATTCTAGGAAAATTGGAATTGTAACAGCTCCAACAGGGGCAGCAATACAGGACATTCGAAATGTATCTATGCGCAGAAATCCATATATACAGTTAATCCTGTATCCTGCAAAGGTCCAAGGCGATGGTGCGGCTGACACAATCGTAAAAGGAATTCACGCTCTCGAAAAAACGGGCGTTGATGTGATTATTGTCGGGAGAGGCGGCGGCTCTATCGAAGACCTGTGGGCTTTCAACGAAGAAAAAGTAGCCCGGGCGATCTTTGAATGCCAAACCCCGGTGATTTCAGCGGTGGGCCACGAGACAGATACGACGATCACGGATTTTGCGGCAGATCTTAGGGCGCCGACGCCATCGGCAGCAGCAGAACTGGCTGTGTGCGATATTAGAACAATGCTTCAACAGCTGGGAAATTTGCGAACCAAACTGGAACAAGCTATGTTTTTAAAGCTTGGTGAGCAAAGAGCACGGTTCCTTAATAAGCAAAAACTTTTAATGGCGTTACGTCCACAAAATTTACTTTTTGAACGACGGATGTTGGAAGCTGATGTACGCTCACAGCTCGAAAAACTCATTTCAGAAAGAATAAAAGCGTGCAAACAAAAAATAGCGGAATACGAAGCATCTTTCCATTCTTCCTGGATGGAAAGAAAAGTTCGGGAATACAAGGTAATGGAAAACACCTTTTCCATGGAACTGTCTCGGATGATGACGGAAAAGCTGAATTCTAAAAAGGCAGCATTTGAATTATACATTGAAAAGTTGCACGGATTATCACCTATACAGAAATTAAAAAGCGGATATTCCTACACAGAGGATCTGCTGGGTAATTCTGTGACCAGTATTAATCAGGTCGCCATCGGAAGCATGCTGCAGGTCCGTGTAATGGATGGAACTTATATTACGGTGGTAGAAGGTAAAGAAGGAGAAAAATTGATAAGGGGGTAAGTATTATGCAGAATATTAATGAGATGACATTAGAAGAAGGTTTCACAGAACTGGACAATATGATAAAGAGCTTATCTGATAAGAACGTCCCGCTTGAAGAGGCATTTGCAATTTATGAAAACGGGACAAAAATTTTAAAACATTGTCGGGAAAAGCTCGATATGGTTGAAAAGAAGATGCTGTTATTAAACGAACAGGGAGAATTGACAGAAATTGAGGGATGCTACGATGGAGAATAAAAGATTTCCTTTATATCAGACTAATCCAGATTTTTATAATCACATCCAAAAAGTGTCCGGTATTCAGAACAAACTGGGCCAAGATGTGCTTCTATCGGCTTTCCCAGAAAAAATCTTGATCAGGATGGATAAAGAATCTGTCATTCAGAACATGAAGGACGGCGTATCCTGGTACCGCAAGCCAATTGATGTTACAGATTTAACGCAAATAGCTGAAGAATGTTTTGGGGAAGAATGCCGCCTTGTGGTGGATATGAATAAGCTTCATTCATTAGAAACAATAGTTCCTTTTTTGGAAAAATGTCATATTTTGGAGATTCCTTTGTCTTTTTATGTATATGAAAATCGATTACCTGATATTGTATTTAAGCTGTTGAAAAAATATGGATGCAGTGTATCTATTGTCTGTAAAAATGGCACTAAGATGGAACAAATTATAAAGCAATTTGTAAAAGAAGGGATTTCTGCCGAAGCTCAATACGTTTTATCTGAAAAAAATCTTTGTGATGCTATAAACGTTTTGGAGAAGCATCCTTTTCCACAAGAAATTAGGCGAGTCTTTTTTTCAATCGAGCGGTCAGGATTCTCTACTTCGTTTAAGCCGGAATCTGTAATTTATATGGAAGAATTGGTAAAGAAGGCAAGTAAAAATACTTGGTATCAAAAAGTAGAGTTTTCTTCCTGCCTTGCCCCTATCATGCAGTGTTTAGGTGAAAATCAGATTAAAAAGGGATTATTGCAAAGTTGTGATGCTGGATTATTTTCGGCCTGTATTTCTTCTGACATGTATTTTCTACCCTGTCCACTGGATAAGCGTAAGAGATGGGCTGAGGATCTTAGGACAACGACGATTCAAAAACCTTGGAAAAGCAGTTTTTTTGATCTCTTCCGGCAAGGGTTTATTTTTGCCTGCAGTGGATGTAGCAGCCAATCTAAGTGTGGCGGCGCTTGTCCAATGAAAGCAAAATTTTCTTAATATTGATGATGACAAATTATTTGTTTTTTTATAGGCTTTCCTCTTTTGTGGTTACAAAAAAAGAAAACACAAAGGAGGAAAGTTTTTAATTGAATAGATTATGTAGCCAGGAGGGATTCAATGGAATCAAAAGTATATAGTATATCAGAAATAAAGGATATCTTGGGGATTAGTCGTACAAAAGCATATGAATATGTAAAAAAAGTGTACGAGAAGAAAGAACCCTTTCGAGTAATCAAAATAGGAGACAATTACAGAATAGTACGTTCCAGTTTTGAAAAATGGCTCGAAGGAACTGATAGTACAAAATAAGACTGATTTTTATGTTTTGACATCCAATGACACCTATAGTACAATTTTATACGAATTATCAATTTCTCCATTTTAATTTAAGGAGGATAAAATGGAGAGAGATGTACATTTTGTAAATGACAGCTGGTGTTTTGTAAAATTTTCAGTTAATATGAATAATTTCACAATTTCTTATACCAGGGAAGGAGGTTTTAAGTCAAAAGAAGCTGCTGATAGTGCAAAAAAACTTGCTGATGAACAATATGAGTCTGACTTAAAACGCATTAAGGAAATTGCAAACATTCAGTACACATTTCGCGAATATGTAGAATATTGGCTGAAAAATATTTTTTTACCGACGACTGACACCGTAACCAAAGTAATAGGGGTATGGGCTGTCAATAATCTTATTTTGCCCAATGTCAGGCAGGATGTGTTGTTAAACTATATCTCAGCTGATTATGTAAATGATATTATCAAACGCTGTATTCCAGTATGTGAATCCGCAGGAGAAACTGTCGTAAAATTTTTGCGAAAGATGTTGTTTGATGCTTACTCTTACGGGCTCATTTCCAGTGACATCAGAGAGGAGCTAACGATAGTTAAACGAAAAGTTCCACATCTTCAGCTTTTAAACAAAGAAGAGTTAAAGAAGCTTTTACAAGAAGCCTCTAAGCATCCAGGTTCTTATTTTGAAATACTTCTAGCTCTTTTTGTTGGACTGCGCAGTGGAGAAATTCGTGGACTTCGTTACGAAGACTTTGATCCTGACAGATGTACAATACGGATAGCAAGGCAATATACTGCGAATTATACGTTAGCAGACTGTAATGATCACTACGATTATACGTGCTATATGGAAGAAAAGAGTCCTAAAAAAGACAGTTATCGATTATTACAGGTTCCCAGCTTTATATTTGATGAATTAGAAAAAAAAAGGCTGTTTAACGAAAAAATAATTCAGAATCGCCGTGCTGCTGGTGATAAAGATTTAGATATTGATTATATCTCTATTTCACCTTACGGGATAAGAAGAGGAAAATCAGCGCTACTTACCGTTCTTAAACGAATATGCAATCATGCTTCTATTCCAGAGATTTCAGTTCATGGATTAAGACATCAATTCGCCACCTTGCTTATTGAAAAGGGAGTTCCGCTCGAAGAAATTAGCAAATTATTAGGCCATAAATCCGTAGTAACAACGTTTAACATTTATTGTGGAATTATGGATGCTGATAATGATGCTAGAAAAGTAGTTGGTAGATTATTTCCATACTCGGAGGGGAATGAAGTATGAAAAAGATGTTAAAGCCTGAGATTAACCCTACTTTTTTTTATGGTCCTATTATTTCCTATAAATTTACTGGAGATATTTCAAAGGATCGGGGAAAATACCGTTTTCGGTTTACTTTAACCTTTAAATCTGGAAATGAATATCCAACTCAAAAAAGCGGTTTTAGAACGCTAAACGAAGCAAGAAAAGCAAAAGAACTATTGATTACACAGTTAGTTAAAAATGAATATATCCCGTTTAATTACACAGTAAAAGAAGTATTTGATTACTGGCTGTTCTACTACATGATAGAAGAAGAAAAAATCCGTTATAATACATTCCAAACATATAGGAACGTACTTTATAACTACCTCATTAAGTATTTAGGCGAAAAGAAAAAAATCAAATCCGTTACGATTGAGGATCTTGTTGAAGCAGTCAATTCAATTCCATATTCATCTACTAAGGAAAAGGCAGTACATGTGATCAAGAAGCTTTTTACTTTTGCTGTTGGTAAATTTATTTCATTTAATCCCAGCATTGCAGCATGTAATATTTTAAAGCCGTCTTTGCCCAAAGAAAAACGCCGCGATGTGTCACCTTATACTATAAATCAGATTCAATATTTGCTTTATATGTGTAAAGAGAATTTTCCGGAGCTGTATCTGCCACTTGTTTTAGCTTTTACGACAGGTACAAGAGTTTCAGAAACTATCGGCTTACGCTATTCGGATATTGACTTTACTTCCAAGGAGTTATATATTCAAAGACAGCTTGGACGTGATATCAAAGATACAGGAGAAAAGGAGCTTCTTACTCAACCATTAGAAACCAAAACCCCTAATGGAGTTCGCCTAATCCCTCTTCCTGACTGGATTGTTCATGAATTACTTGTAAAACGGGCGTGGTATGAAAAACAAAAGCAAAGAATTCCCGATTTCAAAGATACAGACCATATCATTTGTCATTGTAATGGAACCCCATACTGCAGAAAAAGCTTTCTTAAGGATTTTCATACACTAACATCTATGTGCGGTCTGCAGTATGTTGATTGGCATGACATTCGACATATGTATGCAAGTACCTTAAAAAATAATTCGGTAAATATGAAAGCTATTGCTGAATTCTTGGGCCATTCTACTCCAGATTTTACAGATGAGGTCTATGTCCACCATGAAGAAATTGCTTATGATTGTTCTATGCTGGAAGATGTTTGGAAAGAGATTCGTCCTGATAATGCCAAAGACAAAGAGATTTGTATGCTGCATATACCCTTTACAAATGAGGATTACGCTTCTTACTTCGTTTGATATATCATTCTATACTAATTAGTGCCGCTTTATATTAAAAATCAGGTTATCGGGAAGATTGTCGTCGAACTGTCGTCAAGACCATAAAATACCCGAAATTCTTAATGAAAAACATTACTTTTTTACAGGCTTAAATGGTCTGTAGAACCAATTTTTTAGGAGAATTGAGTTTGTGTGAATTGCACAAAAATAAGGTGTCTAAACATGAAAAAACTAGCTTTAAACGATGAAATTTTGTTACAAATTGACAAACCAGCCCGGTATCTGGGCAACGAGATCAATGCCGTTTATAAGGACAAAGATCAGGTGGATGTGCGCTTTTGTATGTGCTTCCCGGATGTGTATGAGATCGGCATGTCCCATCTGGGTATCCAGATCCTCTATGACATGTTCAATCAGC
>ERZ1643250.2104-NODE-2104-length-15521-cov-5.691064_pt1 | contig 15521 bp, 33 predicted proteins | sample MGYA00579262_ERZ1643250 | MGnify/ENA primary metagenome ERZ1643250 (study PRJEB29033, sample SAMEA4952265) | chicken gut metagenome | biome: Broiler Chicken; feature: Gastrointestinal Tract; material: Caecum | place: Ireland | collected 2018 | study: Broiler...
TCATTTAATACTTTCTTTAATTCTTTACAAAATCGATAGCAATTTTTACTGTTTAATATCATACCTTCTAATTTATGATATAAGTCAGATAATTTATAATCATAACTTTGTAAATTGCTAGATATATTATCTTTAAAATTATCTAGTTCATCTAAAAGTTTACTTACTTCTACTATCTTATCTTTTACATTTATCTTAATCATCTACTTTCAGTTTATTTACTGCATCTATTACTTCATTAATCTTATTCTGTATCATATCGTCTTTAACAGAAATAACGCAGGTTCCATCTTCCCTTACTTCGCTTAAATCAATTTTTTCTATCTGTTTATTTTCTTCTATTATTTCTACAAAAGAATTTAAATCTTCAGCATCGTGTATAAATTCAAATAAATTGACGTCTATAAAATCACCTGATGCTGCATAATAATTATTACCAATAATTCCAAACGTAGTATCAAATGTTTTTATTTTTGAAGGCATTTCTTCTTCTGCTTCAATTTTATTTAATAAATCAATTATCTTTATTCTCATAATCTATTCCTCCCAAAACATTTATTTAAAATTACTTTCTTCAGATTCTACCTCATATTTTATATTTTTGAATCGTCTCTCTAGCTTCTTTTTAGTACTATGATGCAAATCCCAAGTTGCTAACCTGTGTAAATACTTACATATGTTTTCATTTGACAAAAAATCAGTATCAGTATTTTTAAAATATTCAGCACCTAATTTGGTATTATTTATTAATTCTTGACGTTCAACACAAGACATTTTACAATGTATTATGTATTCTAAATAATTACCAAATTCATAAAATAAATATCTGTATTCTTTTAACCAAGTCCAGTCAATTTCTTCTTCAAATATGGGATTACCATATCTAATTACTGGGTTTCCGCAAAAGGGGCAATATTTAATTATTTCATCAAAATAGAATGGTGTAAAAGAACTTTCTTGTATATATATTTTTGATTTACAACAAGAGCATTCATGATATTGATAATTATCCTTTTTATAAACTGGTGTCAAAATAACATACTCTGATTCTTTCATTCGGATTCGACCTCATATACATTTTCTATTACTTCATATTTTGTGTTGACACCCATTCTGCTTAAATAATATCCTAACACTTCAGTGTCTTTTTTATCTCTATTAATTGCCACTTCAAATGTACCATACTCTTCATTATAGAATGCTTCATCAACTCCACTAACTTCACTATCTCCATCTTGATATTTAAGCAAATCCCCTTCATATATTTCATTACCAGCTGTGTCTTTTAATCCTGTGTATTGCCCTACAGTTTCAGGTATAACAATAAATGTTCCTACTCCGCAGCATTTACTATCTTCTCTTTCTTCTACTTGAGCTATCATGTTATTTGCTATCAAATAACCATATACCCAAGTATTAGGTTCGTCTGCTACTAGTCCTCTAAATTTTATTTCTCTATTCATTTATTCCACCTCTTTTAAACAACTTTTGATTTCTTCACAATATAATTTAATTATTTCATTACCTTGTAGTTCATAATCATTGAGCAAGCTTTTTATTTTCTCAAATACTTCTTTGTACTTTTGATTTTCTTTTATAAGATCTACACATAAATCATCATACTTTATAAGTGCATTTTCCTCTAAAGTTAGCTTTCCTACTTTTTTTAAAGTGTAATTATTTCTAATATCCGATATTTTTTTATAAAATTCAATTAAATCTCTATCAATTCCTTTCATCTTTAACTCCTATTATTTCTTTATATTTTGATAAATTATGTTTATGAGTTTCTAAAGCCATTTGTTGAAGCGATTGGTAAATATTATTTTCTTCGAGTCTTTTTATTTCATCTTCTAAATACTTTATAAACTCTTTTTGCTGATTTTCTAATTCCAATTCTCTATTTAAGTGATGTTTAGCAACTCTTCTTGAGGCTTCAAGTTGTTTCTTTAATTCTTGATTTTCTTGTTGCAATTCTTTTATATAAGCCCATAATAATTTTTGCTCTTTATAAGAAAATTCACTCACATAATCATCATGTGGTTCTAAAGAAGTTGTTTCTAAATAATTTAAAATATATTCTAACTCACTCATTATTCTACCTCTTTAACTACATCTTCAATATCTATTCCTAACAAAAGCTTAAACATCTTTTTTTGTAGCCAATTAAATTTTTTATCTAAATATATCAATATATAGCTTATTTTTACTAATGATTTTTCTTTTCCTTCTGCAAAATTAATCATTATTGTTCTTTCTTGGATTTCATTCATTTATTCCACCTCTTTTATCATAGGTATTTGTTCATAATTAACGCATTGAGTACAATTTGAACCAAAATAATCTCTCATTTCGTTATCTGTACTTAACGTAATAGTTTTAAGTTTACAAGTGTGTACTTTCTTTTTTCTGCCATATACATTAGTGATAGTAGTTCTTCTTTTGGATTGATATTTACAGCCATAATTATTACAAATTATCATTCATTTCACCTTATCTTTTCTAAATCTTTCTTCTAGTTCAAATACAGTATACTTATTATATTTCATTGGTCTATCTGTCTGTAGTTGTAATTTTTTTAATTTATTCCAATATCCTGGCAAATATTTGTAATAGTTTCTTAATTCTTTTAAATTTTTGTTAGCACAACACCAACAAGAAACCCTGTCAAGAATGTCATATAACTTAATGCTATTTTCTTCCCATAAATAGCCTTTAGAATAACAATAATTTAAGCAATCTTGCTCTTCCATTTTTAGTTCCAATAATGGATATATTTTATGTTCATCATTCTTAACTCTATGCAGTTCATCATAGGCGATTCCAATATATTCTCTATAATCATTTCCATATTTTTCTTTTAAATATTTTGAAATGGTTTTATTTTTTTCATTAGTACCCCATCGACACCGCCCACCGCACCAACTATACCCTTTAGAATAAGTACCGTTACGATGTTTCACATTCTTTTCAAGCATAGTATACTCAAAAGACATTTTTGGCTTTAATTCAGTATATTTAATATTATTTTCTAGTAATATTTTGACAACTTTATCCCTAATATTATATATTGCTTGAAATTCCATTCCTGTATCATAAAATATTACTTCATATAAAGGATAATTCTTTTCTAATAACAGTAATAACATAGCTAAACTATCTTTGCCAAAACTAACACTAGCTATATATTTCATTTATTTCACCTCTAAACTCATTTGTTTATTATTCTTATTGTATAATTCATCTCGTAGTCTTTTAATCTCTTTATCTCTTTCTTCGACCATCTTTAAATATTGCTTATCTTTATTTCTTATAGATTCTTTTAAAATATTATTATCTGATTTAAGCATTGTATTTTCTTCTTTTATTTTAGCAAAATTAGCTATTTTATAAGCATCATCCATAGTTAAATATGCTCCTTTCGTACTTCAATGCCATCATTTCTATATTCTTCATCAAAAATTGTTGTTTGAACCTTAATATTAGATAACATTTTTTCTTTTGCATCTTTATAGAAATTCTTTTTTATCTCAAAACCATAACAAGTTCTGTTTAACTCTGCACACGCTCTTAATGTAGAGCCGGATCCTGCAACCGGATCAATTACTACATCACCCTCATCAGTAAATATCTCAATTAATTTTTTTAAAAGTGATACAGGTTTTTGCGTAGGGTGTATTTTAGGATATTCTTTTGAAGAGTCTCTTTTCCACTCAAACCAATTAAATATCATATGACCGTTATTGTTAAATTTAGGTAGCTTATTTCGGTACAAAACTACTGCATATTCAGTTGCTCCAACAATTTTCATATTTGCTTTTAAAACTTGGCTAGAATAATTTTTTATAAACACTAAAGGATAACTCTTCATCAAACCATGTTTTTTTCCTTGCTCAATAACCATGGGTATTTGTTCGAATGTGCAGAATACAATCATTGCCGGTGCTCCACTACTTTTACCTCTTTCGCCACCTTTTTTAGGTTCTTTTTTTAAATATCTAGTACAAAAATCAAAGAAGTTGTTTATTTTAAAATCATTGTCAGTGTCAAAAAAGCTTTTACCCGCTAATTTACTCTCGCCATTTTTATTATCGCCATCGATGTACCATTGTGGGTTACTTGCATAAGCATTATTGCCTAAGTTGTATGGAATATCAGCAATAATTAGTTGTGCATGCTGAATTCCATATCGTTTAGCATTTTCAAAATGATCGTTATACAATTCTATTTTTGTTCTCATTAGTCCTCCTTAAAAATAAAGCCCAAACTCGCTACTAACCAAACTCGGCTTTGAAGTAAAGAAGGTAATCATAGATAAGTATGATTTAGTAGCTTTTATAATACTTTTTCCGTATATTTTCATGCAAGATAACCATAATGTTATATTGCATCGATTAATTGTTTACTTTTCCCAGTATTTATAAGGCTTAAAACCACATTTTTTAGTCATGATACTTTTTGCTATTTTTTAATCTAATTTTTCTCTACTTCCATATCTAATTTTTTCCATTTTAGCTTTCTTTTCTCGATTAGAGGTTTGAGTATAAATAGCGGTTGTCTTAATATCAGAATGACCTAAAAGATCTTGGAGTTCGTCAAGATCAATTCCACTCTCTTTAGCCTTCTTGGCAAATAAATGTCGCCAAGCATGAGCATGAATTTTACTGGGATTAATTTTTGCTGCTTTAGCTATCTTTTTTAATTTCCGCCATATTGTGCTCTTATCCCACATAGCTCCAGGTTTAGCTTTAGAAGAAGTGCTAACAAATATATAACCAGATTCTAATTTTTTTCGTTTACAATAATCTATTAAACCTCTTCTTAAAGCATTTGTTAAAATAATAGTTCTTTCTTTTTCTTTGTTAAATCCAATAATATAGTTACTTGCCATAACATTCTCTACTGTAAAAAACTTTAATTCTTCAACACGTATGCCAGCAAAAGCAAATGCTTCCATGATCCAATACATATCTTCCATACCAAGTTTCTTTGCCCACCGTAACATTCTTTGGTGCTCTTGTTCCCAAATCGGATCATTAATAGAAGTTTTTCTTTGTGTCTTAAATTTTTTTAAAGTGCAATTTTCACAACCGATATATTTTAAAAACTTGTTGATTATAACTATATACTTATTTCTTGATGATAAAGCATACTTACTTTGTAAAAACTCTTTATAATCTAGCATTAAATTTTTATTAATTTCAAAGGTATCAAATTTAATAAAATCTATAAATAATTCTACTCCATACTTATAATCTCTTATTGTATTTTTAGAGTACTCATCTAGTTTTTGGACTCTTATCCATTCATCAAGTTTTATTCTCAAATCTGTTTTTGTGATAATTACACCTTCTTTCTAATCTTTTATATTTACTTCAAAATTAATTTTGCATTTATTAGATTTATTAAATATTTCAATGTTTTTTAAATTATTTTGGTGTTTGAATAAAAAGTCTTTAAGTTCTTTACTTGATTTCAACTCATAACGTACATATTTTCTTTCAAAAAGAGAATCTATAAATTCATAAACTATATATTTCATAAAACACCATTGTCAAAAAGCATTAAGTCCATATAAGAGTAATATCCTCTTTTATTAAAAAAATATTTTGCTAGTTCCTGAGCCCCATTTCTTTGAATATTTCTCGCCATTAATAATTTAATAAATCTTTTTCTTGAAATAGTCATTAATTGAGCCTTTACTGTTATTTCTGGAGGATTAATAATTGCACTAAAATCAAATTTTTCATTAGAGTTTTCTATAATTTCTAAGCTCTCAACATTTCCTATTTCTTGACATTCTCCACTTTCTTTATCTATTAAATAAAAACTTCCATATTGAATATCTTTCCCTATCATTTTTGCTCCTTTCCATGCAAGATAACCATAATATTATATTGCATCTACCTAACGCCCATTTTTCTAAGTATTTATGGTACTTAAAACCACATTTTTTTGTCATGATACTTTTTACTATTTTTTTATCATATTTTCCAATATTTCTCTTTGCTCATCAATTGTTAAAAGCGATAATATTTCACTACAAAACATAACTCTTTCTTCATACTTCCCTTTGGTAATTAAAAGATCTTTATATTCTTTCTCATTTACTAATATTGTTTTTTCATTACTAGGAGAGCCTAAATAAATTGGCTCTACTTTTGTTCTATCAAAATAGCCCATCTCTAAATCCACCATGTTTTTTCAGATAGCTCTCTAGATCATCCAAACTATCAATATTGCTATTCATAATAGCTGGATTATAATCACTAAAATAATTTTCTATATTCGGATTATTTAAGAATAACACCCATTTATATTTTTCTTCTAAATCTGTTTCAATAAATAAGTGATATTTATTTTTATTTATAATATTCTGAATTTTTATTAATCTTTCTATATCCTTACTCATGTTTTTCTATTTCTCCTTCCAATCAATTTATTTTTTCTTTCTTGTTTTCTCTTTTTTCTTAATTCATCTTTAGTTAAATAGCCTCTCGATTTTTTATAAGTCAATGTATCAAATGCTGTGCTATATAATCTTGCCACATTTAATTCCTACTATTTCAATAGTAATTTAGCAAATAATAATGTCATAAAATAAAATATAATTACTAATTTAAAATTTATCAAAAAGACATTTACTATTGCACATAATACACATATAAATATTAATGTTAATAGTAATGGCTCTTTGATTAGAGTATACACTCTAATCAAAGCCTTTTTTAAATCACCTAATTTTATATTAAATTTCATTATATTTAGCCATAATTTCTTCTTCGAACATTTCTCTAGTTTCAGAGTTGATTGGATGCACTAAGTCTACATATTTTCCTTCTTCTGTTTTTCTACTAGGCATAGCTACAAATAACCCCTTATTTCCTTCAATAATTCTAATGTTGTGAATAGCTAAGCAATTATCTAAAGTAATATTAGCTATTCCTCTTAATTTTGAACCTTCCTTTTCCACTTTCTTAACTTCTACATTTGTTATTTTCATTTTATAATCCTTCCTTTCTAATTTTCCAAATGTTTTAAATTTTAGTTTTATAAATTACCTGGGTGATCACATCCTTTCATCAATATAAGTCGCTTTTAAATCTGCAATGTGAAGTAGAATTGCAAGCTCACATTGATTAAATACTTTACTAACATAAGATTGTTCCTCTTTGGATACAAATCCTCCCATATGCCATCTAATAGCCATAATTTCTTCGTCTGTTAATTTAATGTATTTTTGAATAATCATTATAGACTTTTCACCATGTCCAACGGGAAAATTATCATCAACTATATATGTTTGAGTTGGAATCCACTTTCCTTCTTTATTTTGAATGTTTTTAGTGCTTTTTTTGTAAAAATTTATTTTGCAAATATCATGAAGTAAACCTGCTATGATAATTGCATCAGGGGAAATCTTAGAAGTACATATCTTTTTCAAATTATAGTAGACATTTAAGCTATGCTTCGCAAGTCCTCCAGCTTCTGCTAAATGATACTTAGTTGATGCTGGTGCTTCGAAAAAATCACTGCTTTCTAAATACGAAATTAGTTCTTCAATTCCGTCTCTTTCCACGGATTTTAATAAATTAATAATTGCATCTTTAATTTCCATTCTTATCCTCCAAAGCACACTTTTCACATAAATTTATTTCTTTAACTATTTCATACCCTACAGTTGTATTTATTTTCTCATAATACCCCTTTTTTATTATTTGTTGATACACTTTTTCACGCGTTATAATTGGCTTTTTAGTCAACTTTTCTCTTGGTTCAGTAATTCTGCCACATTTTTCGCATTTAAACATTTTCTTCCTCGCTTTCCGATTTTTCTTTTAATATTTCTTTAGCACTAGAATTTACAACTCGATTTTTTAATCTTGTTTTTTGAATAACTCGCGATTTTTGAGGTGGTAACGTTCTAACTAAATATTTATCAGACATACTCTCCTCAAGTTTCAACTCGAGATTTTTTATTTCAATTATTAATTTACTATTTTCTTCCTTACAATTTTTCAATTCTTGTTTTAATTTATTATTTTCTTTTTTATATCCACCTAATGATCCACTAAGATGTTTATATTTTCTTGCTAATTTTTCCAAATTTTCTTCTGCTTCAAATCCAATACTTTTTTCAAATTCAATATCTTGAACAATAAGTTCCTGTTTCTTTTTTAACTCTTTTATTTCTTCATCTTTATTTTTGATTGTTCTTTGAGATTTAGAAAGATCTAGTTTTAGATCTATTATTTTCTTTTTAAGTTCTATGTTTTCTTCCTTTAATTTCCTTATTCCAAACATAACTATTCCTCCTATTCCATTTTAGAAAATTGCTTAACTGGCACATCATAACCATTAACATTACATATCAATGTTTCATTTTTGATTTCACAATTTGGGCTTGTCCCATAATTATTATTAACATCATAAAATTCGTAACCTTTTTTATTTTTTTGAAAACCTAAAATCCACATTGTAAAAGTTATTAATAACAGAACTAAAACTATTATTAATATTTTTCTATTTTGTTTTTTTCTTTTTATCTTTTTCATTTTCTACATTTCCTTCTAATTTACTTATTATTTCTTTACATTGATCTATTAAAGCTCTATTTTCATTTTCTTTCTTTTTCTCAGAAATAACCATTTCACCAAGAGCTATTTGAATAAGCTCAATCTCACTTCTGCTTAAATAAAATTTTTTAAGCATATACAACCTCCTCTTTAAAAATTTGCTTTGACTTATCATATTTGCATGTAACCTTCCCATATTGACCGTCGCGATTCTTTACAATATCTAAAATCATTTCAGGGTTTAAAGAATCACTAGAAGATGATTTGTCACGATATAACAAGATAACTTTACTACTGCTATTTTCAAGCTCTCCAGAGTCTTTTAACATCGATAAATTAGGTTCATTAGATGTATAGGATGATCTATTAAGCTGACATGCAGCGATAATCGTACAATCATAATCTAAACATAATTGCCTCAATGATTTAGCAATATCTGTTGTTTGTTCATAAATCGATTTGTTTATATTGTTTTTAATCAGCCCAATGTGATCTAAGAATATAATTGTATGTTTATTCTCATTTTTAAATACTTTTAAAACCTGTCTTATCTCACTCAAATAATTTGCTTTATGCTCTACAATTAATTGACTATTTTCTAAATCAATAATTGCATTATTAATAATTTTTTGTTGGTATTCTGTTGCTGGATTCTCTATATAACTAATCGGAACATCACTTTTTATTGAAATCATTCTTTTATAAATGGTAGATTTGCTCATTTCCATATTGAAATAAATACATTGATAACGATCCATTAAATCATTCATAAAGTTTAATAGCAAACTACTTTTTCCAGTTCCAGTAGATGCTCCTACAAGTAAAAAGTCTTGCTGAACCAATTTAAGCATCTTATCCAAAACAGGAAAATTATTTAATTTAATTCTAATTTTCTCTGAAGAAATATTCTGTTTTATTTCTTCTTGATTTAAAACATTAGTATCTGTTTTTATATTAAATTCACTTATTTTTGACATTTTTTCTAAATAAAGTGTACTATTTATCTTTCCCTGCTTTAACTTTTGAAATAAGCTTTCTATAACCCTTTTCTTATGATTTTCTAAAATAGTTATTTGACATGCCATAAACTGTTTTCTGACATCGATGATAGGTACATAATCATCAGAAATAATATCACATAGTTCTATAAGTGTTATTTTTGGATCATGAGCAACAATCTGGGCAATATCTACAATTTTATGTTTTTCATAAACTTCTAATATACTTTGCATAATTGTGGAATATATAGTATTACTTAGATAATTAGGCTTTATTTGTAACAAATCAAAGGCAATTTCAGGTTTCAAAACTAGGATCGATAAAAACTCTTTCTCTACTTCGTGTTCAGGATGCATTTTTTACCCTCCTCATCAAACTTAAATTTAACACCATCGTATTCATAAATTTTTCCGATCTCATAGTTTGATTTTGTAACTTGTTTTGTTTGCTTATTTTTTCTATCCCAATTCCTTAAAGTAGCTTTCCAATCCTTCATTGGATTTTTACCGACTCTCCAACCATTAGATTCATAATAATCATAAAAATATTGATAGTCTACACTTAAGTTCGAACTTAAACAATATTCTTTTAATTCATCTAAAGTTGGTTTTTTAAATACTTTTCTTTTTATATTTTCTTTTATATTAATACTTGTATTATTAATACTTGTATTATTCTCTTTGACTTTTTTGTCAATACCCCCTTGATTATTTTCGCAATACCACTCTTGATTATTTGGTATATAGGTATTGATATTTTTATCAATAGGTATTCCATTAATTTTAATTATCCTTTTATCAATTTCTTTGGTATCATTTTTATAAACAATTTCAATATCAATATAATTTAATTCTTTAAGATGGCTAATCCACCTTGAAATAGTCTCATTTTCCACTTCATATAAATCTGCAAAATATTTATTTGTAGCATAACATAAACCAGTTTTATTACTAAGTGCCGTTATTTCACTATAAAGCAACTTTTCGTTAGCCTTCAACCTATTATCATATCTAACACTTGATGGTAATATTGCATAATAATTTGGTTGTTCATTATTGTTTTTCTTTTTCATTCTTTGATATACTTCCCTAATATCTAAATAAACAAATTTAATATTGTTATAGTTACACTAACAGTCATAGCTCCTAAGATTGCTTTTAAATATGGTTTATAAGATTCATACTCTTCATAACTATCAAAATAATAATTTATTAATTTCTTCTTCATTTTTCCATTCCTCCAAAATTTTCTTTTACTTTACAGCTTCATTTTTAAATCTTTCAATAGATTTTTCTGCTTCAGCTCGATAACAATCTTCAATTTTATCTAAGATATAATCCAAAAAGTTATCTAATTCAGCTTTATCAATTTTTACAATATTCATTTCTTTACCTCCATTGACTTTTAAATTATTAAATGTTAAAATTTTATTAGTTTTTATTTTTTTAAAGAAAATTATTAGGATTTTCTTTTTTTAATCTTTCATATTCTTTTTGTTCAATAAAACATTTCGAAACATCTATTCCTCTTTCTTTTTGTTGACTTGCAATTCTTATGATCGTGTTACATAAGGTTTGCAAGTTTTGCTTTATTTCCTCTTTAGATAAATGTGACTCTAAGATCTTCACATTACTATTCATATTTTCACCTCTTTTTGTCGAACTTGGTACTGTTCCAGCAGTCTATTTTTTAGGAGAAATAAAATAATTTGCATCAACACCTAAAGATAAAATAATTTCTACAAATTCATCTGCATCCATTTTTCTTTTACTATTCAGTATCATTGACAAAGTATTTTCTGGAATTCCTGTTTTATCAGATATAAATTTTTGTTTAATTCCATTTTTATTAATATAATCTGAAATTTTTTGGTAAATCTTCATTTTTAAACTCCTTTCCTAAAATTCAATTTTCTTGAATTTCAATATCATTTTAATTCAATAATCTTGAATTGTCAATGCTTTTTATGAAAAAAATTCAAGAAATTTGAATTTTTTATTTACTATCTTGAACTTTTATGCTAATATTATTTGATGAAAGGAGATTTAACCATGTCTATTGGAGATAAAATTAGGAATGCAAGAATAAATAAGGGTATAAATCAAAAAGAACTTGCTGATATGCTTACAAAAAAAGGAATACATACTGGAAACACTACAATATGTAATTGGGAAAATGGTACATCTAAACCAGATCCAGACACTATTGCAGTTATATGTGAAATATTAAATGTAGATGCAAATTATATTTTAGGATTTGATAACGAAAAAAACATTAAAAATAGCAAGCCATTTTCTCAAACTGAAATATTATTTGATAAAACAAAAGATATTTTGTCAGACGATGACAGAGAATTAATAGAACATATTATGAAAAAAACAATAGATAAATATGAACAAAATAAAAACAATAATCAATAAGTACAAGCAGTATCGTACTTAATAAAATGAGGGAGATTAAGTATGAATTTAAAAAATTTGATTATGGGGGTTATTAATGAAACAGATTTATTTAATTATCTAAATATTAATTTAGAATTTGAAAAACTACCAAAGTGTGTTAATGGATTTGTATTTTATTATGATAGTAATTATTTTATAAAATTAAATTATAGTTTAGGCAATTTAAAGAAAAAAAAGACGTTGCTACATGAATTAGCTCATATAGAGTTAAATCATTTATGTCAGCAGAAAAATGATTTATTTGCATTTCATATTGATGGATATGAAGATGAAGCAGATGAATATATAAGAAAAATTTTAAAAGAATGTGGAGATGAGTTTTAATGAAAAAAATCTTATTGATATTAATAACATGTATATGTTTATGTGGTTGTAGCGATAATAATCAAAAATCAAAAAATGATATCATAAAGTTTTCTGAACTAAAGATTGAAGATGAGCACATTGTTGGACAAATAAAAAATACAGATGATGATAAAGCTTATGATGTCTCAATATGGTTTAATTTAAAAAGTGGCTCACTAGAAGAAAAAGAGCTATGTATTGAAAGAATAAAGCCAGGTGAAACAAAGAGTTTAGATTGTCGAATCTATAATGATGAAGATAGTACATATGAAATCGAAATTAGTGAAGTCAATTTAACGGAATTTGACATACCAATATTAAATGAAGGAGAAATAGATGTGGATACTTTAGAATATCATTTTGAAGATATATTAAATGAGCATGTTATCCACATAATGAATATAGTAATAGGATGCGAAATAGAATATCCGTATATTAGTAGTGTTGAATATAATGATAATATTATAAAAATATGGTCTTACTTTGAAAAAGATGGAAATTCTATTGGCATAGTAGAAAACTATGATTCTGATAAACAAGAATTAATTTTATTTCAAGTATTTTTACCTATCGACGATGAAAATTTTATTGATAAGATAGCTAACGAAACGGCAGAAATGTTATATGATGATTTTTACTCAATTAATAGTATAGTAAATATTCTCCTCAATGAAGAAGGATTCGATCCTGGATATTGCATAAAATATAGAGATTGGTGCATATCAACTACAATAGGTGAAAGTACTATATCATTTAATTTCAGTAAACAGTAAAAAATTAAAAAATCCCCTATCCTGCTGGAACAGAATAGAGGTGTAATGAAAAACCAAGTTCGACAAAACTTTAAAGTTACAATAGTAACGGTTTTCCGTTTATTATTGTAACACAAAATTAATAAAAAGGAAAGGTGTTACAATGAATGTAGAAAGAATAAAAGAATTATTTAATATGAAAGATGTACTAGCTCAAGAACTAGCAAATCATATACTAATTTATTTAAGAAAATCTAGAAAAGATAGTGAATTTAATAAGGAAGAAAGTGTTGAAAAAACTTTGCAAAGACATGAAACAATGTTACAAGATTATGCTAAAAATGTTTTTGGATGTAAAGTTCCTGAAAGCAATATTTTTCGTGAAGTTGTTTCAGGTGATACTATTGCTGATAGACCTGAGATGCAAAAAATTTTAGATCTAATTGAAAGCGATAACGTTAAGGCTGTTTTATGTGTAGAAATAGAAAGGCTAGCTCGCGGCAGTAGCATAGATCAGGGAATTATTGCCCAAAAATTTCAACTTACTAATACCAAGATAATTACATTACAAAAAATATTTGATTTAGATGATGAGTACGATATGTCATTTTTTGAAGAAGGACTTCATCAATCAAGAAAATATTTACAATATACGAAAAAAATATTGAAGAGAGGTCGAGAGCAATCGGCTAAAGAAGGTAAAAACCCAGGGCACACTTGTTATGGATATGATAATGTTAAATTAGATGGTGAAAAAGGTTTTACCCGAAAAAAAAATAAAGATGCTAAAGTGGTTAGAAAAATATATGATAGCTATCTCTACGAAGATTTAAAACCGCCAACAATTGCCAATAATCTAAATGATTTAGGTATTCCTTCGCCAAGCGGATCATTATGGACTGCACAATCTGTTAGAACTATTTTAAAAAGATATGAACGTTATGCAGGATACGAAACTTGGAATGAAAGACAAACAGTTATGAAATATGTTGATGGTGATCTCAAAAAGACAAGGCCACTTAATCCTGACTATATAAAAGTGAAAGGAAGATATGAAGGAATTATCACCGAAGAAGAGGCTGATATGACTAAGAAAAAATTATTAGAAAATACAGTGAAAGTAAAAAAAGAATTCCAATTACGAAATCCCCTTTCTGGTATTATAAAATGTAAAAGATGTAACCACAACTTGGTAAGACATAAAGCACACAAGAGCAATCATGATGCTACTTTGATATGCACCACTCCAAACTGTAAAATGCCATCAAGCTATTTAGATGTAATCGAAAATCGAGTTATTAATGAATTAAAAAGGATTCTACAAGATTACGAAAAACACTTAAATAATTTTGATGTTGATTCTAATAAAATTAAAAAACTAGAGTTGGAAAAGAAATCTTTTAAAAAAAGATTAGGAATAATTAAAAATCAAAAATTAAAGTGCTGTGAGTATTTAGAGACGGGTGTCTATGATGAAGATATGTTTAGAACGCGAATAAATACCCTAAATGAGCAAGTTGAAAAAGTAAATGAGCATTTAGCTGACATTAGCAAAAAGGTTGCTGAAATCAAAAAAAAGGACATAAATTCTGCTATTCCAAACATAAAAAACTGTTTAGCATTATATGATAATGCTACTGTTGAAGAAAAAAATGAATTATTATCTAAGATTATAGATGTTATTTATTATTATAAAGAAAAAGGAGGAAGATGGGAAAATTCAGTCGATAAATTTGATTTAGAGATTAAGTTAAAAATTTAGGGTATATCATACACGTTCTAATTCATCTGCTGTAATGAGTCCTACTGGTTCTTTGATGATATCACTACTTGTACATGCCAAACTTGGACTTTTACTGTTTTTTAATCTTCTATGTACTGCATAGTAATGACTAGACCCCGTACTACTCCATGAATATCCGCTTGCCATGTTTCTATCACTACAGAATCCTATACTTGTATCGATATACTGTGAATTTTGTATTGCTGATAATCCGCTACTACTATACCATAACTGTAGTGTGTTTAGTATTGGACTATCCGTTGTTTGTCCATGCTGCTCACCAGTGGTGTACTTGAGTCCTACATACTCACTTCGAGTATAACTACTATTGAATGGATATGTTGCACCACTATTAATTAAAGTTCCTGTTCCTGTTGTGGTTGTACTTGTCCCATTATAAATGAGTCTTACACTTCCATCTCCATTTACTCTCACGATTCTCCAATAGAATCCTCCAAATCTTACCCAATTATCGGTTGGTGCTCCTGCAAAGTAATATGAAGTTCCCTTCCAATCACTTGTTGTGAACACTGTATTGGTTGTAGTAGATGTATATGGTGTACTAAAACTTCCTCTATTTCCTATGTTATATCTTGCTATAATA
>ERZ1643250.2106-NODE-2106-length-15515-cov-4.964166_pt1 | contig 15515 bp, 9 predicted proteins | sample MGYA00579262_ERZ1643250 | MGnify/ENA primary metagenome ERZ1643250 (study PRJEB29033, sample SAMEA4952265) | chicken gut metagenome | biome: Broiler Chicken; feature: Gastrointestinal Tract; material: Caecum | place: Ireland | collected 2018 | study: Broiler...
TTCTTTTTTTACCCAGTCAGATTCCAAGGAATCATTAGAAATAAAAAAAACAAAAGAATTTTAAAAGGAAGTAAAGATAAAAATGGGTATATTGTTTTTACAATGTATGATGAAAAAATGCGCAGAAAAGACAGAAAATGTCATATATTAGTTGCATACGAATTTGTTGATGGACGAACAGACGAAAAGTGTTTCGTAAATCATAAAAATTTTAATAAGAGTGATAACAGAGCAAAAAATCTCGAATGGGTTACTCATAAAGAAAATATGGAACATTGGAGGCAATCACAACCATTTAATACTTCTGTTAATATTCCAATAAAAATTAAAGAAAAAAATAGACAAAAATGTCCTGTTATTCAATTCGACCTCGAAGGAAATGAAATTTCTCAATATGAGAGCTATATGGATGCGGAACGACATACAAAAATTAGAAATGGAAATATTTCGCTTTGTTGTCGTGGAAAGAGACATACAGCGGGTGGTTTCATTTGGAGAGATTTAATAGAAAGTTCAACGACTATCGAAAATATTAAAAATGAGTAGAGTAAGCTAAGCGGCTGAAGTGCATGGCGTTTAGTAATACTAAACGAAGATATAGTCTAATCCCTGTGGAAACACAGGAGGCATCGTAGCGAAATGCCTATAAAATGTAATTGGAAGGCGATCCTAGTACCTTTAGTATGAACTTACGTGTACTGCGTCCTGCCAAAGGTCCTATGATGAAATTAGTAAAATATGATGTAAATGTCGGTTAATAAACTGGGATGGGATGGAGGCATTCCATCCCCTTTTTTATTTAGGAGGCAATGATGGATTTATTAGAAAATTTTGGAGGGCTAAAGGACTTTTATAAAGTTAGTATAAAAGCCAATAATGATTTTCAATTTGGAAATCGAAAAGTATTGCAAGGAGAAACCATTGCTTTTTTTGATAATATACAAATAGCAAATTTACAAGAATATAGTAAAATAATAACAGCAAATGGAGGATACCAAAATCCAGATTTAATTACTTGGAAAATTAGTAATGGTCTAGACTTACAATTTATACAGGGAGTTTTTTCAAAACAACAGCTTCCTTTTTTAACTCAATGTATTCCATCTAGTAAAAATCAAGTGTTAATTTCAGATAGAATTAAGATTGAATCAAATGAAGAAGGGAAAATAGACTTACCAAATGAACCAGTTGGTTCAATTTTTGTTACAACTGCTAACAGTGTAGTTAAAACAACACTAAATTCTTTTATTGGTGAACCGTTTACTATGTACATTGTAGATTATGAATATTACTGCTTAACAGAAGAGGTTTATGAATTAGGGAAAGAAATTCGTGGGTTCGTAAGTTTAGAGGGCCGTTCAAGAATAAAGTCTGAAGAAGATGGATCTACAAGAACAGTTGTCTTAAAAATACCAAAAATGTCAATAACAAGTAATTTAACTCTTAGAATAGGAAAAGATGCATTCCCTATTGTATCTACTTTTAGTGCCCGCGCCCATATAACGGGTGAACAAAGGGAACAGCGACATTTTTTTGAATTTTATATTTTAAATGAAGATATTGATAAGGAGGTGAATTTAGATGCCTAATAATGCGAAGTTTAACTTGACTATTGATGCAAAAATGACAATCGACGATATTAATAGAGCATTAAATTCTATTCAAAAAGGATTAAATAAGATAGATGTTCCTCAAAAATTAAAATCATCTTTATCAAATCTTTTTACTGATTTAAACTCTGATATTGAAAAATTTCAGGAAATGGCAAATTCTTCTTTTACATCTATGTCGGACGTTAATACTTTTAGTAAAACTTTTGATAGAATTGAAAAAGGCTATTCTTCTTTAATTTCTTCTTTGAGACAAATTGAAGGTTTTAATATTGATAAATTAATTCCTAAAAACTTATCATCTGAAGTTGATAAAGCTATTCAATCTTATAAAGAGTATGAACAACAATTAAAAAATACAATAACTATCCAAAAAAGTTTGGAAAAAGCTCAAGATAAAATAACTAAAGTTACAGAAGAAAATGAAAGATTAAATAATGCCAACAGAAATTTAGCTTTAGATAAAGGAAGAAATACCCAGCAAATAAGTAGCTTACAAAAAGAAAGAGAAGAACTTGAAAAGACAAAGAACTCTTTTTCAAAAGGTAGTAGTGATTATCGGACATATAATGAGCAAATAAAAATTATTAACAACACTATTAATGAATTGATAAATAGAAATAAACGTTTAGACGACGAAATTGGAAGAAATCAAACTACTGTACAAACAAATAAAAGCAATTTAAAAGGCTGGAGAGAGGAACAAGAAAAAGTAAGTATTAGCTTACAAGAAAGTGAAACAAAAGTTCAAGAATTTAGAAACACTTTTGAAAATTTATTTCAATCTATTACTGGAGAAAAATTTTCAGAGGTTAGCGGAGAGATTACAAATATTTCTAAACTTTTGCAACATTTAAATTCAAAAGGTGTTGAAAAGGTTGGCCAAGCTATTGATGAAATAGATAAAAACGCAAAAGATGGAAGCCAATCGATGAATAATCTTGGTGATAAAATAAATAATCTTGAAGCAACAGCGGATGCAGCAAACAGAGCCGCTAATGAAATTGCTGATATGTCAAATCAAGCCCAGCAATTCTTTAGTATTAGTAATTCTTTCGAGATATTTAAAGATATAGTTCGCCAAAGTTTTGAGGCAGTAAAAGAACTAGATGCAGCTTTAACTGAAACTGCGACTGTAACTGATTTTTCTGTTGCAGATATGTGGGAAAGAGTTCCTGAATATACGGCATTAGCAAAAGATTTAGGTGCCACAATTACCGGTGTAGCTAATGTCATGACTTTATATTACCAACAAGGTTTAAATACAGAAGAATCTACCGCCGCCGGCACCGAAACTTTAAAAATGGCTCGAATTGCCAATATGGAATATGCTGATGCTACAGACCTAATGACTTCTGCTCTACGTGGCTTTAATATGGAAGTTAATGAAATGAATGCGCAGCGAGTAAATGATGTGTATTCTGAATTAGCTGCCATTAGTGCTACTGATACAGAAGAACTAGGTATTGCCATGAGTAAAACGGCATCTATTGCTGCCTCTGCTAATATGGATTTTGAAACTACTGCTGCCTTACTAGCACAAATACTAGAAACTACTAGAGAAGCGCCTTAATAAAAAATTTTTTAGTGGTTAATCGGTTGCTTTTAGCAACATAGGAGGATAATAAATAATTATGGATAAAAATAAAATTATTCAAATATATGAAGAAACAAAAAGTATCAACGCAACTGCAAAAAGAATAGGAATAAGTTGGGATAAATGTAAAAAGATTTTATTACAATATAAAATTCCTTTATATAAAAATAGAAATCAATACGGAGAGTATGATACTTATAATCTTTTTGAAGAAATACAATCAGAAGAAGACGCTTATTGGTTAGGAATTATGTATTCTGACGGATGGATAAGATCGGATAGAAATTCTATAGGATTGGGAAGTATAGACTTAGATTTAATAGAAAAATTTCAAAAGTATACAAACTGTACTAATAAAATATTAGTTAAAGAAAAAAATTATAATGTTGGAAGACAATTTGCAGATGGGCATACTATAAAATCAAGTAAACCTTTCTATACTTTAGAATTTTGTTCTAAAATAACAAAAGAAAATTTAAAAAAATTAGGATGTGTTCCAGCTAAAAGCAAGATTTTAACCTGTCCTTCTGAAGAACAAGTTCCAAATAATTTATTGGCTCATTTTGCCAGAGGATATTGGGACGGCGATGGATGGGTTACTTGGAAAGATGGAAGATATTCTACAGGTTGTGTTGGAACTAGACAATTTTTAGAAGGTCTTACAAACAGGTTAAAAATAAATCATTATGGTAAAATTAGAGAAAAAGAAAATAATATTTTTGAATTCCGTGTTGATAAAAAAATATGTGTGAAATCGGTTTTAGATAAATTATATAAAAATAGTAAAATTTATTTAGATAGAAAATATAATAATTATTTATTATTAAATGGGGCGTAGTTCTATTTAATTACTGGAAACCTAAGTCGAAAGATATGGCAATCAGTAGCCAACTTTATTTTTTAAAGAGGCTCAACGACTATCGAAAGGTGATGAACTGAGTAGAGTAAAATCCAAGTGGATTTGAAAATATAAACAATTTATTTTTAAATTGAAGATATAGTCTAGTCTTATGGGAAACCATAAGCTGCACATAATGGTGCGCGTGAGAAGTAACGAATTTCACGGAATGTAACGGAAACTGCTTAAATACTAGGCACATAAACACAACTTAAAAGCTGGGAACCCGTAAAGCTCAAATTACGAAATCCTCTCGTTACGAAAGTAGAAATAAAATTTGAGATGGCCCATGGATAACCTAAAGGCTAATGAATCGGCAATCAGCATCTAATTTTAGGAGGAATAAAATGTCAAGAAAGGTGACTGAAGAAGTCTTTTTAAAAAGATTTAATGGAGATAATTTTTTCAATATAACTATTATCGAATATCACTCTTTAAAAAAGCCTTGTACAATAAAATGTAATGTATGTGGAAATATTATAAAAAAGAATAGGGCGGAAGGATTTTTAGGAGTAAAAAATTTCTGCTGCCAAAGTAAAAATAAAAAAGTAATAGATTTAGTAAAGGATTTATATAAAAAAAATACAGAGTTTCAAATTATAAAACAAGACTCTGATCCAAGATATTTTATAGTAAAACATTTAAAATGCGGGAATGAAATGAAAAGAACGGCACAAGATTTATTAAGAAATCCACATTTCTGTAATGTTTGTAATTTTAAATTAAGATTAAGTTTTGAAGAAGCAAAAGAAAAATTAAGAGAAAAATTTGGTGATGATTTAAAATTATTACACTATGAAGGTGTTGATAGTAAAAAAGACCAGTTTCAATGTAATAGATGCTTTTTAATTTTTAATAAAGATTTACAAACATTAATTGATAAAACTAGAGGATGCCCGCGTTGTGATGTAAGACGTTCTAAAGGAGAGCGAGAAATGAGAAAATGGTTAAAGGGTCATCAAAAAATCTTTAAAGAACAATTAAGATTCAACGATTTACCTCGTTTATCCTTTGATTTTGGAGTTTTTGAAAATAATAAATTATCTTATTTAATTGAAGTACAAGGAGCTTTTCATTTTAAAGAAATTTTAATAAGTGATAAAAGGCCAGATGTTTTTAAAAGACAACAGGAAAATGATAATAAAAAAAGAGAATGGTGTAAAAAAAATAATGTTTCTCTTTATGAAATCATCAACAAAGATGGAAAGTTACTAAATTTAGACATTTTACCAGATTAGATTCAACGACTATCTTAGTTAATAAGAGTAGAGTAGAAGCTAATGCTACTCGAAAAAGTTGTTACCTTATAAAGGTTAAGATATAGTCTATTCTTATAGGAAACTATAAGCTGTTTAACAAACGCATTAAGTGTTGCGAACTTAATGGAATGTATAAAGGGTACAGCAATGAAAACGATTATTGCTAGATTTACCGAAGTAAAAGATTTATTTTCAGAGGGACAACTTATAGGAACTGATGAAGAAGGGGAAACAATCAGTATAAATGCTATTGATACTGCCCTTCAAAAAGTTGGAATCTCTCTAAAAGATTTTTTAACTGGTGCTCGAGGTCTTGATGATATCCTATTAGAGTTGGCTTCTAAGTGGAACAGCTTAGATATTGCTACTCAGAGATATTTGTAAAAGTATCTATAACTCATCTAATTGCGGGAAAACTCTTAGAGCTTTTTTTACCAAGCATAAATAGAAATATATTATGTGGCGAAGGTAATGACTAAGGTATGGTAAAAACAAAAAAGATTGGGTAATCCGCAGCTAAGACACATAATCTTTATTATTAACAATGCGTTAAAGGAGATAAAATGAAACAGATTATTTTAGACGGAGAATTAACTCCCTTTTATATTACAGAAAGTGGACAATTATATAGAGAAGACACTAATCATTGGTATAAACCATACGAAAACGGGGGATATTTAAGCTATCATTTAAAATGGAAAAACAGAACATATCCAAAAAGAATTCATAGATTGGTAGCAGAATATTTTATTCCCAATCCAGATAATAAACCTTTTGTTCATCATAAAGATCATGACCGTTTTAATAATTGTGTAAATAATTTAGAATGGGCAACTATACAAGAAAATAACAAAGATAAATTACCAAGAAAAAACCAAGAAAAATATGAAAACAAAAAAATAGATTTTACAAAAGAAGAATGGAGACAATATCAAAAAACGGATTTTTTTGTAAGTAACATGGGACGAGTTAAGAACATAAGAACTCATAATATATTAAAAGGTAATATCCGTGAAAATGGATATATTAGATATGGTTTACGCTATAACGGGAAAATTCATAGTTTTAATGGACACAATTTAGTATGGTTAGTTTGGAAAGGACAACAAAAAGGGGTTATTAATCATATTAATGGAGATAAATTAGACAATAGATTAGAAAATTTAGAAGATATAAGTCAGTCAGAAAATTTAATTAAAGGGAATATTAAAACAAAAACTCCAATAGGGAATAGTTTAGAAAAAAATGGCCCTATTATAAAAATTTTTGAATCACAAGGCAGGGCGGCTAAGTATTATAATATAAACCCAGGAACTATTAATAAAGCGCTCTATAATGAATGGAGGGCCGGCGGCTATTATTGGAGAAAAATAAAAGAAGAAGATTATGTGTAAAGTTCAACGACTATTTTATACTAGGTAATAGTGAAAGTAGTAACATTGCGTTACGAAATGGTGAGATTAGTTTTTAAAAACTAAGTGATATAGTCTATTCCTTTATGAAAATAAAGGTAGAAAAGATTGCAACCACTGCCGCTGGTAGTAGGCGAAATCTTTCGTTGCCCACTGCTTTCTGCGGCATAATAATACAGATAACTAAAAATCCTCTTAACTGCGGGAACACTCCATAAGATTCTAATAACCAAACATAGATAGAGATATACTATGCGGCAAGGGTAATGACTGAGGTATGGTAAAATCATTAGAATTGAGCAATCCGCAACCAAGCCTCTATAAAAGAGGAAGGCTCACAGACTATCGAACGCATTTAAAATAAGGTAATTGAAATATTACACGAAGCGAAGTAGAGTAGGAATTTTTCCGAAAGAGAGGATACGTTTTTTAAAAATGATGTGATAATTTGACTTTTTCTATTTTCTATAATATACTTAAAAATAAGAAAATTTTTATTTGGAGAGGTATATTATGGAAAAAGAATTAATATTTGACAAAAAGAAAACTAATTATGTTATTTCAGATGAAGGATATGTTTTATCTAAAAAAAACCAAAAACAAAATTAGTGTTAATAACGGTAATGTTCAATTATATATAGAAGGGAAAAGTAGAAGGTTATCACTTGGGCGTCTTGTTGCTTTATCTTTTATTCCTAATCCAAATGATTATCCATATGTTACTCACATTGATGGAAATAAAAATAATAATTGTATAAATAATTTAAAATGGATTAGTGCAAAAGAAAATGCGAGAAATGTTTGGGATAAAAGAATTGAAAATGGGACAACAAATCCTAATTTTAAAAGGCGTAAAAATATAGTCGAAGATTCAATAGTTTTTATTTTAAAAGATAACGAAAAACAAATTGAAATAGATGGAGAATTAATACCTTATGCAATATCAACTGAAGGAGTAGTTCGTAATTTAAAAACAAATTATTGCTTAAAAGGAACGATATTACATTCTTATCATTATATAAATTTTAGATGGAACAGAAAACAGAAAAATAAGGCTCTTCATCAATTAATAGCTACGGCTTTTATTCCTAATCCAAACCATTATACTATAGTTGACCATATTGATGGTAATAGGTTAAATAATAGTATTGAAAATTTAAGATGGGTGTCTTATAAGGAAAACAATAATAATATTCATAAAAACAACACACCAAAACCTCCTGTTTTTCCAGAAGTAATTTTTACTAAAGAAGAGCTAGAAAATGAAGAGTGGAAAGAATACAAAGACTTTGTGGTTTCTAATTTAGGAAGAATTAAAGGGAAAAGGGGGAAAATATTAAAAGGAAATAAAAGCGATTCTGGATATATAAAATATGGCAAGAAGCATTCTTTAGGGCATGTTATAGTTTGGGAAGCTTTTTGTGGTAAGAAAAAAGAGGGCATGGTAATCAATCATATTAATGGAAATAAGCATGACAACCGTTTGTCCAATCTTGAAGAAGTAACTCATCAAGAAAATTTATATAAAGCAGCTGTACAAACTAATGCATGGAATTTTAAAAAGGTTGGAGAATTTAACGAAAAAGGAGAATTACTAAGAACTTTTCCAAACGCATCAGAAGCTGGTCGTGCTATTGGTATTTTACCAAGCTCTATGAGAAATTCGATCCGTAGAAATGGAAGATGTAAAAATAAATTATATTATCGTTATCTTGATAAATAAAAATTATCGCTCTTGAGCAGAGTAGATTTCTTGCGATGATGTCCGACTATTCCCGCACAACAGAATTAGTTAATGCGGCTTATAATAGTGCTGGTTCTTCGCAAGAACAGTTTGAAAAAACATTAGATTCATTAGAATCAATTTTAAATGGGTTACAAGTTGCTTGGACACAATTTATAACAACTGTAGCTAACAATCAAGTAATTAAAACAGTAATTCAATTATTAACACAGCTTTTAGATATTTTAAATGGACTCTCAAATTTTGTTAGTGGTTTTGGAGATATATGGGGTAGTTTATTTAATACTGCTTTACTTACTGGTGGAATACTCGCCGCCAGAAAAGTATTAACAAGTTTCTTTGGATGGTTTGGTGGATTTTTTAGTGGAGGGCAAGCTACCAAAACAACAAGCGAATTTGTTAAAACTTTTTTCTCTTCTTTAGGGAATGGTTTTAAAAGTGGAAAATCTAAAATTAAAAGTATATTTTCTAAATTATCAGATACTATTGACAATATTTTTTCAAAAGAAACTTGGATAAATGAAGACGCTTTTTTCCCAAAATTTAAAGGCTATGAGAAAGAAGTAAAGCAATTTATGGACGACTATTCTGAAAGTTTTCAGAAAGAATATGATAGAATTAGTCAAGAAATTAAAAGTACACAAGACCTTTTAGGAAATAAATCAAATACGCCAGAAGTTACTGCTGGCTTAGAGAAGAAAAATTTAGAATTAAATACACAATTAGCTAATACTACCCAAAAATACGCTTCAGCATTAAAATTATCCGAAACGGCTCAAAAAGAATTTAATTCTTTATTACAAGCTGGCATACCAATTCAACAAGCTGGTATTCTGGCTTCTCAGGGTATGACAACCGCCCAGTTAAAAGAAATAGCGACTCGCCAATTAGGGGCTAGTGCTACAAAAGCAGATATACAAGCTAGAATGCAACAAATAGCCACACAGCAAGCTCAAAACGCTGCAAGTAATCTTGGCATTCTTAGTATGGCAAAATATGTTGTACAATTATTGTTTGGCACAACTGCTACAAGGGCTAATGCTGCTGCTACGTTGCAGGCTGCTGGTGCTCAATGGGCCATGAATGCCGCTTTTTCAGCTTTTCCTGTTGGTGTGATAGCATTAGCGGCTGCAGCTGTCGCTGGTCTTGTTGCCGCATTAGTATATATAAATACGAGACCAACCGAAGCAGAATATTGGGAAAATACTTTAGATGATTTAAGTGAATCAGCAGAGCAAGCTCAAGAAAAATTAGATAATTTAAAAAGTTCTTTAGATAGCCTTTCTGAAGCTGAAAACACAATGGACGGTTTAATTAAAGGAACTACCGAATGGAAACAGTCATTAACTGAGGTTAATTCCCAGGTGGTATCTTTATTAAAACAATACCCTCAACTAGCTAAATATACATCAACTAATGATGAAGGAATAATGTCTATTTCTCAAGAAGGAATAGACTTTATAGACGAATTACAAACCAGAAGGGCCTTAATTGCAACTGCCGCAGAAGCCTTTGGAAATTTTCAATACAATTATAATGAAATTAGTGATTTAGCTAATGAGTACCAAATAACCGAAGGTGCAGCAAGAGCTATTTCAGAAAATTCTGAACTTATAAATCCAAATATAACAATAGATTTATCTTCTGCCGAAGGAAGTAGAGTAAGAGAAGATAGCCTTCTTGCACAAAGTGGCTTTGATAGACAAGATGTTATCATAGAAGATGGAGTTGCTTATGGGTATTCTGAGGATATAGTTAATTCTATAGAGCAACAAGGATTATCTGTAAATGAGATTATATCTGCTTCAAATAATCTGTCAGAAGAGCAATTAGCGCAATTACAAACAATTAATGAAAATACTAGAGCTAATTTAGAAGCCTTCTTATCTTCTACTGGCTCAGAAGAATTTCAACAAAGTGAGTTTAAAGAAGAGATAAACACTTTTATTGCCGAAAGTGGGATTACTCCAACTTCTAAATATACGAGAGCTGGTATTAGTGGTAATGCATTAGGCAACAGTGCTATGGGAATTGTTCTTAGTGGCGGGACTGGCTATGGTAACCAAAAAGAGGAACTTGCCGCTGAAATAAACCAAGAATTAGGATATGAAGCTATCGATCCAACTGCCGATATAAATGAATTTTATAAACAAATTATTGAAGCTGGTGGTGGCACTATTCCAGATGATTGGAATGAGAAAGCCGCTGAAGAAAAGGAAGATTTAGTATTAGCTTACGCTAATTCTATATTATATCCTGTTCAAAATGAATTATTAAAACTAACCCAAGAAGATAGTAATATTCAATCAGTGATAGAAAGAAGTATTGAAGGAGACTTAGATGCTGCGTTAACTACTGCTAATGAAGCCCTTTCCAGTGAAGATATATCTCAGGAAACTTATGATGTAATTAATAAAGAAATTCAAGAACTTCAGAACGAAGCTAATGCTATAACAGAATATGGAAGAAATATTTACGGATTATCAGAAGAGGAAGGGGAGTCTCTAAAGCCATATTTAGACGAACTTAGAATTGTTCATGATAATTTTGAGGATATAGGGGAATCTCTTGAATTAACCACTGACGAATCTCAAATTTTAGACGGTATATTAGGACAAATAGATCCATCAAAATTAGAAGATTTATCTAAAATAATTGGAGATGTTGATTGGACGAGTTCTATAGATGGCGCCGCAGCGTTGAAAAATATGTCAGAATCTACAGATGAAAGTATTCAACTTTTAGGCGCTTCTATAAACGCTATGGGTGGTAGTTTATATAACGCTACATCACAAGCTAACGAATTTTTTAAATCTTTAGGAGAAGAAGATTTAGACGATTTAGCGGAAGATGGTGAAATTAGTGCTGCTGCATTAGATGAACTTTCAGAAAGTAATTCTAAGCTATCTACAATGTTAGATAATACTGGAATTTCTACTGAAACTTTAGCAGATTATATGAACCTTTTAAATGATGGAGTAATTTCTACAGAACAAAGTTTTGGTAATTTTATTCAAGTATTAGATAAATTAAACGCCGCTGCTAATGTTATTGAATCAAGTTTTAATTTTATTGATAATTTTGAAGCAGATCGCTCAAGCTCTGAAATAGGCGAATATTTTGGAGATATGCGTGAAACTTTATCAGAAGCTATCGAACATGGGGCTTACTCTGATGCCGAAATGGAAAGCTATTTTGAGGCTTGGTTTGGAGAAGATAAATGGCTTGAAATGATTGAGGAAGCTGGTGGCAACATGAGAAAAGCCACAGAACAAGCGTTTTCTCAATTAAATCTTGGCGAAACAATGTATGGTTTGTGGCAACAATTTGCACAAGCTGGAACAGGAATGGCTTCTATTGGTTCTAATGGTGAAATATTATTTAATATGGACGCCGTTGGAAGCGTTGAAAATTTAAGAGAACAGCTTCAAAGAACATTACAAATTAGTGAAGACGCAGCTAATGCTATGTTAGCTGATGCTCAAACTTATACTGAAAATTTTAAAACAGAGTTAAATAAACTTTCTCTTGGCGAAGCCCTAAATGAATGGATAGCTTCATCTTTAAAAATTGGTGACATTACTTTTCTTGATGAATCCCAAATGAATGCTATCGCCAGAGAAGCTGGTATTGAAGTTGATAAATTAAAAGAAGCGTTAGAATCTCAAATGGATTTAAAAGTTGTTTCATTAGTAGATGATGTTGGTAATTTTACATCAGACGCTATTGAGCAAATAAAGGCTGAGCTACAAGATAGTAATGCTGGGGTTATTGATTTAAATCAAGTTTATAGTGCAATGTTAGACTTAGGTTTAGATACCTCTGCTGCCGAAGATGCGATGAAACAGCTATTTAATAATGTTAATCATGATTTTGAAAATGTTAGCTTCAAATTTAATGGAGAAGTTTTAAACGATACTATAGATAACACTCATCAATCCTTACAACAAGCAGTAACAAACGCTATTACCAGTGGTACAATAAACGACGACACTGAAACTGCCGCAGAGGTAGCTGCATTACAAGCTGGTAAAGAAAGTGCCGAACAAATGACTGTAGGGTTTATGTCAGCATGGGTAGCTTATGTTCAGTATGGACAAGAAGCTATTGAAGCTATAACCGCGTATCAAACTGCAATGGAAGAGGCGTCGGCAAAAGCTCAGGCCGTAGTTGGTAATATGGGTAGTTTAGCAAGTTCTGGTATAGATGCTTCCTATTATTTAGAACAATATACTCAATTATATACAAGGAAAGCTCAACAAGAATTTGATGCGAGTATGGATAGTCTATTTAATAAAAGCTCTAGTATTGCTAGTAATTACTATGATCGACGAATCTCGCAGCTTCAAGGTTCAATGGGTGGTTCATATGATTCATCTAATATTATAACTGCATTAGGTCTTAATGGTGGTACTGCTACTGCATATGAAAACGCAAATGCAAGGGCCGCTGGCGCCGCAGGTGGAACTTGGCCTGACAGCGATGATGCAGATGAAGCTGAAGAGTCTGCTAAAGAAGCCGCTGAAATTTGGGAAAACTCTTTTGATTGGCTTTATAATCTTACTGAAGATATAAATGAACAGCTTCGTATTAGAGAAGAATTAGAATGGGAATATGATAAAGCAGTTGAAGACACTTCAAAAAGTGCCTCAGATCTTCTCGAAAATATAAAAGCTCAAAATACATCATTAGAGCAACAAAAACAGCTTTATAATGAGATGATTAATAAGCGCAAACAAGAAATGCGTGATACTCTATCCGAATATTCTGATTTAAGTCAATACGGTACATTTAATTGGAATGATAACACTATTGAAATAAATTGGGATTTGATTAATAGTGTAACCGATACTGATCAAGGCGAGCGCATTGAAGAATATATTGGAAAACTCGAAGATATTCAAAGTGAGATAGATGACGCCAATGATTCCGTTAGAGATGTTGAAGATGCTATTGATGAATTAGCTGAATTAGGTAAAGATGAATATTTTGATTTAGAAGATAGAATTTTAAATGCTATTGTTGATAGAGAACAAAAAATCATAGATGGTTTTAGTAATTTAAATGATACAATAAACGATGCAAACGACAGATTGCTTGAATCAATTAGAAATAATATTGACAAAATTCGTCAAGATAGAGATAACGAAAAAGCTGAAGAAGATATTCAGGCTAATGAACGTCAATTAGCTTATTTAAGACAAGATACCTCAGGCGCTAATGACGCCGCCATTCGTGAATTAGAAGAAGAATTAAGAGGTCAAAAAGAAGATTATACAGATACACTGATAGACCAAAAATTAAATGAAATTGAAGAACAAAATGAATCGGCGGCAGAGCAAAGAGAAAAGCAAATAACCATTATGGAAGCTCAATTAGAGCAAGCACAAGAAACAGGTGCTTTATGGAACGAGGCTTATCAAAAGATTGCAGAAGGTGTAGATGCGACTGGTGCATTAATTCATGGTTCAGAATTAGAGGCTTTATTACAAAAATCAGAAAGTTTTGCAGGTATGTCTAAACTTGAAAAAATGGATTGGTTAGATGAATTAACTAATACTGTAAAACAAGGTGTTATCTATCTTGCTCACGAACAACAGTTAGAGAATATTGGAATAAAGTCAGGGAATATTACTTTTACTAATGCCAAGGGAGAAACTTTGACTGGCACGGTACAAGGCGATGGTTCTGTAAGAGTTAGTAGTGGTAATGGTTATTATACTTATACCGATGTTTTCCAACAATATGATGGGACTTTTCATACTCTTGAAGGTTCTGGTGGTTCTGGATATACCTCTAATCCAACACCTGCTCCTCAGCCAACACAATCTTATGGTGGAAATTTCTCAAGAGGCCAAAGAGTAAAAGCTCGTAATGGAGCAAGTATTTATGATACCTATTCAAATTCAAGAGCTGAAAGACCAGTTTATGGAGAGGGTCCATATTATGTCCAAGGCACTAGAGGCTCAAGGGCCGCAGTTACTTTTTTTGAAGCATACAAGAATAAACCAAATGGATATGGAACCACTGGCTGGTTTAATCTAAATGACCTTTATGCTTATAAAACCGGAGGACTCGTTGACTCAACAGGACTTGCTTGGTTAGACGGAACAAGAAAAAGACCAGAAATGGTTTTAAATGCAAAAGATACAGAAAATTTCATAGAACTAAAAGACATACTAAGTGATTTATTGAAAGGAACCAATTCTATGAATTCTACCGATTCTAGTGGAGATAATTATTATGAAATTCACATAGATGTAGATAGCATAAGTAGTGATTATGATGTTGAAAAACTTTCTAAGAAAGTAAAACAAATTATTATTCAAGATGCCAATTATAGAAACGTTCGTTCAGTAAATTTATTAAGATAAGGGGAGTAAAATGAGTACATTATTAAAGGGAGACTTTATAGGTTTTACCTTTAATGATATTCACTCTTCAGTCTTAGGTGTAGTTAGAGTAAGTGATGGGAGTAGATACAATGAAGATTTACTCCCATCTTTCTCTGATAGGACTTTAGATGTAACAGGAAGAGATGGTATATATTATTTTGGTAGTTCCTATAAACAAAGGGAATTTGAAGTTAGTTATGCTTTTGATAACATAACTGAGTCTAATTTAAGAGATATTAAGTTGTTTCTTAGTGATAAAAAAATTCACGAATTAATTTTTGATGAGGTTCCATATAAAGTTTATAAAGCTAAAATAAGTGGGACTCCAACAATTAAATATATTTGTTTTATGGAAAATGGACAGCGAATTTATAAAGGAGAAGGAACATTTTATTTTGTTTGTTATTATCCTTTTGCAACAGTTCGATATAATTTTTTAGAACAGTATACTGAGAGTAACGTTAATGAATGGGCTGAAGCCTCAGGATTATTACCTGATGAAACTGTAACCAACGCATTTAGTGTTTCAACCAGCGGCTCTACTTTTTCACAATATGTATATAATCCAGGTGATTTTGAATGTGATTTTAATTTTTATAT
>ERZ1643250.2107-NODE-2107-length-15502-cov-6.439568_pt1 | contig 15502 bp, 13 predicted proteins | sample MGYA00579262_ERZ1643250 | MGnify/ENA primary metagenome ERZ1643250 (study PRJEB29033, sample SAMEA4952265) | chicken gut metagenome | biome: Broiler Chicken; feature: Gastrointestinal Tract; material: Caecum | place: Ireland | collected 2018 | study: Broiler...
TGATTAAGGTGCTCAGGCAGACTTCCTTTACTGCCCGGGTATATGAAAGCTGATATTTTTGTGCGAAGATTGCCACATTGGATCCTACAGGAGTGCAGGCAGCAATCATAACAACCATCCGGATTTCATAAGATACACCAGAGAACAGGGACAAAATAAGCCAGGTTCCCAGGGGAATTAAAACCAGGCGGATACCGCTGGCCAGATAAGTAAGTCTGCCGGCAAAGACTTCTTTCAGGGAAAGCTGGGCCAGGTAGGTTCCTAAAATAATCATGGCTATGGGAGCGTTCATTCCGGAAACAGAGGAAAGCACTTCCAGGCAGACTTCCGGGAGGGAGATCCGAAAGACAAAGAAGAAAATTCCCAGAACCATACCGATTAGAATCGGATTTTTGCAGAGGTTTTTCAGTTTTATGGTATCTTTTTTTCCGGTCATCATATAAACGCCGTAAGTCCACTGGAAAACATTTAATAAAGCCACGTAAGAGGAGATATAGAAAACAGCTTCTGTTCCGAAAATGGACTGAACCAGAGGAATTCCAATAAATCCTGCATTGGAAAAGGCGCTGCTGAAATTTTCGATGGGATATTTCCTTTTAAAAAACAGGTAAGATACCGCCATGGAAAATAATAAGGTACAAAGTGCAAGCATAAAAGAGTAGAAAAGGTATTTTACTTTCTCAGCAGAGTACTCCGATAAATAAGCATTTACTATGGTAAAGGGCAAAATGATCTGCAAAAGAAGATTTCCCAATTCCTTTGCTCCGTTTTTTGTAAGCCAGTTTTTTTTATATAAGACATAGCCAATTCCCATGAGCAAATACATGACAATAATTTTTTTTAGTAATAATCCGGCAATTTCCATTTTGCCTTCTCCTTTTTCTGATTTTTATTTATTTTATAATTAAAATCACAAAAAATCCAATATTTATTAGAGAATATATACATAACATGAGTGTTATAGAAACGTTTTATTCCTTTTTAAAGGTGGTTATTTTTATATTCTGCCCGTCTGTCTGTAAAGTGAGGGCGCCTCTTTGGGCGGTGGTATAAATCCGGGATTTCACTGCGTTTAATCGTTCCAGGGTTTCTTCGTGGGGGTGGCCGTATCGGTTGTCTTTCCCGCAGGAGATAAAGGATATATCAGGGGATGCCTGTTGTAGGAATTCCAGACTGCTGGAATTTTTGGAACCGTGGTGGGCTGCTTTTAAAAACTGGATCTTCCCGGTCTCTTCCAGAAGTTTTCGTTCCTGTTCCACGCCTATATCACCGGTAAGAAGTCCGGTGATGTTTCCGTAAGAAAGTTTCAGCACCATACTGGAGGCATTGGTATCTTCTCCTGTCTGCTCTTCCCGAAATGGGGCCAGTACCTGGATTTGTACGTCCTGGCGTTTCAGAGAATCTCCTTCTTTTAAATAGGTAACGGGAATATCTGCCTGATCTGCCAGTTTTTCCAGGGCTTCATAGGCCTGGGGATGCACATTCCACTGGGGAAGAAACAGGCCCTTTACCCGGACAGAAGTGGTTTTATCGATTTGTGCCTGAAGGATTTCCCGGATACCGCTGATGTGATCTTCGTCTGTGTGGCTGACGAAAATTCCCTCCACCCGGGAAATTCCCTGGCTTTTCAGATAGGGGAGGATTTGATAGGCGCCGCAGTTTTTGCTTTCACTGCCGCCGTCTGTGAGATAGCAGGCTCCATCCGGCATGCGAAGCACGATGGCGTCTCCCTGTCCCACATCCAGACAAGTGATAGAAAGCCCTTTCTGAGGATGGATTCCCAGGCAGAAAGTCCCAAGAAGCCAGAGAAGGGCGGCAAAGAATTTAAGCCGACAGGGTGAGAGGGGCAGGTGCTTTTCTTTGTCTTTGGAAATGCGCCAGATTTGGGCTGCCAGAAAAAGGAGGGAATAATAGAAAAGGATTTGGCTCCAGGAGGGCTGTCCTGCCGTCCAGGTGCAGAAAGGAAGGCTGCAGCCCAGTCTGGCGGCCCATTCATAGAGAAGCAGAAGTCCCCGGGCCGGAAGAAGAAGTACCGTTCCCACAGCCATAGAGAACAGTCCGGCCAGACCGCCTGCGATTCCGGAGACGAGAACGATACTGACGGTAGGCAGAAGGAGAAGATTCAGCAAAATGCCATAAAGGGAGAGTTCCCCATAGAACCAGAGAAGGACAGGAATGGTAAAGAGCTGGGCACAGAATCCGGTAGTCCATTTTTTATCCAGGAGAGGCTGAAAGTAGTAGATACCTGCCACCGCGCCAAAAGACAGTAAGAAACCGCTGTTATAGATACAGGCCGGATGTTCGGCGACGAGAAGAAGGGCAGAGAGGGCAAGGGCTGTGAAACCGTCATAGCAGCGGCCGGTAAGCAGGGCGCCCACAGAGAGGAGGAACATGACCACTGCACGCATGGTGGCCGTTCCGGATCCGGTGAAGGTTCCATATTGAATCATCAGAAGCAGAGAAAGAAAACCGGAAATCCACAGGCCTGCGCCGGCTCTCTGGCAGAGCCTGTACAGCCCCATTCCGATCATGGAAATATGCAGGCCGGAGATGGCCAGGATATGGATAATTCCCGCCATCTGATAATAGGCTTTCGTCTCAGGCTCCAGTGCGCTCTTCTCTCCCAGCAGCATGGCGGAAAGGACGGAACCCTGGTCGTGGGCCATAGTCTCAAAATTTCGGGTCAGAGTTTCTCTGAGACGGCACATTCCTTCCTGCCAGACAGAATAGGAGGAAGAGGTCTTCAGAATTTTTCCTTTCCACCCCAGATAGTAGATGTCATCCATGGCATAGTAAGGGCGGGGATCAAATTCTCCCGGATTTCCCGGTTCTTCGGCCTGTTCCAACTGGGCCTCGGCCAGGATTCGGGAACCGATTGCAGGCAGGGAAGGGGAGTCCAGATAAAGTTTTACATTGTAAATGGGGATTTTTTCAGATTGCGTGATGAGCGAGACGTGTTCAAGGGTGACGGATTGAGAAGTTTCTCCCTGGTGCCGTTGGACTGTGGTACCAAGAATCTGGCATTGAGGATGGGAAGTGAGATATTCCTGCACAGAGGAAGAGATGGGAACGTCCTGAAAACCGGGAAATTCCATGGTTTGTGCCAGCCAGACTCCGGCCAGAACCAATAGACACAGGAGACATAAGGGTCTTTTTAACATACTTATTCTCCTTTGCTGATTGAATTTTTTATATTATACCGGAAAACTTCTGCATCTGCAAGAAGAGCAGGAAGGATTGCAGTTGGAAAGAGGGTATGGTAAGATGAAAGACAGAAAAAAAGACAGGGGCTAAAAAATTGAAAAGCGTTCAGGAAGATATTAAAACAGGAAATTATAAGGGAGCTTATCTTTTCTACGGAGAGGAAAGTTATCTGAAACAGCAGTATAAACAGAAATTATTAAAAGGGCTGATGCCCCAGGAGGACACCATGAACTTTTCCCGCTTTCAGGGAAAGGGAATTCAGGTCAGAGAAGTGATTGATCTGGGGGAAACGCTGCCTTTTCTGGCAGAGCGACGGGTGATTCTTCTGGAAGATACGGGCTTTTTTAAGAATAAATGTGAGGAACTGGCGGACTATTTAAAGGAACTGCCGGATTATCTGTGTCTGATTTTCGTAGAAGAGGAAGTGGATAAGAGAAGCAGGATGTATAAGGCGGTGAAGGCGGCCGGACGGGTTACGGAGTTTGCGAGGCAGGATGAGAAGAGCCTGGTGCGCTGGATTCTTGGACTTCTGGGAAGAGAAGGAAAGAAGATCACACAGAAAAACATGGAACTTCTGCTGACGAAAACTGGAACCGATATGGGAAATGTACGTATGGAAGTGGAAAAGCTTCTGACTTATACCATGGGACGGGATGTGATTACGGCAGAGGATATTGAAGCAGTCTGTACCACTCAGACCACCAATAAGATTTTTGATATGGTTCGGGCGGTGGCAGAGAAAAATCAGAAAAAAGCTCTGGATTTATATTATGATCTGCTTACCTTAAAAGAGCCGCCCATGCGGATTCTGTTTCTGCTGGCCCGGCAGTTTTACCAGCTTCTCCAGACCAAGGAGATGGCTATGGAAGGCGGAAATCAGCAGGAGATAGCCTCCCGTCTGAAAGTGCCTCCTTTTGCGGTGCGGAATCTCTTAAGCTGCGCCCGCCAGTATACCAGAGAGCAGTTAAAGCAGGCGGTGGAGGATTTTGCAGAGGCAGAAGAGGCTGTAAAGACAGGCCGGCTGCAGGACGTGATGAGCGTGGAGCTTCTGATAATAAAATACAGTCAGCAGGTATCATAAAAGCCCCACTCCGGGGCTTTCATAAAAATAAAGTGTGTAAGCCCACTTCATCTTCTTTTTTTAGCAGTTTTGAAGGGTTTACATACTTTACGCGCCGCTGCAATGCCGCAAAGCGGTAAAACTGCCTTATTGCAGCGTGCGCATTGTGTGCGGAGCGCTTTTTTATTTTATAGAATTAGGGGGCTTTTGCCCCCTAATTCTATAAAATAAAAAAGCAGTCACTGACGGGATGACTGCTTTTGTCTTATCATTTATTTATTAGCCGATGCTGTTTACGGCTTTTGTTAAACGAGAAACTTTTCTGGCACAGTTGTTCTTGTGGTAAACACCTTTAGAAGTAGCCATGCTGATTGCGGAAATTGCATTGGTTAATGCAGCGCCTGCAGCTTCTTTGTCTTTGTTTGCTACGGCAGTATCTACTTTCTTAATAGCTGTCTTAACAGCAGACTTGATTGCCTTATTTCTCGCAGCTTTTGTTCTGTTTACTAAAATTCTTTTCTTTGCAGATTTAATGTTAGCCAATTTGTACACCTCCAATTTGACGAATGATTTAAATGATTTATCAAAGTTCTCCATAGAAACAGACACGGACATTTCTATGGAACATGCTTATATAGTTTAGTATATGTGGGTTTTCTTGTCAATACATAATTCCGTAAAATTTGCAAAAAATAAGAAAAAATTATCACGACCTCATAAGAGGGATAAGTATGATAACGGAGGAAGGAATTATGATGGAGAATTACAGGATTCGTACGGACCTGGCCCTGGAAACCACAGAAAGGTTTAAAGAAGAGCAGGTGGAAATCCGGGGTGTGGTAATTCAGGAGAAGTATGATAAGGAGCGGGACATTAAAACCACAGTGGTGAAAATCGAAACGGAAAACGGCGCGAAAGCCATGGGAAGACCTCAGGGGACCTATATTACTCTGGAAGCGCCCAATTTGTCTGTGCCTGATGAGGATTACCATCGGGAGATTTCCAGAGAGATTGCCCATCACCTTCGCAGCCTGCTGGATCTGAGTCGGGAATTGTCTGTATTGGTAGTGGGCCTTGGCAATCAGGAAATAACCGCCGATTCCCTGGGCCCCCAGGTGGTAAGTCAGTTAAAGATGACCCGTCACATTATCCGGGAATACGGAGTTTACAACATGGGCGGGGAGAAGATGCACCGGACCAGCGGAATCGTTCCGGGAGTAATGGCTCAGACAGGCATGGAAACCCTGGAAATCATTCAGGGGGTGGTTTCTGAGACCAACCCGGATGTGGTGATTGCCATTGATGCCCTGGCTGCCCGCAGTACCAGACGGCTGGCCAGAACCATTCAGATTACCGATACCGGCATAACGCCCGGTTCCGGCGTGGGGAATCACCGGGAAGGGATTAACGAGGAAAATCTGCAGGTAAAAGTTATCGGGATTGGGGTGCCTACCGTGGTGGATGCGGCGACCATTGTTCATGATTCTATGGCGCATCTGCTGGAAGTTCTGGATGAAACAGAGCAGAAGGAGTTTCTGGAAGAGATGATTTCTCCTCATCTGCACAGCCTGTTTGTGACGCCCAAAGATGTGGACGAGACGGTCAGAAGAATGAGTTTTACCTTATCAGAGGGACTGAATATTGCCTTTGAGAAAGTATAATTTCCTCTTTAGACTCATATATAGTCTAAGAGGTGAGGTGATAAAGTGACGAATGTCCAGAAGGCGTGCTGCATTCTTTTATGCCTGTGCATGGCGGGGATTTTTGTCTTGTACAGTCCTGGCTTTCAGAATTTCAGGCAGGGTCCGGATTTTTTGTGGAACAAGCTTCCCCTGTACCGCTTTCTGGAGGAACAAAGTGTCTACAGCCCTCTGACAGAGGATCCGGAAACCTATGAGAAAATTGTAAAAGCTAACGAAGCTTACTTAAATACCCAGGTAATGGGAGAAAACGAAGGCGCTGTGGAGAAGGAGGAAGAAGAGAAAACAGAGGCAGAGGAAGAAACAGAGACGGCTTCTGCCGGAAACAATCTGCTGGCGCCGGTGGCGGAGACACCCTGTCCTGTTTTGGATTTATCCCCGGAGAAACTGGCGGATTATGATTATCTGCTGAACCAGTTTTTTATTGTGGATACCAATACGTCGGCGGATTCTCAGAACCTGAATGCAGCAGCCTTCCTGGAGAAGGATCTGACCCTGGAAAAAGATGCTTCCCAGCCCCAGATTCTCATCTATCACAGCCATTCTCAGGAATTTTTTGCAGATTCCGACACCAGTAATCCGGAAGACGGAGTTGTGGGTATGGGAAACTATCTGACGCAGCTTCTCACAGAGCAGTACGGTTATCAGGTTCTCCATGTAACGGAACAGTTCGATGTGGTGGACGGGCAGATTGACCGTAACCGGGCCTATGATTATGCCAGAGAGTATGTGGAACCTCTTCTGGAAGAAAATCCATCCATTGAAGTGGTGTTGGATCTGCACCGGGACGGAGTTCCCGAAGACCGCCGTCTGGTGACAGAAATTAATGGGAAACCAACGGCTCAGATTATGTTTTATAACGGCCTTAGTTATACGGTAAATAACGGTCCGGTGGACTATCTGCCCAATCCCTATATCCAGGATAATCTGGCCTTTTCTTTCCAGCTTGAAATGCAGGCGGCACAGTATTACCCGGACTTTTACCGGGGAATCTATCTGTCGGGGCTTCGCTATAATCTGCATCTGCGTCCCCGGGCGCTGCTTTTGGAGGTGGGAGCCCAGACCAACACGGTGGAAGAGGTAAGAAACGCCATGGAGCCGTTCGCAGATATTTTAAATAAAGTCTTAAGCGGGGAGTAGGAATACTCCCTTTTTGAGAGTGGACTTGCAGGTTTTCTTCTGGTATAATAACAGATTAGCAAATAGGATTTCCAAACAACAAGAGGAGGAATACACTGCAAAAATGACAGATCAGAGTAAAATCAGAAATTTTTGTATTATTGCCCATATAGATCACGGAAAGTCAACCCTGGCGGACCGTATTATTGAAAAGACGGGACTGCTTACAGAAAGGGAGATGCAGGCGCAGGTTCTGGATAACATGGAACTGGAAAGAGAGCGTGGAATTACCATTAAATCTCAGGCGGTCCGGATTGTTTATAAGGCAGAAGACGGTGAAGAATATATTTTCAATCTGATAGATACCCCGGGACATGTGGACTTTAATTATGAAGTTTCCCGTTCCCTGGCAGCCTGCGACGGGGCTGTTCTGGTGGTGGATGCGGCTCAGGGAATTGAAGCCCAGACTCTGGCCAATGTATATCTTGCGCTGGATCACGATTTGGACGTGCTTCCGGTGATTAATAAGATTGATCTCCCCAGTGCGGAGCCGGAGCGTGTGATTAACGAAATTGAGGATGTAATCGGAATTGAGGCCCAGGATGCGCCCCGGATTTCCGCCAAGACAGGGCTGAACGTGGAGGAAGTTCTGGAGCAGATTGTACAGAAAATTCCTGCGCCCCAGGGCGATCCGCAAGCTCCCCTGAAGGCGCTGATCTTTGATTCTATCTATGATTCCTATAAAGGAGTAATTGTATTTTGCCGGGTGAAAGAGGGAACTGTCAGAAAGGGTACCCCCATCCGGATGATGGCCACAGGAGCCGAAACGGAAGTGGTGGAAGTAGGCTACTTCGGAGCCGGACAGTTTATCCCCTGTGAAGAACTGTCAGCAGGAATGGTAGGCTATCTGACGGCAAGTATTAAGAACGTAAGAGACACCCGGGTGGGCGATACGGTAACTACTCAGAAAAACCCCTGTAAGGAGGCGCTTCCTGGTTATAAGAAAGTAAACCCCATGGTATACTGCGGGATGTATCCGGCAGACGGAGCCAAATACGGGGATTTAAGGGACGCTTTGGAAAAACTTCAGTTAAACGACGCCTCCCTGCAGTACGAACCGGAGACCTCTGTGGCGCTGGGATTTGGTTTCCGCTGCGGATTTTTAGGTCTGCTTCATCTGGAAATTATCCAGGAGCGTCTGGAAAGAGAATATAACCTGGATCTGGTGACCACGGCTCCCGGCGTTATTTACAAAGTCTATAAAACCAACGGAGAGATGATGGAACTGACCAATCCGTCCAATCTTCCGGATCCTTCGGAAATCGAATATATGGAAGAACCCATGGTGGAAGCAGAGATTATGGTGACGACAGAGTTTATCGGTTCCATTATGGACTTATGTCAGGAACGGCGCGGTCAGTATCAGGGAATGGAATACATGGAAGAGACAAGGGCTCTTTTGAAATACAAGCTTCCTCTCAATGAAATTATCTATGACTTCTTTGACGCTCTGAAGTCCCGCTCCAGAGGGTATGCTTCCCTGGATTACGACTTATGCGGCTACGAAAGAAGCGAATTGGTGAAACTGGATATTCTGGTAAATAAAGAAGAAGTGGACGCCCTTTCCTTTATTGTGCATACGGACACCGCTTATGAGCGGGGCAGGAAGATGTGTGAAAAATTAAAAGAAGAGATTCCCCGCCAGCTCTTTGAAATACCTATTCAGGCGGCTATTGGAAGTAAAATTATTGCCCGAGAGACGGTAAAAGCCATGAGAAAAGACGTCCTGGCCAAATGTTACGGAGGCGACATCAGCCGGAAGAAGAAACTTCTGGAGAAACAGAAGGAAGGTAAGAAGCGGATGCGCCAGGTGGGAAATGTGGAGATTCCCCAGAAAGCATTCATGAGTGTTCTGAAACTGGATGACAAATAGTCTGATGGAGGAAATACATGGAAAGTAAAAAAGTATGGAAAATAGGAAGAATCCTGGCGGTCTGCCTGCTGACGGGAACGCTGGCAGTCGGGATGACAGGCTGTGGAGAGGATAAGGAGAGCGACAGCGGGATACAGGAGCTTCTGACTCCCACGCCCGGTCCTACTCCCACACCGGAACCAAGCGGCGGGAGCGTGGTGACAAACGGAGATATAACTATGGTCAACGAATATGTAAATCAGAAGGCAAAGGGAGAGATTACCGTACCTGTAACTCCTACCCAGGCGCCTTCAGATGAAGGTTCCGACGGTTCACAGTCCGGAGAGGATGGAGAAGACTACAGCGACGACAGTTCCGATTACAGCGAAGAGGACTACAGCGACTACAGTGAAGAGGACTACAGTGAGGATGATTCCGGTTACAGTGACGACAGCTATGAGGATTACAGTGACGACGGCTCCGATTATTACAGCGAAGACGAATATTGAGAAAACAGGGAGAATTCATGAAACGTGGATTGGAAGTGTATATACATATTCCCTTTTGTGTGAAGAAATGCGATTACTGTGATTTTTTGTCCGGACCAGGGACTTTGGAAACGCAGAAGGCCTATTTTTCGGCTCTGAGAAAGGAGCTGCAGGCGGCCTCAGACAGAGATTGTCAGGTGGATACGGTTTTCATCGGAGGAGGAACACCTTCCTGTGCACAACCGGAGGAAATCGCTGGAATTCTGGAAGAAGTAAGGAAGAATTTTTACCTTTCAGAACAGGCGGAGATCTCCATGGAAGCCAATCCGGGAACCCTGACCGGAGAAAAGCTGGCGATTTACCGACAGGCCGGAATAAACCGTCTCAGTATCGGTTGTCAGTCCCTTTCGGATCGAGAGCTGAAAGAGCTGGGAAGAATTCATACGGCTAAGGAGTTTGAGGAGAGCTTTTATCTGGCCCGGGAGGCGGGATTTACCAATATTAATGTGGATTTGATGTCCGGAATTCCCGGCCAGACCTTACAGTCCTGGGAGGAGAATCTGCTTCGTCTGATGGGTTACCGGCCGGAGCACATTTCAGCCTACAGTCTGATTGTAGAAGAAGGCACGCCCTTTGCCTGCCGCAATCTGGATCTTCCGGATGAAGAGACAGAACGCATGATGTATGAACGAACAGGAGAGATCCTGGGACAGCAGGGGTATCAGCAGTATGAAATCTCCAATTATGCAAAGAAAGGGTTTGCATGCCGTCATAACATCGGTTACTGGGAGAGAAAAGAGTACCTGGGATTTGGACTGGGAGCCGCGTCTTTATGGAACAAAACCCGTTTTACCAATACGGGAAAAATGGAAATTTATCTGGAGAACAGCGGCAATCTTAACAAAATCAGGGAAAATAAGGAAGTTCTGGATCAGAAATCCGAAATGGAGGAGTTCCTGTTTCTGGGACTTCGAATGACAAAGGGAATTTCGGAGGCTGATTTTGAGAAGTATTTTCACCTGTCTCTGACTCAGGTATACAAGGACGCGATACAGAAACATGAGGCCCTGGGACTGTTAAAGAGAGAACAGGGGAGGTTATTTCTGACCCGAAAAGGAATCTCCTTGAGTAATCAGGTTTTTGTGGATTTTCTGTTGGATGAAGAATGGGAGAGAGAACAATGAGCTTATATTCTGTGGTGGTGCCGGTATACAATTCCGAACATACGCTGGAAGAACTGTATACCCGGTTAAAACAGGTATTTGAAACGGAAATTAAAGAAGAATTTGAGCTGATTCTGGTGGACGACAGCTCCCGGGACGGCTCCTATGAGGTTATGGAAAAACTTCATGAGGCGGACAGGCGGGTGAAGATCATCCAGATGGCCAGGAATTTCGGCCAGCATCCGGCCCTTCTGTGCGGATTTCATTATGCCAAAGGGGATTTTATTATTACCATGGATGATGATCTGCAGCATCGGCCGGAAGAACTGCCTAAGATGATTCAGGTAATGAATGAAAGAGACGATGTGGATGTAATTCTGGCCAGATATGAGAACAGGAAGCATAATCTCATTCGGAAAATAGGGACCCGGGTGTCCGTTTTTGCCACTTCTAAGATGCTGCATAAGGATCCTAATCTGGAGATTACCAGTTTCCGCCTGATGCGGCGTTTCATTGTGGAAGCAATCCTGAATACAGATACCCATCTGCCTCAGATTGGGAATCTTCTGGTACAGACTTCTAACCGGATCATTAATGTGCCGGTTCACCACGACGCCCGTAAATTCGGAAAGAGCAATTATACCTTCCGGCATCTGGTGTCGGATTTAATCTACGACATTACAACCAATTCGGCCTTTCCGCTGATTGTGGTCAGGGATATTGGAATTGTAAGTTTTATTATCAGTATCATTCTGGGAATTGTCTATCTGGTGCGTTATCTGGCTTTTGGAGCGTCAGTGGAAGGCTGGACCACTCTGGTTCTTCTTATCCTGGCCTACAATGGGCTGATTCTTTTAGGCATAGGAATTCTGGGACAGTATCTGATGCATGTTCTGGATGAAGCGAAAAAGATGCCCAATTACGTGGAACGGCGCAAGAAGCTTTAAAGGCGCAGAAAGGAAAAGTATGAAAGAAATCGGAGGCTATCTGGAACTGGAAGAACTGAAGGGAGAAGACCATTACCCTAAGCTTCTGCATTTGAATCTGGGCAGGACGGCTCTTTTGTTCGCGTTGGAAATATTACAGGCAGAAAAGCTGTTTCTGCCCCGTTTTCTCTGTGATTCGGTAACGGAAATCTGCAGGAAATGGGGGAAAGAGCTTCACTGGTACCAGATAGATGAAAACTTCACCCCCATTTTGGAAAAAGAGCCCAGAGAGGGAGAATACGTATATCTGGTCAACTATTACGGCCAGCTTACAGATCGGAGAATTCGTGCTTATCAGAAGAAATATGGTTTTGTGCTGGTGGATCATACCCATGCCTTTTACCAGAGGCCTTTAAAGGATATTCCCACCCTCTATTCTCCCCGAAAGTTCTTTGGTCTGCCGGACGGCGGACTTCTGTCTCTTCCTGAAGACGTGGCGGAAAAAGCGAAAGAGGAGTATCAGAGACTGGAAAGGGACTGTTCCGGAGCCCGGATGAAGCATATTCTGGGACGATATGAACAGGATGCATCCGGTTATTATCAGGATATGCTTGCAAGCGCCCATGGATTTGGAGAGGAAACTGTTAAAAAGATGTCTAAAATAACCGGAAATCTCTTAAAAGCCATTGATTATGAAAGGGCGAAAGAAAAGAGAAACCAAAATTATGAGATACTCCAAAGTCTGCTGGACGAAGGAAACCGACAGGAATTTCAAAAGCCGGAGGGATCCTTTGTATATCCTTACCGGGTACCCGGCGGGCAGGAACTTAGAAAGCGTCTTGCAGCAGAAAAAATCTATGTTCCCCTGTACTGGTCCAATGTATTAAGGGACATGCCCGAAGAAAGCACAGAATATCAGATGGCTGCCAATATCCTTCCTCTGCCCTGTGATCAGAGATACGGGCCGGAAGAAATGGAGTGTCTGGCAGAGACGGTAAAAAAGTTTCAGGAAAGAGGGGAATAAACATATGAACCACAGACTGTTGATTCTGGGATCCCTCAGAGAGTTTGTGCAATTAATAGAGATGGCTCGGGAAAGAGGGGTATATACCATTGTCTGCGACGGATATGCAGACGGAGAAGGGAAGGCAGCGGCAGATAAGGCGTATACGGTGAATCCGGGAGAGATTGAGAAGATTGCAGAAATCTGCCGGGCAGAAAAGGTGGATGCAATCCTGACTTCTTTTTCCGATTATTTATTTGAGTGTATGGTAAAAATTGCAGACAAGGCGGGTCTGCCCTGCTATTTCCGGCCGGAGAAACTGGATTATTACCGGAACAAGCAGAAGATGAAAGAGATGTTTCAGGAGCTGGGAATTGCCAGTGCAAACCATGTCTGCCTGAAAGAGGACTTTACCGATCAGGAAACTTCCGGACTCAGGTTTCCGGTGGTGAGTAAACCCCTGGACCGATACGGTTCCAGAGGTGTCTACATTTTAAATTCTCCATTGGAAATCCGGGAATATTTTCAGAAAGTGAAGGGATATTCCCAGAAGCCGGAGATCCTGGTGGAAGAGTACCAGGATGGTTTTGAGTTTAATATGATGACCTGGGTGCTGGAAGGGCGGGTTTACGTGTTAAGTCTTGCCGACCGGGAAAAAACACCGGTAAATCAAAGGGAGATTCCCATCAGTACCAGAAATGTATATCCTTCCTGTCTTATGACAGAGGTTTATGAAGACGCCAGAGAAATTCTGCAGAAAGTAGCAGACTATACCGGGCAGAAAGAGGGAATCCTTTCCATGCAGTTTTTCTGGAATCCTGGGAGAGGAATCTCTGTCTGCGAAGTGGCGGGTCGGTTTCTGGGATACGAGCATGAGCTGATTGATTACTGCAGTGGCCTGAAGGTGGAAGATCTGCTTTTAGACTATGCTTATGACAAAGAAAGTCTGGCGCGGCTTATTAAAGGCCATCAGCCATTTTTTGACAACTGCTGTGCCGTTTTATATTTTCACGGAAAGCCGGGAAAGAAGATTGCAGATCAAAAGACAGCCCGCCGCCTGGGAGAGCTGGAACAGGTAGAGGAATGCTGGCTGTTTTACCGGGAAGGAGAAATCATAGAAGAGCATGGAAGAAATCCTTACGTGGCCCGGTATTATATCCGGGGAAAAGACCGGAAAGACCTGGACAGACTGACAGAGAAAATCTACCGGGAAATTTCCATTACAGATGAAAAGGGCGAGGAAGTTATTTACAGAAACGAAATACCTTCTTATCCAAAATAAAAGAAAAAACTGCCGCAGCTATGAGTTTTTCATTCATAGCTGCGGCAGTTTTTATACCAGCCGGTAGCTGATTTTATTCTGATCGAATAGATTTGTCATCTCCCCGGGGCAGTCTTTATCCGTAATCAGCCGATAGATGTCCTTCAGATTGCAGACGGAAAAGATAGTTGTTTTATCCATTTTGGAGCTGTCTGCCAGGAGAATGGTTTTATCAGAGGAAGCCAGAATCTGCCGGCGCAGCATAATCTCCTCATCAAAATAATCCGTAAGAACCAGTTCCCGGTTAATCCCTGCTCCCCCGATAAAAGCCTTATCCACATGAAACTGCTGGAGCATGGAAATTGTATAATGACCATAGGTCATAAAGTCATCCCGGCGTACCCGTCCTCCCAGGAAGAAGACATGGCTGTAGCTGCTCTCCTGAAGGATTTCCATGATTCGAAAGGACATAGTGATAATGACCAGGGATTTGAGAAGCTCCTGGTCATCGGCCAGCAGCTTTGTCAGCTCCTGTACTGTGGTTCCGCTTTCCAGAATGATGGAATCGCCGGGTTTTATCATGTGATAGGCGGCCTGGGCGATCCGCTGTTTCTGGGCCAGATTATGGGTGGAACGGGTGGAAAAAGGGGTTTCGTTACTTTTGCGTTCCTTTGGCGCAACACCGCCGTGGATACGGATAACCAGATCCTGTTCTTCCAGAAATTCAATGTCCTTTCGGATAGTTTCCGTAGATACGGAAAAAAATTCGGCCAGTTCATTGATAGTGGTTACGGGGGCCTCGCAGATAAGCTGCAGCATTTTTTCGCGCCGATGCTTCATTTTATTATTGGATTTCATCACAACAGCTCCTTATAATCTCATAAATCACGTTCAGTATAGCACAGAATTTCGCTGCTTTCCAGATGGCGACAGGAAAACCCCCGTAAGGAAACGTTATATCTCCACTTTTTCGTATTTTTTATGGAATTCGTTGGAAGGCCCGATTGTTTTGCGGAAGAGAATCTCGTCGCTTCCCCTGACCACATAGTCTTTAAAGGTTCCCACCCGTTCATAACCGTGACGCTCATAGAACCGGATTGCGCCTTCATTAAAGGAGGCGGCAAATACGAAAACATTGGGATAGCTTTCAAAGATAAGCTTTTCAATATAGGCGATCACTCTTCCTCCGATGCCTCCTCCCTGAAATCTGGGATCGATACAGAAGGAACGGATAAATCCTCTCAGATTTCCACGAAGCTCTATGAGGATGCATCCGGCCAATTCTTCTTGGGAGTAGACCACATACAGTTCCCCTGCGGCGTCCCGTATTTTCCCCATGGTATAATCAAAAGTTTTTCCCAGACTCAGCCAGGGCTCATTTTCGCTTAAGAGCAGGGCGCTTCTGTGGTATTCAAAGTCTGTGTCTGCGCGTTTTATAAGCAGTTTTTCTTTTTCCATGATGTATTCCTTTCTTTAGACGAATAAGGTGCCAAGTTTATAGATAAGATAAGAAACCCACTGGGAACCAATGGACAGGCAGGTGGCCATACTGGCTCCTTCCGGAAATTCAAATCCTACGCTGTTTCCGAGAGCGGTCATAACAGGCGCATAGTCCGACGAAATCAGCAGGATAACAGCCATAAAGAGGGTTCCAATCAGCCAGCCG
>ERZ1643250.2108-NODE-2108-length-15502-cov-6.113420_pt1 | contig 15502 bp, 19 predicted proteins | sample MGYA00579262_ERZ1643250 | MGnify/ENA primary metagenome ERZ1643250 (study PRJEB29033, sample SAMEA4952265) | chicken gut metagenome | biome: Broiler Chicken; feature: Gastrointestinal Tract; material: Caecum | place: Ireland | collected 2018 | study: Broiler...
GAAGCCCCTGGCAGAAAACTTGCTTTCGCCCGCGCCCCTTTGGGGCGGCGGCACTTAGGGGGGCACCTCCTTTCTGCCCGCGTTGCGTCCCCCTCCACCTTGACATCCGCACACGGCGGTTGTATAATCCTAACTGCGCAAACACCCGGTGTTTTGCCGGTTTTCCAGTTGCACGGGCCGCCGCTTCGCCCGCGGCGGGGCCCTCCTTTATTTTCGCGGGCGGAAAGGACAACCCCTGTTATGAAACGCGTTTTATCTTTGACCTTGGCCCTGGCTCTGTGCCTGGCCTTGTTCGGCTGCAGCGCCGCCTCGGAGACATCCTCCTCCAATTCCGCAAGCAGCCTCTCTTCGGAGGAAAGCAGTGTCTCCTCCCAGGCAAGCGAACCCGCCAGCCAAGAGGAAACTTCCGCTGAGAGCTCTGCCGCTTCGGAAGAAACCGCCGACCTGGGCACCGCTACAGTGGCCGCCCTGAAGGGCCCCACGGCCATGGGTATGGTGAAGATGATGAGCGACGATGCCGCTTCGGATTCTCCCCTGTACGACTTCAACATCTACGCCTCCGCCGACGAGATCACCCCCAAGCTGGTGCAGGGGGAATTGGACATCGCTGCGGTGCCGGCCAACCTGGCCAGCGTTCTCTATAACAACACGGAAGGCCAGGTGCAGGTGCTGGCCATCAACACTTTGGGCGTGCTGTACATTGTGGAGAACGGGGACACGGTGCAGTCTGTGGAGGACCTGAAGGGCAAGACCATTTTCGCCTCCGGCAAGGGCTCCACTCCGGAGTACGCCTTAAACTACATGCTCACGGAAAACGGCATCGACCCGGAGACCGACGTAACCATTGAATGGAAGAGCGAGCACTCGGAGTGCGTGGCCTCTCTGGCAGCCACGGAAAACGCCATCGCCATGCTGCCCCAGCCCTTTGTCACCACCGCCCAGACCCAGAACGAGAACCTGCGGGTGGCTCTGGACATGACCCAGGAGTGGGAAAAGCTGGCCTCGGCAAGCGGCAGCGACGCCACCTTGATCACCGGCGTTGTGGTAGGCCGCAAGGACTTTGTGGAGCAGAACCCCGACCTGGTGGACACGTTCCTCAGCCAGTACGAGCAATCTGTAGCCTACACCCAGGAGGACGTGGAAGGCGCCGCCAAGCTCATTGGGGAGTATGACATTGTGCCCGAAGCCGTGGCCCAAAAAGCCCTGCCGGCGTGCAACATCACGTTTATCGCCGGCGACGAGATGCAGGCCAAGCTCTCCGCCTACCTGCAAACTTTGCTGGAGCAGAACCCTCAGTCCATAGGAGGGGATCTGCCCGACGATGGGTTCTACTACCTTGGCTAAGGGGGCAAAAGAGAAAAAGCGCCGGGGCGTCCGGCTGTGGGCAGTGGCCGTTTGGCTTCTTGTCTGGCAGCTGGGCGCCATGGCCCTGGGACAGGAGATCCTTTTGGTATCTCCTGTTTCTGTTATGCTCCGCCTGGGGGAGCTGGTCCCTCACTGGGATTTTTGGAGCGCCATCCTCTTTTCCTTCTGGCGCATCACCTTGGGCTTTCTCCTGGCCTGTTTGGTGGGCACCGTGCTGGCCGTGCTCTCCTCCCGCTTTGGGCCGGTGCGGGACTTGGCCGCCCCCCTGATGCGGGTGATCCAATCCATCCCCGTGGCCTCCTTCATTATTTTGGTGCTCATCTGGGTGCCCTCCCGCAACCTGTCGGTGGTCATCTCCTTTTTGATGGTGACGCCCATTCTCTATCAGAACGTGCTGGGAGGCATCTCCAGCATGGACCAAAAACTCACGGAAATGGCCGACGTCTTTCAGGTACCCTTCCCCCGGCGGCTGCGGTATCTCTACCTGCCCCAGGTAGCGCCCTTCTTCCGATCCGCCTGCGCGGTGGGGCTGGGGCTGTGCTGGAAAGCCGGCGTGGCCGCGGAGGTCATTGGCCTGCCGGACGGCTCCATTGGCGAGCGGCTGTATGAGGCCAAAGTGTACCTGAACACCCCGGACCTGTTCGCCTGGACCGTGGTCATCGTGTTGGTGAGCATGGCCTTTGAAAAGCTGTTTTTATGCCTGCTGGACCGGCTGGTGGCCCGGCTGGAACAGAATTGAAAGGGGGGGGCGTCTATGTCCATAGAACTGCGAGGGGTGAGCAAGGCCTTTGGGGAAAAACAGGTGCTGCAAAACGTTTCCCACCTGTTTCCCGAGGGGAAGCTTACCTGTGTCATGGGCCCCTCGGGCTGCGGAAAGACCACGTTGCTCTCCCTGCTGCTGGGATTGGTCCAGCCGGACGCCGGGGAAATCCGGGGCATGGAGGGCCGCAAGCTGTCCGCCATCTTCCAGGAGGACCGGCTGTGTGAAAATGCCGGGGCTGTGTCCAACATCCGCCTGGTAAACCCCCGCCTCTCCAAAGGAGAAGCGGAAGAGATGCTGCGGGAGGTGGGCCTGGGAGACAGCCTGGGCCAGCCGGTGCGCACCCTTTCCGGGGGCATGAAGCGCCGGGTGGCCATTCTTCGGGCCTTGGGCGCCCCTTACGACACCCTTCTCTGCGACGAACCCTTCAAAGGGCTGGACGAAGCCACCAAGGAGCAGGTCATCGCCTATTTTCAGGAGAAGACCCGGGGCAAAACGGTGATCCTGGTGACCCACGAAAAAAGTGAGGCCCAGGCCCTGGGAGGAGAACTTCTCCTCTTGTAAAAACAGCCCGTCTGCGCTATGATAAGGGTAGCGGGATCGCATCCGGGAACCTGCTGGTTCCCGGATTTTTTGAAAGGCGGGATGTGTTTGGAAGCGCCCTTGGAACAGGATCTGTCCCGGGCCTTTGGTCTGCGGCCCTCTGGCTGGCAGCCGGTCTCCGGAGGCTGGCTCAACCAAAAGTGGCGGGTGGAAACCGCCACAGGTCCGGTGCTGGTGAAACGCTACAGCCTGGAACGGTTTCCCCCTCCCAAGCTGCGGCAGATCCGCCGGGCCCTGCTCCGGCAGCAGGCCCTTTGGGAGCAGGGGTTTCCCTGCCCCCGGGTGTATGGGTGCGCCCAAGGTCCGCTGCGCACGTTGGATCCGGAAACCGTCTACATGGTCATGGGCTTTCTCCCCGGAAGGCAGGAAACCGCCGCCAGCGTTTCTCTGCCTCAGCTGGAAAGCTTGGGGAAAGCCTTGGGAGACCTGCAGCGGGGGCTTTCCCTCTTTCCCCAAGAGGAGCCCTGCCGATATCCCACCGGCAGCGCCGCCCTCCGCCAGGCGCTGGAACTCCATCTGGAAAGCGCCCGCCGCCGGGAAGGCCCTCCCGGCTTTCACCGGGAGGTGGAGCAAGCGGCAGCCTTGCTGGACCGGGTAAACCTTGCCTTTGCGGACAGCCTGCCGCAAGGCTTCTCCCACGAGGATTTCGCCCCGGACAACCTGCTGTTTTCCCCAGAGTCCCTGGCCGCTGTCCTGGACTTTGACCGGAACCAGTGGGGGTACCTGGCCCACGACCTGGGCAGGGCCCTGCTGTCCTTTGCCTGGACGGGGCAGGGGCTGGACCAGGCAAAGGCCGCCGCTTTGCTGGAAGGCTACCGGCAGGCCGGGGGTGCGGCCCCTGCGCCGGCGGACGCCCTGCGGCTCACCTGGTGTTTGGAAGTCCCCTGGTGGATCCAGCCGGAGTTTTTCCTAGCCCCCTCCCCCAAAACCCTGCGGTTCCGGCAGGAAATCCAGTGGGTCACCGCCCAGTGGGACCAGCTGGACATTCTGTTTCCCTAAAAGAAAGGAGGTCGTTTATATCTGACACTGTTTCTATAGCCGGAGGCAACCTCTTTATGCGCTGTGACACAGTCAACCAAAACGCTTTTCGAGAGCCTCCCGCAGGCATCCACTTCCGCTCCTGCCGTCCGGACGAACTGGAGCTGTGGAAGCGGCTGAGTGTAGAAGACCCTACATACGTCTCGTTCATGACCGAGTACTTTGAAAAGGTGTACGCCAGCCAGGCGGAGGAGTTTTTCCGCCGGTGCACCTTTGCCTGCACCCAGGACGACACGCCCATAGGCACTTGCTTCCTCTGGAAGGCCTATGGACAGGTGACCACCCTCCACTGGTACCGAGTGCTGCCGGCTTACGAAGGGCAGGGCATCGGCCGGGCTCTGCTCACCTATCTGTTTCAAACCCTGACCCCGGAGGACTATCCCCTTTATCTGCACACCCACCCCGCCTGCACGCGGGCTCTGCACCTGTACAGCGACTTTGGCTTTGCGCTGGTGCGGGAGCCGGCCGTAATCGGCACCCGATCCAATCATTGGCAGGAGGCCCTTTCCTACCTGGAAAAGGTCATGCCTCCCGCCTATTACCAACAGCTGACCGCCCGCATGACCGACGCGGACGAAACCCTGCTCCGAGCGGCTGCCAGCCGGGAGCACGAAGAGTTTTAACACATACAAAAGGAGCGATTGACTATGAGCTTTCCACGCCTGCACTTCCATGTGGAGCCAGAAAAAGGCTGGCTCAACGACCCCAACGGCCTGTGCTGGTTTAACGGGAAATACCACGCCTACTACCAGCACAACCCCACCGCCACTGTGTGGACCGCCCCTCTGTACTGGGGCCACGCAGTCAGTGAAGATCTCATCCACTGGGAAAACCACCCCATTGCCCTGTCTCCGGACATGCCCTACGAGAGCACCGGCGGCTGCTTTTCCGGCTCTGCCCTGGTAAAGGACGGCCTGCTCTACGTGTTCTACACCGCCGTGGGGGAAAACGGCGCCCAAACCCAGTGCCTGGCCACCAGCCAGGATGGAGAACACTTCACCAAATATGCGGGGAACCCCCTCTTGCAAGGCGGTCCAGTGGACCCCACCGGCCGGGATTTCCGGGACCCCAAGGTCTTCCCCTGGACCGACGGCACCTACCGCATGGTGTGCGGCACGGGCTATGAGGGCTTGGCGGCCGTGGTGCTGTACCGGTCCAGCGACCTGCTCCACTGGGACTATGTGGGCCCCCTCTTTGAAACCAGGCAGATGGGCCCGGTGCTGGAGTGTCCCGACCTGTTCCCCTTGGAGGACAAGTGGGTGCTGGACTTCTCCCGCATGGACCAGCCCCAAACCGTCACCTTTGTGGTGGGCCAGTTTGACGGGGAAACCTTCACGCCGGAAAGCTTCCAGAAGCCTGCCATAGGCCCCCACTTCTACGCGCCCCAGAGCTTTTTGGACCCCCAGGGCCGGCGCATCCTGCTGGGTTGGATGACCCCCTGGAACGCTCCGGAAGATCCGGACGCCGTGCGCTCCGGCTGCCTGACCATCCCCATGGAAGTGACCCTCAACGATGCCGAGCAGATCTGCCTGTTCCCGGTGGAGGAGGCCCAATCCCTCCTGCAGCAGGAGGACCCCCACCTGGTGCAGGGACCCAGCTTTTTCCAGATCACCGACGGGCAGAAGCTGCTGCTGGAACGGCCGGTGCAGGAGGTTTGGGACGCCCGGGTTTTGACGGATACCCACACCTGCGAGGTGTTCCTCAACGGGGGCGAGCAGGTGGTGTCCTTCCACTTTCAGCCCACCCTGTGACCGAAGCAAGCTGGTTTGCGCCTTTGCCCGGTTCTCCTAAAAAAGCAACCCCCTGTTGCGCAGATGCCCGCGAAAAGCGGTGGCGCGCAACCGGGGGTTTTTGTTATACTATACCCAAAAGGAGGGGTTCTCATGACCACAGGCCAAAAAATACAAACCCTGCGCAAACGCCAGGGCATGACCCAGGAACAGTTGGCCCAGCGTTTGGGGGTTTCCCGGCAGGCGGTGTCCCGCTGGGAGTTGGACGAGGTGCTGCCGGAAACCGCCAATCTCCTGCCCCTGAGCCGCGCCCTGGGCGTTTCGGTGGACTCCCTGCTGGACCCCGCTGCAGAGGCGGCGCAGCCTGCCCCCTCTCCGGCAGCGGCGCGCGTACCCGCTGCTCCCTCCTTGCGGGCCCTCATCAAACGGTGGCTGTGGCTGCTGCTTCTCCCTGTGGAGGGGGTGCTTTTAGGCGCCCTGGCCCTGTGGAGAATAGGAAACGCCCCTTCCCTGGCTGGGATTATCCTGGTCCAGGGGTTGTGGCTGTGCCTCTGGCTCTACCTGCTTCTGCTGGTTGTGTACTTTCTGGCAGCCGGCATCCGGTACTTCCACCAGCGCCGTCCCCCGCAGTAAAATCGGATAGGGAGAACGCCCCCCTGTGGGAAAACCATGGGTCCTCCCTCAGAAGAAACCGGGGAAAACCAAGAGTCGGCAGGGGTTCCCATTCGCAAAAGCCGCGCCTTCTGGTGCGAGCCTTTTCCTCAGACCCCAGACAAAGGCCTGGTCCGGCTTATAGACAACAAGCGCACGGTGAGAAAGATCTCGCCGCGCGCTTTTCTTGCATTTAGAAAACCCCTGGTTTTACCAGGGGTAAACAAAACAATCTTGGCAGATATATTGTGAAAAGCACATGCAGATAAAATAAGAGGCGCAAAAGTGCTCTGCCCCGCAAAGGGACGCGGAGATTTTCGCGAGGATATTCCACTTGCGGAAATAGACCGGGAAGCAGAAATACCTGGTTTACCAGTCACGAGCAAGCGATGCGATGATAGTCCTTTAGTACCCCTTCCAGGGGTCAGCAAGTACTGACCCCTCTGGGGTCTGAGCAAACCACGAGTTTACAAGTGGTTTTGATTATGCCTCTATGGTGGAAAGCAACTCCCACACCAAGCTTTGGAACCGCTGTGCCGCCTGGTCGGCGGTCTCCTGCACCTCCTGGTGGGACAGGGGCTTGCCCCCCAAGCCTGCGGCCAGGTTGGTGATGCAGCTGATGCCGCAGACCTCCAGCCCCAGGTGCCGGGCGGCAATGGCCTCGCAGGCCGTGCTCATACCTACGGCACTGGCGCCCAGAGACCGGTACAGGCGGATTTCCGCAGGGGTTTCGTACTGGGGCCCGGTGGTCTGCAGGTAAATCCCCTCCTGGAGGGGGATCCCCAGCTTTGTCCCTGCGGCGTGGAGCTTCTCCCGCAGCCGGAGAGAGTACACCTCCGTCATGTCGGGAAACCGGGGACCCAGTGCATCCACATTGGGGCCGATCAGCGGGGAGGGCACAAAGCTGGCAATGTGGTCGGTGAGCACCATCAAATCTCCCGGATGAAACGCCGGGTCAATGCCTCCCGCCGCGTTGGTGAGCACCAGCCGCCGGGCCCCCAAGGCGGCCATCACCCGCAGGGGCAGCACCACCTCTTCCATGGAATAGCCCTCGTAATAGTGCACCCGGCCCTGCATCACCACCACAGGCTCCTCTTCCACGTACCCGAACAGGAACCGCCCCTGGTGGCCCGGCACCGTAGAGATGGGAAACCCGGGAAGCTCTGCATAGGGCACCGCAGCCTCCAGGGAAATCTTCTCTCCAAAGCTCCCCAAGCCGGAACCCAAAACCAGGGCGGTGTGGGGAACAAAGGAGGTTTTCTGCCGAACGGCGGCAACAATAGCCTGCAGGCGGGGATAGGATGTCATGGGAAAGCTCCTTTCAGGGATTCGCGTTGTGAGGTGGGCGGCTCTGGGCCACACCGCACAGGTTTCTGCAAAAGTTTTCGGAAAACTTTACTTCTTTCTTATCCTACCAAGTTTCGCCTCGTCTGTCAACAGCACTCCTCAATCCGCAGCAGCCGGTTGTATTTGGCCACCCGTTCCGTCCGGCAGGGGGCGCCGGTTTTGATCTGCCCCGCGTTGACCGCCACCGCCAGATCCGCAATAAAGGTGTCCTCCGTCTCCCCGGACCGATGGGACAGAATGGTGCCATATCCCTTTCTCTTGGCCAGTTCCACACAGTCCATGGTCTCCGTCAAGGTGCCGATCTGGTTGGGCTTAATGAGGATGGCGTTGGCCGCTCCCTCCTCCATGCCCTGGCGCAGGCGCTCCTGGTTGGTGACAAACAGGTCGTCTCCCACCAGCTGCACCCGGTCTCCCACCCGCCGGGTCAACTCCGCCCAGCCGGTAAAGTCCTCCTCTCCCAGGGGGTCCTCCAGGGAGAGGATAGGATACCGCTGCAGCAGGGTTTCCCAATATTCGATCAAGTCCTCTGTGGAGAATTCCTTGCCCCGCTTCGGCAGCCGGTAGCGGTTGCCCTGGACCCACTCGCTGCCGGCGGCATCCAAGGCCAGCTGCACCTTGCCCCCATAGCCTGCCTTTTCCACCGCCGTCAAGATGGTCTCTATGGCCTCCTCGTCGCTCTGCAGATCCGGAGCGTAACCGCCCTCGTCCCCCACCCCGGTGGACAGGCCTCGGGCCTTTAGCTGCTCCCCCAAGATGTGGTAGATTTCCGCACACCAGCGAAGCCCCTCCCGAAAATGGGGCGCCCCCACAGGGACAATCATGAACTCCTGAATGTCCACATTGTTGCCCGCATGGGCGCCCCCGTTTAAAATATTCATCATGGGCCGGGGCAGCAGGTGGGCCGCCGCCCCGCCCAAGTATCGAAACAGGGGCATCCGATAGTGGGCGGCAATGGCCCTGGCGCAGGCCATGGACACGGCCAAGGTGGCGTTGGCTCCCAGGTGGGCCTTGTTGGGGGTGCCGTCCAACTTCTGCAGCACCTGGTCAATCTCCCGCACAGTCAGGCTGTGCACTTTCTCCAAAGCCGGAGAGATCACCGACGCAATGCTCTGGGCCGCTTTCTGCACCCCTTTGCCTCCATAGCGGCGCTGGTCCCCGTCCCGCAGTTCTACGGCCTCAAACTTTCCTGTGGACGCCCCGGAAGGGCAAGAGGCCGTTCCCATGGTCCCGTCGGTGAGCACCACGGTGGCACTCACTGTGGGATTGCCTCGGGAATCCAGAATCTCACTGCCGTACACCTTTTGAATGCGTACCATATACGTTCCTCACTTTCTTCCCAGAAGGATGAATTCCCTTTTAGTATTCTGCATTGCATCCCTCTTTAAACTGTGCTACACTGGATTTATGGAAAAGTTCTCCACATCTTTTTGGAAGGAAGTTGAAACCTTATGGAATTGGAACGCATCACCCCGGAACAAGCGGGAATCCCTTCCCAGGCCGTGCTGGATTTTTTGGACCAGCTCTATGAGGAAGGCATTGAAATGCACGCCTTTATGCTCCTGCGCCATGGAAAGGTGTGCGCCGAGGGCTGCTGGAAGCCCTACAACCGGCAAACGCCCCACATCATGTTCTCCTTCAGCAAAAGCTTGACCTCCACCGCCATGGGCTTTGCCGTGCAGGAGGGACTTCTCTCCCTGGAGGACCGCCTGGTGGACCTTTTCCCGGACAAGCTTCCGGAGCATCCCAGCGAAAACCTGCAAAAGTGCCAGATACGGCATCTGCTCATGATGGGCTGCGGCCACGAGACGGAAATCCCCAACTTGGGACAGGGAGACCCGGACTGGATCGCCTCCTTCCTGCACCACCCCTTTGTGTATGAGCCGGGCACCCATGTTCTGTACAACACGGCGGGCACCAATTTGCTGGCCGCCATTCTGGCCAAAAAGACGGGGCAGACCCTCACCCAGTTTCTCAAGCCCCGGCTGTTTGCGCCTCTGGGCATGACGGACATTGCCTGTCACCCTCTGCCCGACGGCACGGAAATGGGCGGCGCCGGCATGAGCCTGACCATTGAGGACATGGCCCGCTTTGTGCAATTTGTGGCGCAGGAGGGCCGTTGGGAGGGAAAACAGCTCCTGAACCGGGAGTGGTTTGCCATGGCCACCTCCAAGCAAATTGAAAACCGGGGCGCCGGCTGGGGCGGTGACCCCGATTGGCAGGAGGGCTACGGGTTCCAGTTCTGGCGCTGCGCTCCCCAAGGCGTCTTCCGGGGGGATGGCGCCTTCGGTCAATACGGGGTGGTTTTCACCCAGCAGGACGCGGTGCTGGTGATACAATCGGCCTCCATGAAACTGCAGGCGGTGCTTACCGCTGCCTGGGACAACCTGCTGCCCGCCTTTGCCCCCCAGCCTCTGCCGGAGGATCCCCGGGCTTTTCACCGGCTGCAAAAGCGCTTGGAGCGTCTGGAGCTCAACCCCATGCTCAGCATGCGCAGCCCCGGGGCGGAGAGCTCCTTGAACGGGGCCGTGTATCTTCCCCAAGAACCCTGTCCCTCGTTTCCAGACCTGGTGGGGGGCACCGGCTATTTGGATCCGGAAGGCGGCTCTCTGCACGCCCTCTCCTTCTCCTTCCAAGGGGAAGGCGGCCAGCTGCTCCTCCAGGAGAGCCACGGCCCGTCCACCTTGGACCTAGGCCTGCAGGGCCACTTTGTCTCCAGCCAGATCCGGGGCACTCTCTTTGGGGCCAACGGCCGCTGGCGGTCCAAAAACACCCTGGAGGTGGAGGTGCGCAACACCCGTCTGGCGGGAGGAAGGCGGCTGCTGTTCCAGTTTTCCGGCCAGGAGATGCTCCTTTCCGGCGATCCCACTCTGCCGGAAGAAGGTGGCCTGTCCGGCCCGCCTATGCCCACCATCCGCTTCCGCCTGCAGCAAGGGTCCGTGGACACTAAGACCACCATGTACTGGGAGCAGTAAGCTCTTCTGTCTTTCTGGATCCCCCTGCTTGGCAAGATAAAAAGCCGCAAGTCTAAGAACTTGCGGCTTTTTTTCCATTCACCCAAAGCCGTCTTCTCAGCAGAGAAAAGGGGGAGCGCAGCAGCGCTCCCCCTTTCCCGTTGAGCTGTGAGCAGACTTTTTCTCGTAGTTTCCCACCTCTGGGAGCTCTCGCCGCAGCTCTTTCTACCATGGGGCCCAACCAGTTCCAGAGCTGTCCTTTCGGCAGCGCCGCTCCGGCAGACAAAACCCCTTGGGTTTTATAGAAAAAAGCCTCCCCACGCTGCGGGAAGGCTTTTCCTCCGGGTTTCCCCGTCGCCGAGAAATCTCTCGGCGTTTTTTCTAGTATGCGATTAAACCAGTTCCAGAATCGCCATTTCGGCAGCGTCGCCGCGGCGGGGTCCCAGCTTGGTGATGCGGGTGTAGCCGCCGTTGCGGTCAGCGTACTTGGGGGCGATCTCCGTGAACAGCTTGTTGGTCACGCTCTCCTTGGTGATAAAGCTCATGACCAGGCGCTTGTTCTGCAGATTATCCTGCTTGGCAATGGTGATCATCTTCTCCGCCAGTGCCCGCACTTCCTTGGCGCGGGTGACGGTGGTCTCGATCTTGCCGTTCTCCAGGAAGAACGTCACCAGGCCCCGGAGCATAGCGGTCCGATGGGCGGTATCTCTGCCCAGCTTTCTCGTTCCCGGCATGGAAATTCACTCCTATCGTAATAAAGTAGGTTGCTTATTCGTCGTCCTTGCGCAGGCTGAGGCCCAGAGAAGCCAGTTTCCAAATGACTTCCTCCAGGGACTTCCGGCCCAGGTTGCGGACCTTCATCATCTCGTCCTCCGACTTGTTGATCAGGTCCTCCACGGTGTTGATGCCGGCGCGCTTGAGGCAGTTGAAGGAACGGACGGACAGGTCCAGCTCCTCAATGGTCATCTCCAGAACCTTCTCCTTGCCGCCTTCGTCCTTCTCCACCATGATCTCCGTGCTCTTGCCCTTGTCGGACAGATCCACAAACAGATTCAGGTGGTCGGTGAGGACTTTGGCTGCCAGGGAGACAGCTTCCTGGGCGTTGATGACCCCGTTGGTCCAAACCTCCAGCGTCAGCTTATCGTAGTCGATGCTCTGGCCCACGCGGGTGCTTTCCACATTGAAATTGACCTTGAGCACAGGTGTGTAAATAGAATCGACCGCAATCTCTCCAATCACGCCTTCCGGCATATTCTGCTTGTTGCGCTCGTTCGAGACATAGCCCCTTCCCTTATCCAGGGTCAGCTCCATATAGAGCCTGGCCCCTTCGCCCAGGGTGGCAATGTGCAGCTCGGGATTCAAAACCTCCACTTCGCTGTCGCTCTTAATGGAAGCTGCCGTGACAACGCAGGGCCCTTCCGCCGAGATCTCCAACGTCTTGGGACCGTCGCAGTAGAGCTTCGCCACCAGGCCCTTGATGTTCAGCACAATCTCGGTGACGTCTTCCTTGACGCCCGGGATGGTGGAAAATTCGTGGAGCACGCCGTCAATCTTAATGGATTTTACGGCCACCCCCGGCAGGCTGGAAAGCAGCACCCGCCGCAGGCTGTTGCCCAGGGTGGTGCCAAAGCCCCTCTCCAGAGGTTCCACCACAAATTTGCCATACGTGCCATTTTCGGAAATATCCGCAATCTCAATTTTGGGTCTCTCTATCTCAATCATCCGCGATCCTCCTTTTACACAGTGCAAAAATATCCATGGCGCCTGCTAGTTGGGGAGCCCGCATTACTTGGAGTACAACTCCACGATGAGGTGCTCTTCCACGGGCAGGTCGATATCCTCGCGGACGGGCATTTGCAGTACGGTGCCTTTCAGGGCGCTCTTGTCCCGCTCCAGCCACTGGGGAACTGTCACCAGGGGAGCGTCCTCGCCGGTGAGCTTGCTAAACTTCACAGAGGAGCGGCTGGAAGCCTTCACCTCAATGACGTCGCCCACCTTGACCAGGTAAGAGGGGATGTTCACCTTCTGGCCGTTCACGGTGAAGTGGCCGTGGGTCACCAGCTGGCGGGCATCCCGGCGGGTGCTGGCAAAGCCCAGACGGAACACCACGTTGTCCAGACGGCGCTCCACCAGGATCAGCAGGTTCTCACCAGGCCGGCCTTCCATGCGGGTGGCCTTCTCATAGTAAGAGCGGAACTGCTTCTCCAGAATGCCGTAAACAAACTTGACCTTCTGCTTTTCCTGCAGCTGCAGGGCATACTCGCCCTTCTTTCTTCTCATCTGGCTGCCGGGGTTGCGGTTGGTGGTCTTCTTCGCGTAGCCCATAACGGCAGGAGAAATTCCCAGCGCGTGGCAGCGCTTTGCGATGGGCTGCATATTCTTAGCCATAGCTTTGTTCTCCTTTCAAGTTAGACGCGGCGGCGCTTCGGCGGGCGGCAGCCGTTGTGGGGGATGGGGGTGACGTCTTTGATCATGCTCACATCCAGACCGGCAGCCTGCAGAGCACGGATGGCAGCCTCACGGCCTGCGCCGGGGCCCTTGACGTACACTTCCACGGATTTCATGCCATGCTCCATAGCAAGGCGGGCAGCGGTCTCAGCGGCCGTCTGCGCAGCGAAAGGAGTGGATTTCCGGGAGCCTCTGAAGCCCAGCTCTCCGGAGCTTGCCCAGGAAACAGCGTTGCCCTGGACGTCGGTAATGGTAACGATGGTGTTGTTAAAGGTGGACTGAATGTGGGCAGCCCCGCGCTCAATGTTCTTGCGCTCACGGCGGCGGCGCACAGCGCCCTGTTTACCCTTTTGTGCTGGCATAGTACTCCCTCCTTACTTCTTCTTGTTGGCCATGGTCTTCCGGGGACCCTTGCGGGTGCGGGCGTTGGTTTTGGTACGCTGGCCACGGACCGGCAGGCCCTTGCGGTGGCGCACGCCACGGTAGCAGCCGATTTCAATCAGCCGCTTGATGTCAAAGGCCACATCGCGGCGGAGGTCGCCCTCCACATGGCAGTTCTTGTCAATATAGTCTCTCAGCTTCGCCGTATCGTCTTCGGAAAGGTCTCTTACACGGATGTCGGGGTTGACGCCGGTGGCGGCGCAGATGTTGGTCGCGGTCTTGCGGCCAATCCCGTAGATATAGGTAAGAGCAATCTCGATTCGCTTGTCTCTGGGCAGGTCAATGCCGGAAATACGAGCCATTCTTACACCTCCATGGTATTGCCTGGGCCCTTAGCCCTGGCGCTGCTTGTGCTTGGGGTTGTCACAGATGACCATGACCTTGCCCTTGCGCTTGATAATCTTGCACTTTTCACACATCTTTTTGACAGAAGGTCTGACTTTCATAATGTGCCCTCCTTCTTGTAGGTTCACGTCAGTAACTTTCAGTTTATTTGGAACGCCACGTGATGCGGCCCTTGGTCAAATCATAGGGTGACATTTCCATGGTGACCTTGTCGCCAGGCAGAATCCGGATAAAATTCATCCGAAGTTTGCCGGAAATGTGGGCCAGCACCATGTGCCCGTTGGGAAGCTCCACCTGAAACGTGGCGTTGGGCAGCGCTTCCTTTACAACGCCCTGCACCTCAATTACGTCCTGCTTTGACATAGTAAAAACCTCCGCTTTACCTGTGGGCCCCGTCCTGGAAAGGACGCAGGGCCTTGCGAATTTTTCCATTGGTTTTCACAGCTTCCTGGGGAAGGACCGTTCCTGTGGGCGCCAAGTGCAAAAGCTTCTTGCGCTTGGGCCGCTCCAGGGGCCGGTGTTTTCCGTCGCACACCACCGCATAAGGGGGGGCAAGCTCCAACACCACCAGAAAACTGCCTTTATCCCGGCCCGCCAAGGACCGGACTACCTGGCCGATTTCCCACTCCATAGCGGCACCCGCTCAATCCAACTGGGTCAGAATCACGGGCCCGTCCGGCGTGATGGCCACCGTGTGTTCAAAGTGGGCGGAAAGGCTTCCGTCCCGGGTTACGGTGGTCCAGCCATCGTCCAAAATCTTCACACCGGGTTTCCCCAGGTTTACCATGGGTTCGATGGCGATGGTCATGCCCGGCAGCAGCCGCACGCCCCTTCCGGGGGTGCCGTAATTGGGTACGCTGGGGTCTTCATGCAGCTTCGCACCTACTCCGTGGCCGACAAACTCTCGTACCACCGAGTACTTGCGAGCTTCGACATACTCCTGCACCGCGTGGCCAATGTCGCCGACGCGGCGTCCCGGAACCGCCTGTTCAATTCCTAGATACAGGCTTTTTTCCGTAGCCTCCAAAAGCGCCCTGGCCTCTTCGCTGATTTCCCCACAGGCAAAGGTCCAGGCGTTGTCGCCGTTGAACCCTTCGTAACAGGCGCCTGTGTCGATGCCAACAATATCGCCTTTTTTCAAAATGGTGCTTTTAGAAGGTATGCCGTGGATGACCACATTGTTTACAGAGATACAGGCGCTGGCGGGAAACCCGCCGTACCCGAGAAAGTTGGGGGTTGCCCCTTCCGACTCGATGTACTGGCGGATGATCTTATCGATCTCCCAGGTGGAAACCCCGGGCTCCACTGCCTCACCAGCAAGCCTAAGTGCCTTTTGCGAGATTTTACCGGCCTTTCGCATCAGCGAAAGCTCCCGGCTCGTCTTCAGCACGATCATGTCAAGTCCTCCAGAGCCTCCATGACCAGACGAGTGGTATCTTCCAGGTTCTCCTGGCCGTGGACCACAAGCAGTTTGCCCTGCTTGCTGTAGTACTCTTTGAGGGGTTCGGTCTGGGTGTGATACACCTCCAACCGTTCTTTCACAGTGTCGGGATGGTCATCCTTGCGCTGAACAAGGGTGCCGCCGCAGATGTCACACTTGCCCTCTTCCTTGGGCTGCTTATACAGCATGTGGTAAGAGGAGCCGCAGCGTTCGCAGACACGGCGTCCGGACATGCGGGTGATGATGTCTTCGTCCGCGACCTCCAAATCGAGAACCGCGTCGATCTCCACACCCATGGCGTCCAGAGCCTCGGCCTGGGGGATGGTCCGGGGGAAACCGTCCAGGATGAAACCGTTTTTGCAGTCATCCTGAGCCAGGCGGT
>ERZ1643250.2109-NODE-2109-length-15499-cov-33.319671_pt1 | contig 15499 bp, 14 predicted proteins | sample MGYA00579262_ERZ1643250 | MGnify/ENA primary metagenome ERZ1643250 (study PRJEB29033, sample SAMEA4952265) | chicken gut metagenome | biome: Broiler Chicken; feature: Gastrointestinal Tract; material: Caecum | place: Ireland | collected 2018 | study: Broiler...
CACCACAGGCAGCGGTGCGGCCATCAGCGGCAGCAGCGTGACCATTCAGGGCGGTACCGTCGCCGCCCAAAGCAACGGCATCTGCGATATTTACGGCACGTTTTCCACCGGCACCAGCGGCAGCGCCCGGATTTACGCCGACACCATCTCGGACACCTCCGCCCAGAGCAGCTGGAGCTGCCTGTGGGTGCAGAAAGACGCCGCCACCGTTTACGGCAGCATCACCCTTACCGACGATATGACCCTGGACGGCACCCTGACCGTGTACACCAACGGGGAACTGACGGTGAACGGCACCCTGACCTGCCAGAACGGGCTGGTCAACAACGGCACCCTGACCAACAACGGTACGGTGCTGGTGGCAGGCGGCGACCTGGACAACCGGGGCACACTGGCCATTGCCGACACCGGCACCCTGCATATCAACGGCACGCCGGATGCCCCCCGCACCCTGACCAACAGCGGCACCCTGACGGTGAACGGTTCTCTGGAACTGGACGACACCACCCTGCAGAATGACGGCGGCACGCTGGACGGCACCGGCCTGTGCGTGCTGACCGATAAAAGCGAAATCACCGGCGGCAGCACCACCTTGCAGGTGGAATACCGCATCTTCCTGGACGGCAACGGCGCTACCCTTACGGACACCATGCTGGTGACGGTGGACCACAAACCCGTCGGGCTGCCCACCCCCACCCGGGAGGACTACCGCTTTGACGGCTGGTTCACCCAGGCGGAAGGCGGCACCCAGGTCACGGCCGAAACGCCGCTGACCGCCAGCCAGACCCTGTACGCCCACTGGACCCTGACCGCCACCCCCACCCCGACGCCTACGCCGACGCCTACGCCGACGGCCACGCCCACCGCCACGCCCACCGCGACTCCCACGCCCACTCCCACCCCGACGCCGACCCCTGTGCCGACGCCCACCGCCACGCCGGTTCCTACCGCCAAACCCACGGCCACCCCGAAACCGGCCACGCCCAAACCCACAGCCGCCCCCACCGCAACCCCCAAGCCCACGCCGCTGGAGATGCATACCCTGCACTTCAACACCATGGGCGGGCTGCCCCTGGCGGATGTCAAGTTCGGGCTGGGCGCCCCGGTGGAACTGTGGCCCTATACGCCCTCCCGTGCCGGGTACCTGTTCATGGGCTGGTACGCCGATGAAGCCCTGACCCAGCCGGTGGGCACCATCGTGCTGGTCAAAGATACCACCATCTATGCCAAATGGGTGGTAGACCCCGCCGCAGCAGCCGCCAGCCAGGGCGGCAGCGGGTCCGGCAGTTCCGGCAGCGGTTCGGGCGGGTCCGGTTCTTCCTCCAAGGCCACGCCCACCCCGGAACCCACTGCCACACCGGAGCCTACCCCCACCGCAACGCCCACCCCGGAGCCCACCGCCACGCCGGAGCCCACCACGGCCCCGGAGAACACCGAGGATGATGCCCAGGGCGGTCTGCCCATCCTGCCCATTGCAGGGGGCGTGGCCGCGCTGGCAGTCATTGGCGGCGTGGTATTCTACCTGCGCCGCAAGACCCGGGACGACGGCCATTACCACCGCCGCTAAGGCAACCGCCCCGCAGCGCCGGTCCTGACCGGCCTTGCCCCGCAAAAGCAAAAGACGCCCCCTCCGGGGGGCGTCTTTTTTTGTTGGTTTGTTACCGCACCTGCCGCCGCACATAGGCCCGCCAGGCCAGAGGCAGCAGCACCACCAGGTACAGCGGCTGCACCGCCAGCCGGTAAAGGGCCGTAAGCATCGCCCCGCCGCCGGGCAGGGTGATCATGACGGTGCCGGTCAGTTCCCCCAGGGAGGTCAAAAAGGGCAGGGTCTGGATCACCGCATTGGGCAGCCCGCGCAGCAGGCCGATGGTGGCCAGCCCCCGCAGGAATACCAGCACCCCGAACAGGCAGAGCAGCACGGGGAACTCGCTTTCCATCCGGGCGGAAAGCGCTGCCGCAATGGCCGCGCCCGCCAGGCAGGACATCAGCCCGCAAAGCAGCAGCAAAGCCTCGGTCTGGCCCAGGGTCAGGGGCAGCAGGCACTGGGGCGATGCCACCTGCACCGAGGCCGACAGCCCCCGCGCCCCGAACATGGCGATCTGAATGACCACAAACACCCCCATCAGCACCACAAAGCCGCCCCCGGCAAAAAGCAGGGCTGCCCCCACCTTGGCGGCGGCCAGACGACCCCGGCCGCCGCGGGTACAATGGCTGATGGTGTAGACCCGGGTGCGCACCTCGGCGCAAAAGACCGGCGCCAGCGCCGCGCACAGCATCAGCCCCACCAGGAACATCAGGTTATCCACCATGCCCAGTTCCCCGTAGTGGCCGTCCACCCAGTCGTAGGTAAAGGGGGTTCTGACCCGGTCCTTCAGCGCCCACAGCGGTTCCTGCCAGGAAGCCGGGCTGTTTTGGATGCGCTGTTCGGCGGCGCTGTCCCACGCTTCATACAGCCCGGTCAGGGTCCCGTCGTCCAGGGCGGTCATCTGGGCGGGCCAGTCCGGCCAGGTGATGATGCCCTCTTCGGTAAACACCGTAGCCGCCAGGTACAGAATATCCCCCTGCACAAAGGTCTCGGCGTCGGCCAGGTCCTCCGCCTTTGCCAGCCTTTCCCGGCAGTCGTTCCGGGCGTCCAGCAGGGTTTCCGCCGTCAGCGGGCCGTGCCAGGCCCCGGCATCCCGGGTGGCCTGTATGCTGCGGGCCCGGGACTCCCAGGTGGGGGCTTCCACCTGTTCCCCGAACCCCAGGTTGGCAAACCCCATGGAGAGGGACTCCGCCACCACCAAAGCCAGGCAAAGGGCCAGCAGCACTTTGGTCATCCGCCGTTTCAGGATTTTTTTCAGCTCCCACCAGACCAGTGTCATCGTATCCCCTCCTCGTCGGCAAAATGCCACAGGTAAACATCTTCCAGCGTGGGTTCGGCGGCTGCCGCCCCCGCGGGCGGGTCGGCGGTGATCAGCCGCAGCTCCACCCCTTCCCCCTCGTGGCGCAGGTTGGCCACATTGTACACCGCTTCCAGTCTGGCGGCGGCCGCCGCGTCGGTGCGCAGCGTCCACACCTTACCCCGGGCGGTATCCGCCAGCTGGGGCACGGTGCCCTGTTCCACAATGCGCCCGCCTTTCATGAGCAGGATCTCGTCGGCAATGGCTTCCACGTCGGAAACAATGTGGGTGGAAAGCAGCACCGTACGCCCCTTGGCGTAGTCGGCGATCAGGTTGCGGAACCGCACCCGTTCCCGGGGGTCCAGCCCCGCGGTGGGTTCGTCCAGGATCAGAATCTGCGGGTCATTGAGCATGGCCTGGGCAATGCCCAGCCGCTGGCGCATACCGCCGGAGTAGGCCCGCAGCTTTTTGCGGCCCGCGTCCGCCAGCCCCACCTGGCGCAGCAGTTCGGGGATGCGGCGGGCAGTCTCGGCCCGGGTCAGCCCCTTGAGCGCCGCAATATAGCGCAGAAATTCCGGCCCCGTAAAGTCGGGGTAAAACCCGAAGTCCTGGGGCAGATACCCCAGCATGGCCCGGTATTCCTCCCCCAGGCGGGCAATGTCCGCCCCGCCGCACCGCACGGTGCCCCGGGTGGGGGTCAGGATGCCGCAAAGCATCCGCATCAGGGTGGTCTTGCCGGCGCCGTTGGCCCCCAGCAGACCGTACACGCCGCCCCCCAGGGTCAGGTTCACATCGCGGACAGCGGCAAAGTTCCCGTAACATTTGGTCAGCTGTTCCAGCTGCAGTTCCTGCATGGTGTATTCCTCCTTGCGTTATAAGGTGGTGGGCATCCCGCCCCGGAGCAAACGGCGGGTCTGCCAGGCCAGCGCCAGCACCGAGAGCGCCAGCGCCCCCACCCAGAAGTTCCGGCTTTCGGGGGCGTAGAGCCACCGCTGCATCCAGTCCACGGGCAGCAGCAGGCCCCCCAGCACCGCCGCCACCACCCCCAGGGCGGTCCTGGTGAACGCCGCCGGGCGCAGCCACCGCAGCAGCCCCATGCACAGGGCACTGACGCAGCAGAAGGGGGTCAGGCAGTAGAGCAGCACCACTTCCAGAGCGCTGCGGCTCACCACCGCGCCCACGGCGGCCAGAATGCCCAGCAGCACCGCGTCACACGCCCCAAATACCAGCAGCCGGGCGGCGGTCACCCGGGGCAGGCTGTACCGGGTGGCCAGTTCCAGTTCCAGCATGCCCCGGTGGTAGACCCGGGCCAGGTCCTGCACATTGGCCACCAGCAGCAGCGGCGCCGCCGCGGCGCACAGGGCGTACTGGGGCAGGGCGTAGGCCCGGTACCCGCCCCCTGCGGCCACCAGCACCAGCACCCCGGCCAGTATGGCAAACTGCAGCACCCACATCCGTTTGCGGATGAACCCCGCCTGGGTCCACACAAAGGCCCAGCCGGTGGGCCGGGGCGGCGGCAAGGTGCGCAGCAGTTCCACGGTTCGCCCGGTGGCCGCCGGGTCGGGGGCGGGCGGGGTGTCCTGCCGCAGCAGGGCAGCCCAGTCAGGTTCACGTTTCATGGCAGTTCCTCCTTCAGCAGTTCTTGCAGGCGGCGCTTGCCCCGGGCCAGCCGGTAGCGCACCACCGGCACCGTGGCATGGGTGATGGCGGCGATCTCGGGGGCGGTGAACCCCTGCACATAGTACAGCAGCAGGGCGTTGCGCTGGGCAAAGGGCAGCGCTGCCAGCGCGGCGCGCACGGTCAGGGCGGTGTCCCGGTCAGGGGGCGGGGCCGCCGGGTCCCGCTGGCTTTCGGGCAGGTCCTCCAGGGCCACCGGCTTTTTCCGTTTGCACCAGTCCTTGCACAGGTTCCCGGCGATGGTATACAGGTAGTTCAGCTCCCGCCCGTCGTGCCGGTAACGGTCCCGGTTCTGCCAGAACCGCAAAAAGGCCGTCTGGGTCAGGTCCTGGGCCAGTTCCCGCTGCCCCACGTGCCGCCAGCAATAGGCGTAGATCGTATCATAGTGCGCCAATACCAGCGTTTCCAGTTCATCCTGCCGCATCATTTCACCACCGTTCACTGTATATAACGGATGACCCGCCCCAAACGGCGCATCCTTTTGCAAAAAATTGTACCACAAAAAAGCCCCCGCCGGGCAGGCGGGGGCAAGCAGTGATGGAAAAGCGTCTGTTCCGGCGGGCAGGTGCCGGCCGTCGCACACAAGATCCGGGATACCGGACCTCAGATCAGCCCGGCCATCTGGGGCAGGCCCAGGCTGATGAACGGCACATAGGTGACCAGCAGCAGGCCCACCAGAATGGCCGCATAGTACATGAGCATATAGGGCATGACTTTGGACAGGCTGGAACGGCCCACCTTGATGGCCACGAACAGGGTGTTGCCCACAGGAGGCGTGATGTTGCCGATGCACAGGTTGTACACCAGGATCAGGCCGAACTGGACCGGGTCCATGCCAAAGGTCTTGACGATGGGCAGGAACAGCGGCGTAAAGATCAGGATGGCGGGGGTCACGTCCATGAAGGTACCGGCCACCAGCAGGATCACGTTCATGATCAGCAGGATGATGACGGGGTTGGTGGTCAGGCCCAGCAGCGCTTCCGAGATCACCTGGGGGATCTGGGTAAAGGCCATGACCCAGCCCAGAATGTTGGAAACACCGATGAGGAACACTACCATGCCGCTCATCTTGGCGCTTTCGACGACGATGTTCCAGAAGGATTTCAGGGTGATGTTGCGGTAGCAGATGCCCAGGATCAGGGCGTAGACCACGGCGATGGCCGAGCCTTCGGTGGCGGTAAAGACACCGCCCACGATGCCGCCGATGACCACAACGATCAGCGAAAGGCTGGGCAGGGCGGCCAGGGTGGCACGGCCCAGGTTCTTCCAGTCAAACTTGCCGGGGGTACCCTTGTAGCCCTTCTTTTTGGCGATGATGATGGCCACCACCATGCAGGCCAGCGCCCAGATGATGCCGGGCACATAACCGGCCAGGAACAAAGCGGCCACCGAGGTACCGCCTGCCGCCAGGGAGTAGGTGATCAGCGCGTTGGAAGGGGGAATCAGCAGGCCGGAGGGGGCCGACGCACCGTTGGTAGCGGCGCACAGGGCCTTGTCGTAGCCCTGTTCTTCCTCGCCTTCCTCCACCATGCTGCCCACAGCGGCAGCGGCAGCGGAAGCAGAACCGGAGATGGCGCCGAACAGTGCGTTGGCGCCGACGTTGGTGACCAGCAGAGCGCCGGGCAGCTTGCCCAGCAGTGCCATAACAAAGTCTACCAGACGTTTGGCGATGCCGCCCTGGTTCATCAGGTTGCCGGCCAGGATAAAGAAGGGAATGGCCGTCAGGCTGAATTTACTCATGCCCACAAAGATGCGCTGGGCGCCGGTAATGACCGACACATCCAGCGGCACCGTCTGCAGGATGGCGATGAGGGACGAGATACCGATGGAATACGAGATGGGCACACCGACGATCAGCAGGACCGCCAGCACGACCACGATGATGAACAAAGACTGAATGGCCATACCTTACGCCTCCTTTCCGTCCGGGGTGCCGCCTTTGCAGATATCCGCAATATTCAGCACGGTGTAGATCATGTTCAGGATACCGCACAGGGGCATGACCACATAGAACACGCCCACCTGCACCCCCAGGGAGGAGGTCATCTGGCCCATGGCCAGCTGGGTGATGGTCACGCCGCCGTACACCAGAATAATGGCCGAGAAGGCAAACGCCACCAGTTCCCCAAAGATGTTCAGCAGTTTTTGCACCGCAGGGCTGAATTTTTCCAGCACAATGGGGATATTCATGTGGCCCCGTTCCCCGGTGACCAGGGACGCGCCCAGCAGGCTGGCCCAGGCAAACAGGTAAGAGACCAGTTCCTCCGACCAGGAGGAGGGGTTTTTCAGTACATAGCGGGTAAAGACCTGCCAGCAGGTCAGCACCACCATGGCGATGAAGCTGACGCCCGCCAGCACGTTCAGGGCGCGGGTCAGCGCATTACGAAGACTTTTCATTCCGCAGCACCTCCCTTAGGATTCCGTCGAGGGATACTGCTCGTTGTATGCCTGGATGGCGTCGTAAATGGGCGCCAGGTCGGGGTACTTCTGGAGCATATCCTCGTGCATGGGGGCGCAGGCTTCCTGGAAAGGCTTTGTGTCCGGGTACAGGAAGGTCACGCCCTGTTCGTTGGCAGCGCGGTCCTTGGCCGCTTCCACAGCGGTCTGCCATTCCTCCCGCTGGACCTGGTTCACCAGTTCAAAGCCTTCCTCAAAGATGGCCCGTTCCTCTTCGCTCAGCCCGTCCAGGAAGGCCACGTTGCCGATCAGGATGTCGGGGATCATCTGGTGCATATCGTAGGAGTAATATTTGCAGACATCGCCGTGACCGTTGTCGGTCAGGGCCAGTTCGTTGTTTTCGGCGCCGTCAATGATCTTGGACTGCAGCGCCGTATATACATCGCCAAAGCCCATGGGGGTGGCGGAGCCGCCCAGCAGGTTCATCATCTGCACGTTGGTGGGGGACTGCTGCACACGGATCTTCAGGCCCTTCAGGTCGGCGGGGCTGTTGATGGGGGTGTTGACGGTATAGAAGTTGCGGGTACCGGCGTCCAGCCAGGTCACAGCCTCAAAACCGGCCTGCTTGGTGGACTCAAAAATCGGCCCGGTGATGGCCTCGTCGTCCATGGCGGCATGGTACGCCTCGCTGGAAGCAAACAGGTAGGGCAGGTTGAACAGGGTGTAGTTGTCGCTGAACGTTTCCAGCAGGGAGTTGGACGCCACGCAGAAATTGATGGCGCCGGTCTGGGTCAGCTGTACCATTTCGTTCTGGGAACCCAGCAGCTCACTGGGGAACACTTCCACGTCGTATTTGTCGCCCAGTTTGCTCTCGATGAATTCCTCAAAAGCCACCAGTGCGATGTGGGTGGGGTGGTTGGTGGACTGGTTGTGCCCGATGCGGATGATCTGCCGCCCGTTGGACGCCGATGCCCCGCAGCCGCCCAGCACCGCCGTCAGCAGCACCGAGGCAGCCACCATCGCAGCCGCGCGAAATGTTCGTTTCATAAGGTTTCATCCTTCTTTCTCCAATGGGTGTTGCGGCGTGTACCGTCGGGGTTGCCTCCTTTCCGGTCCCGGTCCGCCCGCCGCGGCCCCGGTTTGTTTTGCCCCGGTTCGTTTTCGGGGGCGTTATATGATAACACCTTAACACAAAATTCACAACTTTGTAAAGGCGTAGAATGGCCAAAAAACCCCTGCAATTTTTGGCAGGGGGCCCGCCGGCAGCCGGGGCATCCCCTGCGGGACCGCGCCGCGGCGGGCCTTGCGCCCTGTTGCCGGGCCATGGTATAGTAAAGAAAAACGGCTGCCGGATCTGTGGAGGAAGGCTGTTTTTTTGTGAAACGTTCCCGCGGATTCTTTCCCATGCCGCGCCGCGGGCCGCCCGCAGACTGGCAGGAACTTTTCCCCCGGGCGGCGGCGTTTTATTTCATTTCGTATTATAAGAAGGAATTATACAATGCGTAGAAAAGACAGAGAGATCACCGATTTTGCCGCCATGACCGACATCGTGCAGGCCTGCCGCTGCTGCCGGCTGGGTCTGACCGATACCGACGGCACCGCCTATATTGTGCCGCTGAACTTTGGTTTTACGGTGGAGGACAAGACCCTCACCCTCTGGTTCCATGGGGCGGCGGAGGGCAAAAAGCTCGACCTTTTGCGCCAGGCCTCCGTGGTCACCTTTGAGATGGATACCGACCACCAGCTGATCCCCGGTGCCCAGGCCGCCGACTATTCCTTTGCCTACCGCAGCGTGATGGGCCGCGGCACCGTAGAATTTGCCGCCGGGGAGGAACAGCGCCTGCAGGGGCTGCGGTGCATTATGGAACATTACACCCATCGCAGCGACTGGCCGGTGCCCCCGGCCATGGTGCGGGCCACGGCGGTATTCTGCCTGCGGGTCACCGGCTGGACAGCCAAAGCCCACCGGGCGCCCTGAGGGCGGCCGGTTTTTTCTATCACCAAGGGAGAACTGTGTATGAAGATCCTGTTGCTGGAGGATGACCCCGCCATTGCCGGGGCCCTCGGGACATTTTTGACCGAAAAAGGCTGCACGGTCACCGGCTGTGCCAGCCTGGCCGGGGCGCGGCAGCTGCTGGAGGACGGCCTGCCCGACGCGGCGGTGCTGGACTGGAACCTGCCCGACGGGGACGGCGCAGCCTTTTGCCGGGAACTGCGGCAGCGCTATCCCCGGCTGGCCATTCTGCTGCTGACGGTGCGGGGGGACACCCGGGACGTGCTGACCGGCTTTGCCTGCGGCGCCGACGATTATGTAACCAAGCCCTTTGACCGGGAGGTGCTCTATTCCCGGCTGCTGGCCCTTTGGCGGCGCAGCGGCGGCAGCGGGGCGGATGATGCCCTGACCTGCGGCGGCATCCGGCTGGACGAAGCCCGGCAGGCAGTGACCTGCGGGGGTGTGCCGGTGGCCCTGGCGCCGCTGGAATACCAGCTGCTGCGGGTACTGCTGCAAAACAAGGGGCGCACCGTCACCCGGCAGCAGCTGCTGGAATCCCTGTGGGACCACAACGGGCATTTTGTCAACGACAACACCCTGACCGTGACGATGAAGCGTCTGCGGGAAAAGCTGGGCCGTCCCGCCTGCATCAAAACGGTGCGCAGTTTCGGCTACCGGCTGGAGGAGGACGCCCCATGAACCACACCTGTATTCCCCGCCGTGCCGCCCGGCTGCTGCCCCCGGTGCTGGGGCTGCTGGCCGCAAGTCTGCTGGCCGTAGCGGCGGCGGTCAGCCTGCTGGCTTTCTGGCACAGCCGGCAGCAGCTGGCCCTGCTGGACGGGTTCTGCACCGCGCTGGTAGCCCGGGCGCCCCAGAGTGCCGATGCCGTCTACGCCCTGGCCAAGGAAGGGAACTTTGCCGCCCCCGGCACGCCGGGGGTGCTTTCGGCCCTGGGGTACCGCCCGGGGGATTTTGCCGACGGCACCGGGGCCCTGTACGCTGCGGCGGCTGCCGGGTTCGGGGTGGGGGCCGCCCTTTTTGCGGCGGCTTTGCTGGCGGTGCACCGCCGTGCCGACCGGCAGCGGCGGCAGCTGATCGCCCTGCTGGACGCAGCCCGCAGCGGACGCCCGCTGCCCTTGCTGGACCGCCCGGACGCCCCGGCCGAAGGCAGCGCCGCCCAACTGGGCGACGAGATCGAAAAGACCGTCACCCAGCTGACCCTGACCCGGGAAGCGGCGGTGAAAGCCCGGGACCGCTTTGCCCAGAACCTGGCCGATATTGCCCACCAGCTGAAAACCCCGCTGACCGCTTTGGGGCTGGCCGCCCAGCAGGCGGGGCCGACGGTCCACAGGGCGATGGCCCCCCAGCTGGACCGGCTGACCCGGCTGGAGGAATCCCTGCTGCTGTTGGCCCGGCTGGACGCAGGCACACTGCCTCTGCGCGCCGAACCCGCCGACCTGTTCACCCTGCTGACCCTGGCGGCGGACAACCTGCAGCCGCTGGCGGACCGGGCCGGGGTGACACTGGCGGTGGCCGAACAGGGTGCGGTCACGGTCCGGGCAGACCCGGACTGGACCATGGAAGCCCTGCTGAACCTGATGAAAAACTGTGTGGAACACGCCCCCGCCGGGAGCACCGTCCACTGTACCTACCGGCAGAATCCCCTGTATGCCCAGGTGGTCATTCAGGACCAGGGGGCAGGCTTTGCCCCCGCGGACCTGCCCCATCTGTTTGAGCGGTTCTACCGCGGGCAAAACGCCCGGCCGGACAGCACCGGCATCGGGCTGGCCATTGCCAAAGAACTGCTGGAACGGCAAAAGGCCCTGCTCACTGCCGGCAACGCCCCCGAAGGCGGCGGCCGGTTTGAGGTTCGGTTTTACGGCTGATTGTCACCGGGATGTCATCTTGGGGTGGTAGAATGGTCCCCAAAAAGGAGGAGATTCCATGGAATTGCTGCAATGCACCGGCCTGAAAAAAGTCTACGGCCGGGGCGATACCGCCGTGTGCGCGCTGGACGGTCTGGACCTGACGGTGGAACGCGGGGAATTTACAGCCATTGTGGGGGCATCCGGTTCGGGCAAATCCACTCTGCTGCACATTCTGGCCGGTGTGGACAAGCCCACCGCCGGCAAGGTGCTGGTGGACGGGGTGGACGTAGGTGCCCTGGACCCCACCCGGGCAGCCTTGTTCCGCCGCCGCAAGGTGGGGCTGGTCTACCAGTTTTTCAACCTGATCCCCACCCTGACGGTGGAGAAAAACATCACCCTGCCCCTGCTGCTGGACAAACGCCGTCCCGACCCGGAAGCCCTGGACCGGCTGATAGCTGCGCTGGGGCTGCAGGATAAGCGCAAAGCCCTGCCGGGGCAGCTTTCCGGCGGGCAGCAGCAGCGGGTGGCCATTGCCCGGGCGCTGTGCTACCGCCCCGCCCTGCTGCTGGCGGACGAACCCACCGGCAACCTGGACCGGAAAAACAGCACCGAGATTCTGGACCTGCTTCGCCTTTGCCACCGGGAACTGGGCCAGACCATACTGCTGGTGACCCACGACGAAACCCTGGCCGCCCAGGCGGACCGGGTGGTCACCCTCAGCGACGGGCGGGTGGTAAGCGACCGCAAACGGGGGTGATGGGGATGTGGAAGGATTTTTCCCGCAGTTATCTGGCCCGCAACCCCGCCGCAGCCCGGACCATTGGGGCGGCGGCGCTGGCCGCCGCGTTTTTTCTGGCGCTGCTCTGCGGCCTGTTCAGCAACGCCTGGTCGTATGAGGTGGACCGCATCTGCCGGGAGGAAGGCAGCTGGCAGGCCCGGGTGACCCTGCCCCTGACCGGCTCCGCTCTGGAGGAAGCCCTCACCACCCTGGAACAGTTTGCCGCCGTGGACACCGTCACCCCCAACGCCGGACTTTCCGGCGAAGGGGCAACGGTGGTGGAGCTGACCTTCCGGCACAAGGCCGCCGCCTACGAAACCCTGGCCCTGATCCAAACCCGGCTGGGCCTGACCGACGACCAGGTGGAAGCCCACGACACTTTGTTGTCCCGCTATCTGGTCACCGACCCCCGGGACGCCACGCCGCCCCTGCTGCTGCCCTTTTTGCTGGCGGTATGGGGTGCGGCCGTGCTGGCCCTGGTCCTGCTGCTGCGCAACGCCTTCGAGATCACCATGCAGGCCCGGCTGCACCAGCTGGGTCTGCTGGCCAGCATCGGCGCCACGCCCCGGCAGCTGCGCCTTTGCCTTTTGCAGGAAGCCGCCGTTCTGGCCCTGCTGCCCCTGGCGGCGGGCACAGCCCTGGGCTTTGGGGGCTGCGCGGCGGTGATTGCTGCGGTCAACCGGGCCGCCGCCGACCTGCCCGGCCGTGTGCCCGCTGTATTCCGGCTGCCGTGGCGGGTGGCGGCCGTGGTATTGCTCACCGCCGCTTTGACGGTGTTTCTTTCCGCCTGGCTGCCCGCCCGCAAACTCAGCCGCCTTTCCCCGCTGGAAGCCCTGCGGGGCGCTGCCTGCCCCGCACCGGGCCGGCGCATCAAACGGCGCGCCCATCCCCTGCTGGCGGGCTGCTTCGGCATCCGGGGCGAACTGGCGGGCGGCGCCCTGTACGCCCGCAAAAAGTCGCTGCGCATCGCCAATGTTTCGCTGCTGCTCTCCTTTATGGGCTTTACCGCCATGCTCTGCTTTTTTACCCTGTCGGACATCAGCACCCGGCAGACCTACTTTGAACGGTATCAGGACGCCTGGGACGTGATGGCCGTGGTGTCGGACACCGGCCTGGACAGCTTTTCCCTGGCGGAATCCCTGACCACTCTGCCCGGGGTGGAGGACGGTGTGGTCTACCAGAAGCAGGAAGCCCATGCCCTGCTGCCTGCCGCCGCCCAGAGCGACCCGCTGCAGGCCCTGGGCGGTCTGCCCGCGCTGGCCGGGGAGGACGCCGTGGCCCTGGGGGACGGCTGGCTGGTGCATGCCCCCGTGGTGGTGCTGGACGACGCGGCGTTCCTGCGGTACTGCCGCCAGGTGGGGGTGTCCCCCTCGGTGGACGGGGCGGTCCTGCTCAACCGCGTGTGGGACAGCCTGCACAGTCATTTCCGCAACCGGCAGTACCTGCCCTTTGTACAGCCGGGCACCGCCGCCCTGACCCTGGCCGATGCGGACGGCACCCCGCTGGGGGAGCTGCCCCTGACGGGGCTGGCCGACACCCCGCCCAATTTGCGGGAGGAATATGACTCCTATACGTTGGCCCTCTTTTGCCCCCAAAGCCTGTGGACCCGCTGGACCCGGGAGCACCCGCTTCCCGCCCGGAACCAGGCGCCGGAAGTCTGTGTGCGGCTGCTGGGGCAGGAGGGCATCACCCTGGCCCAGTGCCAGGCATTGCAGGCCGAAGCCGCCGCTTTGCTGGACGATGCCGGCTGCACCTATACCATCGAGAACCGCCTGGAGGAACGGCTGGTCAATGACCGGATGATCCGGGGCATGGAACAGATTCTGGGTGCCTTCTGCCTGCTGCTGGCCGCCATCGGGCTGGCCAACGTTTTCCTCAACACCCTGGGGTTTGTGGGCCAGCGCCGCCGGGAATTTGCCCGGTACCTTTCCATCGGCATGACGCCGGGGGAACTGCGCAGTCTTTTCTGGATCGAAGCCGCTGTGCTGGCGCTGCGCCCGCTGGTCATCACCCTGCCCCTCACCGCACTGGTGGTTGCTTTTATGCTCCGGGCCAGCGCGCTGGACCCCGCCCTGTTCCTGGCCGAGGCCCCCTTTGTGCCGGTGGCCCTGTTCGCCCTGCTGCTGGTGGGCTCGGTAGCCCTGGCCTACGCCCTGGGCGCCCGCAGGATTCTAACCGCCGACCTCTCCCAGCTGTTGAAGGACGATACCCTGCCCTGACAGACCGCGGCCCCCTGCTGCCGGAATCCCCGGCCAGGGGGGTTACCGCATACGGCCCTCTCCGGTTCCCATAAAACAATCCCCCGCTGCAGGTAGTTCCTTTTCCTGCAGCGGGGGATTTTCTCTGTTTTGTAGCGGCCTGCCGTCACCGTTTCCGGTGGGCCGGTTTCATCATTCGCCAAATACCTTGCAGTAGTCGGCCTTGAATTTTTCAATGCCGGAATCGGTCAGGGGATGATGGAGCATCTGCTCGATCACCTTGTAGGGCACGGTGGCAATGTCGGCACCGGCCAGGGCGCAGTCGGTCACATGGATGGGGTTGCGCACACTGGCGGCAATGATCTGGGTCTCGATATCCGGATAGTTCAGGAACATATCGTGGATGGTCTCGATCAGCTCGATGCCCCGCTGGGAGATGTCATCCAACCGGCCCAAAAAGGGGCTGACGTAGGTGGCACCGGCACGGGCGGCCAGCAGCGCCTGGTTGGCGCTGAAGATCAGGGTGCAGTTGGTGGGGATGCCCTTGGCGCTCAGCGCTTTGATGGCCTTGAGGCCCTCGGCGGTCATGGGGATTTTGACCACCATATGCTTGGGGTCCAGGGCGTAGATGGCCTCGCCCTCTTTCACCATGGTCTCGGCGTCAGTGGTGGTGGCTTTCACCTCACCGCTGATGGGCCCATCCACGATGGTGGCGATCTCGGCAAGGGTCTCGGCGTAGTCGCGGCCTTCCTTGGCGATCAGGCTGGGGTTGGTGGTGACGCCGGCGATGACGCCCATGTCGTTGGCGGCGCGGATCTCCTCCACGTTGGCGGTATCAATGAAGAATTTCACTGTAAAAGACTTCCTTTCCGTGCATCAGGCCCAGGGGTTCTCGGTGGGATAGGGCAGGGTCTTGGGCTGGTTGTAGGCAATATCGCCGATGCCCAGGTACTTGAAGACCTCGAACAGGGCCTTGCCGCAATGGCTGAAGGCCACCGCGCCGTGGTGGGGGTAGCGCTTCTGCACCAGAACGTGACGGTAGAAGCGGCCCATCTCCTTGATGGCGAAGATACCGATGCCGCCAAAGGAGCGGGTAGCCACCGGCAGCACCTCGCCCTCGGCGATATAGGAGCGCAGGTTGCCCTCGCTGTCGCACTGCAGGCGGTAGAAGGTAATATTGGAAGCGGCGATGTCGCCTTCCAGAGTGCCGCGGGTAAAGTCAGGATCGCTGCCCGCGGGCTCCAGCAGACGGTGCTGGATCAGCTGGTACTTCACCGCACGGTCGGCGCACATCTTGCAGGAAGGTGTGTTGCCGCAGTGGAAGCCCATGAAGGTATCGGTGAGCTTGTAATCGAACTTGCCGGCGATGTCCTCGTCGTAGATGTACTTGGGCACGCTGTTGTTGATGTCCAGCAGGGTGACGGTGTCGCCGGTGACGCACATGCCGATGTACTCGGACAGGGCACCGTAGATATCCACCTCGCAGGAAACGGGGATGCCGCGGGAAACCAGGCGGGAGTTCACATAGCAGGGCTCAAAGCCGAACTGGGACGGGAAGGCGGGCCAGCACTTGTCCGCAAAGGCCACATACTTCTTGCTTCCCTTATGGGCTTCGGCCCAATCCAGCAGGGTCAGCTCGAACTGGGCCATGCGGGCCAGCAGGTCGGGGTAGTATTTGCCCTCGCCCATCTCGGCGGCCATGTCGG
>ERZ1643250.2111-NODE-2111-length-15485-cov-6.106416_pt1 | contig 15485 bp, 11 predicted proteins | sample MGYA00579262_ERZ1643250 | MGnify/ENA primary metagenome ERZ1643250 (study PRJEB29033, sample SAMEA4952265) | chicken gut metagenome | biome: Broiler Chicken; feature: Gastrointestinal Tract; material: Caecum | place: Ireland | collected 2018 | study: Broiler...
ACCGGAACTGTTTAACATTCCCCATCCTTTGCACCGCTCGCAAAATTTCTCACCTGCGCCAAAACACTTTACGCAAACCTGTTTTGTATCTGTATCATATCCTGTTCCGCCGCAATTTGCACATTGGCTGGCAACTCCTGTCCCACTGCACTCCGGGCAGGGAATTTCCCCGCTTCCCTGCATATCTTCATCAAGCTCTGACATTTCCTGGTTTTCTTCCGTCTCTTCTTCTATTTTTATATCCGAACCATCGTTATATTCTACCGGTTTATCTTCCTCATGCAATATTTCTGTACTGTCTTGTACAGTATTTGATTCCTGGCCGCTTTGGCATCCTGACATAATACACAGAACAATGGACAAACTTATCATGGACAATATTTTTTCACTTGATATCCTCGCTTTTCATTACTCGTCATCGACAAATCCATCGCCGCCGCACAGCGTACAGCGTCGTTCCCCGCCCACGCAGGACATACACGGCCTGGTTGTATAATAGGTGTCTCCACCCCAACCGGAACCATAGTATTCTGTATGGCCTAATATCCCGGTTCCACCGCAGCTGAAACACTCTCCTTCCAACCCGTCTCCATGACATCTGCCGCACATTCTTCCGGCTTTCCCCGACGATCCTCCAGATGTTCCTCCGGCGGTAGACGGCTGAGAAGGGGGATAGAAACAGTTTCTGCATATAATGCCGGTTCCCCCGCATCGAGTGCAAGATGCAGTATTTCCGGTTCCTGAGCACAGTCCGCAGGTAACCTCGAGACGCTCAAATCCGCAGTCCGGGCATATATTTTCGCCCGCAACATCCGACTCTGCCGCGCCTTCCTCTGCTTCATCCTCATAACTGTCTGATTCATATGCCGCCTGCTCCTCCAGCATCTGCCTTATCGACTGCTCCTGGGCCGCCTGTTCTTCCATTCTTCTGCGGTGTTCCTCTTCCAGACGCGCTTTTTCTTCTTCCCATGTTTCCTCATTGTCTGCTATTTCTTCATCCGATCCGTTAGCTTCTGAATCCGGTATACTTCCAGAAGAACTTTTCTCTTCATGAGACGGCTCATAGGAATTGAGCTTTGAGCCGCCGCCGCAGGCGCATAACGTAAGAGATATAATAGCACAGAGAATAAACAAGCCTTTTCTTTTCATAACCCTCTCCTTCTCTGAATTCCTCCATAATTTCCAGCATTTAGTTGTAACTCATCTCCGGATTCTCATTGCCGAATTCCCTCAGAATATCCCTCTGCTGATAAGCCGGCTTCTGCACATAATTTACAAAACCTGCTGCCCAGTTTCCCGCCTTTTCGCCCAGTATTTTCCCGGTCTGGTCGTTTGTGATCAGGAAAAAGTCCGTCCATTCTGTAGGAAGAAGATCATATACATTTTCCGCTATTTCAGAAGTCCATTTCTTGGCAAATGGAGCCACTTCCTCATTTCTCACTCCCGCCTGATCCGCCTTTTCCTGTGCTTCCGTTACCTTCGCCCAGTCCTCCGCGATCTGTTTTCCGGTCTTGTAAAGCTCGCAGGCTGCATTGATCTTCTCAAGCGTATTTTTTGCCGTATTCAGAGGCGGATATTTCTCCAAAAAGTGGTCCGCCCATTTTTCCAGCTGGTCTTTTGCAATCTGGATTCCCGCTTCTTTCAGCTTCTCTGCGAGCAGATCCACTGCTTTCTCAACGTTTTCATTGCGTTCGAGCTTTTTAGTCTCCGTATCATTCGCCCCGTCCGGCTGTCTGTTTTCACTGTCTGTATCTGCAATATCTTTATCGTTTAAATCTGTTGGATCATTTGCAGCGCTATCTTCATCTTCCGTGTCTGGGTTGTTGTCATCAGGCTTAGAAAAGTCTGGAAGAAATGGCGGATACTCCGTAAGATCGATTGTAGAGGAAAACTCTTCATATGTATATTCTCGATCTGTAATCCACAGGTCACCGTCCTGACTCTCGTATATCCCCTCTGTAATAAGATGCCATCTCAAATCTTCTCTCTGACCTCCATCTGGCAATGAACATACACTCAGTGTTCCCCAAATCCAATAATAATATGTAGATCCAATCTGTACCCATTCATCCCTTGGGATGTATCCGATATGTATTTCTTCGGGTACTACAGGATCAGGATCATCTGTTCCAGGGTTATCCGGATCTTCCGGATCGGGGTTATCTGTTCCAGGCTCATCCGGATTGGGATCGTCTATCCCCGGGGTGTCCGGGGCATCCGGATCAGGATCATCTGTTCCTGGATTGTCCGGGTCGTCCGGATCAGGGTCGTCTGTTCCTGGGTTATCCGGATCGTCCGGATCTGAGTCGCCTGTTCCTGGATTATCCGGGTCGTCCTTATCGTCATCCCCATCTCCTGGATTCGGGTTCGGATTGGGATCGTCCGGTCTCAGATGATCAAGCTCTTCCGGCAGCGGCGGCTCATTGCCAAATGCGTTTTTATATTCTTCATATTCATATTCTGTACCGCCCTCGACTGTCCATATATCTCCGTTCTGCACAGCCGTTGCGCCTACGATCCAGAACCCGAGCACATCCATCCGGCCATTTTTCAGAGAATAGAACAATCCATCTCCAAAGTACCATACTCTTGTACTCGCTGTCTGCAGCCACTGGTTCTCTGGTATTATGCTGCCGTCATTATCTGGTTCTGATGATTTCTGAACGGCTGCTTTATTCATAGCCGCTTTGTCTGTGATTGCTTTGTTCATAGATATTTTATTCGCATCAGCCTTTTCTTTCTGTCTTTCGCTGTAAGCCTCTGCGAATTCCGCTATCTCTTCGGACGGCATTTTTTCTATTTTCATCTCCGACAGGACAGCATCCGCCGGTTCCTGCTCTGATTTCTCCGATACGTCAGTGTCCGCCGGCTCCTGCTCTGGTTTCTCTGGCAGGACAGCGTCTGACACTTCCTGTTCTGGGATCTCCGGCTGGTCTGTCTGTTCCTGCACATTCATTTCCGGCACATCTGCCGTCTTTGTATCTGTCTGTATCTGTACCGCTGATTCCTCCGTCACCACTTCCGTTTCTTCGCCGGCCGCCGCATAAGACATTGACGGAATAAGCATACAAAGTGCCAGTGACGCGGCTATCCCCTTATAGAATCGTTTTCTTTTCATCCTTCATCCACCTCCAATGCAGCAGCCATGGCTGTCAGGATACTGATATCTGTATCATCCAGCATTTCTCCGTCCGGATACCCGCATATCGTGTAGCTGACGCCATCCACAACTGTATTCAGTGTCATGACCGGCCTTTCTTCTTCCATCTCATAGAATGCATGAACCGCATAAAGCGTCCCGTTAAAATCGACCAGCTCAGACTCAACCAGTGACGTTGTGTCATATTCATATGCTGTTGCTTCCCTGTACGCCTCCTGTTCCTCTTCTGAAAGGTCTGCAAGATTTCCTTCGATCACTTCCGACTCGCCTGCACTTAAGACAAGCCGCAGGTCGTCTACTATAGCAAACGCAAACGCCGTGTCGTCCTCTGTCACACCCGTCTCCATCACCATATCCTCCGGAAGATCCAGTTTCATATCATACAGAGTAAGGCGGGTACCATTTTCCGTGCGTCCAAAGGTTACCACATCTTTTTTCTGCATCATGGTGATCACCTCTTCCTCCTGCTCAGTCTCTGCATCCGTTCCCTGAGTCTCTGCACTTACAAGTCCCGGGATCTGAACAGCCAGCACCGCTGCCGCAAAGATCATCCCTGCCGACAGCGCCAGGTATTTTTTCTTCATCTTTCTCCTCCTCGCTTTTACCTTTCCGGTTTCTTTTTCACCGCCCACCACGGGACATGGGTTCCCGCTTCGTTATAATACTTCAGGGCTTTCTCCTCGTCCTTCTCTACTCCTGCGCCGTTTGCATAACACCAGCCAAGACGGAACTTTGCTTCCAGGCTTCCCTTTTCTGCCGCCAGCCGGTAAAGCCTGACCGCTTCATCTATGTCTTTTTCCACCTCCTTCCCACAGAAGTAGAAATACGCCAGCCGGCACAGAGCATAGGGATGACCTGCTGCCGCAGCTGTACGGTAAAGCTTTTCTGCCTGTGTCATGTCACGTTCCAGATGTTCCGGACCGATCCCCCGCTCACGGATCAGTCCCAGATTAAAACAGGCGCTTATGTGACCTGCTGCCGCAGCTTTTTCATAATACGGAAGTGCCCGGAACTTATACTCTTCCATGTTGGTTTTACAGATCAGATACTCGGGGCTGTCGTCCCAGTTGATCATCTGACTTCTTAATGCTTCCGTCCCCTCCTGCAGAAGCAGACGGTTCGGATCTCGCTCATAGTAGTATGCGAGCTGGAACTGCGCGTCCGTATCCCCCGCATCCGCCGCTTTTTTCAACCAGTATTCTGCAGGAGTCTCTTTCTCTTTCATCCCGGTCAGATGATTTTCACAGTACAGCCCATAGTAATACATTGCCCGCACATGTCCTGCCTGTGCCGCTTCCAGGAAATATTCTGCCGCCTCGTCCGTGATTACCTTTTCTCCCGCTGCCCGATATAGTTCCATCCCCTTTTCATACATTGCATTTCCTCCTGTCATTCAATAAACTCTTCGTCCGCAAGCTTATCCGCCGCATCTTTCATCCGGTCCTCATAGACCTTTTCCATACCGGTCATCCCGTCATTTCCATACGACTCCGCCATCTTTCTGTTAAATTCCACATCATCTGCCAGATCCGCCGCCGTATCGGTCACCGGAGCGGTAAAAGAAACGTCTATCCCGGAGTTTTCACTCAGGAAGTCCATATTGTCCATGCTCGCCTGCCAGATGGAATCGCTCAGAGGATCTGTCATAAACCCGTTATAGAGCGGCGGATAAATCCCTTTTGCCCGGTTCTCCGCATTTACCTTTTCCATCTCCTGGATTGCAGGGACAAGATCAGACATCAGCTCATTGTAGGCTGTGTCGATAGATGTGTTATAAAGAATGCCATTATGCATCTCAAAGCCGTCTGCCGGCATCTCGGACACAAGCTCGTTGTATGTCTGGTCGATGTCCGTGTTATAGAGGATGCCGTTATTTATCTCGTATCCGCCCATAGACGTATCACTCTGAAAATCGTTTATAATGTCACTGTACGCATCATCGATCCCCGTATTGTAAAGAATCCCGTTTACAATTTCATACATACTTTTCCCTCCTGACCTTTTCTTCTTATTAGACTTCCGTTTTTAATTAGTTTTCCGCTTTAAAATCCATTTTCACCCAGGCGGCAGCATCGTCCATATCACCGCAGACAATCGCGTTCCCGATCCCCAGTGCACTGATCAGAGGTTTCTGTTCCTCCCGGAGGGCAAGCCCTGCCGCCATCACCTCACAGTCGTCCGGCGCGGTCAGCCTGTGGACAATCTTGTAATTTGTATTCTTGATCACATCCGGGATCAGTCTCGTAGGCACCTGGTCTACGATCATAAGCCCCTCTCCGTAGCTGCGGATCTCAGAGAGCATATTAGTAAAGATATCTGCCACCGTCTGCTGGGGATTCCCGCTCCCGCCCGGATCTTTTCCCGGGTTCGCCAGTACATTATGAGCCTCCTCAACAACGGTAAGATGCATCAGTCTGTTTTTCTGAGCCTCTTTCCGGTAAGTTTCATCGTATTCATAGGCTGACATCCTGTATTCATACAGGCTCAGCATGAGCACTGACATGATCAGCGCCCTGTCTTTCGCATTAGTGATGTGGCTTAAGTTGATCACTGCCGGCTGTCCAAAGAGATGCTCCCATGGTGTGGAACGTCCGGCGTTCAGTATCTTTCCTCTCGACCCTCTTGTGAGATACTGGAACCTGGTCTCCAGCGACGCTCCGATATTATCCTGTACCTTTCTCTCATATCCGCGCATCCGCAGCACCTGCCTCGCCATCTCCTTCAGGCCGTCCAGACGGGGATATGCATGGGGCTGTTCCATCTCTTCCGCCAGAAAATCTCTGTGATAAGCCTGATACATATAGTGATAGACCGTCTCGTCTATGATCACCGGGAGAATATCGCTGACCGGAAGAGATGCATTCAGCAGAGCACTCAGCTTTTCGCTCCGGGAAAGAAGGTCAATCTTTGCTCCGGGCACGGCGCCCGGCTGAAATGGATTCAGGAAGAGAGGTTCCGTCTTTATTCCGTCAATTTCAGAATGTCCGGGCATAAAGATCCTGAACCGCTTTTCCTCCGGGAGATGCCTGTTCTGCTCTGCCGCCCATCTTACATAATCGTCTTTCGCAGGCTCAATCACCAATACCGGTATATTCCTGCCGGTCAGCTCACGGATGATATTTTTGCAGGTTGTCGATTTCCCCGATCCTGTACTGCCGGTTACAAGGGCATGGCGGACGAGAGCATTGGGGTCGATCTTATAGTCATTTGTCTGCACAACGCCTGTATCCACCACTTTTCCCAGTGTGATCGAATCCCCTGTCAGTTCCGCAGGATTATTGGCAAAGCGCACTGCTGTCTTTACAAATCTGAGTCCCGGCACGTCACGGCTGGGGAGGGAAGATGCAAGGGAGAGCTCTTCCGTATTGAGCGGAGTGCTTAAATACTGATATGCATTTCCAAAGATATGCCAGTCATCTCCTGCACGGTCTCCCGCAAGCCCGGCTTCCTCACTGTCCATCAATGGGATAAGCTCAAATCTGTCTCTGATGATCTCCAGCGCTCCGGAATGTTCTTTCAGCACATGTACGCGCACCGGTTCCAGATAAGTCTGGTCTCCGGAATAGATCGACCGCAGCATACCGCCTATCGTGCTGATATCTTTTCTCGTATATCCGAGGATATAGATCCCTGTATTCCAGAATCCGAGGCTGCGTCCCTTTTTCAGCCTCTCGATATGCCTGTCTGTCAGTTCCTCCGCATACTGCGCAAATTTATCCAGATACTGCGATGAAATGTTTCTTGAGTAATTCATGGATATCTGCTTGTTCGTGCCGAGCATGGCACCGATGCCGGTAAACACAGCCTGTGTCAGTCTGCCCGCGGCATACATCGGAAATCCCATACAGGAACCTAAAAGTCCTCCTGCAAAGCCTCCGAGCAGTCCCAGGCCGACGCCGCTGTTCTGAGCCTCTCCCTGAGCTTCATTCTCCGAGACCGTGCGGTCCACATTTTTGTGGATCTCACTCCCCAGCCTTCTCATTCTATTGATAATGTCCGCAGCCTCACTGTCCGGCATAGGATCTGCCATGATCAGAAGGCTGTAGTCTTTCTCCCGGCCGTTCAGATCACGCAGGCCGAATGCAAGAGGATCCAGAGTCTGGCAGGCATCCCCGCGGACCGTTCTGCGAAGCGACGGGATCCCTGTGACCGCGCCGGCAGCCCGGTAATTTGCCATAGTTCCGCTGATATTTTCATACACCTCTGCCGGACTCATGGCATGCAGCTCCATCCCCGGCATACTGCCCGATGCCGCCTCCTTCATCTGCTCCACCGCATCTTCCGCACTCAGGCCGCGGACCGAGGAGGCAGTGCCTAAATACAGGCTCGTTTCCCCGCCGCTGCGGTTTAGAAGAAAGAGAAGCCGGTGTCCCCACGTATGCATGGAAGAAAGCACGCTCTGCCATCTAGAAAGCAGATCATATTCCCTTATATTTCCCGGATGCACAGGAAGACGTACCACTTTCAGCCAGGTGATCCTTCCTGTTTCATAAGGGAGATCCGCAAAGTCCTCACGCTCTGAAATGTGGTTCAGATAGCTTCGCTCCATAGAATAATCCAGAAGATGCTGATAGTAGTCATCCGGGATTTCCAATGTGTCCGGAATCTTCAGCTTATCCAGCTCAATCCCCTGGAACAGATCACGAAACAGCAGCTTCCTCTCTACTTTACTCATGCTAACACCTCCTCAGATCTGATAGATTCCTTCTCTGTTTCTCCACTGATTCCGCCGGGCCAGAAGGTTTACCGCCGTGGGAAACCACGGTTCCCTGACAGATGTCTCCACCAACTTTGTTTCATCCCGCATCCTGCTTTCCATATCGGGATAAGTATACAGGACAACATTTCTCATAAACTGGCTCACCGGAGCCTTTACAAGATTCTCTCCCCACTTCCCCGGCAGTCTGACAGGCGTCCCTGCCGGCAGCTTAGCCTCCAGGACCGCCTCTTTCAAAAACTGGTAGGGAATACTCCAGTTCACAGACCACTGTCCCGGGCCATTGACAGTCACAGCGAAGATCCTCATATTTGTTACCGCAGTAAATACAGTGACCGGCTTTCCAAGCAGTTGCTCTCTTTTATTCACGGTTTTCAGAAGATAGAGTTCTTCCCCGTTTTGGATCCCCGGATTTGCCTGCAAAAACCTCTGCAGATCTGCCTGTGGGATCATGCGGAGAGACTGTGGGAATCGATGCGCAAAATACCCTTTAAAATCCTCTTCCTCCAGATACGCCGCCCTGCCCCCGTCCGCACCTGTCCATGCTTCAAGCGCCTCTCCCATAGTAGGGTACTCTCTGTCCATTTTGACAAATCCATACATGCTTCTCGCGTGCAGAAGATCCGGTGCGGTTCCTTTCCCCCACTGGTAACACATCCCCAGGTTCCTGCACGCCTGCTGTGCACCGAAGTCACAGGAATCAGACATCTTTGCGGCCGCGGCCTCAAAATACTGGAATGCCTGTACATAATCGCGGTATGTGCCGAGCCCGAAGAAAAAGCATTCCCCGATAAAGTTCTGGAGCTGGCTGACCACACATCTCCCTGTCTGATACTCTTCCACTATGCCGCCCGCTGTACTATACCCGGTCAGATATCTCCTTTCCGGATCAAGATCCGTCCTTGCAAGGATCTTTCTGCTCCAGGAAAAACGCTCTTTATACATTTCTGAATTATACGCAAGATAGATCTGCGCCTCGATCTGTTCTTTCTGCGCCGCCCTGCATATCCAAAAAGCGCTTTCTTCCGCCGGGCTGTCCCCGTTTCTTTCTCTTCCTGCTGTTCGCCCTGCGATATAGAACGGGCCGCCTGCGTCTGTAAGTACAGCGCAGCCGAATTTCCACATCGCATCTCTGTTCCCCTGTCTGGCGGACTCTCTCCACCAATATCGCGCAGCCGCAGGATTACAGGATACGCCTCTCCCGTTCTGATATGCAAATCCTGCCAGATACTGGGCGGATGCATCTCCTTCTTTCGCCCGGCTGATTATCAGAGCGGCATCTTCCTCTTTGACAGGATCCTCCTTTTGCACACTGTCATCTGATGTTCCGTCATCCTGGCTTACGCCTTGATATACTTCTTTATCCCCGCTTTCTTTTTCCAGATTTTCGCCGCAGCAGGCGCCCCCGGTATGCACAGACCAGACCAGACCGCATCCTACAGTCTCATGCGGTCTTGCCATCCTTAAGATCCTCTCAGGCTCTCTCTGTATAGTTACAAGGCCAAGCGGCTCACAGCAGTCTGTTTTATCCAGAAGGATCTCTTTCACAAAATACCACTGGCTGTGTCCACCGGTCAGGAGCACCAGATCTATGTCTGCCGGGCTCTTAAGTATCCCCCTGCTGATGACATCATCCAGCATGCCCCTGATCAGAAAAGTAAAAATCCTGAGATAACCTGCCGATATTTCCTGGAGCCTGTTCCTGTCAAGCTCCGGAAACGGTCTCGGTATGACGTTCCACAGATGAAAAATATTGGATACAAAAGGACAGGAATCCACACTTGCGCCGTCACCCAGCAGTTTTGACACAGTATTTTCTTTCCACTGCTTGCAGGACACTCTGTACTGCCGCATAAATTTTTCGGTAATTTCCTCCGAAATCCCGTTTTCCCTCAGATAACCACCCAGATAGTCTCCCAGTATACTGTCCATCTCATTGCCTCCGAAGAACAGATTGGATTCCGCGTCCGGCCATACTGCCAGTATCTCATTTCCCTGCCGGGAGTATCTGCAAAGCGCAAGATCTGTTGTACCTGCTCCCATATCGATCATCAACATGTGAAACCTTTCCGCCCTGAACAGCCCGGTCTTCTTCAGATAATCCCCATACTGCACCCGGACTGCATGCATTGCCGCCGTCGCCTCATCCATTCCGCATACATTTTGAAATCCCGCACAAGCCGCTGCGTCCTGCATAAATTTTCGTGTCTCTTCCCTCCATTTTGCCGGATAGCTGATCAATGTCCGCACTGTATCGCAGGGTCCGAAATAGCTGTCCTGATCTGCGTACTGCCGGTACATATATCCCAGAAATTTTTCTGTCAGCATTTCCGCCGTTTCCCGCTTATCCTGCCATGCACTTTCCAGGTTCATCTTAAAATCAGAATACAAAACCGAACCCACCCTGTCCGGCTGTGCATCATATCCAAAGTATTCGCTGTTCCCGTCAATACGTACAAGAGTGGGTACAACCGCCTTTCCGTCAAACTCCACATACTGGGAATCCCCGGTTCTGCTCCTGCTGTCGTCTTCACTCTCATATGTCCTGACTCTGATCAGGGAAGTGCTGGTGCCAAAATCAATCCCTATAACCCTCTCCTTCATCGTTCCGTATGCTCCTTTTATAAAAAATGAAGACAGGAACCGGCAAATATCTGTCAGTCCCTGTCCTGAAAGCTGCCGTTTATACGGTCAGCATACCATATCTATTTTTTCTCATTTTCAACTTTTTTCCGTTTCTCACAGCTTCGAGATCACGTTGACCAGCATCTGTGTGCTCCGTTCTTCCCCCGTCTCTTTGTCACGTATCGTCACTGTGAGGGTCGTGATCCCCTGTCTGAGCCCCTGCACTCTGCCCCGTTCATCTACTGTTGCAATATCCGGATCTTCACTCTCCCATGTGATCTCAAGCAGCGGATCCAGATATCCCACCTGAGCGTCTACGATCAGCTGTCCTCCCCGGATATCGTCAAAGGTCTTGACATAGTCCCGGTTCTGCGTAGTGATCAGATTCTGCTGCCACCTCTCTTCATCAAAGAACAGCAGGTGGCTTCCGATCAGATCAGTCATCTCATACTCATTCCCCTCGCCGTCCACAAGGGTACAGCGGGTGATGTCAAGGACAAGCTGGCTCTCGTCATAGTTAAAGTTCTGGAAGATAACTCCCACATAATCCAGATTAAAATGGTTCGGATCCTGGAACGGAAGTTCCATGTGCAGCGTATTGTCCTCCGTATAGAAAAAGTCGTAGGTCAGGTCTGCATTCTGCCAGCCCCGCTTGTCATTTTCACCGGTATAGAATGTAAACAGAGAGTATGTATCTATAACTTCTGACGTATCTCTTTTGTGTTCATAATCTTTCAGCATAATACGGACTGCCGTTGACGTCTGGACCTGGACATCCATCATATAAGACCGGTCCGCCAGCGGATACCTGACATCCTGCTGGGTGAGGACAACCGAATCATCTGTCTCGATCGGGAACTTCGCGAGATCCAATTCTGTATTCCCCGTTTCCGTTTCTGTCTGGTAACTGATCCGGCCGCCGTAAAATGCGCCTGCTGCGATCAGAAGCGCCCCGGCTGCCGCCGCTCCCCTCACAAGCCAGTTCCTGCGCGGCATTCTTCCCGTATTCCGCATCTTTCCGGTATCTTCCGTTCTTTCATCCTGCCGGCGCACAGGGATCCTTATGGTCCCTGTCAGGATTTCTTCGAGCTCGTGGATATCCGCCAGCATCTCCGCTGTATTCTGATAACGGTCGTGCGGCATTGTCCGGAAGCCTTTTCTCAATATCCGGTTGACCTGCTCCGCTGTCACTTCTTTCTCATGAAGGAGCAGTCTGGAATAAGGCGAGATGATCTCCTTTTCGCGTGAAAGTTCAATATCTGTGAGCGGCTTGTCCGATGTGAGGAGGCAGTAAAATACCGCTGTCGCTGAATACAGATCTGTCCACGTCCCCAGTTCATCGTATTTGTGAAGGGAAGCCTCGGGAGCCATATATCCCGGTTTGCCGGGATAATAACCGTCGATATATATCTCCGGATAATCCAGAGAATATACACTGTTAAAATCCAGCAGCAGCATTTCCACAGGAAATTCCTGTGCATTTCTCGGTTCCAGCATAAAGATATTATCAGGGCTCACATCCAGATGCAGCAGCCTGTGTTCATGGAACAGGGCAAGTGTCTGCAGCAGGTTCTTCATACAGCATATCACTGTATCCAGCGCGGGAAATTCTTTCTTCTTCGCAAGCAGTTCCGAGAGGACCCACCCTTTCCTTGCAGTCAGGATCGTATAGACTGTACTGTTCTGCTCAAAGGAATCTAGATTCTCGGCGATCCCGCCCTTTCCCTCCACGGAAAGAGTCAGGTGGACACGGTTTCCAAGCAGAAAGCTCTCTCTGTGCTGCTCAAATAATTTTCTCGCACTCTCCTGCACCACAAGATCCATATTGTCATTTCTTGTGATCCGTCCGAGCGGATCATAAGGATACAGTTCTTTGATCAGTACAGTATGCACTTTCTCCGGCATCAGAGTATCCTGATAATACGCTTCGTATACAACAGAATTGCCGCCCGCGCTGACATAACCGCTGATCGTATAATTCTTTCCTCCGTGTATAAGCTGATATCCTGCGGGGAGGATCAGCCTGTTATCCGCCTCGTACTTTTCTCTCATTTCTTTTTCCTCATTTTTCTAAAAGATATGCGGCAGGTTTGTCCGCATCAAAAATCTTGCGGAGCATCCGTTCCATCCTGTATCCGATAAAGTCTTCTTCCCCATTCTGGTCAACAGCAAGCAGGATCAGGTAATCAAAAGGACAATGGACATTCAGGACCGGCATGCCGCACTCCGCCAGCATCAGATCCATTCTCCGCCTGTGTTCTGAGATGCTTCTCGTATCGACCGCGTCTGAATCCCCCTCTCCTTCCGTTGCGAGATACAGCAGAAGAAGAGTCTTCCGGTCTACATCGAGTTTTCCCGAACCCATTTCATAGATCGTCTTCGCAGAGGGCCAGTGCTGCTTGATCTCACGCTGAAGCGGTGTGTATCTTCCTGATTTCTTCTCGTATGGCACACCCATCCGCAGGTACTGGTCAACAACTTTTCGTATACTGTATTCCTGTTCATCCGGCAGAAGATCCTCTTCTGACGAGGGATGGAGCAGATAATTCAGCATCTTCCGGAATTTCCGGTACGCAGTCCGGTTCTGCTGTCCAAATTTATTCTGGTGCATTTCAAGAAACTCCCAAAGCGCCTCTTCACTCTGAATATGCTCAAACCGGCTGCGGATATAACTGGTAATTTCCGCATATGTTTCATTCTCCTTATATGTGCACGCAGTCATTTCTTTTTTTCCGATTATGTTGTCCATTTCCCGGACCTTTCTGACAGCCTCCGGATAATCTTCTCTTTTCCGGAGGCTGTAAGCATAGATCAGTTCACGGGGATTACGATAATGAATCCCCCTCTCGGCGGTAATCCCGAGCAATGTCTCCGTCCTCTGTTCATCGAGCTGCAGGGCAAAACATATCTTAAAGATTTCCTCCCGGTTCTTGGGAAGATTTCTGTCATGCATCCAGTTCCTCACTTTACGTGCTGTCCGTTCCCTGCTTTCATCTCTGTTGTATTCCATAAGCTTCCGTGTCAGTCTGCGCGCCAGAGGCTCCTCCCCCTGATATATCTGATGCAGCAGTTTGGAAAACCGCCAGAATGTTACATTGCCGTTCAGAAAGTCATCGATTGACACATCTGCTTTTTCCGGATATTTATCAACCAAAACAAAGCCCTCCTGCATCGCGGTCTCTGCTTATTTCAGATGAATAAGCCGCTCTTTTATTTTACCGCATATGCTTTTAGTATACATCAGCATATGTTTCGTCTTGTTCAACTTTTTTCCGCTTTTTATTTTCAGTCATCCGCTCCGTTCGTATATCAATATTTATTATGCACTTTCTCCGCAAAACACATAAAATCCTTCAGCTCTATAAACTTCCCGTCGTCCAGTATCGCTTTCCCGCTCATCTTCCCGAATACCTGGTGCTGATCAGATGACACAAGAAATGCTGACATACTCGCCGCGCGGTCCAGTACCGGCTCAAATTCCATCTCGAAACGTCCGTCGCTCGAAGTAAACCTCCATGGCTTCATATAGTCCTCCGGTATATGGAACGTCACGTCATCGAGCTTATGCCCTTTCCCGCCGTAGAACAAAATATTCTCGGTTGCCGCGGAGGTATCGCCGAAGCCGTATCCGATATTAAATCCGAACGGCCTGCCGCCGACTGTTCCGTTACCGGAGCCCCAGTACCATGTATTATCGTAAGTCCAGACTCCTCTCCCCCAGTCGAGCGTTCCGTAGTCTTTCTCCGGGCTGAACCAGTATGTCACATTATCAAAGGACATATAGCCTTCCGCCGGCATACAGTTGATCTTCTGATTATAGTAAAACGCCTTCTTTCCGCTCCACGGAGTCGCGATCGTCATCGTATCCATATCCGGCTGATCCAGTGCGATCTCACAGTAGAACGGCTTCCCCTGATAGAAATCCTTAAAATCACAGGAGATCATGCGCCTGCCTGAATCCACACGGAATTCCAGACGCAGCCTTTTATCCCTGTAAATGATATCACCCTTTGACGAGGAAGACGGCATCTTCATCTTCCCCATGGGCAGCGGCGTCAGGATCGTCTCCGTGTGCTCCCACTTCTCCTTAAAGTTCAGCAGCGAGACTGACTGAAGTCCGATATAACCGTCATCCGACAGCGTAAATGCCGCTGCATAATCTTCATTCATCACAAGATAGTAGTCCCACTCTTTGATCCGGAATGCAGGCGACTTTATCCGGCTCCTGTCATACTTCCACACCGGACGCCGCGCCCATCCGGGCTCCGCGATCTTTCCATTCTCATCAAGGAGCTGCTGTTCATTCGTCACTTCATGGTTCCTCATATCTGTCACACCCCGTTTCCGGTGAAATCCTGCATTTTTACAATTTGCTTTTTCACCGCTGTCTATTCTTCCCTCAATGCGCAGGCAGTATTTGCCTTCAGAAAATAAGAAGAGCCCGAATCCCAACCGGGACCGGGCTTCTGCTTTTATTCTACTACGCTACTTTCTCTTTTGCAAGTGTTGCAAGTGTTGCAAATGCTTCTTTGTCATTTACAGCCAGCTCAGCCAGCATCTTTCTGTTCATGTCAACATTTGCCAGCTTCAGGCCGTGCATGAATTTGCTGTAGGACAGACCGTTCATTCTTGCCGCAGCGTTGATACGTGCGATCCAGAGCTGTCTCATCTGACGTTTGCGCTGTTTTCTTCCTGCGTATGCAGAAGTCAGCGCTCTCATTACAGACTGTTTTGCAACTCTGTACTGTTTGGAACGTGCTCCTCTGTATCCTTTTGCCAGTTTCAATGTTCTGTTATGTTTCTTCTTAGCGTTCATTCCGCCTTTGATTCTTGCCATTTCTTAATCCTCCTTCATCAACTTCCAAATCTTACAGATAAGGTAAAACCTTCTTCATGTTCTTTACATTTGTTGCATCTGTAATCGTCGCCTGTCTGAGATTTCTTTTTCTCTTTGTAGACTTCTTCGTTAAGATATGGCTCTTG
>ERZ1643250.2112-NODE-2112-length-15479-cov-5.749481_pt1 | contig 15479 bp, 11 predicted proteins | sample MGYA00579262_ERZ1643250 | MGnify/ENA primary metagenome ERZ1643250 (study PRJEB29033, sample SAMEA4952265) | chicken gut metagenome | biome: Broiler Chicken; feature: Gastrointestinal Tract; material: Caecum | place: Ireland | collected 2018 | study: Broiler...
CGCCCTCTTTATCCGGCACTGCTTTAATCAGCATATCTCCGTAGGTCTCCAGATGCATGCTGCAGCCAACGGAACAATGAGAACAGGTAGTATCGGCGGAACTGGTTTCCAACGGAACTGGTTTCTCAATGGAAAGACGTTCCTGAAGAGCTCCGGTCGGGCAGCAGCTTACACACTGTCCGCAGGAAATACATCCTGTTTCTGCCAGAGGCATTTCCAGAGCCGGTTTTACAACCGTGTCAAATCCACGTTTTACAAGGCCCAGAGCGCCTACACCCATAACTTCATCGCAGACACGTACGCAGGTATCACAGAGGATACATTTGTTGGGATCTCTGAGAATGAATGGATGTTCATCGTCATAATCCACCAGATTTACGTCTCCGGCGAAGCGATCCGGTTCTACATTGTACTGGTTTGCATAATGAATCAGTTTACATTCGAAGTAATCGTGGCATCCGCATTCCAGACAGCGGGCTGCATCTGCCTGTGCCTGTTCTTCGTCGTATCCGAATACTACTTCAGTAAAGTTATTCTTTCTTTCTTCTGCAGAAAGCTGTTCCATCTTCGGACGGCACATTCTCTCTCTGTCTTCGAAAGAAGCAGGGGTTAAATCCGTTCTCTTAACCGTATACTGAGGTTTGTAGCCGATGGTTTCCCCATTTAAGTAAGAGTCTACTACCTGGCTTCCCTTCTTGGCATCTGCAATGGATTCTACTGCGATGGAAATCTTATCATTTCCGCAGTCACCACCGGCAAATACTCCCGGAATCTGAGTCATAAAGGTTTCCGGATCGTAAACAATTCCGTTCTTTCTGGTCAGTTCCAGTCCGTCAAATCCTTCCGGATTTACTCTCTGTCCGATTGCCAGAATTACCGTATCCACATCGATGGTCTTGGTTTCACCCTCTACCGGAATTGGCGCGCGGCGTCCGGACGCATCCGGCTCACCCAGTTTCATAACCTGCAGAACCATCTGTTTTGCTTTTCCGTTTTCATCTGCCACAATTTCCAGAGGATTGGTCAGATTCAGGAAGATTACGCCTTCCTCTTCTGCTTCTTCAATCTCTACCATATCCGCAGGCATTTCATCTTTTGTTCTGCGGTAAATGTTATATACTTTCTTTGCGCCCAGACGTACGGCTGTACGGCAGGCGTCCATTGCGGTATTACCGCCGCCGACGATGGCAACGTTTTCGCCCAGATCAATGGATTCGTTGCGTACGACTTTTCTCAGGAAATCAATTCCGCCGATAACGCCTTTGGAATCTTCCCCCTTACAGCGCACGCCTGTGGAAACCCATGCTCCGATACCGATGCAGACAGCATCGAAGTCTCTCTTAATGGTTTCAAAGGAAATGTCTTTTCCGATTTTTGTATTCGGAACCATGGTTACGCCCATTCTTTCAATCAGGGCAATTTCTTCATCCAGAACTTCTTTTGGAAGACGGTATTCCGGAATACCATAGCGAAGCATACCGCCCAGTTTCGGCATGGCTTCATAAATGGTAACTTCATGGCCTTTCTGTCTCAGGAAGTAAGCCATGGATAATCCGTAAGGACCACCACCGATGATGGCAACGTTCTTTCCTGTTTCCGGAGCGATTTCCGGCATGAACGGATCCTCGCCGAACATATCTGTATCTGCTGCAAAACGTTTCAGCCATGCAATGGAAACCGGTTCGTCTACCATACCACGGCGGCAGGCAGTTTCACATGGATGAGGGCAGACACGTCCGATGGAAGCCGGAAGCGGAATTTTATCTTTAATCAATTCAATGGCCTCTTCATAACGTCCGTTGGCAATTAAGCCCACATATCCCTGACAGTCCGTCTGAGCCGGACAGGCAAGTACACATGGAGGACGACAGTCGCCTCTGTGGTTGGAAAGCAGAAGCTCCAGGTTCGTCTTTCTGGATTCAATGACACGGTCTGTCTTTGTGCGTACAACCATATTTGGTGCGATTTGTGTGGCACATGCTTTGCAGAGCTTGGGATTTCCCTCTACTTCTACAACGCAAAGACCGCAGGCACCATAAATTTCTGTTCTTTCATCATAGCAAAGGGTGGGGATAACAATGTCGTTTTCCTTTGCAACTTCGAGAATGGTCTGTCCGGGAATTCCGAGACATTCTTTCCCGTCGATGTTTAATCTAAATTTATTCACAGTCTTTCCCTCCTAAACTCTTTCTACTGCGCCAAACTTACAAGACTCTTCACACTTACCGCACTTAATACAAAGTTCCGGATTAATTTCATGAACTTTCTTCTTTTCTCCGGTAATTGCGCTGACCGGACAATGTCTTGCACAGGCACCGCAGCCTTTACATGCATCTGTAATCTTATAGGAAATCAGAGCTTTACAGGATTTTGCAGTACAGGTATGGTTCGAAATATGATCTTCATATTCATTTTTGAAGTACCGGATAGTTGTCAGTACCGGGTTCGGAGCTGTCTGTCCGAGACCGCACATTGCTCCGTCACGAATCTTGCCTGCCAGTTCCTGCAGAAGTTCAATGTCTCCTTCTTTTCCTTCACCCTTTGTAATGCGTTCCAGAATTTCCAGCATTCTCTTGGTTCCGATACGGCAGTAGTTACATTTACCGCAGGATTCTTTTTTGGTAAAGTCAAGGAAGAAACGGGCCATATCTACCATACAGGTTCCTTCATCCATAACGATCATACCTCCGGAACCTACGATAGCCCCTGTTTTATTAATATCTTCGTATGTAACAGGTGTATCAATCAGAGCAGCCGGGATACATCCGCCGGACGGACCGCCCATCTGAACAGCCTTAAACTCTTTATCATTTTTAATTCCGCCGCCGATGCCGTAGATAACTTCCCGCAGGGTCATGCCCATAGGCACTTCCACAAGTCCGCCTTTTTTGATCTTTCCTGCCAGAGCAAATACTTTCGTACCTTTACTCTTTTCGGTTCCCATAGCGGCAAATGCTTCTCCGCCGTTGGCAAAGATCCAGGGAACGTTGGCATAAGTTTCCACGTTATTGATGTTGGTTGGCAGTTTCCAGTAGCCTTTTGCAGCCGGGAACGGAGGTTTCAGACGAGGCATACCCCGCTCGCCTTCCAGGGATGCAATCAGTGCAGTTTCTTCCCCGCAGACAAAGGCGCCTGCGCCGGCTTTAATCCGGATATCGAAGGAGAAATCGGTTCCGAACAGGTTCTTGCCCAGGAATCCTTTTTCCCTTGCCTGCGCCATTGCGATTTCCAGACGGGAGATCGCCAGAGGATACTCTGCTCTGCAGTAGATAATTCCTTCTGTAGCTCCTGCTGCAAATCCGCCGATAATCATACCTTCCAGTAAGGAGTGGGGATCGCCTTCCAGCACGGAACGGTCCATGAATGCACCCGGATCGCCTTCGTCTGCATTACATACCATATATTTTTGTTTTCCCGGATTGGATTTAATTGCATTCCATTTAAACCAGGTAGGGAATCCGGCGCCGCCGCGGCCCCGAAGTCCGGATACTTTTACAACTTCAATTACTTCATCAGGAGTCATGGAAGTTACCACTTTTTTCGCTGCTTCGTATCCGCCTCTTGCTATGTACTCGTCAATTTTCTCCGGATTAATCAGACCGCAGTTTCTGAGAACAACACGTGTCTGCTGAGAAAGAAATTTCTTGTCTTCCTCGGTAATGGTGTATTCCGTTACCACATTGCCGCCGATTAAGTGTTCTTCCACGATTTTCTCCACCTTTTCCGGCTGACACTGTACATATCTGGCTTCCAGCTCATTCTGGTCATTGTACACATCTACAATTGGTTCCAGATAACAGGTTCCGATACATCCTGTTTTATCAATGATAACATTGTCTAACTTTTTCTCCGCTAGGATCCTCTCGAATTCGTTAGAGGTTTTCTTAGCGCCAGTTGCAATACCGCAACTACCTTGTCCTACAACAACTTTCATGTTTTTACCTCCTACGCATTCTTTGCCTTATAGTCATCCAGGATTTTCTTTACGGATGCCTTTGTCAGGTTTCCGAAAGTCTCCTCGCCGTCTGCTGTTTTTACCATCATGACAGGCGCCAGAGAACAGCAGCCAAGACAGGCCACATTATTCAATGTAAATAAGCCGTCTTCCGTTGTCTCCCCATCCTGGATTCCAAGATGTTCACAAACGGCTTCTTCAATCATATCGGAGCCGTTTACATGACAGGCAGTTCCCTTGCAGAGCATAATTAAATACTTTCCGATTGGCTGCAGACGGAACTGTGCATAAAAAGTTGCCACGCCATAGATTTTCGCAGGCATGATTCCTGTCTTCTCCGCAATATAATTAATTGCATCAAGAGAAAGGTAACCATAAATATCCTGGGTCTGCTGCAAAATTGTAATCAAACTTCCCGGCACCTTTGCGTACTTTTCCAGTACAGGCGCCAATTCGGTGAAATTCGCTTCCGCGTTTTCGCCTGTTTGACATCCACATTTCGTGCTGTTCATGATTTTCCCTCCTATTTTCTAATTTTTCATAAACATAGTAGTCCATTAAAATTATAGCATAAACGATCCAACAGTCAAAGGAAAAATCCTGGTATCTGCAAAATTATTATTAATTTTCCACGAAAAAACAAAAAAATACCTCCTTTGTATTTGATAAAATACAAAAAGGTATTCTTTTCTTCTCTTATTTTGTTGTAGCTTTCTTCTCTTTTTCCTCTATGAGCCGGTGGAGTTTTTCCATTGCTTCCTTAATTCCTCCTACCTCATTAATCAGCCCTTCTTCCACCGCCTCTTTTCCCTCCAGCATGGTACCCACGTCTTTTACAAGCTGAGAAGTATCCAGCATCAGCTCTTCCAGCCGCTTCTGGGTGATGCGGGAATGCCCGGAAACAAAGGCAGTGATTCTGTCCTGAATTTTCTCCATATTCCGGTAAGTCTGTGCTACCCCGATAAACATTCCGTTGGATCGCACGGGATGTATAACCATGGTGGCGCTTGGCACCACAAAAGAATAATCGGCGGAAACTGCCATCGGCACTCCGATGGAATGGCCGCCTCCCAGAACAAGAGATACTGTGGGGATACTCAAAGAAGCAATCATTTCTGCAATGGCAAGCCCGGCTTCTACGTCGCCGCCCACCGTGTTTAGCAGAATCAGAAGGCCGTCTACCCGCTTATCATCTTCAATCAGGGCAAGCTTAGGCAGAACGTGTTCGTATTTCGTTGTTTTACTGTGGGAAGGAGCCGACTCATGTCCTTCCACCTCCCCGATAATGGTTAAGAGTTCCACCCGGTGCTGTTCCTGATTGGCATCCAGGGTGATTTGTCCCATCTCTTCAATTTGCTGATTCTGTTGGTTTTCCTTTTCCAGCTCTTCTTTTTTCTTTCCGGACATAAAAATACCTCCAAGATCGTTCTTGAAGGTATTATGTGCAAAATCGCAGATTTTATTCTTCCCAGTTATGCCAAACGTCTGTGACATCATCGTCCTCATCCAGTAAATCCAGAGTCTTCTGCAAATCTTTAACAGCTTTTTCGTCTGTAAGCTGCACGTAAGTCTGGGGAATCATGGCAACTTCCGCCTGGGTCATGGGAATATTCTCCTTTTCCAGAGCTTCCCGCACATTCCCGAATTCATCCGGATCGGTCAGAATTTCATAACTGTCTTCTTCTTCGCTGAAATCTTCAGCCCCGGCATCCAACGCCAGCATCATTAAATCATCCGCATCCATTTCACATTCTTCTTTATCAATCAGGATCTGGCCTTTCTTATCAAACATGAAAGAAACACATCCCTGGGTTCCGATGCTTCCGTTTCCTTTCGTAAATGCGCTCCGTACATTTCCTGCAGTACGGTTTTTATTATCTGTTAAGGCATCTACAATGATGGCTACGCCGTTGGGGCCGTATCCTTCGTAGGTTACTTTTTCGTAATTGTCTGCACTGTCAGCTCCGGCTGCCTTTTTGATTCCACGTTCAATGGTATCATTGGGCATATTGTTCGCCTTTGCCTTGGCAATTACATCTCTTAATTTGCTGTTGTTATTGGGATCCGGGCCGCCTTCCTTAACAGCAATTACAATTTCTCTTCCAATAACTGTAAAAATCTTACCTTTTTTTGCGTCGTTTTTTTCTTTTTTGTGTTTTATATTTGCGAATTTTGAATGTCCTGACATATTTTTTCTTCTCCTTTGGTTTCTTTTAATTTTTCCACTCTTACTTTTCCTCTGGTGTTTTTATCAATCGACAAAATCTGAAAACGATACCCGTTTGCAAGTACTTCCTCATCGTCCTGAGTTGGTATATGCCCCAGTATCGAAGTCAGATACCCGTTCAGAGTCTCAAACTCCGAATCCCCGAAGCTGATTTGAAGCTCTTCTTCCACGTCTTCCAGAGGAGTAAGCCCCTCCATCAAAATGCTGTTATCCACCAGCGGACGGATGAAAGTTTCATCCTCATCGTATTCGTCCAGAATGTCACCCACGATTTCTTCCAGAATGTCTTCCATGGTTACCAGTCCGGAGGTCTGGCCATACTCGTCTACAACAACTGCAATATGTATCTTTTTTGCCTGCATGGATTTAAAAATATTTCCGATTCCCCTGGTCTCCGGAATAAAAGAAATCTGGCGAATCAGCCCGGCGATTTCGGAGATAGGTTTTTCCTTCGCCTTCTCGTTCCTGGCCACGATTCCCATCACATCTTTGTAGTGAATCAGACCGATAATATTATCCAAATCTTCCTCATAGACAGGGTATCGGGAATTCCCTTCCTCAAGCATGACTTCCATAGCCTCTCCCAGCGTCCTTTTCACATCGAATCCAATGATCTCTTTTCGATGAGTCATCACGTCCTGGGCCTCTGTTTCATTAAAAGATATAATATTCTGTATCATCTCTGCTTCGTTTTGTTCAATGACTCCCTGTTCATGAGCTTCTCCCACCACAGACATGATTTCTTCTTCTGTCAAATCTTCCCTCACCTTGTGGGGATCCACTCCGAACAGTCGGACGGTCAGATTGGTCAGCAGGGTGACAATCCATGTCAGGGGCATGAAAACCCACACAAAGAAACGTACCAGATTCACAAAACGATAGGCAATCTTCTCCGGATAAAAGGTTCCTATCCGTCTGAAAACAAGCGTGCCAAATGCCGCAAGCAGGATCACTGCAGCTAAGATAAGCAGAATCGTTGCGGCTTCTTTAAACATATAGTTTCTCAGGCTGTGTGCCATCTGAGGAACAAGAAAAGTTCCCAGGCAGATTCCCGTCAGCGAAGTAAGAATGGGAATGCTGTTTGCCAGCATTCTTGTATTTCCTTTTATTTTTTCTATGCCGGCTGCCTTTTTGTTTCCTTCCCGGACTTGTTTATCCAGTTCGGCAGGGCTCAAATTCTGCAATGCCGCGGAAAATCCATAAAAAGCCCCATTAATAATAATGAGTAAAATAAATATGATGCACCCCCATAAGGGGATACCAGTGCCATCTTCCATGTAACTTACTTTAACACTCCTTTTCCATTTCATTCTTTGAAAAATATATCATCTTCTTTCGCATTCGTCAAGAATCAGCCTGTTCCATGGGATTATGTAGTCAATTCCAGACTGATTTCCAGCGCGTGATTTACTTTTTTCAGCATCGCCTGATCCAAATGGCAGACTTTATCCTTCAGACGCCGTTTGTCAATGGTCCGAAGCTGCTCCAGCAATATCACAGAATCCTTCACAATATCATACTCCGACGCATCAATTTCTATATGTGTCGGCAGTTTTGCCTTATTCATTTTCGAGGTTATTGCCGCACAAATCACCGTGGGACTGTGCTTATTTCCCACATCGTTTTGTATGATTAATACCGGACGAACCCCGCCCTGTTCGCTGCCCACCACTGGGCGCAAATCTGCATAATAAATATCCCCTCTTTTTATAACCACACGATTCACACTCCGATTCCTAGGTTTTCTATAGTATTCCCATATTCCTCCTGTGTATACCATGCAGTTGTTTTCTTCCTTCTAACAGAGGTTTTTTTCCATTTCTGCAAATGTTTCCGGCAAAAATTCTATGAGATCCTGCGCAGTCATACTTCTTTCCCCTTTTTGGCCGCGGGCCAGATCTCCCGATCTTCCATGGAGGTAGTTTCCAAGCACTGCCGCTTTCATTTGTTCCATCCCGTTTCCAAGAAGCGCCCCTATGATTCCGCTCAGAACGTCTCCGGATCCTGCTGTTGCCATTCCTGCGTTTCCATTGCCGTTTAACCAGCAGTTTCCCCTCTCATCTGCAATGACTGTTCTGGCGTCCTTCAGCACACAGACAATTCCCAGTTTTTCTGCCAGACGGCACGCTTCTCCTATCCGGTCTTTTTTTATTTCCTGAAGGGACTTTTTGCAAAGTCTTTCCATTTCTCCCATGTGGGGTGTCAAAATGCACCGGGGAGACAACCATTTTTCCCACTCTCGGTTTTCACTTAACAGATTCAGAGCATCTGCATCTGCCACCATTGGTTTTCTGCAGTTTTTCAGAAACCACTGTGTCTTCTGCCTGCTTTTTATGCTCTTTCCAAGGCCTGGGCCTATCACCACCGCATCGCACCAGTCTAATGCTTCCTGCCAGCCCTGTTCCTCTTCCCCGGTAGCCAGCATAGCTTCCGGCAAAAGCCCCTGAAGGATTATGCGGTTTTCTTCTTCTGTAAGGATTTTCACCATACCGCATCCCGCATAAAGACAGGCCCTGGCGCTTAAATAGGCGGCTCCTGCCATGTTCTTGCTTCCTGCCACGACCAGAACTTTTCCAAAGGTTCCCTTATTTCCGTCTTCTTTTCTAGGGGGCAGCCAGTTTTTGTCTTTTTCCTCCAGCATCCAGACATCGGTTCTGTCCTCTTTTCCGGGATAGATTCCAATATCTTTTACCAGAATCTTTCCTGCATAAGACGCCCCCGGATAGAAACAATGACCTCTTTTCATATACCCGAAGGTAACGGTGACATCGGCTTTCACTGCGATTCCAAGTATCGCGCCTGTATCTGCACAGATGCCGGAAGGGATGTCCACTGCAATTTTGCAGGCCTTTGTCTCGTTTACTTTCCGTATCACTTCCTTGTAGATACCTTCCACCGGACGGGATAAACCGATTCCAAAAACAGCATCTACTATAGTAGTATATTCATCCAGCCGCGGGTTATTCACCTGTCTTACCTGATAGTTCCGGGCGATCTCCATCTGTCTCTTTGTCTCTTCTGTATAATTCCCTGGATTTTTCACCATGCAGAATTCCGAAGAAATTCCCCAGAGATGGAGAATTCTTGCAATTGCCACCCCGTCTCCTCCGTTATTTCCGTTTCCACAAAGGACAAGCACCTTAATAGGATGTGTTTTTTTCACTTCTTCCGCTACTGCCAGAGCGGCCCGCTCCATCAGAACGCAGGAGGGAATCCCCATTTCCCTTATGGTTGTCTGATCCATTTCTTTCATTCTTCTGCCGGTCACAATTCTTTTCATAGATTTCCTCCAATAAAGAGACCCCTTTTATTAGATGGTCTAACAAAAGGGGATCGATTCCTGGTTTTTGTGTCAGTCTTTATGTTCCTGGCGATACTTGCTTAAATTGTAGGAAAGTGTCATCAGACTCTCTGAAAGATGTACGTTCTCCACAATTACATTTTCCGGAGTTTCCAAATCAATATGTGCGAAATTCCAGATTGCCTTAATGCCGTTGGTTACTAACAGCTCCGCCATTTCTCCGGCTTTATTCTTAGGAAGTGTAAGGACAGCTATTTCCACATGGTTCTCTTTCAGGAAGAATGGCAAATCACTGATCATCTGAATCTCAATTCCACGAACGGCAATTCCCTCTAAGATGGGATTCACATCAAAAATTCCCACAAGCCGAAATCCCCGTTTCTCAAAATCCACATAGTTGGCAAGAGCCTGACCCAGATTACCTGCTCCCAGAATAATCATCGGGTGAACCGTGTCCAGTCCTAAGATCTTTCCGATTTCCGTATATAAGTAACTGACATTATATCCATAGCCCTGCTGGCCGAATCCTCCAAAATTATTTAAATCCTGCCGGATCTGCGATGCTGTTACCCGCATCTTCTTACTGAGATCATTGGAGGAGATACGCTCGACGCCCTCTTCCATCAATTCACCCAAATATCTGTAGTATCTGGGAAGCCGCTTAATTACCGCTTTTGAAATCTCTTTTACCTCCACCTGAATCCCTCCTAACTATGAAATTATTATATCCAACTGATAATTTTTTGTCAATTTAAAGATAGGGAATCTCCCGCCTTTTTCACATTTTTCAGTTGTCATTTTTCTTTTTTTCGATATAATGTTACTGAACAGGAGGTTATAAAATGATACTGGCATGTCATAACATTTGTAAAGCATTCGGAGAACACGTTATTTTACAGAATGCTTCTTTTCATATAGAAGATCGGGAGAAAGTTGCTCTGATTGGAAATAACGGCGCAGGCAAAACCACTTTGCTGCGCATGATTCAGGATGAAATCCCCCTGGATTCCGGTCAGGTAGTTCTGGCTAAAGGGTCCTGTATGGGGTATCTGGCCCAACAGCAAAATGTAAACGGACAGCTTACTATTTATGAGGAGTTACTGACTACCAAACAGTCTTTAATTGATATGGAGGAGAAAATCCGCTCTCTTGAGCTGGAAATGAAAACTTCCTCCGGTTCCCGGTTGGATACTCTGATGAACACCTATTCCCGGCTGAATCACGAATTTGAATTAAAAAACGGCTATGCTTACCGCAGTGAAATTACAGGGGTTCTTAAAGGACTTGGCTTTTTAGAAGAGGATTTTGATCAGAAAGTAGCCACTTTATCCGGCGGACAGAAAACCCGGGTTGCCCTGGGTAAACTTCTTTTGACCAATCCGGATATTCTCCTTCTGGACGAGCCTACCAACCATCTGGACATGAATTCCATTGCCTGGCTGGAAACCTATTTGATTAATTATCCGGGAGCTGTTCTGATTGTTTCCCATGACCGCTATTTCCTTGATAAAGTAGTCACAAAAGTGGTGGAAATCGAGCAGGGACAACTGCTGTCCTTTTCCGGCAATTACTCTTCTTACAGCCTGAAAAAGGCACAGGTACGGGACGCCCAGTACAAGGCTTATCTCAACCAGCAGCGGGAAATCCACCATCAGGAACAGGTCATTGCCAAACTTCGTTCTTTTAACCGGGAAAAGTCCATTAAACGTGCGGAAAGCAGGGAAAAACTGCTGAACAAAATGGAAATCCTGGAGAAGCCCGCGGAACAGCCTTCCGCCATGCGAATCTCTCTGGAACCCCGGTATCTCAGCGGGAACGACGTACTTACTGTGGAAGATCTGTCCAAATCCTTCCCCGGACAGCCACTGTTTTCCCGGATTTCTTTTGAAATTAAGCGGGGAGAGCGGGTTGCTCTGATTGGAAATAACGGAACCGGCAAGACCACCCTTTTAAAGATTTTAAACGGATTGCTGGATGCTGATGAGGGGAAATTTGTTTTAGGGGCGAAGGTGCAGATTGGTTATTATGATCAGGAACACCACGTTCTGCATCCGGAAAAAACGATTTTTGAAGAAATTTCTGACTCTTATCCTACCCTTACAGAGACCCAGATCCGTAATATGCTGGCCGCTTTCTTATTTACCGGGGACGATGTATTTAAATCCATCTCCTCTCTTTCCGGCGGGGAACGGGGACGGGTTTCCCTGGCCAAACTTATGCTGTCAGAAGCTAATTTTCTGATTCTGGACGAGCCCACCAACCATCTGGATATTATGTCCAAGGAGATTCTGGAAGAAGCTCTCAACAGCTATACGGGAACAGTTTTTTATGTATCCCACGACCGTTACTTTATTAACCAGACCGCTACCCGCATTTTGGATCTGACCAACCAGACTCTGGTCAATTATATCGGCGACTACGATTACTATCTGGAGAAAAAAGAAGAGCTGACGGCGGCCTATGCCCCGGAGAAAGAGAAGGAAATCCAGGAGAAGGAAGTCTCTCAGGTGAAGCTTTCCTGGCAGCAGCAAAAAGAAGAGCAGGCCCGGCAGCGAAAACGGGAAAATGATTTAAAGAAAGTAGAGGAACGCATTGAAACTCTGGAAAACCGGGAGAAGGAAATTGATGAGACCCTGCTTCTTCCGGAAGTGTGCACCAATGTGGCCAGGTGCGTGGAATTATCCAAAGAAAAAGACAGTATCTCTGAGGAACTGGCCGGATTATATGAAAAATGGGAAGAACTTGCCTGAAGTTCTTCCCTTTCTTTTTATGCTTCCAGGGCTTTCCGGATTTCTCCGATAAATTCCTGGCTGTTTAATACAACCGGATTTTCCAGGGTCGTAATTAACGCCAAATCCTTGGTCATCTTTCCGCTTTCAATTACAGACAAGGTTGCTTTTTCTAATTTATCGGCAAAACTCATCAGTTCCTGATTGCCGTCCAGCTCGCCTCTCTTGCGAAGGGCTCCGCTCCAGGCAAAGATCGTAGCCACAGAGTTGGTGGATGTTTCTTCCCCTTTCAGATGACGATAATAATGACGCTGTACCGTTCCATGGGCAGCTTCGTATTCAAAGTATCCTTTGGGAGATACCAGGACAGAGGTCATCATAGCCAGAGAGCCGAATGCCGAAGAAACCATATCGCTCATCACATCGCCGTCATAGTTTTTGCAGGCCCAGATAAATCCGCCTTCGGCTTTCATTACACGGGCTACAATATCGTCAATCAGGCTGTAGAAATAGGTAATTCCTGCTTTCTGGAATTTCTCTTTGTACTCGTTTTCGTAAACTTCTTCAAAAACCTTTTTGAAATAACCGTCATAGGTTTTGGATATGGTATCTTTGGCTCCGAACCAGACATCCTGTTTCAGTGAAAGCGCATAGTTAAAGCAGCTTCTGGCAAAGCTTTCGATGGATGTCTCCAGATTGTGCATACCGCCTACAACACCTTTTCCCTGGAACTGATGTACCAGTTCCCGTTTCTCGGTTCCGTCTTCTCCTGTATAGACCAGCTCTACTTTCCCCGGTTTGTCAATAAACATCTCTGTATTTTTATACACGTCTCCATAAGCGTGACGGGCCAGGGTGATAGGTTTTTTCCAGTTTCTCACACAGGGCTCAATTCCTTTTACCACGATGGGCGTACGGAAAACCGTTCCGTCCAGAAGGGCACGGATAGTACCGTTGGGGCTTTTGTACATGTTCTTTAAGCTGTATTCTTCCATGCGGGCCTGATTAGGAGTAATGGTTGCACACTTAACGGCCACTTTGTATTTCTTCGTCGCTTCTGCTGCGTCAATGGTTACCTGATCGTCCGTCTCATCTCTGTGCTTCAGTCCCAGATCATAGTACTCTGTTTTCAGATCGATAAAGGGGAGTAACAATTCCTCTTTTATCATCTTCCACAGAACTCTCGTCATTTCATCTCCGTCCATCTCCACCAGGGGAGTTGTCATTTGAATTTTACTCATTCTTATCTCCTTTTCTATTTCAGTTTTATCTGCAGTCTGTCTGCTGTCTCCTGAATCACGGCTTCCAGCTCTTCGTCGGTCAGAACTGTGACTCTTCCGTCTTCGTATTCCCGATCTACCCATTCTTTTACCAGAGCTACCAGTTCTGATTTTTTGTCAACATGGCTCTCTTTCGGCAGCCGGTAATGGGTATTAATCCAGTGGGCAATCCCTGCCGCACCGGAAGTATTGGATACCGCCACTTCAACCGGACGGTTCAGGAATTTTTCGGTATCGAAAATATTATAGATTTCTTCGTTTTTAAGAAGTCCGTCCGCATGGATTCCTGCCCGGGTGATGTTGAAGTTTTTCCCTACAAAAGGAGTCCTGGGCGGGATTTTGTATCCGATTTCCTTCTCATAATATTCTGCCAGCTCTGTGATTACAGCCGTATCCATACCTCCCAGGTTTCCTCTTAACTGTGCATATTCAAATACCATAGCTTCCAGAGGCGTATTGCCTGTCCGCTCTCCGATTCCAAAGAGAGAGGTATTTACGCCGCTGGCTCCATACAGCCAGGCTGTGGTGGAATTGCTGACCGCTTTATAGAAGTCGTTATGTCCGTGCCATTCAATTAATTCCGAAGGAACACCTGCATGAGTCATAATTCCATAGATAATGCCCGGCACGGAACGGGGAATCACGGCTCCCGGATAGTTCACACCATATCCCATAGTGTCACAGCAGCGGACCTTAATGGGAATTCCATACTGCTGGCGCAGTTTCATTAACTCCAGGCAGAAAGGAATCACATATCCATATATATCTGCGCGGGTAATATCTTCCAGATGGCAGCGCACACTGACCCCGATTTCCAGGCATTCCTTTACAACGCTTAAATAATGCTCCATGGCCTGGCGCCTTGTCATCTTCATTTTATAAAAGATATGATAATCGGAACAGCTTACTAAAATCCCGGTCTCTTTCATTCCCATGGATTTTACAAGCTGAAAATCCTCTTTACTTGCACGAATCCAACTGGTTACCTCCGGAAATTTATACCCTCTTTCCATACATTTTTCTACAGCATCCCTGTCTTTTTTGCTGTACAGGAAAAACTCAGATGCCTTAATCTTTCCATTGGGCCCGCCCAGTTTATGTAAGTAATCAAAGATTGTCACAATCTGCTCTGTGGTATAGGGCGCCCGGGACTGCTGTCCGTCCCGGAAGGTGGTATCCGTTATCCAGATGTCTTCCGGCATATGGTGGGGTACAATTCGATCGTTAAATGCTATCTTCGGTACTTCAGAGTACGGGAATAGATTGTGAAACACATTTGGTGTTTCCACATCTACCAGTGGATACATATGTTCTTCCAGTTCCAGAAGGTTTGTGTGGTCATTCATTTTCACTGGTCTGTCTTGCATTTTGCATTCCTCCTTATCACTAGCCTTCATTGTATATAAATTTTTTTCATTCGTCAATGTCTTTTCCGTTCTCATCCTATTCTTCAAAGGCTCATAAACTTCTGAAAATCAAACCTTCCCCACCCTTGCTGGTTATGGGGAAGCCCCATGTCCCGGGCGCTTTCTTTCAGCATCATTTTAATTTCTACGTTCGTTAAATCCGGTTCCTTCTCTAACATCAGGGCAATGGCGCCGGAGATAAAAGGAGTTGACATGGAAGTGCCGCTTTTGACCGTATATGGCTGAGAACTGCGGGCATAAGGAGGCGCGCAGGATGTAATATGGTTTCCGGGCGCAACCAGATCCGGCTTGCATACACAGTCTAATGTGGGACCTCTGCCGGAAATCCCCTGTCTGCCGCCCAGCAGATCGCTGGATCCTACCGTTATCACTTTCCTGCTGCTTCCAGGCGCCGTCACACTGCCGGGTTCCGGTCCCTGATTGCCTGCGGCCGCCACCACGACCAGTCCCTGATCCCAGACTTCTTCCACCCCTTCAATCAGGGTATTGTGATCCAGTCTGGAATGGCAGGTCGTTCCCACGGATATATTTACAATCCGGATTCCATACCGGTCTTTCTC
>ERZ1643250.2113-NODE-2113-length-15474-cov-8.801219_pt1 | contig 15474 bp, 19 predicted proteins | sample MGYA00579262_ERZ1643250 | MGnify/ENA primary metagenome ERZ1643250 (study PRJEB29033, sample SAMEA4952265) | chicken gut metagenome | biome: Broiler Chicken; feature: Gastrointestinal Tract; material: Caecum | place: Ireland | collected 2018 | study: Broiler...
GCGCATATTGCGAGGTAGAGCAGTCCGGTAGCTCGCCAGCCTCATAAGCTGGAGGTCGCAGGTTCGAATCCTGCCCGCGCAAGTTCTCCGTAAGGAGAATTCCCCTCATTACATTTTTAGAAACTCCCTGTAGAAATGCAGGGAGTTTTGTTGTATGGATCTTTAGCTCAGTTGGTTAGAGCAATCGGCTCATAACCGATCGGTCCCTGGTTCGAGTCCAGGAAGGTCTACTTGACAAAAAAGAAAAGCGAGATGGGTGTCGTAGTGATGTGACAGAAAAAGAAGTAAAAGCATTTTATAATTCGAGCGCATGGAAACATAAACGCTTAGAGATCTTGGATCGTGATCATCATGAATGCCAAGATTGTAGAAAGAGATTGAGGGAAGCTGCAAAAGAAAGAAAGCTTTTGACAGGTCGAGACAGAAAAATATGGCCTGCCGAAGAGGTTCACCACATTAAAGAACTGAAAGAACATCCAGAACTTGCTCTGGATGATGACAACCTGGTAAGCCTATGCACGAGATGTCATAATCTACGGCACGGACGAGAACCACATAAATTTGTGAGAAAGAAAAAAAGACTGACGGAAGAGAGATGGTAGACACCCCCGGGTCAATTCTCAGTGAAAATTTTTGGGAAGGAGAACGGGATTGTGGTGAAGACTCTGGAGAAATTCCCTCGCGCGCGTGAGAGGGGGGGGGTGGGTATAATCATATGTGTATGCGGAATGATAGGCAGCGGAAAAACCGAATACGCAAAAAGTCAGGGAGCGGTTATCAGTGATTTCGATGCGATAGGATCGAAAGAAGAACAGATAAAATATACGCTTAATGCAGAGAAAAAGCTGGGAAAAGTTTATCATACGACCTGCTTTCCGACATTGAGAGAACAGAAAGCATTCGAAAAAATGGAAGTAAGGTATATTTGGATAAATACTGGATTTGCTCAATGCCGTGAAAACATATTAAAACGCAACCGGTTACGGGATGTGAAAAACATAAAAGAAACCTTGGCGAAAAATAAGGAAATATATGAAAAATATAGATGTTCTCGCATTCCATTCGAAGTAGTTAATGTTTTCGAAAAGGGAGAAAAATGGTGAAGCATATTTGAGAAAGGGGAGGTGGTGGTGTGACAAAAAAGGAGATGTATGCATCGCTCTTGGAGCAGTTGCGGCTTCAGAATAAGACATCGGATTTTTACAAGGATCTGGTGAATGACTACATGGATTACTGGGCTATTAAGAAAAAGCTGATTACTGATATACGAAAAAAAGGTCTGCGGTATGAGACAGTAAATGGAAATGGAATCAAAGTAGAAAAACCCAATGAATCCGTGACAAACCTTCCCAAAATTACAGCCGCCATGCTTAAAATCCTGAACGACCTGAATCTGAAAGAGCCACTTTCGGAATCCTCGCTGGAGGATGATTATTTGTGATTGTATGCAAAGAGGTTGAAGAATATCTCAGATATGCAGAAAATAACCCACAAAAAATAAACAAGGAGAGAAAACTCCTGATCAAAAACATCGTCTTGCCGACACTGCGGCGAAATGATGTTTTTTTTGATGAAAAAACCTATCAAAACTGCTTGAAATATTGCGAAAAGCATTACTATAAATTATTTCCTTACCAGAAATTTATTTATGCTTTCGCATTTATGTACAAGGATGATATCCCCATCTTTCCGAAGTTTTTCATCATGATGGGACGCGGGAACGGAAAGGATGGATTTATCGTCCCGCTGGTCAATTTCTTCCAGACTCCATTATACGGAGTGAAGAATTATCATGTGGAGATCGTTGCCAATTCCGAGCAGCAGGTAAAAGATACGTTCAAGGTGGCGTATGATGCTTTGGACAATCCGGTTATGAGGAGAAATTTCCGGGTGACCAGAGAGCTGATCACAAACAACGCAACCGGATCTGAGCTGAAATATAATACTTCGAATGCCGATACAAAAGACGGAAAGCGTCCGGGCTGTTTGGTATTAAACGAGATCCATGCTTATGAAAATTATGATCAGATCAATGTATTTGAATCAGCGCTTGGAAAAGTAAGGCATCCAAGAGAGTTTATCATAACTACAAATGGTTATGTACGAGAAGGTCCTCTTGATGAACTGCTGGATCTCATGGCAGAAATTCTGGAAACGGGAGATAATCCGCTGGGATATTTTCCGTTTATCTGCAAACTGGACAGTGTGCAGGAAATTGATGACCAGGAAGCATGGCATAAAGCAAACCCATCTATGGAGTATATGCCGATTCTTGCGCATCAGATCCTTATGGATTATCTGGAAATGCAGAAGCTTCCGAGCAAAAAGCCGGAAGTGCTGACCAAACGTTTCAATATTCCTGCAAGAAACGAAGAGGAAACAGTGGCGAGCTGGGAAAACATCCTGCGCTGCTGTTATTCGGACATCGAAAAGAAGACTCCAAGACCAACACCAGACACAAAGGGCAGGAATGCGATCCTGGCGATTGATTATGCAGATGTCAGAGACTTTGCGTCGGCGGGAGTTCTGACCGAAAAGGATGGAGAATATATCTGGCGGCAGCATACGTGGGTATGTGATCAGTCGCCATTTTTGGATTCCATCAAGTTTCCTGTAAGAAATAACATGGGGCTTCCGGAGTTCCAGGATTATGAGATTGTTCATGGGCCGGTGATACCGCCGGAAGCGATTGTTAAATGGTGTGTTGAACGGATGTCAGAGTATGTTGTATGTAAGATTACTATGGACACTTACCGTTACAGTTTGTTGCGGCAGGTATTCGAAACATATGGCATCCAGGAAGAGACAAAACAGAATCCATACGGACAGCTGAAGCTGATTCGGAAAATTGCGTCGGTATGCGGAATTATCGCGCCAGACATTGAAAAATTGTTCGCGGAAGGCAAGATTAATTACGGTTCTTCCGCGATTATGCGATGGTATACCAACAATACAGAAGTGACAACGGACAAGTATGGAAATAAGCAGTACAGAAAGATTGAGCCGAAGTTGAGAAAAAACGATGGCTTCATGGCGTTTCTGGCTGCGATGTATTTCAAAGATTCGATCAAGGAGATTGTGATGTATGTTTGATTTTATTTTTCAAAACAAAAAAGGCGAGATACAGTCATACATAGACATAATCTCGATAGAAGTGAAAAAGCTGCAGCTGTCGAAGCTGGCTATCCAGAAAGCGGTCGGGATGATCGCCCATGCAGTGGCAAAAAGTGAGTTTGTTGTCCAGAGAAAAGAGGGAAGAGTAAAAGATGATGTTTACTGGCTTTTGAATATCCGGCCAAACCCAAATGAGACGGCAACAGATTTTTGGATCGAGGTGATTCAGAAACTTCTGACAGAAGAAGAGTGCCTGATCTGTCATGTTTCGAACGGATTGTATATCGTGGATGCGTATACATCAAACGACGCAGTGCTGATGCCGCGAACTTATAGTAATCTGAGCATCTCATCCAATGGGGAGATATTTCGGCTTTATAGAACATTCCAGTCGGATGACATCATCCATTTAAGGGCACAGAATAAAAAAATCAGCAAATATTTGAAAAATGTACTGGAGATGTATAACAATACAGCAAGCGCTTTAGCCGCGGCGAAAAAACTGGTAAGTACGCCAAAGTTTACTCTGGATATCCCAGGGCAGATTCCAGTACTGAGGACAAAGGATGAAAACGGAAATGAAAAGCCATTGACCATTGATGAATACAAAAAGAACATCAAGCGGCTTTTGGAATCGGACGACATTGAGGTGCTGCAGAATCAAAATGGAATGGTGATCAATCAGCTGAAAATGGATTCCAATGTCAGCAGTGAAGATATGGTGAAAATTGCGACAGAGATTTTTACCGAGTGTGCACAGGCTTTTGATATCCCGAAAGCAGTCTTTTTGGGAGAAATAACAGAAAAGGCAGACAGCACAAATGAATTCATCACCTATGCGGTCGGATGGATCGTCGAACTGTTGAACGATTCCCTGAATGCAAAGCTGGTTGGAAAGAAAGCATACCTGGATGGGGAAAAAATATGGATTGATATGTCGAAGTTTAAGCACAGAGACATCATAGAAAGCGCGGCGAATCTGGATAAATTACGAAGCATCGGATTCAATTTTGATGAAATCCGGACAACCATTGGATGGGAAGAATTAAATACAGATTTTAGCCGGGAAAGAGTGATCACAAAGAATTATACCAGTGAACTGGGAGGTGAAGAGAATAAAGACGATGAATCTTAGAAAGGCGGTGATCCGATATCTCCCAGCTATGGGTTAAATAGCAAAAACAAAGAAAGGAGAAGGAACCATGCCGAAGTATTATTCCCTGGAGACATCAGAGGATACAGCGGATCTGTATATCTTTGGTGATATTACAACCTGGCCATGGGATGAAAAGGACAAAGACGCCTATGGAATCGTGAAAGAATTACAGGCTTTGGAAACTGACAAAGTGAATGTCCACATCAATTCCTACGGCGGAGATGTATCTGAAGGACTGGCAATCTACAATGTACTGAAGAACAGCAGGGCGAAAGTAACAACATACTGCGACGGATTTGCCTGTTCCGCAGCGTCGGTCATTTTCATGGCAGGAGAAGAGCGGATCATGAACAGCGCTTCCCTCCTCATGATCCATAACGCATGGAGTTGGGCGTGTGGTGACGCAAATGAGTTCAGGAAGCAGGCAGAAGATCTGGAAAAAATTACACAGGCATCCGTAAATGCCTACATGAACCGCATTCGGATTACAGAGGAGGAACTGAAAGAAAAGATGAATGCGGAAACGTGGCTGACAGCAGAAGAAGCACTGGCGGACGGTTTCGCTACAAAAATCTTAGAAGCAGAAGATGACGGAATCAGCCAGTCAGCCTTCCAGATGATTCGGGACCGGCTCCTGGAACCGAGTCCGGTTGAGGCGAACATTAAGGAAACGGAAGGGATTCTGACTGCAGAAGAAATTTCTGAAAAAGTAGCAGAAAAAATCAAAGGGCTGCTGATTCCAAGACAGAAGGAAGAAAAACAAAAGGACAGCACCGGATGGGGTGCTTTTTTTAGTGGAAAAGGAGAGAAAAAATGAAGATTGATGGATTGGACAAAGATTTACAGCAGAAAGTAAAAGAACTGCTTGATACAGCAGAAGATAAAAGCGAAGCAATTTACCAGGCGGCGGATATGATCGTGACCGCGAAATACCAGAAACTGATCGATGAGCTGAAGGAACAGAACGCACGGGCTGCTGCCGATGAGGATTACAGAAAATCCCTGGGACTCCATGCACTGTCGAAAGAGGAGAAGGAATTTTATGAGAAATTCCAGGACATTAAACAGGCAATCACAGCACAGCAGATCGATATCCTGCCGACATCTATCATCGACAGGACACTCGATGATGTAAAAAAGAACAGTGATATTTTGAACCTGGTACAGTTCGCGCCGGCGGATGTGAAAAAGTGGATCGTTGCAGAACACTCTGGCCAGGCGGCGTGGGGCGATCTCACTGCAGCTATCACAGGGGAATTATCGGCTACGTTCAGCGCGCTCAACATCGAGCAGCATAAACTGACCGTGTACCTGGTGATTCCGAAAGCGATCGGTGATCTGGCGATGCCGTTCGTGGACAGATACTTTACGGCAATCCTTGCGGAAGCGATGCAGGATGGTCTTGTAAAAGGATATCTGCAGGGAGATGGAAAGACTGGGCCGATCGGAATCATGAAACAGATCGAAACTTTTAAAGGAGATGGAACGGCGGATGACAAAACTCCGCTGAAAACGATAACAAAATTTTCGCCGAAAGGACTGGCGGGTGTCAGAAAAACGCTGACCAATGGTGGAAAAAGAACGGTGAGCGAACTTCATCTGATCTGCAATCCATTGGATGAGGCAGAATATGTGGATCCGGCATTGTACGGGGAAGCGCTGACCGGCGGATATCGGAATACATCTTTCATGCCGATCGAAAAACATGTGGACGCCAACTGTCCGCAGGGAAAAGGAATTTTTACGATCGCAAACGTGTATGTGATGGGAGCGACATCTGTACAGATGAAAAATTATGATCAGACGAAGGCGCTGGATGACGCCGATGTGGTCATCGGAAAATGTTATGCGAACGGCAGGGCAGTGGATGATAACTGTGCAGTCGTCTTTGATGTGACAAAGTTGGAAGAGTATGTGCTTCCGGTGACTCAGATAACCTCGGGGGAATGATAGCGTCTGACATCCTGACTATTCCGTCCCAAGGTCAGACGCTGTATGGTAAGCAAGTTTCTTCGCTTATTGGGGACGATGTCAAAGTATATAAAGACGGTACGGTAACCGGTACATTTAAACACGTAACAGGATACACAGAATTCAATGCTGACAATCCGGAGGAGCAGGAAGGATATTTTTTCCCGTTCCATTTGGAAAAGGAAGGCTCCACAATGACGTTTCGGAAAAACGGAGAAGAGTCGAAAGAGGGAATCCCGTGGGAAGCGGACAATGTTTTCCGAGTGACGGATTCGGATACTTTCGAAGTTCTTGTGGATGATGTCTCTGTTGTGACATTTAATTTTGCGAAAGCTACGTTTGAGTAGGGGTGGTCAGTATGGAAGAGGTAACCGGCATGGAAAACTTGGTGAAAGAAGTGCGGGAGGAATTTCAGATTCCCCCGTACTTTTCCGATGAGGGGCTGAAACGGTATCTGCAGGAAGGAAAGACAAGGCTGGATGAACTTAACCCAGGACGGGATTTTGATACAGACCTGACCTTCCGGATGCTTCTGAAAAACTATACTTATTATGCGTATCACCACAAGGTACATGAGTGGGAACAGAATTATGCAAATCTGATCTTAAATTGGCAGCTGGGAAGTGAGGTGCAGGAATGATCGAGTTACCGGAATATACCGATGGATGCCTGCAGCTCTACCGAATCAAAAATGACACCACAAAAGATTATCCGGAAGAATACCTGGAAGACCTGGGATTAAGCATCTGGTTCCGTGAGATTTCCGTTTTTGACAAGGTCAAGTATGAATTTGAACAGGGCGGAAAAGAAATCACTATGAAGATCCGTATTCCAAGGTACAAGGGTGTGGACAGTAAATGTGTGTGCGTGATCGATGGAAACAAGCATCTCGTGTACAATGCAGCGCATGTAAAAGATAAATATGGGTTTCCGGAAACAGAGTTGACGCTCACCCGGCCAGAGAGGGAGTGGGAAGTCTATGAAAAAAAGTGAACTGAGTGAGCTCCTTCATGAGGTGGGTGTCCCGGTGAATGAAGGAATTACAAGTGAAGGAAATCTCAATAAATATCCGCGGATCATTTACTGGCCGTATATCGAACAGGACGGAACTGCATCCGGAGAGGAGTATTACAATCAGGCGACCTACCAGGTTTCGATGTTCTCCAGAACACCTCAGTGTGAAGAGTACAAAAAAATGCGTAAGCTTCTCCGGGAAAAAGGCCTGCATCCGGTTTTTTATCATGAATATGTGGAAAAAGATCCGGTCTTTGCGCGGACGTGGCATACGTATTTCGCTTTGGATGTGACAGAGGAACTTGAAGATGAGTAACAGCAAAATACATACCGATGGATTTGACGCTTTCGCGGAGATGCTGGAAGAATTTGCAAAGAAAGCAGAACAGAAAAACGTAATAAAAGTGCTGGAAATCGGAGCAAAGGAACTTGCGGAAGATGTGCGTGCCCTGCCAAAACCGAGATCTCAGGTATCGGCGCCGGGATATACCCACCTGATCGATACTGTCACATATGAAAAAGAAAAAAACGATGTGGCTGTTGGCTGGGGAAAATACTGGGGGCCAATGGTGGAAAATGGTACCGTGAAAATGCAGGGAACCGCACATATGCATCCCACATTTGAAAGAAATAAAGAAAAATATTATAAGGACATGCAGACGGCATTGTTCGGATAGGAGGAATTATGGGAATTACAAGCAAGAGACCGCCGAGAAAAGAAACGGTGGGCGCACAATATATTTGCTTTAACACAATGACAGAAGACGGTGAGTGGACATCCGAATTCGAACCGGAAGTGGAAAAAGCAGCAGTAGTTAAGTCCGTGAAAGTATCGGATAATTCGGAAAGCTCAGATGTTTATGCGTCGGGCGATGTGTACGATACGGATGACGCAAAGGCAGCAGTAACGATCGAAACGGAAGTTGTTGCTTTTCCCGCAGAAACACTTGCAAGGATGCGCGCTGCTACTGTAGATCCCGGAGGATTGGTACTGGATGGAGCAAGCAAACGCAGGCCTTATTTTGGCTATGGAAAAGTGGTCAAGCTGAAAAACGGAAATGTAAGGTATGAGTGGTTTCCGAAGTGTAAACTCACAGAGAACAGTGACGATATTTCAACGAGTGAAGAAAAGCCGTCGGAGCAGAATGACACGATCACGATCTCAGCGTATTCCTTTGATGCTGACGGAAACAAGAGAACCTATGTTGATTCGACGATGGAATCCTTCCCGGAAGGCCTTACAGAAGATAAATTTTTTGAAAAGCCGATCCTGACCAAGGAAGACCTTGCGGCTGCTGTAACAGGATCATAAGAGCAGGAGAACAGTATGAACGAACATTTTATTGACTTGACGGACGGAACACGGCTGGAGATCAAGTTGAATTTTGGAACACTGTATTATTTGCAGAAGTGCAAAGGATTTTACAGGATCGTAAAAAAAGTGGAGAAAGCAGAAAAAAACGGAGTACCGAAAGAAAAGGCTCTGACGGAAACAGAAAGTTTCGATATGGCGGCAAATATTATCTATGCGGTACTTCGGAGCAACGGAAGATCTGTAAAATTCGATGAGGCACTAAGCCTTGTGCCGCCGGATGCAAGTGAATTAACGGCACTTTTGCAGGGATTCCAGGACGAATACGAAAGATACAGTAAAAAAAAACGGGCGAAGATATCTGTGATGCCGAAGTAATCGAGATGAACTGGGCGGAGTATATGATGGCGGCAAGGAAGATGGGAATGAGCGAACAGGAATTCTGGCATTCAGACCCCATCTTTTTTAATGAGTGTTTTGAAATATACCAGAGGGACAGGGAAAATGAGGTGAGGGCACTTTATGGCAGATGATTTAAAACGTGTAGGCTTGGTATTTAAGGCTGACGGAGCAGTTGATTTCAAAAAGACGCTGGATCAAGTCAACACATCAGTACAGGAAAACCGCAACGCGTTTAACCTTGCGAAGGCGGCATGGGATGAAAGTACCAGCACCGTCGATAAACTGCGCGACAGGCAGGCATACCTCGCCAAACAGACAGAAGCATATTCGGATAAGGTCAATGTACTGCAGCAGGAACTTGATCAGCTGGAATCAGCGGAAAAACGGAATGAGAAAGCAATCCGAAAGAAACAGAATCAGCTGACTCAGGCAAAGACAAGCCTTCTTAATTATCAGAAAGGACTTCAGGATGTTACGGATCAGCTGACCAGCGGATCCGGCGCTGCAGAGGATGAAATGAAATCCCTGGATTCCATCATGGGAAATCTCACGGCAGCCGCCCAGGAGAATGAGACAGCATTTGACGCATTAAAGTCAGGATATGACGAGAATACAAAATCTGTAAAAAAGTATGGAGACCAGCAAAAGTACCTGACGGACCAAGTGGGGAATTACGAAAACCAGGTCAAAACGCTGAAAAGCCAGCTGGATATCCTGGAATCTGCAGAAGATAAAAATGAGCGTGCGATTAGCGAAAAGAGAAGCGAACTGAACCGGGCAGAGAAATCTCTCAACGAGTACAAAAACAGCCTGGATGAGGTCGAAAAGAAGCTGAAAAGCGGCGCGGATAAGACAGAAGATTATACCAGAAAACTGGATTCTTTCGGAGGTTCTGCAAAAGGTATCGGAGAAAAATTAAGCGGAGTCTCGACCGCGGCAGCTGGTCTTGCCGGTGCTGTGGCAGCAACTGTTCCTGCAACGGAAGAATACCGGAAAATTATGGGAACCCTGGAAGTGTCCAGCGAAGCGGCAGGTTACAGCGCAGAGCAAACAATGGAAAGCTATAAGACGCTGTATGGAGTACTCGGTGACGATCAGACTGCGGCGACAACTACTGCGAATCTTCAGGCTATCGGGCTTTCTCAGCAGGATCTCACAACCGTGATCAATGGAACGATCGGAGCCTGGGCGAAATATGGCGATTCGATTCCTATAGATGGACTGGCGGAGTCCATCAACGAAACGATAAGGGCAGGACAGGTTACGGGAAACTTCGCGGACGTTTTGAATTGGGGAAGCGCGGAAGGGGAAACTTTCGGCGTAAAAATGAAGGCGAATACGGAAGCCAACAAAGCGTGGAATGAATCCGTGGCAAGTGCTGCAACAGCCGAAGATTATTTCAATCTGGCACTGCAGGAAGCAGGCAGCCAGGCGGAAAGAGCCAATCTGGTTATGCAGCTCCTGGCAAACCAGGGGCTTACCGAGGCTGGAACAAAATGGCAGGAAAATAATCAGGATCTCATGCAAGGAAATCAGGCTACAGCAGATTTTCAGGCAGCAACCTCTGAACTGGCGGAAACGGTAGCACCGATCATCACTCAAGTGACGGAAATCGTTGCCGGACTGATTGAAAAATTCAATGCTCTTCCACCCGAAACACAGAAAACGATTGGTTTTTTTGTATTATTGGCTGCGGCTATTGGACCGCTGATCTCAGGGATTGGGAGCATGTCTCTGGGAATCAAGGCGTTGATTCCCTTATTCACTGGATTGTGGGGAATTATGAGTGCACATCCGATAGGTGCCATTGTGACGATAATAGGTGCGCTCGTGACTGCACTTGTGACAGCCTATAATCAATGCGAATGGTTCCGAGATGCGGTGAATGATATCTTTGATTCAATCGAAGAGGCGATTGACTGGATCGGAGGAAAGCTGGAAGACTTTTTCTCGTTTGAGTGGGTAGCGGATACTCCGATCATCGGAGATATTGCAGAAATGTTTTCTGGAACAGGAAGATCCAGGACCGTGGCAGTTCCCATGAGGGCACCGGCTATGCCGGTAAAGTGGTTTGCGAAAGGAGGAATCCTGAACAGACCAACCATATTCGGGCGGGATGGAAACACGGTGCTTGGCGGAGGAGAAGACGGAGCAGAGGCTGTCCTTCCGATTGATCTCTTGAAGCAGTATATCCGGGAAGAGAACCAGGCAAACAATTCCCTTCTGGCAGCGTTAATACAGGAGGCGCTGGCAGATTTAAGCATCTCTGCGGAGAACAACATCTATATCGGAGACAAGAAATTTGAAACCGTCGTGACAAAAATGGTAATGAAAAAAATATCAAACAAAGTGAAAAATCTACAGTCTGCAAAGGGGCGGTGAAATGTATCAGGATATTGAATATAACGGAATATGTGGATCCGCTTTAAAAATCTTTGCGCGGGAGCGGCCGTCGATTCCGGCGGCAAGAAAACGGAGAACAGAAATTGTCATTCCTGGAAGAGACGGAAGCCTTTATACGACAGAAAATGAATACGAACCAACAGAAATACGGATTCGGTTTAATTATATAGGAGAAGAGGAGCGATGGGCGGGGCGCTGGAGAGCTGCAAAAAAGTGGCTGTCTGCGGAAAACAGCACGCTTCGCTTTTCGGATGATGCCGGATATTTTTATCGAGTTTCATATGTGGAACTTGGCGAAGCAGAAAGAACAACTGCCAGAATCGGCAATTTTGAGGCAGTATTTGTGACCAGGGATGGACTGCAATACCCGGATGAGGGGACGTGGGAGTATGAGAAAGAGAAGGTCAAGTGGAATCCTTATGAACTTTCACATCCCATCTACAAAATCACAGGAGAAGGAACCTGTACTTTAGAAGTGAACAGAAATCAGATGAAAGCGAACGTCGGACAGAACCTCATCATTGACACAGATCGAATGATTTCTTTCCGGGAAGATGGCACGCTGCAGAACACGCGTGTTTCAGGAAAATATGAGGACCTGTACTTAAATCCAGGGGAAAACAGTTTTCAGATTTCCGATGGGTTCGAACTTAAAATTATTCCAAACTGGAGGTGTCGCTGATGATACAGATTTATAATCCAGACAATACAAATTTTGACCAGAATGGAGATATGACCCTCTTCCCGTCTTCTGCGATCGTCCATCCGATCATGAATAAATCATGGGAAGCAACTCTGGAACATCCTATTGATAAAGAGGGCAGATGGAAGTACATACAGGAGGATGCCGTGGTGAAAATGCCATCCTTCAATGGAGAGCAGCTTTTTCGGATCAAGAAAAAAGAAAAGAGTGATTCGGGCATTGTTGCCGAGATGCAGCCGATCTTCATGGATGCAAAGGACGACTGTTTTCTGCTGGATGTACGGCCGACCGATAAGACCGGTCAAGAGGCCCTGGATCTTATGACCGCACCGAACAAAAAGTATAAGGCTGAATCAGATATTACGCTGATCTCAACGTCATACTATCAGACAAAAAATCTCATCGAAGCGATCAACGGCGATGATGAAAATTCATTCGTAAATCGGTGGGGAGGAGAGATCCTGTTTGACAACTATAAGGTGATCATCAATGAACGGGCAGGCGGAGATTATGGTGTCGAAATCTTGTACGGGAAAAATATTTCGGAGGATGGAATTTCGGAAGAAATTGATATGCGGGACGTAGTCACCAGGATTGTTCCAAAAGCATATAACGAGCACATGATTGCCGGAGATCAGCCGTGGGTGGATTCTCCGATCATTGACAAGTATCCAACCATTCGGTTTGGGATCATGACGTTTGAGGACGTCAAAATGCGTGAGGATGCACAGGACGAGGAGGACGGCATCATCATCTGTGACACACAAGAAGAACTGGAAGCTGCTTTGAAGAAAAAGTGTGAAGAACAGTTTGAAGAAGGACTGGACAAGCCCAAAGTAACGATATCCGTAGATATGATATTGCTGGAAAATACAGATCTGTATCAGGATGTGAAAGAGCTGGAGAAAGTTTCTTTTGGTGACGATGTACACTGCAGGCATTCGAAACTGGATATTGTTTCGGATGCAAGAGTCATTGAGATGGAATGGGATTGCATAAAACAGGTGGTTTCTTCCGTAGTGCTTGGAGATTTCCAGTACGATTATATTGATGACGCAGAAAGCATATTCAACCGCGTGGAAAAAGCAATTCGTGCAGATGGTTCTGTGATAGGCCAGCAGGTCCAGGGAATCATAAATGGAGTAAAAGCTCAGCTGAAAGCCCAGTCCAGTATTGCTCAGAAGTCAAAAGTTCGCGCTGTTTTATTTGAGGACCTGGATCCGGAGTCTCCGACTTACGGAGCGATGTGTCTGGGGACCATGGGCTTCGAGATCGCATCCAAGAGAACTGCAGACGGCAGGGACTGGGATTGGACTACTTTTGGGACCGGCGCCGGATTTTACGCAGATTTTATCGTTGCTGGAACCATGCTGGCCGACCGGATCAAGGGCGGAACGCTGATCCTTGGAGGAAAGGATAACGGGGACGGTGTGGCGAAGGTACTGGATGGTGACGGAAACGAGATTGTACGGATGGACAGCGATGGAATCGTTGCGAAAGGGAAGTATGTGTGCGAAGGTACCGATGGATGGGACAGAAAAGTAGAAATCTACAATGGAACAGTCAAATTCTTCAGCAGCCAGGAAGAAACTCCGGTTTTTATTGAATATGCCCCAAACGGAATTGATATAAGAGTCGGAGGCACCGCAACGGATGCCACTGGAAGCAGTACAGTGATTGGAATAAGAGGAAAAGCAATTACTTTTTTAGCCGATTCGATTAGTACCGGCGGATACAACGGACAGACAGGGAAAGCAGAGTTTTCCGATGGTACATATCTGGAATTTAAAAACGGATTTTTGATCGGAGGCAACACGAAAGAAGGGAATTTCTGATGGGATACATAGAAAACGGAACGGAGGTTGCGCAGAAATTATATAACAACTATGGATGGGCGCGCAATCCTATTGTGGCGTATCTTGGAAACATCCAGCAGGAGTCCGGTATTGATCCGACGAATTTTCAGGGAGCGGATGGAAACTGGAGTCTGGGTGTAGGGTACAACCAATGGACACCAGGAACGAACCTGCAGGAGCGTGCTCAGGCCATCGGGCGCACCGATTACCTTACGACAGACTGCCAGCTGGCTGTTATGGATTACGAACGAAGGACCGGTCTGCAGTATTATGCAACCAGCACTTACAATCTGTCGTTTGATGAATTCATCAAATCTACAAGAGATATCGAGTGGCTGACCCGGGCATTTGAAGCAAATTATGAGCGCGCCGGTACGCCGATGATGGAGAATCGCTTGCAGTACGCCAGGGAGTGGGACAGCCGGATAGATGGCATCCTGAACCTGAAAAACGTGGTAGAAGAAGCAGTTCAGTGGGCCATCGGGATCGCAAATGATGACAGCCATGGTTATGATCAGGATCACCGGGATGGACCGGATTATGATTGTTCCTCCTTGGTCAGCTGGGCGTATTATAATGCGGGATTGAATACACGTCCCGGATACACGCCGGCAACCGGTACGATGAGAGACGTATTCTTGGCGGCAGGGTTTCAAGATGTGACTTCACAGATCGATCTGTCCACCGGTTCCGGCTTGATCCGCGGTGATGTTCTTCTCACTCCAGGAAGCCACACAGAAATGTACATTGGAAACGGACAGGATGTGGCAGCAAGAATCAATGAGCATGGAGACGTCACTGGAGGAACAACCGGCGACCAGACCGGTCAAGAAATATGTATCCGGGATTATTACAATTATCCGTGGACCTATGTGCTCAGATACCCGGGAGGCGGAAGCGTTACTCCGTCGGGTGTGTATATCGTCAGGTGGATTGCGGCATAAAAGTGTGTGCAAAGGCAGAGGTGGACTTGCATATTGCATGGCAGGGAGTGTTCTATACCGCTGCCTGTGAAAACGATGAGAAAGGAATGAAAGAAAGCAAATGGACATCAATAGAACAATTCAGGTGACAAACAGAGGATTTTCCCCGATACTTTCGATTGCGCAGGGAACGGATATGGTTAGGTTTAATTTTAGACTTACCGATTTCGACGTTCCGTCCGGAAGTGCCGCTGTGGCATACAATATCCAGCCGACCGGAAACATTGTTCCAAAAACCTGCAGCATATCTGGAAATACGATATCCGTTGATCCGCCGGCGTATTACTTCCTGCGCGGAAAAAATTATATGCAGATTCAGATCACGAACAACGGAAAAAGGCTGGTAACATTCCTGATCGAAGTATGGTGCAGTCCAAATATTGCGACGCCGGAAGTGGTGGAAATGGGGGATTCTACGGTGACGCAGCAGCTGTTGTCGGAAGTTGGGTTGCTGTCGGCAAGGATTAATAATTTGGCAAAACTTCAGGAAGGAAGTACCACAGGGGACGCCGAATTACAGGATATCCGTATAGGTTATGACGGTACAGAATACGAAAACG
>ERZ1643250.2116-NODE-2116-length-15458-cov-4.950789_pt1 | contig 15458 bp, 16 predicted proteins | sample MGYA00579262_ERZ1643250 | MGnify/ENA primary metagenome ERZ1643250 (study PRJEB29033, sample SAMEA4952265) | chicken gut metagenome | biome: Broiler Chicken; feature: Gastrointestinal Tract; material: Caecum | place: Ireland | collected 2018 | study: Broiler...
ATCCGAACCCGTCCCCCACAGGGAAGAACTGGTTCGGATTATATTGGTTTGGTGCCGGTAGCCGGAGTCGAACCGGCACGGTGTCGCCACCGGCGGATTTTGAGTCCGCTACGTCTACCAATTCCATCATACCGGCGTCTATGGTATTATATCAGATTTGCGCGGCACATGCAAGGGGATTCCGAAAAAAAGCTGGCTGTGCCTTGTGGAATATGGTATGATACAGAAGGAAATCTAGAATCGGAGGAGATGCTATGAACCAGAAAACAAAGGGCATCCTGTTTATTGTATGCTCGGCGTTCTGTTTTGCGCTGATGAATGCGTTTGTCCGCCTGGCCGGGGACCTGCCCTCGATCCAGAAGAGCTTTTTCCGCAATGCAGTCGCGCTGGTCTTCGCGCTGGTTATCTTACTGCGCGAGCGCGGCGGTTTCCGCTGGAAAAAGGGCTGTCTGCCCCTGCTGCTGGTGCGCGCGGGCTTTGGGACGGTCGGTATCCTGTGCAATTATTACGCCATTGACCGCCTGCTCCTGTCTGATGCCTCTATGCTCAATAAGCTCTCGCCGTTCGCGGCGATCCTGTTCTCCCTGTGGTTCCTGCACGAAAAGGTCAAGCCGGTGCAGGCGGCCGCGATCTGCGTCGCGTTTGTGGGCGCGCTGTGCATCATCAAGCCCAGCTTCAACCTGACAGAGTTCTTTCCGGCCTTGGTCGGCCTGTGCGGCGGCGTCGCGGCCGGCGCAGCCTATACGGGGGTGCGCGCGCTCAGCAAGCGCGGGGAGCGCGGCCCATATATCGTCTTTTTCTTTTCCGGCTTTTCCTGCCTGGTCGTTTTGCCCTGGCTGCTGTTCAATGCCGTGCCCATGACGGCAGGGCAACTCGCCGCACTGCTGGGCGCGGGCCTGGCCGCTGCCGGCGGCCAGTTCTCGATCACTGCGGCCTATTCCAACGCCCCGGCAAGCGAGATCTCGGTCTTTGACTATTCGCAGATTGTCTTTGCCGCCGCCCTGGGCTTTTTCCTGTTCGGGCAGATCCCAGACTGGCTGAGTATCGTCGGTTACTGCATCATCTGCGGCGTGTCGGTCGGCATGTTCTGTTACAACCGGCGCGCCTTGAAGGCGTATTAAATCGGGAGGCGTTCACGTTTGAAGCTGATATGCGACTTAGAGTCGATCGAGGTGCGGGACGTGTTCTATGTCGAGCAGCTTTACAGCCAAAAGCACGCCCACATGCTGCACAAGCATACCGGGATTTTGGAGCTGCTGTACATCGCCAGCGGAGAAGGGCGGTATAGTGTCGGAAACCGGGCCTATGCCGTGCGCGCGGGCGACCTGGTGGTCTGCAATGCGGACGTGATCCACGGCGAGGCGCCCTTCCAGGATCACACCATCCAGACCTATTGCTGTGCCCTGGCGGGCGTCCAGATAGAGGGCCTGCCGGGCAGCACGCTGTTGCACACGTCACACTGCCCTGTGATCCCGCTGCACGGGAGCGCCGCAGAGATCGGCCGCATCATGCCTATCCTCTACGCGCTGCACAGCGCCGCGCCGGACGAAAACCGTACGGTCTGCCAGCGGCTCGGCACCAGCGTCCTTCTCCTGACCATTCACGCCATCGAGGAGCAGGACTCCAGCAGCAAGAGCGGGTTGGAGCAGAAAAAGGAGGATTTGGTCCGCCAGATCACGGCGTATTTGGATCACCACTATACAGAAATGGTCTCGCTCGAGGAGATCAGTGAATCGCTGCATATCAGCCCGTCCCATCTGTCCCATTTGTTCAAGCGGGAGACCGGGGTGGCGCCCATGCAATATATCATCCAGCGCCGCATCGGCGAAGCACAGAGCCTGCTCATGGAGACCAAGCTGCCGATTCACACGATTGAGGAGATCCTGGGGTTTGGCAGCAGCTGCCACTTTACAGCAATGTTCAAAAAGTACGTCGGCATCGCGCCGCGGGAATATCGAAAGCACTTCCACAGCGGAAGTCCGGAGCTCTGAAAAAACGATGCGCCGCAGCCCAGAACGGGGAATCCCATTCTGGGCTGCGGCGCTTTTGTCTTGGTGCCGGTTGGCAGGGAAGCGTATAAGAATGCAAGATTTTATAAATTTTTGACAAAAACCGTGAGAACATCGGTAAAATACAGCAGGAAATTGCTAACAGGTTTTAGCCTGAGCAGGTATAATAAAAACATCATTTGAGAACTTTATAAAACAATAAAGCGGGAAAATGATGAAAAAATTGGAAAAATATGCAAAAAATCGAAGAGTAATTCTGCCCGGAGAAAAGCCGGATAGCATGCGGAAAAAATCTTCGCATATTGCACAAAAAAGAATCTTCGCTTTTGTATAAAGTGCAAGATTACAAAAAGTAGATGATCTCTGTGGGGCGTGACATGGCGCAGAAAGCTTGGCTCCACGGAGCGCCCAGGGGCGCCCGTAACGCGCGGCGGCCGGCTCCGGGCAGAAGTGAGACCTGATCCGCGGGGCAGCCGCCCCGGCAATTTAGAAAGGAGCCTTTGATTATGGCAGAGTTAAAAATTGGTCTGGTTGGCACCGGTGCGATCGGCCGCACCCATATTGAGCGCATCAACAATAGCCTGCAGGGCGGCCGCGTCGTGGCTTGTGCCGATGCGAACCTGGATTTCTGCAAGTCGGTTGCAGACAAGTATGGCATCCAGGCATTTGAGAGCGGCGAAGCGATGATCGCTTCGGATGAGGTGGAAGCGGTCGTCTGCACCACGGCAGATCCCTTCCATGAGCAGTATGTCATGGCCGCCATTCAGGCAGGCAAGCCGGTTTTCTGTGAGAAGCCGCTCGCGCCTACCCCGGAGGCCTGCAAGCGCATCGTGGAGGCCGAGATGGCTTCTGGCAAGCACCTCGTACAGGTTGGCTTTATGCGCCGCTTTGATCCCGGCTATCAGCAGCTCAAAAAGCTCATCGATTCCGGCAAATATGGCAGCCCGCTGATGCTGCACTGTGCACATCGCAACTATGACGACGGCGGCGTCGGCTTTACCACCAATATGCCGGTCGAGAACTCCATGATCCATGAGATCGACGTGCTGCGCTGGCTGCTGGGCGAGAACTACGTCAAGGCGGAGGTCGTCTTCCCGCGCACCTCGCGCAACGCCTGCGAGGGCCTCAAGGACCCGCAGATCATGTACCTGACCACCGAGTCCGGCATCCGCATTGACGTAGAATCTTTCATCTTCTCGCATTACGGCTATGATATCAAGTGCGAAGTCGTCTGCGAGGAGGGCACCCTCAACCTGCCCGAGCCGGCAAACGCTATGATCCGCACGAACGACGCCCGCGTGACCCCCATCTGCCATGACTGGTCGGAGCGCTTCCCCGAGGCGTACAATATTGAGTTCCAGCAGTGGATCAACGCGACCAAGGAAGGCCGCGTGGACGGCCCCACCGCATGGGACGGCTACATGGGACAGATCACGGCGGCTGCCGCGTCCAAGGCACGCGACGAGCAGCACCCAGTCGATATCCACATGCCCGAGATCCCGGACTTCTACAAGAAATAAGAGAGGAGCGCATTTTAAAATGAGACTTTGTTTTAATACCGATGGACTGGGCTACATGCCCTTTGAGGAAATGCTGGACACCCTGGCTGGCCTGGGTTATGAATCGATTGAGATTGCATGCGGTAACTGGTCTAAGGCCCCGCACATCAATTTGGACGAGATGCTGGAGAGCGCCGAGGCGCGCAAGAAGTTTATGGACGCCATCGCTGCGCGCGGCCTTGTGCTCGAGGCGCTCAACTGCTCGGGCAATCAGCTCGCCCCCAACGAGGAGGGGCGGCAGCATCAGGCAGTTGTCGAAAAGACTTTCAAGCTCGCAGGCCTGCTGGGCGTCAAGACCATCGTTATGATGTCGGGCTGCCCGGGCGGCTCGGCGGAGGATCATACCCCCAACTGGATTGTCACCAGCTGGCCGCCGATCACGACCAAGATCCTGGAATGGCAGTGGAATGAGGTATTGATCCCGTACTGGAAGAAGACCGTAGAGTTGGCCCGCCAGAACGGCATCGAGAAGATCGCCCTGGAAAACCATGGCTGCCAGATGGTCTACAATCCGGAGACGCTCATCCGCCTGCGCGACGCGGTCGGCCCGATGGTCGGCATGAATCTGGATCCTTCGCATCTCATGTGGATGGGCGGGGACCCAATCGCCGCGGTTCACAAGCTGGGTGCAGACCGCATCTACCATGTCCATGCCAAGGACGTACGCTTGGAGCGCAATTATGTGGGCGCGGACGGCGTACTGGACACCAAGACGATCGACAAGTTTGCAAAGCGCACCTGGAACTATGTCGCACTGGGCCATGGCCACGACGTGCGCTGGTGGAAGGAATTCCTGTCCGTCCTGAGCATGGAGGGCTACGACGGCCCGATCAGCCAGGAGATGGAAGACCTGACTATGCCAGCGCTGACCGGTGTCAAGAAGTCGACCGATGTGCTCAAAGAAGCCATGCCGTGCGATTACGAATAATCAAGCCCCCCGCTCCTGGTGCCTAGGTGCCGATCCCCAAGAAACGATCATTCCGAGAAAGAAGAGAGGTAAATACAATGAAAAAGAGACTGTTTGCAATGACATTGGCAGGTATCTTGTGCCTGGGCTCGCTGGCTGGCTGCGGCGGAAATTCGGATACCCCGAGCAATACGACGTCGGATTCCACCGCTTCTGCGGGTTCGGCAGACGAATCCTACAACATCTCGGTCATTGTAAAGTTGACCGATGGCCACTTCCAGAAGGTTATGGCGGGTGCACAGGCCTATGCGGATGAGCATGACAATGTTTCGGTCGAGATTCTGTCCCCGACTTCTGCAACGGCTTATGAAGAGCAACTCAACATGATCGAGACCGCATTGAGCAATGAGAGCACAGATGCCGTTGTATTGAGCCCACAGCAGTCCGATACGGCGACCACTCTGGTAGCCAATGCGACCAAGCCGGTCATTGCGTTGGACACCGATTTTGAGTCAGACAAGAAGTCCGCATTCGTTGGCACTGGTAACGAGGAGGCGGCCAAGCAAGGCGGTCAGGCTGCCGTTGAGGAGGCCAAGGCCCGGGGTGTTGAGAACCCGACCGTTGTTATCCTGACTGGCGTGCAGGGCGACGAGACCCATGATGCCCGTCTGCAGGGCTATACCGAGGGTGCTGAGGCAGCTGGCGGCGAAGTGCTGGAAGTCCAGTACTGCGATGCGTTGGCAGACCGCGCCGCGCTGGCTATGGAGGGCATCATCCAGAAACATCCGGACGGTGTAGATGTTGTGCTGTCCACCAACGATGACATGGTTATGGCGGCATCCAAGATTATCCAGGATTCCGGCAACGAGAACTATGCCCAGACCGTCCTGTGCGGATTTGACGGCAACAAGCCGGCCATTGAGGCAGTCCAGGATGGATCGATCGGTCTGGACGTTGCGCAGAATGGCTATGATATGGGCTACAAGGCGGTCGAGGCGGCAGTCAAGGTGCTGGAAGGCGAGAAAGTCGAGTCGTTCATCGACTCCGGCGCGACCATCGTTACTGCCGAAAACTGCGAATCCTTTATCCAGGATATGAAGGACAAGGGCCTCTGGGACGATTAAAACCAACATGGGCCGACGATTCCAAAGCCATCTTTTAACCTTTTTGCATATCTCTATGAAACGGGCGTCTGCAAATCTTGCGGACGCCCGTTTCGTTTGCAGAGATAACCGTGAGCAAAGGAGTGTTTTTTTGAGGAGGAAAGTGATGGCTCTCGCAGAAAAGGCGGGTATGGTCGTGCCGCGGCTTGCGAGAAAAGGGAAGTGCATCATCAATCGAGTTCATTTGCCAGAAGAAGAGGGAAGACCATGCATAGATTGGAAAATGGCGTTTTAGAGCCATCACAGATTTATTTTTTGCTGCCGTCGGAGTTTGCACTCAGGCATTTGTATTGTCTGCAGCATATCGGAGTGTTTTGCTGTGATGCAAGGTATGCGGCCACACATGCGTATTGGGAGTCTATCCTGCTGTTGTATGTGGATGCCGGTGTACTTGAAGTTGCATTCGGCGAGGAGCGGTTTGAGGCAAAAACGGGAGATGTGGTCATTCTGGATTGCCGCCGTCCCCACAGTTATCACGCATGGGATGGGTTACAGTTCCATTATTTTCATTTTACAGGTCCAGAGTCGCTGCCCTACTTTGAGCTCATCCATGAGCTAAACCGAGGCGCCCTCATTCGAAACGGCAAAAGCGGAGTGCTCGAGAATGCCTTCCAATCGCTCTTGCGGCTGGCGCAGACGCAATCCAGCATACAGAATGAGCATCGGATCTCGGTCTATATCCACATGATCCTGTGCGAACTGGTGGAGACCTGCTCGGGCATTCCGCCGGTCACCAGCGTGTCGATCGACAAAGCCATCCAATATATGGAAGAACATGTAACCCAAAAGATATCGCTCGATGAGATCGCCCGCTACATTGGCCTGAGCAAGTATTATTTTACGCGATACTTTAAGAGGCACATGGGCGTTACGCCCTGCCAATATTTTTCTAATATGCGCATTCAGCACGCAAAACGCCTGCTGGCGACCACCCATGCAACGGTCGAGGAGGTGGCCGAACGGTGTGGGTTTGACAGTCCACCCAATTTCATTCGCACCTTTAAGCACCTCACGGGAATGACGCCGTCGGCCTTTCGCAAGCTGTCCTTTTGACTCGGAATGTCTTTTTGGCAGGGCGCCGCGGTCAGGGTTGTAAAGAGCAATTTTTGAAAATTTTTAGGTATGGAAGTGAGATTGTATTTTGCGACGCGTTGCGGCAAAATAATAAGCAGAAAACAACCAATACCAAATGTTATGCCAGGCTCGTGCATCAAAAAGGGAGCGGGCTGGTATACAGAAAGGATGACAACAATGGGTGAAAACTATCAGGGAAGACGGTGCATTGTGACAGGGGCCGCGCGCGGCATTGGCAAAGCGTGCGCAGCCAAATTTGCGGAATATGGCGCAGATGTCATCATGGTCGATATCAATCGCGGGGTGCTGGAAACGTCAGCCGCCGGGATCGCCGCACAATACGGCGTTAAGGCATATCCATACGTCGTGGATGTGGGCAGCATTGAGTCCTGCCAGCAGTTTATGGCAGAAGTACACGACAAGATTGGTGCAGTCGATGTGTTGGCAAATTGTGCCGGGATTACCGTGGCCAAGCATATGATCGACCTGACGCCAGCCGAGTGGGAGCGCGTTATGAATATCAACCTGCGCGGAATTTGGTGCCTGAGCCAGCTGTTCGCCAAGCAGCTCAAGGATTCTGGAAAAGCCAAAGGCAATATCGTCTCGATCTCCTCCCAGGCTTCTAAGATCGGTGAGTCAGCAAACGGTGTGTATTCGATCTCCAAGGCAGGTATCAATTCGCTGACACAGGTATTGGGATTGGAATATGCACAGTATGGGATTTCGGTATCGGCGGTCTGCCCGGGCTATGTCAATACCGAGATGGTACAGGAAGTATTCCAGAAGCGCTCGCTCGTCGAGGGCAAAACTCCACAAGAGTACGAGCGGGAATTGACCAGCGGCGTTGCCATGGGCAGAATGTGCGAACCGGAAGAGGTCGCAGATTTGATGGCCTTCCTGGCCGGTGGCCGCGCGGACTACATTACCGGTGTCACGGTGACCATCGCAGGCGGCAAAACCTTGATCTAAAACCGGGCTTGTCGGTGCCGGGCATGTGGCACAGTGTTGGTATTCACCGATTTCAAAGCCATCTCTTCTATTTTTCCTATCTCTACCAAAATATGGGCGTCTGCAAACCTTGCGGACGCCCGTTTTGCCATGTGGGGGAATCAGAAAAACGGCACAGCCCCGAGAAAGGAACTGTGCCGTTGCTGGTAATATATAAGGTAGGGCAGCCAAATCAGATATTTTTGTTCTGCGGGATGTCCGGCAGGGAATCGAACCCAACTTGCAGGTCGGCGTCGGTCGGGATATAGTCGTTCATCGTGCCGTTCAGGTAATTTTCATAGGCGACCATGTCGAAATAACCAGTGCCAGTCAGGCCGAACAGGATGGTCTTGGCCTCGCCGCTCTCCTTGCACTTGAGCGCCTCGTCGATCGCGCAGCGGATCGCGTGTGCTGATTCAGGAGCCGGCAGGATGGTCTCGCGCTTTGCAAACAGGACGGCCGCATCAAAGACCTTGGTCTGCTCGCAGGAGACCGCTTCCATATAGCCGTCGTGGTACAGCTTGGACAGGATGGGGCTCATACCGTGATAGCGCAGGCCGCCTGCGTGGTTGGCGGACGGGATGAAGCCGCAGCCCAGCGTATACATGCGGGCCAGCGGGGTCACCTTGCCGGTGTCACAGAAGTCATATGCATACTTGCCGCGCGTGAGCGACGGGCAGGAGGCCGGCTCAACGGCGATGATGCGCGGGTTGGATTTGCCGGTGATCTTGTCGGCCATGAAGGGTGCGATCAGGCCGCCCAGGTTGGAGCCGCCGCCGGCGCAGCCGATGACGATGTCCGGATACTCACCGAGCTGCTCCATGGCGATTTTGCTCTCCAGACCGATGATGGACTGGTGCAGCAGCACCTGATTGAGTACCGAGCCTAGCACATAGCGCTTGGAGCCGCCGCTCTGTACGGCCGCCTCGACCGCTTCGGAGATTGCGCAGCCCAGGCTGCCGGTCGTGTCCGGGTGCTCGGCCAAGATCTTGCGGCCGACCTCGGTCGTCATGGACGGGGAGGGGGTGATGGTGCCGTCGAATACGCGCATAACTGCCTTGCGGAAGGGCTTCTGCTCGTAGGAGCACTTGACCATGAATACGTCACAGGTCAGGCCGAAGTAGCTGCACGCCTCGCTCAGCGCCGTGCCCCACTGGCCGGCGCCGGTCTCGGTCGTTACGCCGGAAAGCCCCTGCTTCTTGGCATAATAGGCCTGGGCAACCGCCGAGTTAAGCTTATGTGAGCCCGACGTGTTGTTGCCCTCAAATTTATAGTAGATTTTGGCCGGGGTATCCAGCAGCTTTTCCAGCGCATAGGCGCGGATCAGCGGCGACGGCCGGTACATTTTATAGATTTCCTGAATCTCTTCTGGGATATCGACATAGGCGTCGGCGGCGTCCATCTCCTGGTGGGCGAGCTCTTTACAGAAAATCGGGTATAGGTCCTGTTCGGTCATGGGCTGCAGCGTTGCCGGATTGAGCATGGGATCGGGCTGTTCCTTCATGACCGCCCGCAGGTTGAACCACTGCTTGGGCATCTGGTCTTCGGTCAAATACAAACGATGCGGGATCTTGGTCATCTTCATACACTCCTTTTTCGGTCAGTCGGTTGATTCTGGGAAGAAGGCATGAAAAAACGCCTTGATCCCAAAGAACAATTCTGGGACAAAGGCGTAGAAAAACCTCTGCGGTGCCACCCGGATTGACGCGAATACACGCGCCCACTTCATTCTGCATCGAAATCAATGCAGGCTCCCCTGATAACGGGCGGAGTTCCCCGTCGCACTAGTAAGGCCAACCATGGCCCGTTCGCTCAGCCCTCCAAAGTCCATTCCCCAGGCCGTTTCCTGCCGCGCTTCCACCTTGCCGCGACTCTCTGTGTGGCCCCAGATCCTGGGTACTCCTCTTCTTCATCGGTTTAGGATTTTAATTGAGTACAGTATATCGGCGGCACAGTGATTTGTCAAGTGTTTTTTTGAAAAAATATTTTAGAAAATATGTCAGAGGGGGATTTGCGAAGGGATCGAAAGGGAAGATGAAATATTGACGAAAAATTGATCCAGACGCGAAAAAACGGCACGCAGATCAATTGAATGCTGCGAAAGGCTCTGACACAAGCCCAGCGAATCGGGGCGTGTTGGAAGTGGGGCTGTGACAAAGCGAGCAAAGTGGATTTGAAAAAGTCGGGGATACGGCGTCCGCAGCGACGAAATCGAGGTGATTAGATTCGAAGCACATGCCCTTGGCGTAGTTTCGGTTCGCGGCGCGATTGAGGTAGGCTGGAATCATTGATGAGAATTTGTACCGATAGAAAAATATATCAACAAACTATAGAAAAATTTATACTATTTTGTTGACAGTTAACAAATGAAGATTTATTATAATATAAAATTGTTCGAACAGTTAAAACGGTCATAGTAATTTTTGTTAGTGTGTAGGAGGTAGCACAATGAAACATAAAAAAGTTTTTAGAACGCGTGGTTAGCGTCGTTTGCATATTTGCATTTGCATGTTTTTCTTATATGCAACCAGCTGCGGCTGTATTTGAAACGACAAGGAATTCAGCCGATGACCGTTACCATACCGAGATTGTCTGGCACAATGATAGCGATTTTACGGTTGTGGAGTACATGGATAATGATTTGATACAGGAAGTTTCTGGCAGCGTGGGAGAAGATATATTGACCGTAAAAAGCTATTCAACAGATGAGACGGTGATGATGACAGAACCTGAAATTCAAGAGATTCAGGTTTCCAGTATTATCACGAAAGCAAAAGATGAAGATAATTCTGAGGATGTATCGGAGCCCCCTAGTGGCAGCATATAACTCTTATGCGGGATCAGTCGAATATAGAGTTTTAGCAGATAAGTATTATTATTATACTTTGGATATTTATTATGATATTGTAGATGAAAGTGAAGTAGATAACTACGAATTGCATGCAGATAAAAATACGACGATTGGAATTTTGGCAGGCGCGATAGCTGCGGCAACTGGTGTCTACATAGAATCTGAAATCTTAAAGGTCATCGTAGTTGCAATAGGAGGAGCATTTGCTAGCGGAAAGCTAACAAAGAATGTAAGTGGAGTTTTTAAAGGCACAAAGTATGATTGTAATCTGATGGCAGAAGCTGAAGATGGACGCTCTAAAACTTATAGTGGTGCTGCGTTTGATGGACAAGCCAGAAAGCAAAGCGGTTCTTGGAAGAATGTCAAAGCGTATGAAGGTTACTATCCCCAATTTATTCGGGAGAGGGATACGGGAGTAGCATCGTGGTTATTTGATGATTTCTTTACAGGAACCTTCGATGTATATCGTTGGAATTCGGAAATTTAGGTAGGATACATAATGAAAAACACAGGAAAATGTCCGAAATGCGGTGGGGATTATATTGTAGATGTGGTCGATTCACCAATGTATCGAAGTTCTGTGTCCATTCGGACCGGAATAACAATGCGCAGTGCAGTATGGGTACATCGTTATGTGTGTTGCAGTTGCGGATACCTGGAGCAATGGGTGGATCGGGAAGATATTCCACAAATCCAACAAAAATATCTCCGACATTTCCACTTTGACGATGAAGCGTAGTGGTCGGTGCAGAAAATAAAACGCGGCGCAGCCTTGATGGGTTGCGCCGCGTTTTTCCTTAGCAGGAAATAAAAAAACAGCACACAGATAAACTACGTGCTGTTTCATGTGGTCGAGGTGACAGGATTCGAAGCACGCACCTTTGGTGCGGCTTCGGCTCGCGGCGCGATTGTAAGGCAGGTTCGAATCCTGACGAAAAATGATGTAGATATGAAAAAAACAGCAGTCAGACAAACTGAATGCTGTTAAAGATGGTCGAGGTGACAGGATTCGAACCTGCGGCCTCTTCGTCCCGAACGAAGCGCTCTACCAAGCTGAGCCACACCTCGATTTTTTGTTGTCCACTGTCGTTTTTTCTTGACTCTCGCTGACAGCTTCTTTATTATATCTATGATAAGCCTTTTTGTCAACACTATTTTCAAAAATTTTTTGGATTTTTTTGGAGGGCGATTTTTGATGCAAATTGAGCGCTTTACCAAGGCGCAGGCCGATGCGCTTTTGCCCGGCCGCAAGGCGGAGAGCAACAAGAATGATTACGGACGGGTGTGGGCCTTTTGCGGCTCGGCCGGCTACACCGGTGCGCCATATTTCGCCGCGCAGGGGGCTGTGCGCATGGGCAGCGGTATTGTGACCTTGGCTGTGCCCCAGGAGATCTATCCCATCCTGGCCGTCAAGCTCAATGAACCGGTCCTGTATCCCTATACGCTGGCTAACTGGCAGGAAGCGCTCACGGCGGCAGGCCATGCGGCGGCCTGCCTCATTGGCCCGGGGCTTGGGCATTTCCCGGCATTTCGGGAACTGACGTGCCAGGCGCTTGAGACGCTGTCCTGCCCGGTTGTGCTGGATGCCGACGGCATAAACGCGCTGGCCGGGCATATAGATATCTTGTGCAAGACCGCACAGCCAGTTATCCTTACGCCGCACGCAGGGGAGTTCGCCCGCCTGACCGGTATGCATGACCCGACGCCGGATGATGCCGCAGACTTCGCTGTGCGCAACCGCTGTGTACTGCTGCTCAAAGGGCACCGTACGCTGGTCGCCGCGCCCGATGGCACGGTCACGCGCAACACGACCGGCAACCCCGGTATGGCCAAGGGCGGCAGCGGCGATGTGCTGGCCGGCATGATCCTGTCGCTTGTGGGACAAGGGCTGGCGCCGCAGGATGCGGCGCGCGTGGGCGCCTGGCTGCACGGGCGGACGGGCGACGTGTGCGCCAACCAGCTGAGCGAGTACGGCATGACGCCGACCGACATGCTGGCAATGCTGCCCGAAGTGCTGCACGAGTACAATACAAGGGAGTGGTAACGGCTGAAAAAATATCTCGTTTTTGGAGCTTGTTGGATGCTCTGTATGGCGGTGGGCTGCAGCCGCGATGTGCCGCCGGCCGGCGAGACCGTGCGCGCCCATTTCGACGGGCTGGCGGCGGCAGAAATGCAGGTCAAAATTTTATCCGATTTCGGTGAATCTGCGCTGGAATACCAGGTCGATTACGAGTATAATAAAGAAGATAACGATTTGTTGACCGTGACCGCGCCTGCGGGCATCGCGGGCGTGCAGGTGGAGATCTCCGGCGCGCACGCCGATGCGTTTACGCTGCGCTATGCGGGTGCGGCCCTGCAGTTTGACGCCGACGCCGTCCCAGGGATGACCCCGGCGGATGCGATTGCAGGGCTTATGTACGACCTGCGCGCGGGCGAGCCGGCCGAGGTCGGCACGGAAGACGTCGAAGGGGTCAAAGCGGTCACCCTGCACTATGAGACCGCAGACCGTCAGCCTGCCTTGGAAAAGACCGTGTGGATCGATCCGGAAACATTTGCGCCGCTGTACGCGGAGCTGTATTGCGACGGACAGAGACAGCTGGCGCTGACCTTCCAGCAATTCCAGTGATGAGGAGAACCAGACATGGGAATGAACCAGAATCGGGCTTGGGCAGAAATCGACCTGTCCGCCCTGGAACATAACTTCGATGTGATACAGAAACATACTGGCCGCCCGGTGATGTGCATTGTCAAGGCCAATGCCTATGGGCATGGGGCGGTACCGGTGGCGCACTGCCTGGAACGGCGCGGCGCAGCCTATTTCGGGGTGGCGACCGGCGATGAGGCCTTGGAGCTGCGCGCCGCCGGCATCCGCGCGCCCATCCTGATCCTGGGCTATGTAGACGTGGCCGACATGCCGGCCATCGTCCGCCATGACATCACGGTCCCGATTTATGACCGCGAGACAGCCGAGCTGTTTTCCCAGGCAGCCGCCGCAGAGGGCAAGCCAGTCCACGTACATTTTGCGCTGGATACCGGCATGTCCCGGCTGGGATTCCAGGCAAACCGGACCCAGGAGACCATTGAAGCCCTGCTCGACATCGCGCGTCTGCCCGGCATTGAGGTCAGCGGCGCTTTTACCCATTTTGCCGTGTCCGACACCGCCGCGCCCGAGGATATCGCCTTCACCAAGCAGCAGCTTGCCCTGTTCCGCGCCGTATGCGACGGGCTGGAGGCGGCCGGCCTGCCCATCCCGGTCAAGCACTGCGCCAATAGTGGTGGCGTCGTGCAGTACGCCGACAGCTATATGGATATGGTCCGCGCGGGTATCATTCTCTACGGATACCAGCCCGACCCGGCCAATCCGGTCCGCATCAATGTCCGCCCGGTTATGACGGTCAAGACCCATATCGTGCAGGTGCGTGAACTGGAGAAAGACCGGCTGGTCAGCTATGGCTGCACCTACCGCACGCCCGAGCCCATCCGTGAGGCGGTCGTGGCAATCGGCTATGCAGATGGCTTCCTGCGGGCCTGCTCGGGCCGCGCGGCTGTGGTTGTGGACGGACAGGCGGCGCCGGTGATTGGCCGGGTGTGCATGGACATGCTGATGGTGCGGGTGCCCGAGGGTGCACGCGCCGCGCGCGGCGACGTTGTGACGGTCTTTGGCGACGCGGCGGTCACAGCCGATACCTTGGCCGAGGCGGCGGGCACGATCTCCTATGAAGTGCTGTGTGCGGTTTCGCACCGTATCCCGCGCGTCTACTTGTAATCCCTTCCCAGCGGTCCAAGTGCGGCAAAAAAATTTTTGGCCGCAGACTGTTATATCTGCCTCCGATGCGGGAAAAATAGGAGTACACAACATCCTATTGCAGAAAACGGAGGTTCAATATCGTGGAACATAAGGTCAAACGCGGCGATATCTATTATGCGGACCTCAGCCCGGTAGTCGGCAGCGAACAAGGCGGCATTCGGCCGGTACTTATCGTCCAGAACGACGTGGGCAACCGCTATAGCCCGACCGTGATCGCGGCCGCCATCACCTCGCAGGTGAACAAAGCTAAAATGCCGACGCATATCTCGCTCGGTGCGCGCTCCTTTGGCCTGACCAAGGATTCGGTCGTGCTGATGGAACAGATCCGCACCCTGGACAAAAAGCGGCTGCGCGAAAAGATGGGAACGCTGGACGCAGACCATATGCGGCGCATCGATCAGGCGCTTGCGGTCAGCTTTGGGCTGGGAGGCCCCCAGGCGCCGCAGGGATAAAAAGACAACGGAGTGAATGGGATGAAGATGAGACAACAGAAATTTATCATCTCGACCGCAGCGGTCCTGATGATCTGTCTGCTGGTGGCAGGGTATTTTGCCGTCTCGCAGTCGAGCAGCGGGCGCACGCCGCTTGTTGCGCAGAGTTATCTGGATGCAGTTGCTACGCCAAAGGCGTCGGGCTCAGCGGACGGTGCGGCCGATGGCACGCTGTCCGGGCGCATCAACGCCCTGTCCAGGCAGCTTGACGAGGGGCTCACGGCGGCAGCTGCGGCGTTTGCCTCTGACGAAACGTTTTTAAAGCGCGTGTCGGCGGCGGGCGGCGGCACAGCGGCCGACAGCGGGACCTGGGTCCCGCTGACTCTGTCGGCTGGCCAGAAGGTATATCTGGCGGCGGATGCCGAGGTCGTCCTGCGCAGCGGCAATGCGACCTGTATCGAGGGCGGCGGGCGTGGTTTAATCAATCTGTCCGAGGTGGGGGAACTGTCTGAGGGCGAGACGCTTGACCTGTATGCGCTCTACACGGCGGCGACGCAGTCGAGCGGGTTGCTTGCGACCGAGCGCACCAAGGCCCTGATTTCCGGGGACTATTCCGTGGCATAACAGCATAAAATCCCGTGTAGGCGCGTATCTATTAAGATAAGGCAT
>ERZ1643250.2117-NODE-2117-length-15450-cov-5.594544_pt1 | contig 15450 bp, 12 predicted proteins | sample MGYA00579262_ERZ1643250 | MGnify/ENA primary metagenome ERZ1643250 (study PRJEB29033, sample SAMEA4952265) | chicken gut metagenome | biome: Broiler Chicken; feature: Gastrointestinal Tract; material: Caecum | place: Ireland | collected 2018 | study: Broiler...
AAATCAGTAAGGTTTTTATGTTATTGAAGTATTCTTTTACTCAGCGAGTGATACCCGAAATGTTGCCAAATCGTTGCCAGAGCTTAAACATATTTGTTTGCAATCCGCATAAACACTGGCTTTTTCAATCTCATTTCATCACTCAAACTCAATCGTTCCGGGCGGCTTACTGGTCAAGTCATACATGACCCTGTTAACCCCCTTAACCTCATTAATAATCCTGCTGGTCACCTTAAAGAGCACCTCATAAGGAATCTCTGCGCACTCGGCAGTCATGAAATCGCTGGTATTCACCGCGCGCAGGGCCACCGCATAGTCGTAGGTCCGGAAATCACCCATAACGCCCACGGACCGCATATTCGTAAGTCCTGCGAAATACTGTCCGAGTCCCTTGTCGAGGCCGGCTTTCGCAATCTCCTCCCGGTAAATCGCGTCGGCGTCCTGGACGATACGCACCTTCTCTTCGGTCACTTCGCCGATAATGCGGATGCCAAGGCCCGGGCCCGGGAAGGGCTGGCGGTAAACCAGATTCTCCGGAATGCCAAGCTCCAGGCCGGCTTTGCGGACTTCGTCCTTGAAGAGCATGCGAAGCGGCTCGATAATCTCCTTGAAATCTACCACGTCGGGAAGACCTCCCACGTTATGGTGAGACTTGATAACGGCGGACTTGCCAAGGCCGGACTCGATGACATCCGGGTAAATGGTTCCCTGCACCAGGAAGTCCACGGCTCCGATTTTCTTCGCTTCTTCCTCAAAGACGCGGATGAATTCCTCACCGATTATCTTTCTCTTTGCTTCCGGCTCTGTTACGCCCTTCAGCTTGTCGTAGTAGCGCTGCTGCGCGTTGACGCGGATAAAGTTCAGTTCATAGGGGCCGTCGGGCCCGAAAACTGCTTCCACCTCGTCGCCCTCGTTTTTGCGGAGCAGGCCGTGATCTACGAACACGCAGGTCAGCTGCTTTCCGATTGCTTTGGAAAGCAGAACGGCCGCCACGGAAGAATCCACGCCGCCTGACAGGGCGCAGAGCACCTTGCCGTCTCCTACCTTCTCGCGAATCTGCTGAATGGTCTCTTCCACGAAGGAGCCCATCTGCCAGTCGCCGGTGCAGCCGCAGACGTCATAGACGAAGTTGCGGAGCATCTTCTGGCCTTCCCGGGTGTGCATGACCTCCGGGTGGAACTGGGTCGCGTAAAGCTTTCTTTCCGGGCACTCCATGGCCGCCACCGGGCAGACCGGCGTGTGCGCCGTCACGCGGAAGCCCGCAGGCGCTTCCGCGATATAGTCTGTATGACTCATCCATACAACTGTTTCTTTCTCCACGTCATGGAAAAGAACGCTTGTCTGATCGACCGTCGTCTCTGTTCTGCCGTACTCGCTGACGGGGGCCGTCTTGACCTGGCCGCCCAGGGTGTATGCCATCAGCTGGGAACCATAGCAGATTCCAAGAATCGGAATTCCCAGATCAAAGATTTCCTTCTGATAGTGGGGAGACGCTTCGTCGTAGACGCTGTTGGGGCCTCCTGTAAAAATGATCCCTTTGGGATTCATTTCTTTTATTTTCTCAAGGCTCAGGGTATAGGGGTGCACTTCGCAGTACACATTGCACTCACGGACCCGGCGCGCGATCAGCTGATTATACTGTCCGCCGAAATCCAGCACGATAACCATTTCTCTGTTCAAGCCGTTTCTTCCTCCTCATAGTTCTTATTTCACTTCCACTGCCCTTATTATAAGTGATACCCCAGGCCTTGACAAGTAGGAAATCCGCCGGAGAACATGGTGAAAAGTCAGAAAAAATTAAAATTAAAATATAAGTTTTCCGGAAAGCTAAAAGAAGCCGAAGCCTGACCGGAAAAGTCCTCCGGGAAATGTCATACCTTCTTTTCCGTTTTCATATCTTAGGACAAAGCCCCTTTGGGGACAGCCTGCCGCAAGACAGCCCTGCCGCGCCGCCGCGCCATTCCATACCTCTACAGAAAGGACAGATACTTTATGAATTATCAAGATTCTTCTCCCGGCATTCAGCGGGGCCGGAATGTCCTGAAGGACGCCCGCCGCAAGACTCTGCCGGAGACCTTTTTGGAACAGCTTAACGACCCGCTGATCTTTATTCTGTTTATCGCGGCAGCCATCTCTATGCTGCTGGGAGAAATCAGCGATACCGCCATCATTCTGGCCGTCATTCTGGTGAACGCTCTGGTGGGCGTCATCCAGGAGGGCAAAGCGCAGAAGGCCCTGGACGCGCTGAAGCAGATGACAAGCCCCGTCGCCCTCATCCGCCGGAATGGAAAGCAGGTGGAAATCCCTGCCCGCGATCTGATTCCCGGAGACATCGTCTGCCTGGACGCGGGCCGGCAAGTGCCTGCCGACCTGGAACTGATTTCTGTAAACAGTCTGAAGATTGAGGAATCCTCTCTGACCGGGGAATCTGTCCCTGTGGAAAAGGACCTGCGGAAGAATAACAAAGCCTACATGTCCACCAATGTCACCTACGGCCGGGGAGAAGGCGTCGTCACCGCCATCGGCATGGATACGGAAATCGGCCGGATTGCGCAGCTGATCGGAGAGACGCCCTCAGAGACTACGCCTCTCCAGCACCGTCTGGCCGACCTGGGAAAGCTTTTGAGCGCTGTTTCCGTGGCTCTCTGCGCCCTCCTTTTTGTCATAGCCGTTCTGCAGAAACGCGATGTGATGGAAATGCTGATCACGGCCATTTCTCTGGCTGTAGCCGCCGTGCCGGAGGGCCTGCCCGCCGTAGTAACCATGGTGCTGGCTTTAAGCGTCTCCCGCATGGTGAAGGTGAATACTATCGTGAAGCGTCTGCCCAGCGTCGAGACGCTGGGCTGTGTCAGTGTGGTCTGCTCTGACAAGACCGGCACGCTGACCCAGAACCGTATGACTGTGACCGCCTGCTACCTGGATGGCCGGATTCTGGAAGCCTCCCGGCTGGACGCCCGCCGCGACCGGTTCTTTCTGGAAGGCTTTGCCCTGTGCAACGATGCTGTGGCTGACGGCGGCAGCCGCCTGGGAGATCCCACGGAGCTGGCGCTTTTGGATCTGGCCCGCCGTTTTGGCCTGGAACGGCCGGAGCTGGAAAAGACCCGCCCCCGTACAGGAGAAATCGCTTTCGATTCTGAGCGGAAAATGATGACTACTCTGCACCGGACCGAAAACGGCTCTGTATCTTACACCAAGGGTTCTCCCGACATCATTCTGAAGCGCTGCAGCACGGTTCTTTCTTCCGGCCGCATCCGTCCCCTGGACGGAGCAGAACGGCGGAGCGCCGAAGCGGCACTCCATACCCTGTCGGGCCGGGCGCTCCGCCTTCTGGCTCTCGCCATGCGCACCGGAGATAGCAGCCCCTCGGAAGAGGAACTGACCTTTGTGGGCTTCGTGGGGATGATTGATCCCATACGGCCGGAAGCCGTGAAGGCTGTCCAGGATTTCCGCCGGGCCGGCGTAAAGACGGTCATGATCACAGGCGACCGGAGCGACACAGCCTTTGTCATTGCCCGGGAGCTGGGCATCGCGGAAAAGCCCTCGGACTGTATGAGCGGTCCCCAGATCGAAGCCCTGTCCGACAAAGAATTTGCGGCCGCTGCCCGCAGCCTCTCTGTTTTCGCCCAGGTTTCGCCGGAGCACAAAGTCCGTATTGTAAAAGCCCTGAAGGCATCCGGAAAAATCGTGGCCATGACCGGCGACGGAGTCAATGACGCCCCCTCCCTGAAGGCCGCCGACGTAGGCGTGGCCATGGGAATCACCGGAACAGACGTGGCGAAAAACGCCGCCGATCTGATTCTGACCGACGACAATTTTGCCACCATTGCAAAGGCCATCGCCGAGGGGCGGGGCATCTACGAAAACATCAAAAAGGCCGTGCTCTTCCTGCTGTCCTCAAATTTCGGCGAAATCATTACCATGCTGGCCGCCATCCTGCTGGGCCTTGGGACGCCTTTGAAGCCCAGCCATATTCTGTGGATTAACCTGATCACAGACTCCCTGCCGGCTCTGGCTCTGGGCGTGGACCAGAATGATCCCCGCCATTTTATGAACCGGCCGCCCCGTCCCCGGAATGAAAACCTGTTCGCGGGAGGAGGCCTTGGCTGCACGCTGTTTTATGGATTTCTGATTGCCTTTATCAGCTCTACCGCCTTCCTGCAGCTGCCCATTTCTCTGCTGCTGGCCGGGAAGCTGCCCCTGACCCTGGAAAATCTTCGGATTCTGCTGAACGTGCCCGAGATTCTGACCCGCTGCCAGACTTATGCCTTTACGGTGCTGGGGATTTCCCAGCTCTTTCACGCCATCGGCATGCGGGATGTGGAAACAAGTATTTTCCGCATGAACCACCTGAAAAACCGACTGATGATGGCTGCCTTCTGCGTCGGCCTGTCACTGCAGGTTCTTGTCACAGAGGTTCCTTACTTTGTAACAGCCTTTGGTACCTGCCGCCTTTCGCTCCCCGAATGGACGCGCCTGATCCTGCTGGCGGCCATGCCCCTGCTGGCCCATGAGCTCCTGCTGCTTTCTCCCAGACGGGTACACAGGACTGCTTCCACGCCCGAGACAGCGGTTTGACAGATGCTTTCTCTTTTGATTTTTACAGCAGCTTCGCCGCTGCCAGAAGCAAAAGCAGGATTCCGCCTAATCTGTTAATTTTCAGGCGGCTGCCTGCGCCTGTTTTCTCACTTTCTGCCTCTGAAGCGGCAAAAACGCGGCCAAGCCGCTCCCCGCCGGAAAGCGCTGCCGCCCCGGCCAGAAAGGAGGCGGCTGCCGCCGGAAGCAGCGGTATATTCAGGGCTCCGGCTCCGATTCCGGCTGCCAGGCTGTCTGCGGAAAGCGCAGCTCCCAGAGCCAGCGCTTCCGCAGGCGAGACCAGCCGGTCTCTGTTTTTATCAGCTTCCGCCGCGCTTTTTCCACCGGGGCGCTCACACAGCTTCCAGACACCCAGGACTGCCAGAATCAAAAATCCAGAACCTTTTACCAGCCCTGCTGGAAGAATCCCTCCCGCCAGGCCGCCTGTCAAAAGCGACACAGCCAGAATCAGGCTGGAGACCGCGGAAGCCGTCAGAAGTGAAACCGCCGGAAGACGGATGTCTTCCGCCCCATATGCCAGTCCCGCCGCAAAAGCATCCGCTGACAGGGCCGTCACCAGCATCCCCGTTTCCCAAAACAACACTCTCATCCTATCACCAGAAATATGACAAAAATATCCCGGAAAAACCTTGCTTTCCGGGATACTTATCTCTTTTTATTACTATCATATTCCAGCCGTCCTGGGATTGACAGAAACTCTTCCTGATTCGTCTTTGCCTTCTTCTATCTCAGCTTCTTCTATCTCATATAGATACCCGCAAGCTCCATATTTTCATCAAAGGATATCTGATATGTGACGCTTCGGTTTTCATAGAGCGCCGTCAGCTCCGTGATGGCAAAATGCTTTCCCTGCTGTACAGCTTCCACCGAAATACTGCTGGTAAAGCGCTGGAATTCTCCCCAGTCTCCGCCTACCTGTGCCTTGGCGCCCTCCATATACTCTTCGTTCATCACTGTCTTCATCTGATCCGTGGACTTTTCCTGTAAAGTCTCATAATCTTTTTCATTCAGAAGTTCCACGATTTCTTCCGCCTCCGAAGCTACCGTCTCCTCCTGAAAGATGCTGCTGGCGCTTATGGGATAGGTCTTGGGCAGAAGCCAGAATAAAACTGCCGCGAGAACTGCCAGTACCACTGCGACGGCAGCGCAGATGAGCAGAATCTTTTTGGGCCGGCTCATTTTCCGCTTTGTATTTCCCATATTTTCATTGAATTCCTGCGCAAGCTCTGCCGGATCTCCCATGCGCTTCCGGGTCTCTTCCCATTCCTCTCCCTGCTCAGACGCGGCGCAGATGTCTGCTTCCAGCTCTCTGCGTATCTGCTTTTTCCGGGCCTTTCCACAGTTCAGGTGCTTTTCCACTTCTTTCAGATAGTTTTCCTGATTCATAGCTCTTCCTCCAATATTCCTGAAACTCCCTTTTCAAAGCTTTTCCAGAGCTCCTTCAACTCTTCCAGCTCTTCCTTTCCTTTCGGGGTAATCGAATAATATTTTCTGGAAACCTCTCTCCCCTCCGGCCTGCTCCAGCGGCTGCGCGCCAGGCCGTCATCCTCCAGTCTGTAAAGAATCGGATATAAAGTTCCTTCCTTCACAGCAAACAGTTCTCCGCCTCTCTCCTTCAGCTCCAGGAGCAGTTCATAACCGTACTTCTCGCCTTCACTCAATAGCTTCAGTACCAGGATTTCAAACACTCCTTTTTTCAGCTGACGCTCATATTTTGCGTTCACCCGGTCACTTCCCTTAGTATTTCTTTGTATTTAGTATTACTAAATATATAGTATCGCGTATTATCCGGATTGTCAACCCTATACCCTGTTTTCCGTATTGGATTTTTCCCTCTCTTTCTTTCCCCTGATTCTCCCATAATACAGCATGTGCCAGGGAACATGCTGTCCCTGGCACACTGGTACGGGAAAGGAGCAAAGCTCCTTTATTACCCCGGTTATCCATAATAATAGCTGCTGCTGACTACAGACGCGGTAAACACTCCAACTACGATTACCGCAAGGATAGAAAGCACAATTACAATTGCCATAAAAATCAGATACGCCTTGAAGAAATTCGACTTGCTCTTTTTCTCCGTGCTGCTGAACGCCCACACAAAGGCCATAATAATGTTTGCGCAGGGAATCAGCATAATCAGCAGCGTAATCATCCATTCACCCATTGTCATGGGCTCTTCCAGTTCATCCTGCGGCTGCTGGTACTGATACTGAAGCTGCTCCTGTACGGTCGGCTGTCTGTACTGCTGCTGAAGCTGCTCCTGCACGGTCGATCTGCCGGACTGCTGAGACTGCTCCTCCATCCCCGGCTGCTGGCCGTTCCCGCCTTCACTGCTTCCCCAGGCATTCACGCCATTGTTTTCTCTCTCATTTTCATTTTGATTTTCGTCTGGAGTTCCATTCTGGTTCTCATTCTGATTTTCGTCATTGTACATGTCGTCCATGCTGATGCTCCTCCTCATGAAAGCTCTTCTGCTCTCAGTAAATTATTTGTCTCAGTGTATCACTTTCCTGGTGCGGCCGCAAGAGACAGCCGGAAAGTTTTACATGAACTTTATACCTGAACTTTATACTTGAATTTTATACCTTCTCTGTCCCGTTCCCCTCATACATGGATTCCCTTTCAGTTCCACAGAGAGGAGACAAGTCCCATAAGTGTCCCGCCCGGTTCCACAATTTCCGGAGGAAAACCGCGGAACACGCGGTATCCATACAGCGCCAGACTGGACAGAAGAAGAAGCCCCAAAAGCAGCGTCCAGATATAGGTTTCCCGGACAGAACGAGGTTTTTTTATCAGATAACGGCGCGTTCCAAAGGCAGCAGCCAGAAGAATCCAGCCGTAGATCGGCGGCTGAAACCGCCATGCAGCCGCAAAGCGGCCTGTCAGTACGAGAAACAGCGCCCGCGTCATACCGCAGCCGGGGCAGGGAAATCCCGTCAGAATCAGCATGGGGCAGAAACGGTCAAAAAGCAGATGTGTCACAACCCCGTAAGCCAGGATGGCAGCGGCAGCCGGACACAGCCTCCGCAGATCGCCGGCCAGCAGACGCAGACCGGAGACAGGCCGGGGACAGGACTTCTTCTCTTCCTGCGCCTTCTCCCGTCCGCAATCTCCGTTTCCCAATTCCCCGGTATACAAAGAAGACCGCAGGGATTCCTGCGGTCTTTCTTCTTTTCTGTGCATTACAGGGCTCAAGCCTTGCCCTCGCTGCCAAGTACGTCTTTGATCTTGTGAGCAACTACGTCCTTTACGTTCTGACGCGCAACGGTCAGATACTGTCTCGGATCGAAGTAGTCCGGATGCTCGAACATTACCTGACGGATACCTGCTGTCAGGCCCAGACGAAGGTCAGAGTCGATGTTGATCTTGCACACTGCAGATCTTGCAGCCTCACGCAGCTGCTCTTCCGGAACACCGATAGCGTCCTTCAGAGCTCCGCCGTGCTCGTTGATAATCTTTACATACTCCTGCGGTACAGAAGATGCGCCGTGAAGAACGATCGGGAATCCCGGGATCTTCTTCTCGATCTCATGCAGGATGTCGAAACGAAGCTGCGGCTTTGTGCCGGGTTTGAACTTGAATGCGCCATGGCTTGTACCAATTGCGATAGCCAGAGAGTCAACGCCTGTCTTGCTTACGAACTCCTCAACCTCTTCCGGCTGGGTGTAAGAAGAATCCTCTGCGGATACGTTTACATCATCCTCGATTCCGGCCAGCTTTCCAAGCTCTGCCTCTACTACTACGCCGTGAGCATGTGCATACTCAACAACCTTCTTTGTGATCTCGATGTTCTCCTGGAACGGATACTTGGAAGCATCGATCATAACGGAAGTAAATCCGCCATCGATACAGGACTTGCAGATCTCGAAGTCTGCGCCGTGATCCAGATGCAGAGCGATCGGAATATCCGGATTCTCGATCACCGCAGCCTCAACCAGCTTTCTCAGGTAAGTAGCGTTCGCATACTTTCTTGCGCCTGCGGATACCTGAAGGATAACCGGGGACTTCAGCTCTCCCGCTGCCTCTGTGATAGCCTGTACAATCTCCATGTTGTTCACATTGAAAGCGCCGATTGCGTAGCCGCCTTCATATGCTTTTTTGAACATTTCTGTTGTTGTTACTAATGCCATTGGTATCATCCTCACTTTACATGATTATTTTTAGGATCAGGCTTAGTATACTACAAAATCCCCTGTTCATCAATGCGTAATTTCAAAATTTTGCAAAACCCTGGGCTTTCCTTCTGGACTTTGGCCGGGTTCTGTGTTACGGTTATACTGTAAAATATGAATGACTGATCACATCAGACGCGGGCAGCCGGGACATGCCCGCGCTTCACTGGAAAAGGAGAGTATATGGGCGGATTATTTGGCGTCGCCTCCAAGGGCGACTGTTTATTTGACCTGTTTTTTGGAACAGACTATCATTCCCACCTGGGAACACGCAGAGCCGGTATGGCCGTATATGGAGAAAATGGCTTTGACCGGGCCATTCACAATATTGAGAACAGTCCTTTCCGGACGAAATTTGACAAGGACATGCAGGAAATGAAAGGCTATCTGGGAATCGGCTGCATTTCTGACTATGAGCCCCAGCCTCTGATTGTACGCTCCCATCACGGTACCTTTGCCATCACCACAGTGGGACGCATCAACAACGCCGCAGAGATCACAGAGCAGATCTTCCAGCGGGGAAATGCGCATTTCCTGGAAATGAGCGGCGGAGACATCAATCCCACAGAGCTGACCGCTGCCATCATCAATCAGAAGCTGAACCTGATCGACGGCATACGCTATGCCCAGGAGCTGATTGACGGCTCCTTAAGCTTCCTGATTCTGACGCCGAAGGGCATCTACGCGGCCAGAGACCGCCTGGGACGGACCCCGCTGGTCATCGGACATAAGGAGGACGCCTTCTGCGTGTCCTTTGAGGATTTCGCATACCTGAATCTCGGCTATCATACAGAACGGGAACTGGGACCTGGAGAAGTGGTTATCCTTACGCCGGACGGCGTGAAGACACTGGCTGCTCCCGGAAAGGATATGAAAATCTGTACTTTTCTCTGGGTTTACTACGGCTATCCCTCCAGCTCCTATGAGGGCCTCAGCGTGGAGAAGATGCGTTACCGCAGCGGTGAGCTGATGGCCGGCCGCGACCAGATGGATTCCACCCAGATAGATACCGTGGCGGGCGTACCCGATTCGGGTCTTGCTGCCGCCATCGGATATTCCAATGCCTCGGGTGTTCCCTTCTCCCGCCCCTTTATCAAGTACACGCCCACCTGGCCCCGTTCCTTTATGCCCACGATTCAGAGCAAACGGAACCTGATCGCCAAAATGAAGCTGATTCCGGTTCACGATTTGATTGAAGGAAAGCGGCTGCTTCTGATTGATGACTCCATCGTCCGCGGAACCCAGCTTGGGGAAACTACGGAATTTCTATATCAGAGCGGCGCAAAGGAAGTGCATATCCGTCCGGCCTGTCCGCCGATCCTGTTCGGCTGTAAATACCTGAACTTCTCCCGTTCCTCTTCGGAAATGGATCTGATCGCCAGACGGGTCATCGAAAAGCTTGAAGGCGGCCCGGTAACGGATGAAGTGCTGAAGGAATACGCCGATCCCGAGACAGGACGGTACGAAAATATGCTGGAAGAGATCCGGAAAGAACTGAACTTTACATCGCTCCGCTACAACCGGCTGGACGATCTGATCGAAGCCACCGGCCTTCCCCGTGAAAAACTCTGCACCTACTGCTGGGACGGCAGAGAATAACATTCATCCCAAAAGGCATTTTCAAACCCCTTTCCGGGTTTTGGAAATGCCTTTTATCTTCTGTTTATTTTCTTTATTCTTTTTTTATATTTGCTCCCTGCTGTCTGGACAATTTTAGCAAAAAAAGTTATAATATTAGAATCTATGGAGGTATTTTATGCAGCTGAAAACGTCCAGCCTGGAGTTTGAAAAATTCGGTTCTGTCTATGAGCAGCCCATCGTTCCGGACCACTGCGGCATGATCAGCCGCGACTGGCATCTGATCGCCAGACGCAGCATCAGTCAGCTTTACCATTTCGACTGCGAAGTCTGCCTGGAAATGCAGAGCGGTATGGCGGCTCTTCTTGTGGGAGACGCGCCGGATGCAGGAGCTCTCCAGGTCTTTGCCGTCCATCGTCTGGTAAAAATCAATCCGGGAGTTTATTTTTCTCTCGTGGCAGTCACATCCAATATCACCTGCCGGCTGATTACAACCGCAGACTATAAGTACTCCCTGGAGACTTTAAGCCCTCCCTATATGTTTGAGCGGATTCTTCCCCGTATCCGGATCAGCGAAATTCTGGGATACTATTATTCCATCCGCAATTCCGGCTATCACTTTAAAGGGGAAAAGCACAATTACTTTGAGCTCACCTACGTGGATCGGGGAACTCTGTTCACCGAAGTGGAAGGACAGCGCTATGAACTGAAGGAAAAGGAGCTTATGATTTACGGCCCCGGCCAGTTCCACACCCAGGATATCCCGGAGGGCCATTCCTGTTCCTATGTGACGATCATCTTCGATATGGAAACGATCATTTACGATACGGAAAGCTCTCATTACGAGCTGCTTCTGAACAAAGTATTTGGCTACGATAAAAAGATCTATACGCTCATCAAAACCTTTGTCACGGAAAGCACCTCACAGATTCCCTATATGAACAGCCTGATGCTCTGTCTGCTTCAGGAAACCGTGATCCGGCTGCTTCAGTCAGAGTTTATCGGGAAAAAGAACGACCGGCCTGTCACAGGCGCCAGGCAGCATTATCAGGACGAACTGCTTGAAAAGATCCTGGCTTACATCGACGAGACCATCTACGAGCCTTTGACCATTGCAGAACTCTGCCAGAAGTTTTCCATGTCCCGTTCCTCTCTTCAGATTCTGTTCAAGGAAAACATGGATATTTCTCCCAAGAAATACATCAATGAGATGAAGCTGGAAAAAAGCCGCCAGATGATCTGTGAAAACAAATATACCATCAGCGAGATTGCGCTGATGCTTGGCTTCAACTCGATCCATTACTTTTCACGGGCTTTTACCCAGAAATACCATATGGCCCCCAGCGAGTATTCCAAGACGCTCTACAAAACATGATTATTTACCCGTATTTCCGGGCAGAGGCCGGAGCTCTCCGCAAAAAGAAGAGCCCCGGCCTCTTTTGGAAAAGTCCGGCTCCTTTCAGCAAGTCCCGGTCTCTGCTAAAACTCATAATCTTTGGCTTAAAAAGTGCAAATTCTATACCTTTTCTTTTCCCTCCCCGGTGCTATAATAAGATTATCAGTAACTATTCCATCCAGGCCGAATCACTCTGCTGATAAAGCCGCAGGAAATGATTCAAGAGCAGGCAGACCCCGGCAGCGAAGCTGTTTTTTACGGGTTTGTGAATCGCAGCTGTGAAGGACCTGAACAGTTACGGTTATCAAGAGAACAGGAGGAGCTTTTCATGCTGATTCAAAGCAAAAAGGTATGGATTGCGGATCAGTTTACCGCTGCCGCGATCGAGATAAAGGACGGTAAGATCACTGATATTCTTCCTTATGGAAGCAGACCCGCAGACGTGGATTACGGAGACCTGCGCGTCGTACCAGGCTTTCTCGATATTCACTGCCACGGCGCCTTTGGCTTCGATACCAATGACGCCAACGAAGAAGGACTCCGCAACTGGACGAAGAACATCGTTACGGAAGGTGTCACCGGTTTTCTGGCTACTACGATCACCCAGAGCGAGGAAGTTCTGACGAAGGCTGTCGCCAATGTGGCAAAGGTTATGGAAGACGGCTATGAGGGCGCGGAAATCCTCGGCATCCATTTTGAAGGACCCTATCTGGATATGGTCTACAAGGGAGCTCAGCCGGAGCAGTACATTGTAAAACCCACGATTGAACAGTTCAAGCACTATCAGGAAGCCGCAAAGGGAAATATCCGCTACATCACCATGGCGACCGAGACGGACGATGATTTCGCGCTCACCCGCTATCTGACTGAGAACGGCGTAGTGGTAAGCATCGGTCATTCTGCGGCCACCTATGAGCAGGCTGTCATGGCTTACGCTCACGGAGCGCGCTCCATGACCCATGTATACAACGGCATGACGCCCTTCAAGCACCGTGAAAACGGTCTGGTGGGAGCCGCATACCGCATCCGCACCATGTACGGCGAGATTATCTGCGATGGAAATCACTCCACTCCCGCCGCTCTGAATAACTACTTCATGTCCAAGGGACCGGATTACTCCATTATGGTTTCCGACGCCCTGATGGCAAAGGGCTCTCCGGCCGGCAGCAAGTACATCTTCGGCGGAAATGAAATTATTATCTATGAAGACGGAAGCGCTCATCTGACCTCCACAGGCGGATTGGCCGGCTCCACCCTGAGACTGAACGAGGGCCTTCGGATTCTCGTAGAAGAAGCCATGGTTCCCTTCAATTACGCAATCAACGCCTGCACCATCAATCCGGCCCGCTGCCTGGGACTGGATGACCGCAAAGGAATGATTGGCGTAGGATACGACGCTGACCTGGTTGTACTGGAACCGGATTACAAGGTTCATCAGACCTGGTGCCGCGGACAGGCCCAGCTGTCATAATCCGGAGTCAGGCGCCGCGCGAAAGCGGCCAGCGCTTCTTTTCCCAAGCAGCAGAAACTGCAAGACACAAAAAATCCGGAGGCTTCTCTGTTTACAGAGCTGTCTCCGGATTTTTCCTGCCTCTGCGCTTACTTTCACTCGTTTGCGGCTGCTTCATTTACGTGTTCCAGGACCTGATCGACCGTGTTGCAGTAATCATTGACCTGGAGCCAGTCCATTTTATCCCGATCCAGCTGGAAGCTGTCTCCCATATTCCGGTAAAGACGTACCTCCTTCAGCGTGCCGCCGCTGGCTGTGTTGATCAGGGGCGCGTATTCACAGATGATAATTACATCCTTCTCCCCGTCTCCGCTGTAATCCTGAAAGCTGACCGCGAGAATGTTCAGGAAAGTCTCATGGGACCGGAAATTTCCATCCATCACATCCGGGAATTCATAGACCGTATTTTCTCCCTTTTCCAGGGCAAAACTTACATCCTGGGTGCTGTACACACTTGTGTTGGGTCCATAGGAGACGAATTTCACCTGTCCCCAGCTTTCTCCCAGATCCACGTCAAAGCTCTGATCTTCTATCTCCCAGATATCCCTGGAGTACTGAATGCCCGAATCATATACATTGGACAGAATCCGGTAATCGTCGTCATGCTTTGCCAGAGTCAGGCGGCAGGGCGGGTAAAGGGACAGATCGGCCTGGCCGTCTCCCGGCACGCAGCTCAGTTCATAGACACCTTTTTCTGTCTCCTGCCCGCCGACACAGGTAAAGGGCGTATAGTTGGTATCGCCGTGCTCATGGACCCAGGCATCCGTGTTCTCCAGATATACCCAGTCAAAATCTCCTCTCATATCTTTCATGGAAAGACCCAGTTTTCTCTCCAGAAACTCATTAATCTGAGAAGTGGTAAGGCGGGTAATATCCGTGGAGATTTCAGGAAGCCCCGTGGCTTTCAGATAAGCCTGCTGCTCTTCACTGGTCAGAGGCTGCGATTCCATTCCCGCCCCGGTATAGAGAATCTGGTTCAGATCCGCGTCCGCCGGATCTGTATATTCTGAAAGCAGGAACCCGTAATTGCCATAATTATCTCCCTGGTTAATCCAGTTCGTAAATGCCAGCAGTTCGCCCCGCAGCAGCTCACGGGGATATCCGGCAGCCGTCTTTTCTCCTTCTCCGGAATCGGAATTCTCCGAATTCTGGTCAGGGCTCTGTTCCTCCTCCCGGGTTTCCCCGGCACCGCCGGACGATTCATCCATGGTCTCCTGACCGGCGCCGCCTTCCGGCTCCTGCCTCTTCTCATCTCCGCTGCCGCAGCCCTGAATCAAAAGCGCAGGCAATATGCAGAGCAGGCACAAAAACTTCCATCCTCTCTTTTTCATCGTGTCCTCTTCTCCCTTCTGCCCCTTCCGGCTTAAACAGCTCAAATGGCTGTATGAGTTCTGATAACCGTATGAGTTCTACCAGCTGTATAAGCTCTAATAACTGTATGACCAGAGATTGCGGATCTGCGCCATCAGATCCTGCAGATCCCAGGACTTCTCTGTGCGAACCACACTGTTGGGATCATTCAGCAGAATGTTTCCATCCCCGTCCACGCCGCGCAGCACCAGAAAATGGCCGGATGTGGTGAAGTCTCCCGGTCCCACCACGCAGATAATCGGCGTACCCGCTTCCAGTGTGGATAATATATGGTCCTCGTCAAAAATCACCTCCGACGCTGTCAGTCCCAGGCTCTCTGCTCCCGTCGTCATCAGCTCCCAGGAAGATCCGGAACCATCCACATAATATCCCTGTTCCTCTGCCCAGCGCGCCACCTCCAGGGGATTCCACTGAGTGTCCCCGCTCAGTCCGCAGAGTACCATAGACAGGCAGGTGGGGCCGCAGCCCGTCAGCGCCAGGAAATCACTTCCATAGGTCTCGTACCCCCAGCGCTTGTCCCACTGCAGAAAATGCGGAATCTCGCCCTGCTTTACTTCTCCGGAAATATCAATATCCACAGGCCCCTCATAGTCGGCATATCCCAGCACGAAATCCTTTGTCTCCGGATTCTTTTCAAAAAGCTCTATCAGGCTTTCCGGATATCCTTCCTCTGCCAGCCTTTCCGGACTGTACAGGAAACGGCCCTGCAGATAACGCCAGCCCGTTCCTGCCAGAACAGCAAGGACTGCGCAGACCGCCAGAGCAGCGCAGGTCTTCAGCAGGAATCTTCTTCTTGCCCTGCGGCGCCGCTTCCGTCTCTGCTCTTTCTG
>ERZ1643250.2124-NODE-2124-length-15425-cov-5.358295_pt1 | contig 15425 bp, 18 predicted proteins | sample MGYA00579262_ERZ1643250 | MGnify/ENA primary metagenome ERZ1643250 (study PRJEB29033, sample SAMEA4952265) | chicken gut metagenome | biome: Broiler Chicken; feature: Gastrointestinal Tract; material: Caecum | place: Ireland | collected 2018 | study: Broiler...
TAAAAAAGTGGAATTTGAATAAAGCATAAAAAAATGATATTATAGCAAAAGGAAAAAGAGTAATAAATAAGGAGAAACAAAGAGCATGCAGAATGAAAAAGGAGCAGCACTGGAACCGGCGCGTCCGGAGGAGCTGGAGACCTGCTATGCTATCATTGATTCCGGCAGGGAATTTCAGAAAGAGCAGGGATTTGTTCAGTGGACAGAGGATTATCCCAGCCGGGAGATTATCCTGGATGATATAGAGCGGGGAAAAGGCTTTGTATTGAAAGCAGAGGGGAGGCTGGCAGCTTATCTGTGTATTGATTTTGACGGAGAGCCTGCCTACCGGGAGATCAAAGGAGCGTGGCGGAGCGAAGAGCCCTACGCGACGGTTCACCGCATGGCGTTTGCCCGGGAATTCCGGGGCAAAGGACTGGCAGACGCTGTATTCCGGCTGGCTGGAGAGCTGTGTCTGGAGAAGGGCGTCCGCTATATGCGGGCGGATACGGATTATCCGAATGAACGCATGCAGCATGTCCTGAAAAAGAACGGCTTTGTGCTGTGCGGGGAGATTTTTTATCAGGGCGGCGGGAGACTGGCATACGATAAGATGCTGTAAGAAATCTACCCTTAATTGACAAAGGCGAGTATGTCCTTGTCAATTAAGGGTATGATTCAGTAAATAAGAACACTCATCTGGAGCAGAAGAATCTGCTCCTTTTTTCGTGTGGAAAATTCTGTCTGTTCTCTCTCGAAAAGGGCTAGTCTTTTTTGCGTCCCCCTCACATATATTGTCCTAAGAGGTGAGGACATGAAGGACAGAGACGACATCTTACGGATTTTTTCCCTGCATATCCGCCAGATTCTGGAGCAGGCGGACCTGGACTTTGACTGGCTGCAGGAGATAAGGCTCCGTGCGGACCGTCCGCTGGTGATTGTGGAAAGAGGCCGGGAAGCCTTTCTGACGGAGACCGGGAACCGGACCGGCGATTTCCGGCGGGCCTGGCAGGTGACGGCCCAGGAGCTGCGGGAGACCATGGAGTTTGTGGGGAAATATTCGCTCTACGCATATGAGGACGAGCTGAAGCAGGGGTATCTGACTCTGCGGGGCGGACATCGGGTGGGTGTGGCGGGAAAGACTGTGCTGGAAGGGGACAAGGTGAAAGGAATCCGGTATATTTCCTGCGTCAATGTGCGCCTGTCCCATGAGATTCCCGGCTGCGCAGATTCAGTGCTGCCCTATCTGTACGGGGAAAGCGGCATCTGCCATACACTGATTGTCTCACCGCCCCGGTGTGGAAAGACCACGCTTCTCAGGGATCTGGTCCGGCAGATTTCCAATGGGAGTGAGAAGCGCCGGGGATATACAGTGGGAGTGGTGGATGAACGGTCGGAAATCTGTGGCTGTTATATGGGGATTCCGGGAAATGACGTGGGAATCCGCACGGATGTGATGGACGCCTGCCCCAAGGCGGAGGGCATGATGATGCTGGTGCGCTCCATGGCGCCGGAGGTAATCGCGGTGGATGAGCTCGGAAGGTACGAGGACATTCATGCCATTGAAACAGTGTTGTACAGCGGGTGCCGCCTGCTGGCTACCGTGCATGGGAGTGAGCTTTCTGACATTCAGTCCAAGCCTCTGTTTCAGAGGCTGATGACGGAGCAGGTGTTTGAGCGCTATGTCATTCTCGGGAACGGCTTTCAGAACGGCAGGATAAAAGGGATTCTGGACGGAAGGGGGAAGCTGCTTTGCTGAAATTGGCGGGAGCATGTCTGATTATGGTATCGGCGGCAGGAATTGGCGTAAGTTTTGGCTCGGATCTGAAGCGGCGCAGCCAGGAACTTCGGATTTTAAAGCAGCTTATCTATATGCTGAGGGGAGAGATCAAGTATACAAAGACGCCCCTTCCGGAAGCCTTTTACCATATTTCCGTGCGGCTTCCCAGACCGTTTGGACCATTCCTGGCTGGAGTGGCAGAGGAGCTGGGCAGAGCGGATGGAAGAATCTTCGGTGACATCTGGAGGGAGCAGATTAAGAATTCCCTGTCCTCGTCCCATCTGACCCGGACAGACAGAAACCAGCTGGAGACGCTGGGAGAGGTGCTGGGGTATCTGGATTTGGAGATGCAGCTTTCTTCTATTGATCTGTATCTGGAACAGTTGGAAATCAGTATCCGGGAGGCAGAGAGCAGCATCGGTTCCAAGCAGAAGCTTTACCAGAGCCTGGGAGTGGCAGGCGGCATTTTTCTGGTGATACTGCTGATATAGGAGACGTAAACAAACGATATGTTACAGGAGGAAGCATGAGCGTCAATCTCATATTTAAAATTGCGGCGGTGGGAATACTGGTCTCCGTGCTGAGCCAGGTACTGAAGCACAGCGGACGGGAGGAACAGGCGTTTCTGACAAGCCTGGCGGGACTGATGCTGGTGCTTTTCTGGATACTGCCTTACATTTTTGAGCTGTTTGATTCCATGAGACGGCTGTTTACACTGTAGGCTTAAGAGAAAGGGGGAATTCCTGTGCTTGAAGCGGCGGTAATCGGAATTACGGGAGTGCTTCTGGCGCTTCAGATCAGACATACAAAGCCGGAATATGCGGTGTACCTAAGCGTTGCCACGGGAGTATTTCTCCTGCTTCTTGCCGCCCAGAGGCTGGAGGTGGTGGTGGAAAGTGTCAGGCTGATTCAGAGCTCCATTTCCATTCAGTCTTCTTATATTCAGGTACTGCTGAAAATCATAGGGATTACCTATATCTCGGAATTCGCGGCGGATATCTGCAGGGATGCAGGGTATTCTGCCATAGCCGGCCAGATAGGAATCTTTGCCAAGCTTTCGATTCTGGCTGTCAGTATGCCGATTGTGACGGCTCTCCTGGATACGATTCACAGTTTTCTGGGCGGATGAGGGCGGAGGGCATGAGAGGAAATGGAAGAAGATTTCCACTGGGGAAGCTGCCCGGAGGGCTGCAGGGCTGCCGGTTTTTCTGTGCTGCCGCGCTTGGAATCATTCTTTTGTTTCCCATGGAGATACAGGCGGCGGAACCAGGCCCTTTTACTTATAAGAGCGTGGAAGAGCAGACGGAAGAGCCGGACACTTCTCTTTTGAATGACCTGGATTTTTCAGATATTCAACAGACAGTGGACGAGATCCTGGGCGGGGATTTTCAGTTTGAGACGGCAGTACTGGATCTGATTACCGGAAAGCAGCCTTTTACCATTGAGAGTTTTCTGGAAGCACTGATTCATCAGGCGGGCAGCAACTGGGAGACCGAGAAACGGATTCTTCTTTCCATTCTGGTGCTGGGAATCGCGGCTTCCCTCTTTTCAAATTTTACGGCTATTTTTCAGAACCAGCAGATTGCTGATGTCAGTTTTGAGATAACCTATATGCTGCTTTTTTTGATTCTTCTGCAGGTGTTTTCCGGGGCGATGGAGCTGGCAGCCAGTGTGATTGCATCGCTGCGGCAGTTTATGAGCGCGCTGATACCGGCCTACTGTCTGGCGGTCACGATGGCTTCCGGAACTACGACGGCTGTGGTTTTTTATCAGTTTCTTCTGGGACTTATCTATGTACTGGAATGGCTGATCCAGGAGGGACTTCTGGGGCTGATACAGGTGCACGTGATCCTGGTGTTTATCAATCATCTGACAAAAGAGGAATATCTGTCCCAGATGACGGAACTGGTGGGAAAGGCGACGGGCTGGGTTCTGAAGACCATCCTTGCTGTGGTTATCGGCTTTAATACCCTGCAGGGCATTATCAGTCCGGTGATTGATTCTCTGAAGAGCACAGCTTTCAGCCGTGTGGCTGAGATGATTCCCGGTATCGGAAACATTGCCGGCTCTGTCACGGATGTGCTGCTGGGCTCAGCGGTCCTCATCAAAAACGGCATTGGGGCGGCGGCGCTTATCGTCATCCTTCTGCTCTGCATGGCGCCTCTTCTGAAACTGGGAATTCTGGTGGTGATTCTGGAACTTTCTGCGGCTCTGATTCAGCCGGTCAGCGATAAGAGGATGACAGGCTGCGTGGCGGGGGTAGGAGATGGAATCAAGCTTTTGTTCCGGGCGGTTTTTACGGTGGCCATTCTTTTTATCATCACGATTGTAGTCGTGACTGTGTCTGTCCGGGGCAGCATATAATGGGGAATCATATAATATGGTAATGCGGGGAGAAGACAGTGAAGGAATTTATCTATGGGTGGATACAGGATATCGCCTTTTATACGCTGCTGATGGAGGTGGTTCTGCATGTGCTGCCGGAGCAGGGACAGAAAAAATATCTGCAGTTCTTTATGGGAATTGTGCTGATTATTCTTGTGATTTCCCCGATGCTTTCGGCTGCCGGGCTGGACCGGCAGCTGGATGAGACCTATGCCAGGCAGACCTACGATCAGGAACTGCAGGAATTTCAGAGAAGGCAGCAGGAGATTGAAGAGGATTATGAGAGACGCCTGGAGGAACGGGTAGAAGAAGCGGCCGGAGAGATGGAAGAGCTGGAAAAGCAGATGGAGAATCAGGAAGCTTCCGGAGAGGGGCAGGAGCGGCAGGTGGAAGAACAGGAGGGGGAACATGGCATTGAAATTCCCGGGGTCAGAGTCGAAATCGGAGAAAACGAAGAAGATTAAGGGACTGAAAAAGGACCAGCTTGTCATCCTTCTGCTGTTTGGCATTCTGCTGGTTGTGATCGCGATCCCCACGTCTCCGGGGGAGGTCAGCTCCGAAAACACCGCAGAGGAAGACGGAACACAGACAGAAGCAGCCGCGGCAGGAGAAGATGGAACAACAGGCCAGACCTATGAACAGCGGCAGGAACAGCGGCTTAAGGAGGCGCTTCAGCTGGTGGAGGGCGTGGGAAAGGTGGAAGTGATGATTACCCTGGAGGCCGGAAGCGAGCTGGTGGTGGAAAAGGATCAGCCTGTAACCAGCCAGACGGTGGAAGAGACGGACTCTGACGGCGGAAGCCGCAGCACCACAGAGGAAAGCTGGTCGGAATCGACGGTATACAGCGAAGGAGAGAACGGCAGCCGCTCCCCCTATGTGGTCAAGGAGCTGGAGCCGACGGTGCAGGGAGTGATTGTGATCGCGGAAGGCGGAGGAAACGCCGCGGTAAAGCAGGATATTCTGGAGGCCGTGCAGGCATTATTTCCTGTAGAGGCACATAAAATTAAAATAATGAAGATGGAGGGTTCAAAGTGAAAAACATATTCAAGAAAAACCAGATGATCATTACCGCTCTGGCGATTATGATTGCGGTGGCCGGGTACTTAAACTATTCCGGGAGCAGGCTGGATTCCGCTAAGGTGACCACAGACGCGGACGCTTCAGCAGAAGAGGACGCGGAAGCGGCGGCTGATATCTCGGCGGAAGACATTTATGCGGAGACGGGGCTGGAGGAGCTTCAGTTCGCGGACGGCGACATCGTAAGCCTGGATCAGGACGCGGAGGACCTGGCGGCAGCGGACGCGGAAGCGTCCGCAGAGACAGAAGGGACGGAGACGGCAGATGCGGCTGCGGACGGGACCGAAACGGCGGATGCTTCCGGCACGGAGACCGCAGAAGTGGATGAAAATGAAGAACCGGGAGAAGCCGTCCTTGCAAACAGCTCCACGGCCGGCGTGAGTATTGCGGCAGAGGCAAAGCTTACAAGAGAGCAGCTCCGTTCCAAGAATAAGGAGACGCTTCTGGAGGTTATCAACAACACGAATATCTCCGACGCTCAGAAGCAGGAAGCCATCGACAGCATGGTAGAGCTTACGGATATCGCGGAGCGGGAGGCCGCGGCAGAGATTCTGCTGGAGGCCAAAGGATTCGAGGATGTGGTGGTCAGCATTACAGACGATCAGGCTGACGTGGTGGTGAATATGACGGACGTGGATGAGGCAGGCCGGGCCCAGATCGAGGATATTGTGAAGAGAAAAACCGGGATCTCCGGGGAAAACATTATCATTACGCCTGTGGCGGCCCAGGAATAGCGCCAGAGAAAGTTGCGGGAAAATTGAATATGGAAAGAAAAGCAGGCAGCCCGGGAATTCCGAAAGGAAACTGTGCTGCCTGTTTTTGTCTGGATTTAATTTGACGAATCCGGCAAAGTCCGGTATGATAAACAGAAGAAAAGAAACAGTAGAAAAGAGGAAAGACCATGGCAGGTTCTATATTTGGAAAGCAGTTCTGCATTTCTACCTGGGGAGAATCCCACGGGAAGGGAATCGGCGTCGTCATAGACGGCTGTCCGGCAGGACTGTCCTTAAGTGAAGAGGATATACAGAAGTATCTGGACAGAAGGCGCCCGGGCCAGTCGCAGTTTACGACCAGCCGGAATGAGGGAGACAGGGCGGAGATTCTTTCGGGTGTGTTCGAGGGCAGGACTACGGGGACGCCCATTTCCATACTGGTGGCGAATACGTCTCAGCGTTCCCAGGATTACAGCGAGATTGCGTCTTATTACCGTCCGGGACACGCGGACTATACTTTTGATCAGAAGTACGGGTTCCGGGACTACCGCGGCGGCGGACGCTCCTCCGGCAGGGAGACCATCGGCCGTGTGGCGGCGGGAGCCGTGGCGGCGAAGCTGCTTTCTGAGGTGGGGATATCTTTAAGCGCCTACACCCGTTCCATCGGTCCCGCCGAGATTGATTATGACCGGTTCGACGAGCATGAGATTCGCAGAAATCCGGTGTATATGCCGGACTCCCAGGCGGCGGAGCAGGCTATGATCTATCTGAAGGAGTGTATGAGAGAAAAGGATTCCGTAGGCGGCGTGGTGGAGTGCGTAGTCCGGGGACTGCCGGCGGGACTTGGCGATCCCTGCTTTGACAAGCTGGACGCGAATCTGGCCAAAGCCATTCTGTCGGTGGGCGCTGTCAAGGGCTTTGAGATCGGTTCCGGTTTTGGGGCGGCGAAGCTTCGGGGAAGCGAGAACAATGATCCCTTTGTCAACCGAGGACAGGGCATTGAAAAGGAGCGCAACAACGCAGGCGGCACCCTGGGCGGAATCAGCGACGGAAGCCCTCTGGTGCTGCGGGCAGCCATCAAGCCGACCTCCTCAATCGCGGCAAAGCAGCATACGGTCAATCAGGCCGGAGAAAACATAGAAATCAGTGTACATGGACGGCACGACCCGGTGATTGTACCGAGAGCCGTGGTGGTCATAGAGTCCATGACAGCCCTTGTGCTGGCGGATGCTCTTCTCTGCGGCATGAGCGCAAAGATGGATTATGTACGAAAGATTTGGGGAAAGTAAAATGGATTTGAAATATGTCATTGCCGGCTCCGGGGCCACCGGAGGCAGCATTGGAGCTTTTCTGGCGGCGGACGGCCAGGATGTAACCTTTCTTGCCCGGGGCGCGCAGCTTGCGGCGCTGAAAGAGAAGGGAATCTCCATGAGGCATACGGCAAAGGGAAATTTTTCAGTCTGCCCGGTAAAAGCCATGACCATGGAAGAATATCAGGAAATGCCGGATGTGATTTTCGTCTGCGTGAAAAATTATTCGCTGGAGGACGCCGTTACGTTTGCGGCGCGGACAGGCTCTGCAGAAACCGTGGTGATCCCGATTCTGAATATTTACGGTACCGGAGAACGGATGCAGAAGCGCCTGCCGTCTCTCACGGTGACAGATGGATGCATCTATGTGGCGGCCCATGTGTCGGCGCCCGGCGAGATTACCCATGGCGGCGATATTTTCCGGGTGGTGTATGGGCTGCGCCCGGGACAGAAGCCGGGCAGCGCAGTGCTTGCGAAGCTGAATCAGGTGAAAGCAGATCTGGATCATGCAGGCATCAGCGGGGAATATTCGAAGGATATCCGGAGTGATACCTTTAAAAAATTCATGTATACAAGCCCGATGGCTGCGGCGGGAGAATATTTTCACGCTCAGGCGGGAGATTTTCAAAAAGAGGGAGAGCCCAGAGAGACTTTTATCTCCATGGACAGGGAACTGCTCCGGCTGGCGGCTGCCATGGGGCTTCATGTGCCGGACAATATGGTGGAGATCAATCTGGATATTCTGGCAGGCTTAAGCCCGGAGGCCGGCACCTCCATGCAGAGAGATATTGCGAAGGGCGGAAGCTCAGAGATAGAAGGGCTGGTCTACGCGGTGGATGAACTGGCAGAGGCTTATCAGGTGGATATGCCGGTCTATCACAGAGTGATTGAAGGATTAAAAGCGAGAGGATTAAAGTAAATGTATCGAATATTGAAACGAGACGGAAACGCGAAACGCGCGGAATTTACCACCGTGCACGGCACCGTGCAGACGCCGGTGTTCATGAATGTGGGAACAGCGGCAGCCATCAAGGGAGCCGTAGCCACCTCGGATCTGGAGCAGATCGGCACCCAGATAGAACTGTCGAATACCTACCATCTTCATGTGCGCCCCGGCGATAAGATCGTGAAGAAGCTGGGAGGCCTTCACAAATTCATGTCCTGGGATAAGCCGATTCTGACGGATTCCGGCGGATTTCAGGTATTTTCTCTGTCTTCCCTGCGCAAAATTAAGGAAGAGGGTGTGTATTTCAATTCCCATGTGGACGGGCGGAAGATTTTCATGGGGCCTGAGGAGAGCATGCAGATTCAGTCCAATCTGGCCTCTACCATAGCCATGGCCTTCGATGAGTGCGCGCCGGCTCTGGCAGAACGCGATTACGTGGAGCGTTCGGTAGCCCGGACGACCCGCTGGCTCGCGCGCTGCAAGGCAGAAATGAAACGGCTGAATTCCCTGCCGGATACCATCAATCCGAACCAGCTTCTGTTCGGCATCAATCAGGGAGCTGTCTACGAGGATATCCGGATTGAGCACGCAAAACAGATTGCCGGGATGGAGCTGGACGGTTACGCCATCGGCGGCCTGGCCGTGGGCGAGAGCCACGAGCAGATGTATCAGATTATTGAGGCGGTGGTTCCGTATCTTCCTGCGGACAAGCCGACCTATCTTATGGGCGTGGGAACGCCGGCGAATATCCTGGAGGCCGTAGACCGGGGCGTGGATTTCTTTGACTGCGTATATCCCAGCCGGAACGGCCGCCACGGACACCTCTACACCAACTATGGAAAGATCAATCTGTTTAACGCAAAATATGAGCTGGATGAGCGTCCCATTGAGGAAGGCTGCCAGTGTCCGGCCTGCCGGCGCTACAGCAGGGCGTATATCCGCCATCTTCTGAAGGCTAAGGAGATGCTTGGCATGCGGCTCTGCGTACTGCACAACCTGTATTTTTACAATACCATGATGACAGAGATCCGGGAGGCTATCGAAGAGGGACGTTATCAGGCATACAAGAAAGAAAAGCTGGATAAAATGAGGTCTGGCTCTTGACCGGAGATCTGGAATTATGCTACTATAACAATAGTGCGTCCGGGTGTGTGAAGATTCTGCCAGATCAGGAAGGAGACGGCAGAACTGACAGGTTCGAAAAGGCCGGACGGCAGTTTCATTCTAGGAGGAAAGAACATGAATTTACTTGCAACAAGCGGCGGCACAATGGGAATGGGAGTCATCATCCTTTATGTCGTAGTCATCGGAGCTTTTATGTATTTTGCGGCTATCCGCCCCCAGAAGAAGGAGCAGAAGCGTGTGAACGCCATGCTTGCCAATATGGAGGTGGGCGATGTAGTGGTAACTACAAGCGGATTCTACGGAGTCCTGATTGATATTACCGAGGACGATGTAATCGTCGAGTTCGGAAGCAACCGGAACTGCAGAATCCCCATGAAGAAATCAGCAATTGCAGAGGTGGAAAAGAGTAATGAGTAAGAAACCGACAGTACTTATGATCCTGGACGGCTACGGCCTGAATGAGAATCCGGAAGGAAATGCCATTGCCATGGCAGCTACCCCGGTTATGGATCAGCTTATGAAAGAATATCCTTTTGTAAAAGGAAACGCAAGCGGTCTGGCCGTAGGACTTCCCGACGGACAGATGGGAAACTCTGAGGTAGGCCATATGAATATGGGCGCGGGACGCATCGTATATCAGGAGCTGACCCGTATCACCAAGGAGATCGAAGACGGAGACTTCTTTGAGAATGAAGCGCTTGTGGCAGCCGTGGAGAATGCAAAGGCGAAGGATTCCGCCCTGCATATGTTCGGACTGGTATCCGACGGCGGCGTACACAGCCACAATACCCATATTTACGGACTTCTGGAGCTGGCAAAGCGCCATGGCCTGAAGAAAGTCTATGTACACTGCTTCCTGGACGGCCGTGACACGCCGCCTACTTCCGGAAAGGATTACGTACAGGAACTTGTGGACAAGATGAAAGAGATCGGCGTCGGCGAAGTGGCTTCCGTTATGGGACGTTACTATGCCATGGACCGTGACAACCGCTGGGACCGCGTGGAGCTGGCGTACAAGGCTCTGACAAAGGGCGAAGGCGTAGAGGCTTCCGACGGCGTAAGCGCAATCGCGGCGTCCTATGAGCAGGATGTAAATGACGAATTCGTAGTGCCGGCAGTGGTGATGAAGGACGGCAAGCCCCTGGCTACGATCCAGGACGGCGATTCTGTTATCTTCTTCAACTTCCGTCCGGACCGCGCAAGAGAGATCTCCAGAGCTTTCTGCTGCGACGAGTTCACGAACTTCCCGAGAGAGAAGAAGCTGGATCTGACTTATGTATGCTTTACCGAGTACGATCCGACCATCCCGAACAAGCTGGTTGCTTTCCATAAGGTAGAGCTTCACAATACCTTCGGCGAGTATCTGGGAGCCCACAATATGACACAGCTCCGCCTGGCTGAGACAGAGAAATACGCTCATGTAACCTTCTTCTTCAACGGCGGCGTTGAAGAGCCGAACAAGGGCGAGGACCGCATCCTTGTGAAGTCTCCGAAGGTGGCGACCTATGATCTTCAGCCGGAGATGAGCGCGCCCGAGGTGTGCGACAAGCTGGTAGAGGCCATTAAGTCTGACAAATACGATGTAATTATCATCAACTTCGCAAATCCCGACATGGTAGGCCATACAGGTGTGATTCCTGCGGCGGTGAAAGCCATCGAGACTGTAGATCAGTGCGTGGGACGGGCTGTGGAAGCTCTGAAGGAAGTGGATGGACAGATGTTCATCTGCGCGGACCATGGAAACGCGGAGCAGATGATCGACTATAAGACAGGAGAGCCCTGGACGGCGCATACGACCAATCCGGTGCCCTTCATCCTGGTGAACGCAGATCCGGCCTACACCCTGAGAGAGGGAGGCTGCCTGGCAGACATTATCCCGACTCTGATTGAGATGATGGGAATGGAGCAGCCGAAAGAGATGACAGGAAAGTCCCTTCTGGTGAGAAAATAGGTTTTTGCACAGGAGATGGACTTCGGATCATGACTTTTTCAGGAAACAGGCTTGATTCCGGCCTGATCCTGTGATAGAATACCTTTGTTTGACCGTAGGAGGTGTGAAAGTGGGTATTTTCAGAATTATTTTGACGGTTCTGTTTGTTTTAGTATGTATTGGCCTGACAGTAGTTGTCCTGATGCAGGAGGGAAAATCCTCCGGTCTTGGAGCCATTGCAGGCGGCAATTCTTTCTGGGAGCAGAATAAAGGACGTTCTGCAGAAGGAAAGATTGTACTGCTTACAAAGATACTGGCGGTTGCTTTTATCGTGCTGGCGCTGGTATTGAACCTGAACCTTTTCTAGAAACGCATGGAACAAAAGCACTCCCGGAGATTCCGAGGGTGCTTTGTATTTACAGGGAAAACCACGAAGCAGGGAGCAGCATGGAAAATAAGACCTTTGAAGAGAGAAAGAAAATCATATATGAATTCATCAGCGATCCCCATTATGTTCCTATGAAGCAGAAGGAACTGGCCGTGATCCTTCAGGTGGCGAAGGAGGACCGGGAGGAGCTGGGCCGTGTGCTGGAAGCTCTCCTTGGCGAAGGAAAGATAGAGCTTTCCAAGCGGGGCCGTTACAGCAAGGCTCAGCCCAGGAAGGCAGTGGGAACCTTCACCAGCCATGCGAGAGGCTTTGGCTTCGTGTCGGTGGAAGGCCAGGAGCAGGATATCTTTATCGGAGAGAACGATACGGGCGACGCTTTTCTTGGCGACACGGTGGAGGTGGCAGTCAAAGGCCGGGGAGGCCGGAGACCGGAAGGCGTCATCACAAAGGTTCTGGCCCACAGCGTGACGGAAGTGATCGGCACCTTCGAGCGGAGCAAAAATTTTGGGTTTGTGATACCGGACAACCAGCGGATCAACCGGGACATTTTTATTCCTCTGGAAAGAACCAGAGGAGCGGTTACCGGACAGAAGGTGACGGCTGAGATAACCGATTATGGAAGAGGAAGAAAGAATCCGGAAGGCCGTATTACCCAGATTCTCGGGGAGGCTTCCGATCCGGAGACGGAGGTACTGTCAATCATCATGGCCTACGGGCTGCCCACGGAATTTCCGGAACGGGTGGAGAACCAGGCGGAGCGCGTGGCGAAGCCTGTGTCGGCGGCAGATCGGGCAGGGCGTCTGGATCTGCGGGAGGAGGTCTGCGTCACCATTGACGGAGAGGACGCGAAAGATCTGGACGACGCGGTTTCTCTCCGTCGTGAGGGAGAGCATTATATTCTAAGCGTCCATATTGCGGATGTGGCCAATTACGTCCAGGAGAACAGCGCTCTGGACTGGGAAGCCCGGGAGCGGGGCACAAGCGTCTATCTGGCAGACCGGGTGCTGCCCATGCTGCCCCGGACTCTTTCCAACGGGATCTGCTCGCTGAACGCGGGAGAGGACAGGCTGGCCTTAAGCTGTATCATGACCCTGGATGAGAAAGGAAAGATCATCGGCCATACTATCGCGGAGACCGTGATCAGAGTGTCCCGGCGGCTGAGCTATACAGGAGTGCAGAAGGTGCTGGACGGCGACCCGGAGGAGCAGGCCCTGTATCCGGAACTGGTGCCTATGCTTCTTGAGATGGAAAAGGTATCTGCCCTTCTCAGAAAAAGACGGAGAAAACGGGGTTCCATTGACTTTGATTTCCCGGAGACGAAAGTTGTGCTGGATGAGAAGGGACATGCGGTGGATATCCGGCCCTATGAGAGGAACGCGGCCACGCGGCTGATAGAGGATTTCATGCTGGCGGCCAACGAGACAGTGGCGGAGGATTACTACTGGCAGGCGCAGCCCTTCGTATACCGTGTCCATGAAAAGCCGGATGCGGACCGGATGCAGAAGCTCGGTATCTTTATCCGGAATTTCGGCTATCGTCTCCGCACAGCCGGGGACGAGGTTCATCCCGGTGAGATTCAGAAGCTTCTGGACAGGATCGCGGGTACGCCGGAGGAAGCCATGCTCAGCCGGCTGACTCTGCGTTCGATGAAGCGGGCCCAGTATGCCACGGACTGCACCGGCCATTTCGGTCTGGCAGCGTCCTATTACTGTCATTTCACCTCTCCGATCCGGCGTTATCCGGATCTGCAGATACACCGGATCATCAAGGAAAACCTCAGAGGCCGCCTGAACGCGGAGCGCATGGAGCATTATGAAAGTATTCTGCCGGAGGTGGCAAAGCATTCCAGCGAAATGGAACGGCGCGCGGATGAAGCAGAGCGGGAGACCGTCAAGCTGAAGAAAGTGGAATATATGGAACAGCATACCGGTTTTGAGTATGACGGAGTGATTTCCGGAATCACGGCTTACGGAATGTACGTGGAGCTTGAAAATACGGTGGAAGGCCTGGTTCATATCAATTCACTGAAGGATGATTTTTATGAATATGACGAAGCGGCAAATGAACTGCGGGGAGCCCATACAGGCTGTGCCTACCGCCTCGGAGAAAAGGTGCGTGTCCGGGTGAAAGGGACAGACCGTCTCTGCCGGACGATAGACTTCGAACTGCTGTGAACGTCTGCCGGCAGTTTGCCGTAGAGAAGTGAAGGATTCCGGGACTGTTCTTTCCCGGGAATATAAAGGAGTTAAAAATATGGGGAAGGATAACTTCAAACTGATTGCCAACAATAAAAAGGCATATCATGATTATTTTATTGACGCCACCTACGAAGCCGGGATTTCCCTGGCAGGAACGGAAGTGAAATCGGTCCGCATGGGGAAGTGCAGCATCAAGGAGGCCTTTATCAAGGTGGAAAAAAATGAGGAGGTGTATGTCTATGGCATGCACATCAGCCCCTACGAGAAAGGGAATATCTTCAACAAAGATCCTCTCCGGCCCAGGAAGCTTCTGCTTCACAAGTACGAAATCCGGAAAATCGCAGGCAAGACTGCGGAAAAGGGCTGTACGCTGGTGCCTTTGCGTGTCTATCTGAAGGGCAGCCTGGTCAAGGTGGAGGTCGGCCTGGCGCGGGGTAAAAAGCTCTATGACAAGCGTCAGGATATTGCGAAGAAGGATCAGCGCCGTGAGGCTGAGAAAGAGTTTAAGGTAAAAAATCTGTGACAGATAAGAAAGACTGCCGGATATTTGTGTTTTCGCGGGGGCCGGCCTGTATGCAGGCTGTGCGGGAACATGGGAGCCGGCAGTTTTTTGTTCCTGTGTGGCCGCCGGAGAAACAGATGAATGTTAGAAAATGTTATATAATCTGACACAAGATGTTATAATTGTGATAAAAAGTGTTAAAAAAAGAAAAAATCAGCTTGATTTCCTGCGAAAATGTATTAAAATAAAAAGAGAGTGTACCGGGAGACGCTTCCGGGGACAACGCGATATTTCCCATCGTCAGATTCCAGGCAATCTGATGACAGAGCCGCCTGACAGCGGCGGGGTGAAAGAAGAAAAAAGGAGAGGAAATCATGATTATCACACAGAAAAAGCCCATCGAAGAACTGATGGCAATGATCGGCGACGCGCAGAAGATCGCGATTCTGGGCTGCGGAAGCTGTGCTACGGCCTGTGCGACCGGCGGTGAGAAAGAGGTTGCGGAGCTGAAGGCGTATCTGGAATCTCAGGGTAAGACCGTGGTGGCTACCGGAATGGCAGATTACTGCTGTATGAACATGGGCGTGAAGACAGCGATGAAGAAGCTGAATGCGGCAGGACCCGACGCGGTTGTCTGTATGTCCTGCGGAGACGGCGTTCAGGTGGCGGCAAACCACAGCCCGGCTCCGGTCTACCCGTCCAATAATACCATGTTCCTGGGCGAGGCAGTCCGCTTCGGTCTCTTTGAGGAAGCCTGTCATCTCTGCGGCGACTGCGTGCTGGGAACCACCGGCGGGATCTGTCCGATTTCCCGCTGCGCGAAATCGCTGGTGAACGGCCCCTGCGGCGGACAGAAGAACGGAAAATGTGAGGTCAATCCGGAAAATGACTGTGCTTGGATTATGATTTATAAGCGGCTGGAATCCTTGGGCCAGCTTGACAAGCTGACGAAGAGAAGACAGGATAAAGGATATGAGAAGGTTGCATATCCCAGAACAATTAATATCAGGGGGAACAAGTAATGGGCATGTTGGAAAAAGCGCTGGAAAGCGGAAAATTTGGTGTAACCGTTGAGATGGCTCCCCCGAAGGG
>ERZ1643250.2127-NODE-2127-length-15420-cov-7.397136_pt1 | contig 15420 bp, 10 predicted proteins | sample MGYA00579262_ERZ1643250 | MGnify/ENA primary metagenome ERZ1643250 (study PRJEB29033, sample SAMEA4952265) | chicken gut metagenome | biome: Broiler Chicken; feature: Gastrointestinal Tract; material: Caecum | place: Ireland | collected 2018 | study: Broiler...
GATGTCGTCATAGAGGGATATCCCATGCGCGCTGTAAATGGAGACGAGACAGATCTTCTCGATGAAGTGGCGTATCCCTTCCGGCATCCCGGCAGCAGAGCAGATCTCCACTGTAAAGAAAAGCACTGGGGCGTCTGGTGGCATGACAGGGAGAGGGGCAATCATCTCTGTTATGTCATGGGAACCCGGGCGGACGAGACGAAAGAGCCGGAAAAAGGCTGCGTCCGGGTAAAGATTACGGGAGGCGATTATGCGGTCTTTTCTGTGGAACGGGGAAGGGACTATTTTGATATAGCCAATACCTCCCGGGAGATGGCGTGGTACGTTTTCCATGTATGGCAGATGATCAATCACAAACAGACTGATAAGATGGGATTTACCTATGAGGCATTTGACAGTGAGAAATCCTATCTGTTCGTGCCGCTGCTGAAAGGCTTTGGCGGTATCGAGATCGAGAAGGATATGGGCGGCAATATGATTGAGGAGCTGGCCCGCTATGTGGATGAACACATCCTGGAGAACATTGATATCGACACGGTCATCTCTCATTTCGGACGCTCCTCCTTTTACTGCAGAGACCGGTTCCAGTCCTGCTATAAGATATCCCTGCCGGATTATATCCGGCGGAAGAGGCTGTACGTCCTCTGTCAGAAAATGGAGGACGGGGAGATTACCGGGGAGGATCTGATTCAGAACTATGGTTTTCTGTCGGTGGAGCAGTACCGCAGAGAGTTTTATAAAGAGTTCAGGGTGGAGCCGGAACAATACAAATCGGTCACTCTGGAATTGATCGATCTGAAAGAATACTATACCTTTAACTTCCGGCGGCTGAAAAAGTCTGAGCGTATGCTGGAGAGCTTCCGGATCGCCGGAAAGATCATCAAATCCGGTGAGAATAAACAGGAGCTCGATCTGGACGTGCCGGGCATCGCGGAGTTCTGGATGGAAAATGATTTTCCGGGTCTGGGTGGTGGAAAAGCAGCCCTCTACGAATCGGAAATCATCGCCAGCGGCCGGCAGGATACTTACGAAGAGAAGATTGTATATAATTATGTGCTGGGGCCGGTGGTCACGGGGGAAGAGAATCTTCCTGAAGATATGCATCCGGTCACGGTTCCCGGCGGAAAATATGCTGTATTTGAGAATACAGAGGCAGATATCGAGGGGGAGAGCCTTGCGGAGAGAATCCGTCTGATGATGCGGTGCATCGACCATGTGTGGATTTATGACAATTGGATGCGGACTGATTTTCAGAGCAGAGTTTCTTTCCTGTACTACGAAGATAACAGACTGTATTATTTTGTTCCGATATACGGAAAATAATACCTATAAAAATGGACCGGTTTTCCGTTTTGCAAAATGGAGCCGCCGGCATTACAATAAACAGAAAGGGGAGAGGTTTTTACCCGGAAGCCTGCAAAAAGTCAGGCCGCCGCAAAGAAGAAGCCCATTTGGTTTCAAACAAAACAAAATGTAAAATAATGGGAAAAAGTCAGTGAAAACAGGAACCCTTTTTGTATTGAAATATAGTGGAAACTATATTAAAATACTATTTAGGAATTGCGTACACAATGTAGGCTCGTTTTCATTCTGGATTGTCAACGCAGTTTTCTGCGCGGCCCCGCAGCTGTTGCCGGGCCATGCGGACAAAGGCAGAAAAGATGCAGAATGAGGAACGAGTCTTATTTTTGTATCTTTTTAATGGAAAAATAAGGAGAAACAACAAAATATTTCCTGAATAACTGAGAAAATATTGTACAAACAGGAAGATTTGTTGTTGGGAAGGCCGGCAGGATTCCTGAACGGGAGAAGCAAAAGTATAGAAGAAATGAGGCGTGGACGGATGAAACAGTATTTTGAGAGAAACAGACAAAAGAGAAGAGGCCGGGCAGCGGCATGCGTTTTTATGGTATGTCTGCTGCTTTTTAGTATGTCTGTCCCCGCTGCTCTGAATTCTGTCCCTGCAAATGTAACGGAAGTCCGGGCGGCAGAGACGGCGGAGACGCTGAATCCTTCTGTGGATACGGTGCTGAATTCTGTCCGTTCTTATATGCTCAGTGTCGATACAGATCCGGATTATAACAGTATCTGGAATGTGATCGGGCTGACCAGAAGCGGACTGTCCGTTCCATCCTCTTACATACAGACATTTTATGAGAATATATACGCTTATTTGGTGGAGAACGACTGGGTGCTGACCAGAACGAAATACTCCGATTACTCGAAGCTGATCGTGGGACTGACGGCCATCGGAAAGGATGCGCAGAATATCGGCGGCCATAATCTGCTGGCGTACCTCTCTGATTTTACCGATGTGAAACGGCAGGGCTTTAACGGCCCCATCTGGGCGCTTATCGCGCTGAACTCCCATCCGTCCTACACGATTCCTACCGACGCCAGTGCGCAGGAGCAGACCACGGAAGAGGGGCTGATCACCTATCTGCTGAACGGCGAGACTGCCTACGGGGGATGGACCCTGGCGGGAACGGAACCGGACGCAGATATTACTGGTATGACCATTCAGGCGCTGTCGCCGTATTATGGCGAACGCGACGATGTGACGGGAGCCATCGACCGGGCCCTTGACTGGCTCTCGGAAACGCAGCTGGCCAGCGGCGGATACGGGACCATGGGAGCGGAAACGTCCGAGAGTGCGGCGCAGGTTATCGTGACGCTCAGTTCGGTGGGCATTGACTGTGCGAAGGACAGTCGGTTTATCAAGAACGGCAAATGGCCGATGACCGGACTGTTTCAGTATTACCTGCCAGAGGGAGGCTTCATGCATGTGGCGGCGGGCGCCGCCAACAACGGAGGCGGCGAGGCCGGAACTTTAAACGGCATGGCGACGGAGCAGGGTATGTACGCTACGGCGGCTTACAAACGGCTGCTGGACGGCAGAACGGCTCTTTATGATATGAGTGATACTACGCTGTCGGCAGGTGAAGTGGTGGATGTATCCACGAGCAATACCGGTGGCGTCGATGCTTCCGGCAGTACCCGGGCCGCTTCCTCCTCCGGAGCCGTTACGGTGAAGGTCTCCAATGTGAAGCTGGATTACAGCCAGATCACTGTGGAAGTGGGGAAGACCCGCAAGTTAAAGGCCACAGTGACGCCGGACAGCGCTTCCGATAAGGAAGTCAAATGGTCGTCCTCCAACAAAAAGATTGCTACCGTAAATCAGAATGGAAAGGTGAAGGGCGTCAAAGAAGGCACTGCCAGGATTAAAGTAAAAGCCAAAGACGGAAGCGGTAAGAAAGCAGTCTGCATTGTCAAGGTGACAGATGCTTCCTCCACTTCCGAATCGTCATCCGCAGGCGGAAGCTCCCGTTCCTCCGGGGCCTCCTCCTCCGGTTCGGCGGGAGCCGGAACAACCGGCAGTACATCAGGCGGCAGCGCTGCAGCCACAACGGCTTCCGGAGGAGCATCGACATCTTCTGCGCAGGCAGCCGGCACCGGACAGAATACCGCACAGCAGCCGGCGGATAGCAGTACGGAGAGCGGCGGCTGGTCCTTTGACGGAGCGGCCTACGTACCGGAAAGCTCCGCCTCTGCGGACTCCGGCGACAACGCATCCGGAACGGCGGAAGGCAATGGCGCCGCCGGCAGTGCGGGGAACGGAACCATTACCATAGAGATTCCGGTGGAAGTCGCTTACACGTTATCCGGCGCCGCCGGTCTGGGCGTGCTGGAAGGACTGCTCTGGCTGCTGAAAAAGAAAGGCGTGCTGGGACTGCTGCTGGGGGTTCTGCGCCGGAGATGACGGAAGTGGAGCGAAGGATAGCAGATAAGAATACCCGAAACATATACAGTTTGAGATAAATGCAATTGGAAATCATACAATCAGAAACGTTGAGATAAATGAGGATAAGAAAAGAGGAGGAAAACAGAATGCATCAAAATATCCGTATCGGGAGGAAATCCAAAATAAAATACCGGCTGGCGGCACTGCTCATGACCGTCTGTCTCGTACTGCTCACCGCCTGCGGCGGAAATGGCGGCAGCGCGCCGGAAGGAAGCAGTGGGGAGTCTTCTGTGGAGGCTCTCGGCGATGTGAATCCGATTCCGGAAGACGGCATCATCACCAAGGAGCAGTTTGAGACCGTGGCAGGAGAGAACAGGGAGATTCAGTTCACCGGAGAGAGCGACGGCATCTCCTATGTCTGGACTTTCAACGCCAGTCAGATTCAGAATCCGGAAGACCAGAATCTGAAGGTCACATTTACAACGGAAGGGCTTGACGATATCAAGACCGCAGCCAACAACGCCAACGACGCGCTGAAGATGACCATGGAAGGGCAAGGGCTCATCTGTGTGCCGACCCTCACGGTAACTCTGCCGGAGAGCTGGCAGTCAGACACGGGGCTTCTCCTTAAGGAGCAGAACGGCAGTCTGGCTACCATGAGTGATGTGACCATCGACAGCCAGCCGCAGGAGGCGGAGGACGACAATGCGGTCGATGCCGCCAACGGCAACGCTGAAGAAAGCACAGACGAGGCTGGTACAGAAGTCGCTGCGGATAATAACGCCGCCACGGCGGCCGGCACGGCTCCCGTGGCCGGAACCACAACTCTGACCATGACAGTGACATCCCTGGACGGCGACTGCTACATCGTGGGCGGCATCACCGGCGCGCAGAATAAAGGGGCTGACGCGGCCAACAGCGCATCCGGCGGAAGTACGACAGCCGGCGGAGAAACAGGAGCGGCAGGAAGTTCCGCAGCAGGAAGTACGGCATCCGGCAGCGGTTCCGGTACGGATAATGAGTCCGGCAATGGTTCCGCATCCGGCGGAAACAGCGGCAGCGATGCATCTGCACAGAATGACAGTTCCTCGGGAAGTAATTCTTCCGGCAGCGATTCCTCGGGCAGCGGAGACATCAAGAATGATGATGTGGCCAACGATACGTCCACACTGACTTGTACGATCTCCATCAGCTGTTCCACGATTCTCAATAATATGGATAACCTGACCAAAGGCAAGGAAGAATTCGTTCCTTCGGACGGCTGGATTCTTCCGGCGACCACTGTGGAATTCTCCGAGGGCGATTCCGTCCATGACGTGCTGCAGGCTGTCTGCAAGGCCAACGGCATCCACATGGAATCCACCTACACGCCGATGTATGATTCCGCCTATGTGGAAGGCATCAACCAGCTCTATGAATTTGACTGCGGCGAGCTCTCCGGCTGGATGTACAACGTAAACGGCTGGTTCCCGAATTACGGCTGCAGCAAATATACCGTTTCTGACGGCGATGTTATCAACTGGGTATATACCTGCGACCTGGGCAAGGATGTGGGCGACAACTCCATGTACTAAAAAGGAATAGCCGGGCGGACAGCTGCCGGCACAACGACGTAAGACGATTGGAGACAACATATGAAAGACACATTTTCTACCTTCCATCCCATACTGAATATGCTGTATTTTGTGGGAACCATTGGAGTGACCGTGTTTGTGACCCACCCGGTCCTGCTGGGCATTTCCTTCGTGGCAGGAATCGCGTACTCCTTTCTGCTGAAAGGCGTGAAGCACACCCTGCGGTTTAATCTGCTGTTTTCCCTGCCGGCCATGGTCATCGTGGCACTGATTAATCCCATGTTCAATCATTACGGTGTGACGATCATCGGATACCTGTATAACGGCAATCCGTTTACGCTGGAGAGCTGCGTGTACGGCGTCATCATGGCGCTGATGCTGGCCTGCACCCTCATCTGGTTCTCCTGCTATACGGAAGTCATGACCTCGGATAAGTTTATCTACCTGTTTGGAAGGATTATCCCGGCGCTGTCGCTGGTCCTGTCCATGTGCCTGCGCTTCGTGCCGAAGTTCATCCGGCAGATGGGGGTCATCTCCGACGGGCAGAAATGTATCGGCAGGAGCGTGTCAAACGGCAGCGTCATCAAACGCGCCAGACACGGTATCACTATTTTTTCCATCCTTGTGACCTGGGCGCTGGAAAACGCCATCGAGACGGCGGATTCCATGAAGTGCCGGGGATACGGTGAGAAGGGAAGAACAGCATTTTCCCTCTACCGGTTTGACAAAAGAGATCAGATCTGCCTGGTGTTCATGGCTGTGACCTTCGGCGTGACGTTATACGGAGCGTCGCAGGGCTTCGCCTTCGCGCAGTATAATCCGAAGATCATTATAGAAGGACTCCCGCTTACGCCGGGAAGCGCCCTGGTATTTTTCTCTTACCTGGCATTTTGTCTGATGCCTGTGGCGCTGGAGCTTGTGGACCGGCAGATGTGGAAGCTCAGAAGAAGAGACATAAGAAAAGAAGTAGCGGGAGGATACCGTTTATGGGAAGTTTAGATACATTTTTACAAATCCGTGAGCTGACCTTCGCCTATCCCGGCGAGGAGAAACGGGCGCTCAATCATGTGAATCTCACCGTGGAAGAGGGCGAGTTTCTCGTCTTATGCGGCAGGAGCGGCTGCGGCAAAAGTACGCTGCTCACCCATCTGAAGACTCCGCTTACGCCCCACGGAAAGAGAAAGGGCGAGGTACTTTTTAAGGGGACGCCGCTTCAGGAGATGAGCAACCGGGAGCAGAGCAGCAAGATCGGCTATGTACTCCAGAATCCGGATAATCAGATCGTGACGGATAAGGTCTGGCATGAGCTGGCCTTCGGACTGGAAAGCCTGGGCTGTCCCAATCAGGAGATACGCATCCGGGTGGCGGAGATGGCAAGCTATTTTGGAATTCAGGAATGGTTCTACAAAAATGTGGCGGATCTGTCCGGCGGACAGAAGCAGCTTTTAAATCTCGCTTCCATCATGGCCATGCATCCGGAGCTTTTGGTACTTGACGAGCCCACCTCCCAGCTTGATCCCATCGCCGCCTCAGACTTTCTGGAGACGGTCAAGAAGATCAACCGGGATCTGGGAACCACCATCATCATGACGGAACACCGTCTGGAAGAAGTCTTTCCGTCGGCGGACCGGGTCGTTGTGATGGAGGAGGGGACTATCTTTGCGGAAGGGACTCCCGACCACATCGGGCAGGTGCTGAAAGAAAGCAATCATGAGATGTTCCTTTCCATGCCGGTGCCGATGCAGATCTATGCCAGGGTGGATACGGGGCAGACTCTTGCCTGTCCAATCACCGTCCGCGACGGGCGCAAATGGCTGGATGCCGTCTGCGCGGAGCGGAAGATACCGAAAGCAGCCGGGAGACACGACACGGAAAATGTACCGGCGGGCAGCAAAACGCCTCTGCTGGAGTGTAAGGACGTGTGGTTCCGCTATGAAAAAGAACTGCCGGATGTGGTGAAGGGACTAAATCTTTCCATCAGGGAAGGCGAATTCTACTGTCTTCTGGGTGGAAACGGCACAGGTAAGACCACAACGCTCTCTATGCTTTGCCGCTTAAGAAAGCCGTACCGGGGAAAGATTCTCCTAAAAGGAAAAGATATCCGCAGGTACAGCGACAAAGAACTGTTCCGGGGAATGCTGGGCGTCCTGCCGCAGAATCCCCAGTCTCTTTTTGTGAAAAAGACCGTGGAGAAAGAGCTTTTTGAGATGGTCGGCGGCACGAAGGAGAAGAAAAATGAAGAGTATCATCTGTCCATGGATAAGCGGGAGGCGGTGGACGGCATCGTGGAGGTGACTCATCTGCACGGCCTTCTGCACAGACATCCTTATGACCTTTCCGGCGGCGAGCAGCAGCGGCTGGCTCTGGCAAAGATTCTGCTTCTGCGGCCCAGGATTTTGCTGATGGACGAGCCGACCAAGGGCATGGACAGTTATTTCAAGGAAGAATTCGCGGATATTCTGAAGCTGCTCAAAGAGCAGGGAGTAACCATCTTTATGATCTCCCACGACATTGAGTTCTGCGCCAGTCACGGAGACCGGTGCGGCCTGTTTTTTGACGGAAATATCGCCGCCTCCGGCACTCCGGAAGAGTTCTTTGCCGGTAATAACTTTTACACCACGGCGGCCAACCGCATGGCGAGAACGTATTTTCCGCGGGCGGTGACTGGAAAGGATGTGATCCGATGTCTCACATGAATACAGACGCTGCGGCGGACAGAGAAAAAGGAACGGAATTTTTGCGGCGGTTTTATGAATCGGAGACGGTGGAATGCGATAATCTGGGAAGAAAGCTGGCGTCCGCCGTGCTGCCGGAGAGTGTTGTCAACCGGAAACGGCGGACGGGCAGATTGGCCGGGATAAAAGATATAGCGGCGGAGCTTAAGGAAGAAGGCGGCGCGGGCGATCAGGTGCTCTACGACGATATTTTCGAGGTGGATTCGGAGGCGTTCATCACCACGGAGAAACGCAAACTGTCCAAGAGGACGAAGGTCAGCCTGTTGCTTCTTCTGGTGTTGATCCCCCTTACCATCGCCCTGGGTGTCTATCTGTTCCGGGGAACCAGTTACGCGCCGCAGAACATTTTGCAGACTATTTTCGGAAGCCGGGTCTACTATTTTATCAGCCTGGTCATCATGATCTACGCCATGATTCCGTTTTTCATGGTATTTGAGGGAAGAAAACCCCAGGCCAGAGAGATGATCGTGCTGGCGTCGCTGGCGGCTCTCGCCTGCGCCGGGCGGGCGGCGTTCTTTATGCTGCCAAGCTTCAAGCCTATCGTGGCCATCGTCATCATCAGCGGCATCGCTTTCGGAGGCGAAGCGGGCTTCCTGGTGGGAGCGGTGACCATGCTGGTCAGCAATTTTCTGTTCGGACAGGGACCGTGGACGCCGTGGCAGATGTTCGCCATGGGATTCATCGGTTTTCTCACGGGGGTCCTTCACCAGAAAGGCCTGCTGCCGGCCAGACGGCTGACCCTGTGCATTTACGGCTTCCTTGTGACATTTTTTATCTACGGCGGCATCATGAATCCGGCGGCGCTTTTCATGAGCGTGTACGAATTTACATGGAGCGGCCTGCTGGCAGTATACATATCCGGCGTGCCGGTAGATCTGGTGCATGCTGCCTCCACCTTTATCTTCCTGTGGCTGGGTGCGCGGCCGCTCCTTGAGAAACTGCAGAGGATTAAGATAAAGTACGGATTACTGTAAGCCGCGAAGTCCCGGGATACGGGAGTGGGACAGGCGGACGCACGAAAGATGTGCTCCGGGGCGGCGGAGCGGAATGAATGACGGCGCGAAAGCCGCGCGGCACGAAAAGGAGGGAAACGTGAAACAGATACCAGAATACCGGTCCATGAATTTTTCCGTCTATGGGGGAATGTTGGACCGCTATAAAGACAGCGAGGACATTCGGAACGCTTATACGAAAGGCGGTCTCAACGGCCTCGAAGTGATCCTGGCCGGAGAACCGGACCAGGGCAAGATTCTGCCGGACATGGTCAACGGCGTACATTTATATTTCCATATTTTCTGGATGGATTACTGGCTGGGCAATTATGAACGGCTGGACGAGGAATTTGACTCCCGGGAGCAGTGGGTGGAATATTACGGGGGCATGGACAGGGAAGCATACCTGGACTGCCTGCGGCATGATCTGGCCTACGCCGAGGCGGTGGGGGCGAAATATGTGGTCTTCCATGTGTCGGAGACGACCCTGCGGGAGAGCTATATGTATCAGTACCGGTACAGCGATGAGGAGGTCATCGACGCCGCCCTGGAGGTCATCAACACCCTCCTTGACGAAAGGGAATATCCTTTTGATTTCCTGGTGGAAAATCTCTGGTGGAGCGGCCTGAATCTGAAAGACCCCGCTCTCACAAGAAAGATGGTGGAGGGTATCCACAGCGAGAAAAAAGGTATCATGCTGGATACCGGACATTATATGAACACCAGCAGCGAACTGAAGACCCCGGAGGACGCGGTGGCCTATGTGCACGCTATGCTGGACGCCCATGAGGCGGCGGGGGTTCCCATTACCCGGTGGGTGAAAGGAGTGCATCTTCAGATGTCTCTGAGCGGCGATTATGTCAGGAAACAGAAAGAAGACTGGAAGAAGCATCCCATGGACTTTCAACAATATTCTTTTTACGAGCTCTTCGGACTCGCCTATGAACATGCCTGCAAAATTGACCTCCATCAGCCTTTTATCGGAAAAGGGGTAAAAGAGCTGATGGAGAGAATCAATCCTATATATATTACAGAAGAATTTGATCAGAAAAGCAGAGAAGAATACGAGGCCTTCGTGGACGCGCAGAGCCGTCTGCTGGGCTATATCTGAATCGGCCTGCACCGTATGCGGACGCAGAAAAGAGCATATGGTGCCAGAGAAAGGAGCACAGATGAAACTATGTCAGTTATCCAACGACGATGAACTGCACCGCTACAAAAAAGCGCTGGTCCTGCAATTTGCCGGGCCGCGCCATGTGCTCGGGACCGGACCCGATAACGGCGGCTGCCAGGAGAACCTGACAGCCGTTTTTAACGTGGACATCAATCCGGGCGCGGGTATGGGCTGCGTTATGCGCGGGAATACCTACGAGGAACACATGAACATCATCGCGAAAGAAGATCTGGGACTGCGACCGGAGAAATGTACCGGCCTGTGCACGGCGGCCAGCATGGAAAATGTATCCATACAGACGAAAGTCTACGAAGACTTCACCGTCACTGCCATCGTCACCGCCGGCATCGAACACAACGGCGGCCGCGCCGGCGACCCGGCCCTCTGGCATGAGCACGGCGATACATTCGATCCCGCCGGGCCGGGAACCATCAACATCCTGCTGCACATTGACGCGAATCTGACCCCGGGCGCCATGGCCCGCAGTCTGGTCACCTGCACGGAAGCCAAGGCCGCCGCCATCCAGGAGCTTCAGGCGCCCAGCCATTCCTCAAACGGCATCGCCACCGGCTCCGGCACCGACGGCGTCATTGTCGTCAGCAACCCTCAGTCGCCAACCCGCCTGACCAATGCGGGCAAAAACAGCAAACTGGGTGAATACATCGGCGTCACCGTGAAAGCCGCCGTCAAAGAAGCCCTCGCCCGCCAGTCCGGCCTCACCCCGGCTTACCAGCACAATGTTCTTTGCCGACTGGGCCGCTTTGGCGTCACAGAGGACGCCCTCTGGGAGCTCTGCCGGGACAAATCCCTCACCCGGGCGGAATTCACCCGCCGGCTGGAGAACCTCTCCGCTGACAGCAAGCTGGTGACCTGGGCGTCCCTCTACGCCCACCTTCTCGACGAAACGGAATGGGGACTGCTGAGCGACGAGGAAGCCTGTGCGGCGGCAAAAGAGCTGCTGGCGCTGTCCGGCCTGGAACAGGAAAGCGAAACGTCCCGCGTGCAGCCAGTCCCGGAAGAGAGCGATGCAGCCAACGCGCGCGGCGGAACAGGGAAAGCCAGAGCAGAGGAACCCCCTGGGATGGTCGTCCATCTTCTCAGCCGCCGGTATCTCGATGCATTTGCCCGGAAAATCATCTGCACAGCGGGCGAATAGATAAAATAAGAATTTACAAAAATTGGGAAAAAGTTAAGAGAAAAGGTAACTACTTTTTTGTTGATTTTATGAATGCAGTGCGCTACAATATAAGCAGTGGTAAACATTGGATACGCTCCGTCAGGTCAGAACAACTCCCCTCCTGAGGAGCGTTCCGATGCAAATTACGAAGAAAAAGGAATCCGGTGAGAATCCGGAGCAGGCTTACCCCTACTGTGAGGCAGACGAGGGCGGCAGGGATGCGTTCCATCCCGGTCACTGGAAGAGATTCCGGGAAGACGCCGTCTCGAGGAAGAAGCCAAGCCAGGATACTTTTAACATTTTTTCGGAAGTTTTGGGAAGAGACTGACGACTATACTCCCCACCCTTCGCAGAGCTCTTCTGCTAGAATTCCCCTGAAATGTTAAAATAACACAAAAACATACGTTTACTTTTCAAGCTCAACACCTTATTTCATTTCATCTTGAATTGTCGACGCGTTCTGTATTCTCTCCGGCGAGGGTAAGCCGGAGGGAGTGACAGGTAAAAAATACGAAGGAAACGAGCGCTCATCCTTTGGTATAGAACATGTCAACCAGGCCATTCTTCCCGTTCCCGCGGGACGGGCGGCAGCAGGAAACCTGCCCCGGATTCCGGAGCAGTGTTACAAAAGTTTTCTAAATTTCCAGAAAAGGAGGAGAGAATGGAAAATAAAAAATGTAGTATAAAAAACACCTTTTTTATACTATTGGGGATGGTGTTCGTACTGGGGCTTGTTTTTTGTGTAGGTAAAAAAGATATTTATGCGCAGGAACAAGCAGAGGCATATATTTCCGTTGAGAAATTTACCATAGGGCAAGGATTTTTGGTAGAACCTTCAGTAGTAGATATAACAGAAGGAGAAACGGTTGCTGATGTTTTGGTACGGTTTATGGATGAAAAAGGATGGGTGTTAAATGCCAAAAATACCCAATATGGCTTTTATTTGGCGGGAATATATAATGCAGATAGCGGAAACGGACATGTTCCGCAGTGTATACAAACAATGACCGGCAATAAAGTGAACAACAATCTTTTGAATCCCGCCAGCGAGAAAAATATTTGCTATCCGGATTTGGAAGAGTGCTCTTACCAGACTGTAGAAAGTGGTACGACAACCGGTTGGTGCTATTATATTAATAATACGTTTCCGCCAATAGGAATGGATAGCTATAAGGTATCTGACGGAGATGTAATAAGAATTCGATTTACCCTTACGGATGGAGATTTGGCGTTGACAGATAATTTTGATTCGATGATAAAACGGATGGCTGTATATAACGAAAATAAATCTGTCTGTGATGCAAAGGGATATAGCACGCAGTATCAGACTGCCCAGAATGTGATTTCAAATATGGACAGCACGAAAGAACAAATTCAGGCCGCTTATGAACAGCTCCCAACGGAACAGCAGATGGAGCAGTGGGCAGCAGACAAAGCCGCTGCAGATAAGGCGGCGGAAGAGGCTTCCAGACAGCAGGCTGCTAACACACAGAAAGATTTGACACAACAGTACACTCCATCCAAAACCAAACTGAAATCCGCCAAAAAGCAGAGCGCCAAATCCGTCCGTCTCACCTGGAAGAAGGTAAAGGGATGCACCGGCTATGAAGTCTACATGTCGAAGAAGAAAAACTCCGGCTACAAGAAAATAGCCACCCTGAAAAAAGCCAAAAAGGTCACCTACACAAAGAAAAAGCTCAAGAAGAAAAAGACCTATTACTTTAAGGTGCGGACTTATAAGACCGTCAACGGTAAGAAATATTACAGTACATTTTCTAATGTGAAGAAAGTGAAGATGAAGTAGTGAAGGAATCAGAAATAACGAAAACTGTATTTTTACAAATATACATTATGGACGAAGAATATTTGACACTACTTATGACCAATGGGAGGAGAATTTATGAGGAAAAAAATAATGGCATTTTTATTGACTGCAGCTATGGTGATTACAACTATTCCTATGAATGTGTTTGCGCAGGAAGTTGTTGAAAGAGAAGAGAATAGCACCTATGAAATAGTAAGAGCTTTAATGAAAACAACGAACCTTGGTTCTGCCAGCTGTTCTGGGACAACTGCTTGTTTTAATTCCTCCTATTTTCGTGTGCTGAATGATGACTACGGTTATTATGATGGAGCTAAGGCAATTGAAAATTATTTGAAAAATGTCTTTATTGAGGAAGAAGGAGCAGTGTCTGTCAATCCGTCATCAAGTTTAAGGAATATATCCTATACAGATGCATTAACGGTGATTAATTTTGCATCAGCCTTTTTTTCCTATGAGGAATATATTAAAAGGAATGATATAGAATTACCAGAAGAATTGGAAAAACAGAAGGAACTCGCAATAAGATATTTCAATACAGTAGATGACAGCGCAGAAAATTATCATACACATACAGAAGGCCGAGGTATGACAACGCCATCTATGGCAGTTGCGGTAGTTGCCATGGGATCCCTCATGGGACAAAGCAATACAGATAGATTTGATAGTTTGATTTATTATGCTTTTAACAATCTGGATACTAATTTCTATAATTCAGGTATGTATCTGATTCCATTCTATCAGCTTTGTACAAAATATGATTGGTATGAGATTCCGGCAGTCACAGAGGAAGTATTAACAGATAATGCAGTGTTAAGTTATTATGCATATGGCATAGATTTGGAAGAAGAATATCCGGATTTATGGGATGCCTATGTAGAAACAGCTTTAGCAGATGAGCAATTGTCCGTAGCGGAAGCAAAGGCTTTTTCTTATCATTATGCTTATCAACTTACGAATGGTGATGTTCGTCTTGGTGTATATGGAGACAGCAGAGCTATTGTTGATTTTGATGGAGTTGAATATGGCGAAGTGGAAAAGGTAGAAAATGTTATTGAATCTATCCCAGCTATTGATGAGTTAACGGTGGCAGATTCAGAAACAGTGCAGAAGGCCAGAGAAAAGTATGAAGGCTTGTCGGCAGAACTGAATGATTTAGTTTCTGAGAAAAAATTAGAAACTTTGGAAAGTGCAGAAAAAAGGATTGCAATTCTTCAGGATAATGAAGCGGCAATCGCATATGCAGAAAATGCCATCAATAAGATTCCAGATACAGATGAACTGACCTTGGAGGATGAGCAAATTGTAAAAGCAGCCAGAAGCGCTTATGATGTTTTGACAGAAGAACAGAAAGCACTTGTATCATCTGAAATTCTTGCCAAGTTGGAAGCAGCTGAAGCAAAGATAGAAGAGTTGGCAGACACACAGGTGCCAGAGGAAAAACCACAGAATCCTTCGAACGATAATAAAGCAGGCAATGATGAATCTACAAGAAATGTACCTCAAACTGATAAGTCGGTAGCTCCTGTTTCCGTTGGATCCACTGTTTCAGATTCTGTGACAAAGGCTGTTTATAAAGTAACAAAGCAGAACAGCTCTGAAAATACCGTAGAATATGTGGGCAGCTCCGCCAAAAAAGCATCCGTCGAGATTCCTGCAACGATTACTATTCAAGGTAAAACTTATAAGGTGACAACTATCGGCAAGAAAGCCTTTGCAGGTAACAAAGCCCTGAAAAAGGTAGTGATCGGCAAAAATATCAGAACGATCGGATCAAAAGCTTTTTCTAATTGTAAAAAGTTGAAAAATATTAAAATCAAGACTACTAAATTAACCAAAAAATCTGTAGGAGCAAAAGCATTTAAAGGAATTAACAAAAAAGTAAAAATCAATGTTCCAAATAAGAAAGCGGCTTCTTACAAAAAGATTCTGTTAAAGAAAGGCGTTACCCGCCAGGCTGTTATAAAATAGTAATAAAAATAGAATAACTGATAACATTGGCAGCCGCGGCTCCGGAATCCCCTTCGGGGGACCGGGGTTGCGGCTGTTTTAATTATAGGAATTACAGTAGAAATTCCTATAATGAGAAATTTCAATAACATAAAATCTTTCCGGGCGGGCTGTGTATGCGTGCGAAATGAAATTTTGTGGAAAAATCAAACTGCGCCGGGAATAAGTTTGGCTTGTTCACAGCCGGTGGCATG
>ERZ1643250.2129-NODE-2129-length-15415-cov-5.395638_pt1 | contig 15415 bp, 13 predicted proteins | sample MGYA00579262_ERZ1643250 | MGnify/ENA primary metagenome ERZ1643250 (study PRJEB29033, sample SAMEA4952265) | chicken gut metagenome | biome: Broiler Chicken; feature: Gastrointestinal Tract; material: Caecum | place: Ireland | collected 2018 | study: Broiler...
AATACAAGGGATACAGCGATTTTCTCCTTCATCAACTGTCAAAGACGGGATTATAGTATATTATTGATATAGTATAGCATTTTTTTATTTTCGGATCAATGAAAAGGTCACTGCTATTGATAGCTTAAAATAGTAATCTGCAGGTTTTCCCGCCCATGATAAGAATTTATTCCGGGGTAATAAACAATGGAAAGCTTTCCTTTTTCTTTTGCCGTTTCTAAAAACACTTCACTCTCACCAAAATAAACTGCCTCCATAGACGCTCCGTTTTCATCCGCCACCTGCATCTTCACCACATTTCGATTCTTCCCAAAAATTCTGGGGTTTAGTACATAAATCCCTTTTTGGGCAAATACAGGCTTGGTATTTCCTTTTCCGAACGGCTCCAGAAGTTCCAGTTGTTCAATTAATTCCCGTGTAATATAAGAAATGGGCATAGGTACATCAATGACCACTTTGGGCTGTAAATCTTCCTCTGTAAGCCTGCAGAGACGGTTTATTTTCTCCCGGAACGGCTCCACATTTTTCTCTTCCAGTGAAAGCCCCGCCGCCATTGGATGTCCTCCGAACTTGGTCAGAAGCTCTTTGCACTCATTTAAAGCCTCAAACATCGAATAGGTTTCTATGGAGCGGCCGCTTCCCTTTACCCCCTGTTCTCCTTTAGTTAAAACAATGGTGGGTTTATGATACTTCTCCCGGATTCTGCCTGCAATAATCCCTGCCAGACTTTCATGGCACTCAGGCAGATAAACCACCAGTACCCTGTCCTTGCTCAGCGAAGTAGTATCAATCTGGCGAATTGCCTCTTCTACCCCTTCCAGGGTCAGAGCCTTGCGGCTCTGGTTCATGGCCATTAAATCTCCGGCCAGCTTTGCCGCTTTTCGGGGGTCTTCTTCCTGCAGAAGTTCCAGGGATCTTCTGGCGGTATCCAGCCTTCCGCTGGCATTGATGCAGGGACCTAAGACAAAGCCGATATGGTATGCGCTTATTTTTTTATCTTCCAGTCCGTTGGCGCGTATCAGAGCCTGCAGGCCTGTGTTTTTCGTATTTCTTAAATATTTCAGGCCTTCTTTTACCAGGATCCGGTTTTCCTCTTTTAAATCCATTACATCGCCTACGGTAGCTACGGCCACCAGATCCAGATAATCATACGTTTTCTCCCTGGCAATTCCTCTTTTTTCATAAAGAGCGCATATCAGTTTAAAAGCCACCCCTGCACCGCACAGCAGTTTACAGGGATAGGAGCAGGCCTTCTGTTTCGGATTAATTACTGCGTCTGCCGGAGGAAGTATCTCACGGATTTCTCCGTTTACTTCTTCATAGGGAACCTCGTGATGATCGGTAACAATCACAGTCAGACCTGCATCCTTTGCCATCTGAATTTCCTTTGCCGCTGCAATCCCATTGTCGCAGGTTACTATGGTATCTACCCCGTCTGCAATTGCATTTTGAATTAATCCTTCGTGGATTCCGTATCCGTCTGTAATTCTGTCTGGAAGGTAGGTATCCACATCTGCCCCTAATTCTCTCAGCCCTTTCCGCAATATGTACGCAGAGGTAACTCCGTCAATGTCGTAATCTCCTATAATTCTTATTCTGGCATTTTGCTCTATCTTAGCCAGAATCATCTCTACTGCCTTTTCCATATCTTTCATCAGAAAAGGATTGTTCAGTTGTTCCAGATTTCCATTTAAATATCCGTTAATGTCCTCTTCTGTGATTACATCCCGGTTCCGTATCAGCCTTGCGATAACCGGATCAATAGAAAATTTCTCTCCTATCCCCTGAAAATCTGCTCTTTTCGCCGCTACGACCCATCGTTCTTCTGTCATGATCTGCTCCTCTTCTCTTATTCTAAGATCCAAAAAGAAGACAGGGGCAACTGCCAGACACGCAATTGCCCCTTTTTCTTTTCTATGACTCTTTTTTCACTTCTGCATTTTCTGCCTTCATGGCATTTCTTTTTCTGTTTTTCTTCTTAGGCTGTTTCTGTCCGCTTTTTGCCGGTGCGGCAGCTTTTTCTGTTTTTACGGCAGCGTTTCCTGCGGTAACTGCTGCAGGAGCCCCGTTCTTTTTACGTCCAAGACCATTTCTCATTACCATCCACAAAGCGCCTGTAATACATACAGATGAGTAAGCGCCGCAGACGATACCTACCATCAGAGGAAGCGCAAATTCCTGAATGGAGGATACACCCAGGATATACAGAACAAATACCATTACAAAGGTAGTAAAGGATGTATAAATACTCCGCGTAAGGGTCTGTGTAATAGATAAGTTCACAACATTTGCCAAATCTTCCACTTTTCTCTGTCCGTGCAGATTTTCACGGATTCGGTCAAAGATAACAATCGTAGCATTGATAGAATATCCCACGATGGTCAGCATACACGCAATGAATGTATTACCCACAGAAATCCGGGCAATGGCATAAAAGGCCAGTACAACCAATACGTCGTGAAGCAGGGCCAGTACTGCGCTGCTTGCAAAACGAATGTCCTTAAACCGGAGCCAGATATATAACAGCATACAAATGGTTGCCACAATCACGGCTACCACTGCATCCCGTCTCATTTCTGAACTTACGGTAGCGGAAATATTTTCTGAAGAAATCAGACTTTCATCCACATCAAAGTTTTCCACCAACGCCTGGTTTAAAGCGTCTCTCTGCTCTACCGTCAGAGTTTTTGTCTTAATAGCCACCTGGTTGGTGCCTACCACTTTTGTAGGCTGTACATTCTTGTCACCGGTTACTTCTTCTACTACAGGGGTTACCTCGGAGTCAATCTCCTTGATACTCATATCCTTGTTAAAGGTTACATTGGTTGTGGTTCCCCCTGAAAACTCCAGACTGTAATTTAATGCTTTATTATCTCCGGTATTGGCATGAATCAGCATAGCTGCCGGAGCGCATAAAATCAGAATCAGAGAAACTGTAAAGAAAATTTTACGTTTTCCTACAAAGTCAATGCATTTACCTGTTTTCGCACGTCCGTAAAACTTCTCATCTCTTACTCCTACTGCGTAAAGGGCATTGACTACTAATCTGGAAACAACCAAGGCGGTAAACATAGAAATCACAATACCCATTGCCAGGGTATAAGCGAAACCTTTTACCGTACCGGATCCCATCCACATCAGTACAAAAGATGCAATTAAAGTCGTAATATTTCCGTCAAAAATCGCGCTGAAAGCTTTCTGGAATCCTGCTTTAATAGCAGAACGGACAGAGATACCCGCTGCGATTTCTTCTTTAATACGGGCATAGATAATTACATTGGCATCTACGGCCATACCAATACCCAGAACGATACCGGCAATTCCGGGAAGGGTCAGGGTAATATCAAAGGCATTCAGAGAAATCAGCATGATACAGGTATACAAAAGCAGTGCAATGCCGGCTACCACACCGGGAACGCGGTATACAATAATCATGAATACAATAACGATTACCAGTCCGATGGCTGCTGCCAGAAGGCTGGTGGAAATCGCTTCTTCTCCAAGCTGTGCTGCCACAACGCTGGAACGGATTTCTTCCAGTTCCAGGCCCAGAGAGCCGATTCGGATATAGGAAGCCAGCTCCTTGGCTTCTTCCACAGAACCCATTCCGTTGATCTCTGCTTTACCGCCTGTAATTTCCGCCTGTACAACGGGAGAGCTGATTACTTCCCCGTCATAAATAATAGAAATAGACTGGCCGATATTTTCTTTTGTAGCTTCTGCAAATTTGGTCTTTCCGCTGTCTGTTAAAGTCAGATTTACAACGTATTCTGTATTTCCTGACTGGTTCTGAACAGCTCCTCCCTCAGCGTCGGCTACATCGCTTCCTTCCAGAACCACATTTCCCGCACTGTCCTGGAATTCCAGAGAACCGGGTTTACCCAGGTCTTCCAGAATCTGGTTTGCATCCGTTACCCCGGGAATTTCCACGTTAATGCGGTTATCTCCTTCCTGGTAAACCTGTGCTTCTGTACTGTACTGTTCCACACGTTTCTGCAGTTTATAGATGGTATCAGATACCTCTTCGCTGCTTGGATTTTCTTCCTTGGCCTGGTAAGTAATACTTACACCACCGGACAGATCCAATCCTGTCTTAATATTTTTTGCCGCCCCGGTTCCTGTGGGGCCGATTCCTACCGCTGCCGTATATCCCAGAAATGCCAGTATCAGCACAGTCAGAACCAGGATGGCAACTCCTCTGTTTTTCTTCATTGTCTTTTCCTTCCCATATCTTTATTCTGCCAATGCGGCTTTTATCATAATCGCGCATTCCACGCGCTTTCTCTGCAGTTTGCAGCCGATTTCATAAGTATCCTGAATCGTTCCATGGAACTTATAAGAGTTCGCCGCACAGCCGCCGCTGCAGTAGAACCGGGCGAAGCAATCTTTGCACGCTTCTTTCGTGTAAACATTACAGCCCTTGAATTCTTCCTGAATCTGAGGTTTTTTTATCCCCTCAAAAACATTTCCCATCAGATACTTCTCTTCCCCTACAAACTGATGGCAGGGATATAAGTCTCCCCAGGGAGTCACTGCCAGATACTCCGTACCGGATCCGCATCCGGAAAGCCGTTTATAAACGCAGGGGCCTCCTGTTAAGTCAATCATAAAATGGAAGAAATTAAAGCCCTCTCCTGCCTTCTCCCGGCGAATCATCTCTTTCGCAAGACGATCATACTCCTCATAAATCACCGGCAGATCTTCTTCCCGCAGAGCGTACTCCTCATTTTCACCGGCAACTACCGGCTCCACGGAAATCTGTTTAAATCCCAAATCGGCCAGATGCAGGACATCCTTTGAAAAATCCAGATTATGTCTTGTGAAAGTGCCTCTGACATAATACTTGTCCTGATTGCGAAGTTCCGCAAATTTCTGAAATTTGGGGATTACCAGATCGTAACTTCCCGCCCCTTTGGGGAATGGACGCATCAAATCGTGGATTTCTTTTCTTCCGTCTACGCTTAAGACCACATTGGCCATTTCTTTATTGGCAAATTCCATGATTTCATCATTTAGCTGTACCCCATTGGTCGTGAGGGTAAAGCGGAACTTTTTGTCATGAATCTTTTCCTGCTCTCTTCCGTATTCTACCAGTTTTTTCACAACTTCCCAGTTCATTAAAGGCTCTCCGCCAAAGAAATCCACCTCCAGATTTCTCCTGTTTCCGGAATTGGCAATCAGAAAGTCCAGAGCCTGACGTCCCACCTCATAGGACATCAGATCCCGCTTTCCGTGGTATTCTCCCTCCTCCGCAAAGCAATAGCGGCATGCCAGATTACAGTCATGGGCAATGTGCAGGCACAGAGCTTTAACAACGGTCTCACGTTTCGCAAATGTCTCTATGGCATTTTCGTAAATGTCTTCTGTGAACAGCATTCCCTGATCGATGAGACACTGGCATTCTTCCAGAGCGGTTCCCACCTCCTCCGAAGAATAGTGTTCCTTTAATTTCCCGGCCGCTTCTTCTTTTGACATACCTTTATCCAGAAGAGCTACCGCATCGTATACCAGATCATCTACTACATGAACGCTTCCGCTGTTTATGTCCAGGACAATGTTATAGCCGTTGTTCTTATACTGATGTATCAGACTCATAATTCTATGTACAGTCCTTTCTGTATTTCTTAACCTAAAATCCAACGGATTTTCCTATTACACAAGAATAAGCAGCGGATTTGACCCCGCTGCTTTGCATTTTTACAGCTACCCTTACTTTTACTTATTCTCGCAGCTCTGATTACCTACTGTACAAGATGTCTTGCACGCAGACTGGCAGGATGTCTGACATTCTCCGCATCCGCCTTTTTTAATAGTATTCTGCAGGTTCTTTGTATTTAATGTTTTAATATGTTCCATAATGGTTCCTCCTTGTATTATCTGTCTATTGTGCATTATACCATAACAGTATGTATTTTTCAAAGTTTTTTTTAGGACAGCATCCCGCCCAGAGTCCCCCCCGCAATACATAAAAACAGCGTGGTAACTGCATGCCTGATTCCCATATCCCACCGGTGTTCTACCAACCAGGAAACTCCGATAAGCAGGAGAAAATAGCAAAGCCCCAGAAGAAGCCCCCACAGGAATTTTTGCTTTTGTACGCTTTTTCCGATTACAAATCCTCCTGTAAAACTGGACAGCACATAAACAATTACGATTCCTGCAGTTACTATCTTTTCTCCCAAATCAAACTGATACAGAAGAAAGGCCAGTAAAAGCAATGCCAGCCCCGTCACAGCATAGGAACATAGTAAAGACTTCAGTGTCGCTTTTAATTTCATACAAAAATCCCTCCCATACACAATATATGGGAGGGTTGTACGTTGTATGCTTACCGTATTCTCTTATTTCTTCTTTGAATCAGAATTCCGGAATACAGAATCACCGGAATCGGAATCAGACAAAGCAGGATGAGCGGAAGTACTGCTGTATTATCTCCTGTTTTAACTGCCGCTGTTTTATTTCCCCCATAGCCGGAAGAAGAGGAGTAGGTTCCGCTTCCGCTGGAATAGGAGTTTCCGGAAGATCCCGAAGCACCTCCGGAAGAATAAGTATTGGTATAGGAAGAACTGTTTCCTCCTGAACTGCTGTAGTTATTTCCGGAACTCTGGCTGCTCTGTCCGGATGAGCTGCTTCCTGTACCGGAAGAACTCTGTCCCGTCTGAGAAGAAGAAGGTTTCTGGGTAGGAGAGTATCCGTCTTCTGCAATTTCACCGCCTACCAGAGATGTGCTTCCTGCAATTCCAAAGGGACTGAAGGAACTTGTATTAAAAATCATCGTATTCCCGTAAACAGTAGGAATAATCGTCTCAATACTTCCATCGTCCAGAATATGTTCAATGGTGTAATTATAACCTTCTTTTACCGGAACTGTAATACATACAGAATGTCCTTCCGGAATTTCGTATTCTGTGTCATTTAACAAATCCCACAGCTGGAATTCATAAGACTGGAAAACAGATGCATTAGATGCATTGGTAAAGTTATAACCGGATCCGCTGGAAACACGAAACTGTACATACCAGGGCAGGAAATCACCAGAAACGGTAATTCCGTTGCACGTATGGTTTTCTGCTGCAGCTGACGCCTGATCCTGCAGTTCTGCCTCCGGATCTGCCTCCTGGGAACGGGTGTCTTTTTCAAAGGCCTCCGCAGGAATTTCATTAATTCCCTCCGGCTCTTTCTCAGAGTCTTCTTTCTTGTCAGAAGTTTTATCCTCATCTTTGGAAGATTCTTTCTTTTCTTCTTCCGTATCTTTTATTTCTTCTTTTTCAGTACTGTCCTTATCCTGGCTGTTTTTATCCTCGCTGTCTGAATCTTTATCTGCGTCCTCTTCCTGTTTGTCCCCTGTTTCAGACTTGTCGGAAGTGGAAGAATCCTCTTTGTAATTATCAGAACTGTCCTCTTTATCCTGGGATTCTCCTTTTGACTCTTCTTTATCCGAATCTTCTGTCTTCTCTTCGCTGTCCTCCTGCTCCGTTTTACCGGAATCCTCGTCTTCTGACTGGCTTTCATCTTTCGAAGAATCCGAACTTTCTTCTGAGTCTGTAGTTTCTTCCTTATTATAATCGTTGTCTTTATCTACATCTGTACTATCGTTCTGCTCATTTTTCTGGCTTTCGTCTCCACTGTCTGTTGAATTATCTGATTCCTGAGGAGGCTGGGTAGGCGCCGCCGTAGGATCAGGAGACACTGGTACCGGCGTTACGCTTACAGAAGGAACCGGTGTCTGACTGGGAACGGTTCCTGCCAGACTTTTTACTGTCACCAATACGGTCCCCGTTACCGTACCCGATGAGCTGTCCCAACCGCTTACCTGTGAGAAATCCGCACTTGCGCCTGCTGTAAATACTACGCTGCAGGCTTCCTGATATTTACTCGGAACATACGTGGGGTTCGCCCAGGAAAGAGTTCCGTAGCTGCTCTGGGGAAGCTGTATATTAGAAAGAGCGGTTGGAGAATTAACGGTCACTCCTGACGGAATCAGAGTCTCTCTGGTAATAACACCCGTCTGATCTGCATGTATCGTCCTGGGCGCCATCCCACCAATCACGCAGAAGGTTAAAACAACTGCTAAAAGTTTCGCCGCTCTTTTACATGATTTTTTCTTTTTTCTTATCATTTAGACTGCACCTCTATATAAAATAAATCAATTGTTGTCTTTTATTCGTCTATTGTTTCTGAGAACAACTCAAAAAATTTTTGTTTAATTATCTGACTAATATTACGATAATGTATTATAGCACAAATTTCTTTTTTTCGACACCCCCTATTCCATTTTTTTTCATTCTTGTATTCTTCTCCTATTTCCCTTGCTTTTTTTCATAAAATCATGTATATTTTTTTCTGATAACACGAAAAGGAACAAAATTTTAAAGGAGTGAATTTTTTTGGATTCTAGCGTCGCGATTCAGACGTTTGTATTAATTTTATTAATTCTTTGTTCCGCCTATTTTTCATCGGCTGAAACCGCTCTTACCACCACAAGTAAGATTCGTATTCAGGCGCTCATTGAAATGGGGGACAAACGCGCTGTAATATTGGATAAGGTAACTTCCAATTCCGGAAGGATGTTAAGTACCATATTAATTGGTAATAACATTGTCAATATGACCATCTCGTCTCTGGCCACTACGCTGACGATTCGTCTGTTTGGAAATATGTATGTAGGAATTGCTACAGGTATCGCTACCATTCTGGTTCTCATCTTCGGTGAAATCACCCCGAAGACCATGGCGACCGTTCAGGCAGAAAAGATTGCTTTGTCCTATGCCAGAAGCATTTATGCGCTCATGATTGTTCTGACTCCTGTCGCTTTCGTGATTAATAAACTTTCTCAGCTCGTTTTCCGGCTTCTGCGAATTGATTCCAACGCCAAGCCTGCTGCTATGACCGAACATGAGCTGCGTACCATCGTAAATGTCAGCCAGGAAGACGGTGTTATTGAAAACGAAGAAAAACAGATGATTTACAATGTATTTGATTTTGGGAATTCTGAAGCCAAAGATGTTATGATTCCCCGGATTGACATGTGCTTTATCGACATCGACAGTACCTACGACCAGTTAATGGCTGTTTTTAAGGAAGAAATGCACACCCGTTTTCCCGTTTATGAGGGGGATACCGACAACGTAGTTGGTATTATTAATATGAAGGATCTGCTTTTGCTTCCGAAAGACACCAGCTTCTCTATCCGCAATATCCTGAGGGAGCCTTATTTCACATATGAGCATAAAGATACTGCCACTTTAATGGTAGATATGCGGAAAGCCTCTGTGAATCTGGCCATCGTTCTGGATGAATACGGCTCCACGGCCGGACTGATTACCCTGGAAGATCTTCTGGAAGAGATTGTCGGAGAAATCCGGGATGAGTACGACGAAGAGGAAGAAGAAGAACTTCATGAAGTAATTCCAAATGAAGAATATATTTCCCTTGGTTCCACCAAACTGGACGATGTAAACGAAGCCCTAAATATCCATCTGGAATCGGAAGATTACGACTCTATCGGCGGATATATCATCGATCAGTTAGACAGTCTTCCCATTCAGGGACAGTCTGTAACTCTGGAAAACGGAATCCGCCTGGTGGTGGATCAGTTGGAGAAAAACCGGATAGCAAAGGTTCATATCTATCTTCCGAAACCTTCAGAAGAAACGGAAACAGAAGAATAACATCCTTCGCGGAGCGATTTCTATTACCTTAAATAATAAAAGGACGAGTAAAACCTCAACTGGTTTGCTCGTCCTTTTTCTTCTCCTCCCAATTATTTCTCTTTCATCCAAATAGAAAACTGCTGAACTAACCGCCTGATTTCCCCGGCTACCTGTCCGACTCCCTCTTCTGTTTCCATCCAGTTTTCTGAAGTTATTCCATCCGGAAAAACAGGCCGCACTATGATTTCTGTCTCCGGATACGCTTTCTGATAATACATCAGCGCCCTTCTCGTATGATAACTTTTACAGCATAGAATGGCTTTTTTTATAACCAGTCTGTTATCGTCAGTCACCTTTCTGGAGAAACAGGCGTTTTCCATCGTATAGGAAGCTTTGTCTTCTCTTAAGATAGCTTCTTCGGGAACCTGATTTTTCACCAGCACATCTTTCAGAAACTCCCATTCTGTCTGATAATCGCCGTCATACTGTTCCCGTTTATCTATCGGTCCCCGGAAAGATTCTTCGGTAATACTGTGACATCCGCTCGGCAATATGTACGGAGCAGCTCCCCGCTGATACAATCTGGCCGCTTCCTCCGCCATCTGAGGATAACGGTTGCCGGGAACAAAAATTATATCCGCTTTTTCAATGGGATCTTCTACAAAAATAAATTCTGAAATCTGCTGTAAAAATTTCTCGTATTCCATGGCTTACTCCTTCTATTGAGGGCCGCAGTTTCCTGATGCGGCCCTTTTTCTTTAAGTGGTAATCAGTGTGGTATAACCCGCGTTTCTTAATTTCTGCTCCATGGCAATGGCATTTCCCAATTGCATAAAAGCTCCTACCTGTACTCTATAAAGTCCGTTATCGTGAAGCAAAAAGGCCGGATAATCCTGATCCAACAGCTCATACAAAAGTTTATCCGCATTTTCTCTGGAACGGAAAGCGCCCACCTGTACCCGGTAATACATGGGCTCCTCCTCTACCGTCTCCATATCTAATGTGCCTAATATGGCATTGGCAATGCCATCCACTATCATATTAAAATTGTTATCAAAAATCTCATTATCTCCTTCTGTATTCAAAAAACCGGCTTCCACTAAAATTGCGGGCATCTTGGTTCTCCGAAGTACGACCAGACCCGGTCGCTCTTTCACGCCCAGTTCATCAAAACCTGCCTCCCCCAGCGCTCCCAGTATATTCTGAGCCATCTCGTACTTTATTCCGCTTTTATCGTATACCAGTACTTCCGCACCTGCATACTGGTTTGCATCCGGGCTGGAATTTCTGTGAAAGGAGATAAAGTAATCCGGCTTTGCCTCATTGGCAATCTGTGCTTTTTCAAAGGGTGTCTGATATACATCTTCTGTTCTGGTATAAAGCACATCTACGCCGTTGTCCTGGAGCTTTTCCCCAACCGCCAGCGTCAGTTTCAGATTATCATCCTTTTCCTGACGGCCCTGAAAAACAGCACCTGGATCTTCTCCGCCATGTGCCGGGTGTTAATTGCGCAAATTTTTTGCCTTATCGCGCGGAACGCGTTCACGCGTAGCATTAAATTACGATCCCTTTCAGACTGATTAAGGGATATAGAAATATGTGAGATTCGATAACCTTTCCTAAGATTCTACACTGTAAACACTGGAAAATAAATGCTCTGATTCATTGCCGAAATTATAAGTGATTTTGATCTTGCAGTTTTCGTAGACTGTTATTTCACTTATCATTTCTGCCACAATATCTCTATCCAGTGATTCAATGTCTTTTAATTCCAACAGCCTTTTCAACCACGGTATTTCAAAAACATCTTCTGTCACATTTTCTTTCTTCTGTTCCAGTGTTTCAATCTGTTTAGAGTAAAGTTCTTCTTTTTTTAGATAATCCTCTCGGTAAGAAAGAAATTCTTCTTTGGAAATCAGTCCATCTTTATAATCTTCATATGTGGATTTTTTGAGCTTTTTTACACGTTCCAGCTCTGCTTTGATTTTGCCAAGTTCTGTATCGGTAATATTTTTCACCTTTGAACTTGTGAAACTCTGTGACTGTACCAGTTCTTTCAAATCATCTACACTGTGGACGATTACTTTTAAATCATTTAATACAATGTCCTCCAAAACAGCCAGCGGTAACGTATGCGGCATACAATACTGTCTGCCATTTCTTTTATATGTTCCGCAATAAAAACTATATGTTTTACTTCCATCTGCACGATGCCACATATTTTTTGCCATTGCTTTGCCACAATCACCGCATTTTACATAACCGGCAAAGATATTTTTATTCGTTTCCAAATCCAGCTTTCTTGTCCTTTTTGACAAGAGGGATTGCGTTTTTTCCCATGTTTCTTTATCTATGATTGGTTCATGGGTATTTTCTACGATTATCCAATCCTCTTTCGGCATTCTCTTCTGCTTACTTCTCATACGCTGGTGCTTTGTTCCCTGTACCATATTCCCCACATACATTTCTCTATGAAGAATACTGTTGATTGTAGAGTAAGACCAATACGCTGTACTCTCCAAACGGTTACAGTTCTTGTATTTTTCACCATTTACCCTTTTGTATTCTGCCGGACAAAGAATACCCTCTGCATTTAACAGTTTTGCAATCTTTTGTTTGCCATAACCTTGTACATATAAGGAAAAGATTCTACGGACAACATCAGCAGCGTACTCATCGATCACCAGCTTATTTTTATTCACAGGAGATTTCTTATAACCATAACTTGTAAATGCCCCTATAAACTCACCAGCCTTTTGTTTTGATTTTACGGTTGCCTGTATTTTTTTTGAAATATCTCTTGCATATTGTTCATTGAAAATGTTCTTAATCGGGAGCAGCATATCATATGCCTGTTTCATACTATCAATACTGTCTGTTACCGATATAAAACGTACTCCCATTTCTGGAAAGTATCGCTCTAAATATCGTCCAGTATCAATGTAATCTCGCCCGAATCTGGATAAATCCTTTACAACTACACAATTTACCTTCCCATCTTCAATGTCCGCAATCATTCTCTGGAAACTAGGGCGGTTGAAAGTCGTTCCTGAATAACCGTCGTCAACGTAAGTATCAAACAATATAAAATCTTCTTTTTCAGCAATATACTCCGTTAAAAGTTTTCTCTGATTTCCAACACTGTCGCTTTCTTCCTTATCACCATCTTCTTTTGATAATCTAATATAGATTGCAACATGAAATAAGTTTAATACCTTTTGAAGTTTCATATATTCGCCTATTCAATTGTTGCCCTATTAAAAATATTATACCACAAAATACGGTACTTTCCCATATCAGACTACCTGTTTTGAACCTCTTTAAGATGAATTCTGATGATACGGATAAGCAATTCTTTCGCTGAAAACTTCGATAAAAATTCTCTTTCCACAGTGTATTGGATTGGCTGTTTCTTTTCCAAACTTTATCGTCCTCCTTGTTTCAGCTATCCATTCTCAACATACGCAAATAGGCTTATCCAATATGCCTATTCTCACTTCATTTTTATCAATCTGACATATAAAAGTCTTCTTTCCGCGAAAAAGCAGCAAACCTTTTAGATTTACTGCTCTCGTATCGTTCTATTCGATTATAAATGTCTGTCCGTATCTCTTGCACCATACATCAATCTTCGTACTTCCATCACATCATCAATGACTACATAATAAATCACATAGTTTCTTACATAAATCCGATAGTAGGGATAGTCCCGCCTTTTTGCAGAGCGATACGGCTCAAAAGCAATCCTGTTCAAAAAGTGGTAAATACCTAAGCTGATAGGATTTATTTTCCATGTACCGCGCTCCTTACATGACTGAAAACTGTTTCATGGGAAAGTCTTTCTTCTGTTGCTGCTGCCTGTCTGTCAGCTTCGTCAAGTTTCATTTCAACATTATCCGTCAGACTGGCATATTCTTCCAGACTTAGTACGACCATTGCACCATATCCGTTTTTTGTAAGATATACAGGACTTCCGCTGTTGACAATGGATTCAATCTCTGGAAATTTATTTCTGAGGTCAGAAACAGGGCGAATTTGTATCATATTCAAGCACTCCTTTTATATCATTTATTCTATCTTAATTTTATCAAAATATTATCATAAAGGCAATGCTTTTCAGATTTTCTAATTTCCTTTCTTTCTGTAATATCGTTACCAGTCCTCCTTGCGCAACTGTGTTCCGCCATGACCTGCATCCAGCATTATTGTATATGGCATGGTTTTCACCTCAGATACTCTTTCTCTCTAGCATATGCAGAAATTTTCTGATTGGTTCTATGCCCATTTAAATGCTGTTAATTAAGAATGCCGTTTTCTTTTAAATACTTCAGAAAAGCTCTGCATCCTTCCTGAACATCCTGATAGGTTGTCTCAAATTCTCCCGTATACCAGGGATCTGCAATATCACGGGAATGTCCCGTAAAGTCCAGAAGTTTGTACACTTTATTTTCCTTATCCCCACCTACCATACGGGTGATATTCTTTATATTGTAACGATCCATTCCTATTAAATAGTCATAGTTCTTATAATCCGCTTTTCGAAGCTGAACTGCCCTGTGATCCCCAAAGGGAATCCCTTTTTCTATTAGTTTTGAACGGGTTCCACGATGAATGGGGTTCCCGATTTCTTCTGTGCTGGTAGCAGCAGAGTCAATGTAGAACGCTTCTGCCTTTCCTTCCTTCGCTACCATATTTTCAAAAACATATTGGGCCATGGGTGAACGACAAATATTTCCATGGCAAACAAAGAGTATTTTGATTCTATTTCTTTCCATGCCCAGTATGGGATTTATAGCGGTTTTACTTGATTTCTTTTCCATCATTACCCTCTTTTTCTAAATTCCTATACCCAGTATAGGATATTTTCAATCTGGTTTTTGTGTTATATAGTGTGTTATTCCCACACACCATAACACACATGCTTTTATTCGTCGTCATCTGCTTCTTCATCCATATCAGCTTCCGGCTCGTCATACTCTCCATCATCCATTGGCGATACCACCTCTGGAACTCTATCCAGAGAATAAAAATCATAATTCTTGTTTTTTACCATTGTAAAAAATTCTTTCTTTATATCGCCAGCTTCCAGATGGGTATATACATCCAAAGTAAACTGGATACTACTATGCCCCATAATCATTTGAAGCGTTTTAGGACTCATTCCTGCACTGGCACAATTTGAACAGAACGTGTGTCTGCAAATGTGAGGTGTAATATTCGGAATTTCTTCCTTGAACGTGCGATTGTATTTCGCTACCGCCCACCGCAGATGATTCTGCCAGTGCTGGGCAACTTCTATCCGCTGGTTTTTGTCCAGCCATAGAAAGCCAGTCGCCGATTCTGTATGGTCTGTATTCCATATGACTTCTTCTTTTGGCAGTTGTGGGCGAGTATTTATTACATTGTGAAAAGCCGTTTCTACATCTCCAAACATCGGCACATCTCTAATGCCATTCTCTGTTTTCGGCTCTTCTATGTAATAAATCATCTTGTTCCCAGCATGAATACGAATCAACTGCCTTCTGACATGTATAACATGCTCTTTGAAATCAATATCATCAGAGGTTAGACCACAAAACTCAGATATACGCAATCCGGTGTTAAACAGGATGAAAAAACCATCAAAATATTTTCGGAAATGCTTATCAGTCCTCACAAAGTCTAGGAACTTTCTCATATCCGCTCTGGAGATAGCGTCTCTTTGCTGTACACCGCCATATCTCTTTTTATTCAAAGAAAAATTGAAAGGATTATCCACTACC
>ERZ1643250.2132-NODE-2132-length-15411-cov-6.355822_pt1 | contig 15411 bp, 13 predicted proteins | sample MGYA00579262_ERZ1643250 | MGnify/ENA primary metagenome ERZ1643250 (study PRJEB29033, sample SAMEA4952265) | chicken gut metagenome | biome: Broiler Chicken; feature: Gastrointestinal Tract; material: Caecum | place: Ireland | collected 2018 | study: Broiler...
AGGCTGCGCAGATAGACGGCGCGGGCAAGATGCAGCAGATGAGATACATAGTTATCCCCAGCATACTCTCCACCGTCGTTATAATGCTTATAATGAAGATAGGTTCGCTCCTCAACGTATCTTACGAAAAGATATTCCTCTTCGTAAATGCGGGTAATTCGAACACCTATCAGGCAAACAGCGAGTCGGCTCTCGTGGTTTCAATATGGGCAAACGGTCTGTCGAATTCGAATAATACATTGTCGGTATCGATGGCGGGCGAGATGACGAACAACCTCATCGGCATGCTCCTCGTTATCGGTTCGAATATAATAAGCCGTAAAGCGACCGACGTTTCGCTGTATTAAGGAGGGAAATAAGCTATGAAACGCAAAATGGAAGTATCAGAGCTGATATTCAAAATAGTAGCCTATTTCTTTCTCATAGTATTCGCCCTGATGTGCGTGTACCCTTTCCTGTATGCGATAGGTTCGGCATTCAGCTCTCAGGCGGCGAATGAGGCGGGCGATGTTATCCTGTGGCCGGTAGAGCCGCAGACGGCTGCGTTTGTTTACGTTATGACTAACGCACAGTTCTGGATAGCTTACGCCAATACTTTGTTCACGACTATAATAGGTACTGCATGGAGCTTGTTCTACAGCATCCTCGGTGCATACGCGCTCTCCAAAAAGCGCATAATGGGCAGGCACGGCTGGAACTTCTTCCTCGTGTTCACCATGTGGTTCAATGCGGGCGTCGTTGCTACCTACCTCAACTATCAGGCAACGGGTGAAGTCTTTGCGGCATTGTTTGCCGGCAGCACCAATATGTTCGAAATCGACCTTAAATGGCTCGTCGTTATTGCAATGGGCATGAACGCTACAAACATAATTCTCCTCAGAAACGCATTCGAAGGCGTTCCCGCGGAGATAGAGGAAGCGGCGAGAATCGACGGCGCTACCGAAATGCAGGTTCTCACCAAAGTATACCTTCCCATGAGCAAGGCGACCATTGCAACCGTTGCATTGTTCTTCGGTATATCCCGCTGGAACGGCTACTTCTGGGCGCAGAAAGTAATGGGCACGAGTACCAGCCTTGACGGCGGCGGTCAGCCGTATTCATGGCCCGTACAGGTATATATAAGAGATTTCATTAATAAATATACCAGCCTTGTTACTACCTACGACCCCGACACGAATAAGATATTCGACGATGAGGTTGTTTCCCGTAACGGCGTAGTTTATTCGATGGTAATTTGTTCGGTTATCCCCATCCTCATTATTTATCCTTTCATTCAGAAATATTTTGCGAAAGGCGTAAATATGGGTGGTGTAAAGGAGTAATCGCATTATCGACAGGCTGTGTTTTCGGGAAATTTCCCGAAGCGTATAAAAGTTTAAATAATTGAATATAAACCTAAACGGTTTCTCGGGTTTATATATTTTAAAAATTATAAGGAGAAAAGTATGAGTAAAACCAAAAAAATTGCAACAGCAATCATAAGCGTTGTAATGGCAGCCACAATGTGCGCTTCCCTTGCCGCTTGCGGACCGAAAGTGCCTGACTTGAATCCAAGCCAGACTAAGCTTGACGTCAGCGTAGACGAAAATGGCGCATTGTCTTTCACAGAAGGCACTAACCTTAACATGAACACCGGTTACAACGGCGCGTACGGACATATCGCCTATACCGCTACGCAGGTAGGCAATCCTTTCTATATGGCGGGCAATACCTATACAACTGGTAGCATGAAACCTGCATGGCAGGCGCTTGAAGATGAGCTCGGAGTAAGCTTTACAAACGTATTTACGCAGAAGTCGGCAACCGAGCAGATTCAGCAGGTACCTGACTATCCTCGTTTCGACATGATTACCGGTCAGGCCGACACCATAGTTCAGTACGCTACCGCTGATAACGACCTTTACATTGACCTTTCGCTCTATCTCGACCAGATGCCCAACTATAAGGCATTCCTAGAAGAGAATCCCCTCGTAATGCTCTCCATTACGTCCGATACCGAAACAGGTGCTATGTACTATGCGCCTTATTTCGACGGTAACGACGATATAGAGAAGTACGAGATAGCCAACCAGCACTGGGTTGAATACCTTCTCGACAGCACTTCCGCAGGCGACAGCACTACTTTCGCTTCTGCGGTAAGCTCAAGAAAAACGGGTACCATCAGCAGCGACACTATCCGTGGTGACGTAGGCAACGGTACAGAAGCTTCGTATACGTCATTTATGGGCACTACCGGTAGTTGGTGGGTTGAAACCACCGACGTTGACGCGAGCGACCTCGACGCGGACGGCACGCTCAAAGACGGCGTAAGCACGGCGAATACTGTCAAGGTTGTAGTTAATTACGACGATGCTCTTGCAGACGCCAACGACGAAAGCACCGCTCTCGGCGCTGCCGTAGCGGCTGCGGGCGTAACGACTGACCTCACCAGCGGCAATATCGTAGATATTCAGAATGCTGCCATCAATGCTACCGACGGCGCAGTGACCGGCGCACAGCTCCTCAATATTCTCCGCGAATATATAAAGGTTGCTTACCAGACCGAAAGTGGTGCGCAGTTCTACAATACGCTTTCCGACGTATTCAACGGATACAATGCGGCTTGGGACGTTGACCTTCTCGTTGCGTTCTCACGTTGCCTCATCACTAATACGAGCAAGCTTAACACAAGCACTCCTTCCGAGGATATTTATGCTATAATGGGCAGGCAGTACACCACCCAGCGTATGAACGACCTCACTTCGTTTGCCGGTGAATTGTTTGGCGTTCGCGGTCTTGCTCCCCGTTATCAGTACACCTATATTGACAGCGAAGGCGTAATGCAGGATGCCCGTAACGAAGTAGGCATGTGGGAAGCTCTCGATAAGATGAACGAGATGGTAGAGGAGGGTCTCCTCTATACCGGTACCACTGCATCCGGCGGCAATACTTCTTACTATACTGCTAACCATGCAACTGGTTTTATGGTTTGGGACTATGTTCAGACCCAGACGGCCAACGGCGGTTATGCGAAGATGGGTGTTACCAACCCTGCATATGCAGCGGAAATTACAGATGATTATAACTTTGCTCCCATAAGCACCCCCGTTTCCAAGTGGAACGACGGCGATACGGCCGATACTGATTACGACTACACGGACGACGGTGAGAAGTATATGCGCTTCACCGAATCCTGGCGTTCGGTTAAGAACACCGGCTTCTGCCTTCCCTATGCAAACTATGAAGGCAAACCCGAAAAGCTTTCTGCAGCTCTCGCGGTTATCGACTATATGTTCTCCAACGACGGTCAGTATCTCATGACTTACGGTCCTATGTCGAGCAGCAATAGCTACAATGAAGCAGACAGCTCAACGACGACAGACGGTTTCTGGTATGCGACCGAAGTTACCAATGTAAATGTTGAGGATGTCGGCGTTCTCGTTGAAGGTTCCGACCAGTACACGGTAAAGCCTGAAAATGCTCAGGATTACTTCATTTATAAAAATAAGGTTTATACCGGCACGTATTATAACGGCGAACAGGGTCCTACCCTTACAACCGCTATGTTGCAGCTCTATTTCGGAAATGCCGTAACTTGGACCAATGCTCCTTCCGGTAGCAGTACTGTTCGGCTCGCAAAGGGCGAAACGTCAGGCTTCACCATCAATGGTGCAAACTATGTAACGTCTTACACGAACTTCGCGCGCGGCGTCATTGGTTCGGCACTTCCTCTTTGCAACAAGCTCCAGTCGTTTGAGTATCAGTGCACTGCCGATATCGGTATCATCGGCGCGGACAAAGTTGCTGCTAACCTTGTAAACGGCACTATAAGCCACGTTTACCTTCAGGTTAACAATGCAAAGGATAACTACTGGTACACCATAAGTCCTACGACGCTTCCTTATGCAAGCGATATTTCTTCTGCAATATCTTCCGACTTTGCAGATAATGACAGCAACCTTTTCTCGACTGACTCCAAAGCAACCGATAACATTCTTATCGACGTTATCCGTTTTGGTCTCGATGGTTCCGGCAAGTGCTCCGGCTATGATATGACCGGTACGCAGCTTCCTACCTCTGCCGCAGATATGGTTACTCTTATCAATAATACCTACGGTACCATAACCGACGGTGTAGGCGGCATGGACAGGTATGAAGGCTATATGCAGACAGCATGGAGTGACCTCAAGGATTACTACGACAACTATATCGCATAATTGCGACTAGTCAAATTTATCGTAAAAAAATAACTTAAAGTTTGTTTGTCCGCGCCCGCTTGCGGGCGGGCGCGGGGAAACTGACTATTTGGGGAAATGATATGAAAACTCAAATGCGGTTTCAAAAAATACTTGCGTTGCTTACACTCATTTTGAGCGCAATAACCATTGTATTTGCTTTCGGTTTTTTCACCGGCGATTTGGCAACGCTCTCCAAAATAGTTACGACGCGTGCGTTTATGCGCGGCTACAGTGAGGCAGAGCAAACTGCGATGCTTAATACATACTATAGCGCTTTAAGCATAAACGATTTGCTTATGTGGCTGGGTATAATCTTCCTTCTTGTTGTAGTGTTCATATACATAACAGCTTCTCAGAAGAGGCGTAACTATTACAAAACAAATTACATTGCCGTTATATTGGCGGCGGCTTACGCGGCAGTTTTTGCAATAATAGGGATTGCCGTGATAAGTTCTGTTCTTGTATCTTTGAACGCAAGCGTAACGGCAGATATATGGCAGGCATACAAAGAATATAACGATTCAAACGGGCTTAACAATTATATGCATACTCCGGTAATGTTTTATATCGGGTATGTTGTGTTTGCGATTGTGCTCGTTGACGCGCTTGCCTGGGTTTATAACTTAATTTGGAAAATGAAGCTGATGAAGGGAGAGAAAGCCCTTCTCGAAGCAGGCCTCAAAAAGGAGGTGGCTTAAATGTTGGATTTAAGTAAACTCTTCGGTATCAAGCAGGATATGGATAGCAAATCTGTTATCCATATAGACGTATACCGCTATAAGCGCAACAAACTTGCTTCCGGTCTGGCACTTTTGGCCCTCGTTTTCGAGTGTTTATACTTCATGCTTTTTTATAGTTTGCGCGTATCGCAATATTATACGGCGCTGATAGGGTTCGATATTGTATTAAATCTTGCCGTATTGCTTATTGTTTTCTTATCGTCCGAAGGCGTAAAAGGATACAATAAAAAATACTGCATTCCGTTGCTTGTTATAGCTGTTATTCAGATTGCACGCATATTTTTGTATCCTATGGATATAGCAGCTCAGGGTGGTATTATAACTGATGGCGCGTACGATATGGCGTCATGGTCTGCATGGTATTTTGGTACTGCTCTTTCTTCCGGTGCTACAAGTGCTATTCTTATTATTTATCTTGTTGCATCGGCTGCATGCCTTGTTGCTTCTGCAATCTTTGGTTACATCCGTGCAACCCAGCTTGAAATTTTCACCAAAAAACTTCAAGACGGCACTATCTCGGTAGACGAATCTCTCGCCGAACTCGACAGAGAAGAGAAGGCGGCCATGAATACGGAGGTTACAAATGCCTGAAGTTAATTTAAGACATTTAGATAAGATATATGACGGCGGAGTTCAGGCCGTGTATGACTTTGATATGGACATACACGACGGCGAATTCATCGTACTCGTAGGTCCCTCCGGTTGCGGAAAGTCGACCACGCTCCGCATGGTGGCCGGACTTGAAGATATTTCAAACGGCCAGCTCATAATCGACGGCAAAGACTGCACGCGTATGCCTCCCAAAGACAGGGACATAGCGATGGTTTTCCAGAACTATGCTCTGTACGGCCATATGACGATTTACGAAAACATGGCTTTCTCGCTTACGCTGAGGAAAGAGAATAAGGATATTATCCACCGTAAAGTTATGGCTGCCGCCGAGATTCTCGACCTTAAAACTCAGCTCAACAAAAAGCCGAGGCAGCTCTCCGGCGGTCAGCGCCAGCGTGTTGCCATGGGCCGTGCGATAGTCCGTAACCCCAAGGTTTTCCTATTCGACGAGCCTCTCTCCAACCTCGACGCGCAGCTCCGCGGTTCGATGAGAAGGGAGCTCATGCTTCTGCATAAAAAACTCAATGCGACCATAATCTACGTTACCCACGACCAGACCGAGGCGCTTACCCTTGCCGACAGAATAGTCTGCATGTCGATGGGGCATGTTCAGCAGATAGGCAGACCTATCGAGCTCTATGAGCAGCCTGCGAATACGTTTGTTGCAACTTTCATAGGCCTTCCTCCTATGAATATGTTTGAAGGAAAGGTCGAAAATGGGAAGTTTGTATGCGACTTCTTTGATTATTCCCTCACTTCCGAGCAAATCGAACGTCTTAAAGATTATGAGGGCAAGGCCGTGATTCTCGGCGTTCGTCCCGAAAATATAGTTCGCGACGGTTCTATTCCTTTCAAGGTTGACAATAACGAAAACCTTGGAATGAATACGCTTGTTCACGGCAAGGTAGGCGGCAAAAAAATTGTCGTCTGCAAGTTTGCGGAGTGGTGTAATTATAAGTACGGCGATGAAATTTCTATAGGATTTGAGCCTGACAGGATGCATTTCTTCGACGTTGAAACCACCAAGGCGATAAGGTGAGGTGCAATATGGCAGAGAATGAAAACATGATTATAGAAGAGCCTAAGGAAAAGAAAGTTACCTGGGCGAAGTTTAAGGCAGGATTCAAAGAATGGGGACGTAAGCAGATTGTTAATCTAAAACGTCGTCCAAGCAATATAGCTTTTTTGTTTCTTATAATAACTTCGCTTATATTCATCTTGTCGCTTATGCCGATGTCTGAGGCGGTTTACCGTAAAACCACCACCTCGACATGGTCGGGTATCTGTCTGTTCGGCGGTACGCTATTTTCAATTCTGATATTCGTAGCTTATATGAACTCTTTTCCTAAGAGGAAAAAGCCAAACATACCTATGCTTTGCGTAACAGGGTTATTTATTGCATTGCTGTTTCTTTTCGATATTGTTTTCTATGTTGAATTGAGCGGTATATTGGGCGCAGATGATACTCAGGCCTGCTACCAGACGACGTTGAATGTGCTCGTTACTCATATGGTATTCCTCGGAATCACGGTTGTTCTTATGGCGACGATGCCACTTTACAAGAAGGCATTGCTCAAGATAAACACCAGGAAGGAAATCGAGTCGACGGTAAGCGAGATGAAGGGTTCAATCGACCTCGAGGACGCAGACTGATTGTAATCTGATTTGAATTTCAAATAAAAATAACCGGCAAATTATTTTGTCGGTTATTTTTGAAAGAGGGATAAACTCCGCCCGCTTCGGGCGGGCGGAGTTTATTTATAGCCGCCTTTGCCGTAAATAATTTTACGATAAAAGCCGCGGCTTCAGAAAATATGGAGGATTGTGCGGAAACGCGTTTGCGTTATCCGCCCGCTACGACCGGCGTAGCTCAGGCGGTTTTCCCGCTATTTTTCAGATGTCAAAGAAAAACAAAAAATATAAACAGCCGCCCAAGGAGACGACCATAGAAGATTTCTATGATTTGAAATCAAAGGAGATGGACGAGCTCGTTGCGGCATTGAAAGGTGAAACTCCGGAAGATGCTCCCGTCCCTACGGCCAATATTCAGGAGATAACGGGCGAGAAGGATGCGGGCGATAAAAAGGGTACTCGTGAATTTGACCCTTATAAGAGAGACAAACTTTCGCGCATTCCGTTTTGGATAAAAGCTCTTTTCATTAAGTTCTGGTTTTTCGGGCTGGTATGTTACCTCGTGCTTATGGGACTTGGTACTCTGTTTGTAACTGACGATGGGGCGATGAGCAACGCCGCCATGCTTGATTTGCTGTTTTTATGCGGTACAGTAATGGGGCTGTTTGTCGAGTGTCTCGTAAACCCTATATTCCGCATGATGGAGTCGGACAGAAAGGAATACAACTATTTTATGATGTTTCCCTTTCCGTTTAAACACTTGTGGACGTTTATAACAAACATTCTCTATTACCTTATCGTCGTATATTGCGTCGGCCTTGCCTATGCCGCAATATTCGAAAATTCGTTCGGCGGCGTCGAGCCGTTGCTCTTCGGCGTGGTATGCCTCGTCGTCGACATGATTTTTATCGGAATAAAGGATTTGTTCGTATTTCTCATAAAGCGGGCAATCCGCAAATCGCGCGAGCGTAAACTCAGCAAAGCCGGCGGAGTCTGAATTTAATCAGCATAAATTGTACAGAATATAATTTTGCGGTATTTCGCATGAACACCGTTTTTCGTTAACGTTTATGAGCCGCGCCTGCGTGCGCAGGCGCGGCTCATACAATTTTTGTAACTTTGCTTTCATTTAAATAATATAAACCCTGCCTGCTGCCCGTACTGCGTTTTCGGATATCGATAATTCCGACGGCCCGGAGCTTTGCGGCGCATTAAAAATGTGTGAGGAACATTATGTTTAAAAAATTATTCTCGTCGAGCACGAGCGCTTGTTTTGAATTCGATAACACAAACCCGTTTCATCATCCCAACGGCAAATATAAGATTTTCGTCAACGGCGTAATGGCGGGCGAGGCCGACACCAACGTTTTTTCGGTATTCAACCTCGAACCCGCTACTGAATACGCGGTAACCGTTTCGAACGACGAGTGCACCGTGCGCTTTAAAACGGATGCAGAAACTGCCGTCGTAGACGTCCGCGCGCTCGGCGCAAAGGGCGACGGCAAGTCCGACGATACCTACTTCGTCCAGATGGCGATAGACAGCTGTCCCGCGGGAGGCAGGGTGCTCGTTCCCGAAGGCTCCTACTATGTCCGTCCCATTGTTTTAAAGAGCGATATAACGGTGGAACTCAAAAAGGGCGCGCAGCTTTTGGGCAGCACGGTCGAGGAGGATTATCCCTATATCCCCGCGCGCGTATATAATCCCGACGGTTCGGAGGAGATTCTCGCAAGCTGGGAGGGCGACCCCTTCGACTGCCATCAGGCGTTTGTATCCGCTTACAGGCAGAAGAACATTAAGATAGTCGGCGAAGGCGCTATAAACGGGAATGCCGATAAATCCACGTGGTGGGCGACGCCCAAGGGCAGGAAGGTAGCGCGTCCGCGCCTCGTGTTCCTTAACAAGTGCGAAAACGTTGTTTTCCACGGCGTAACCTGCAAAAATTCGGCGTCGTGGAATCTGCATCCCTTCTTCTCCAAAAACCTCGGCTTCTTTGACGTAAAGGTTCAGAATCCCTACACGGGCCCGAATACCGACGGCCTCGACCCCGAGAGCTGCGACAAGGTAGACATCGTCGGCTGCACGTTCTCGGTCGGAGACGACTGTGTTGCGCTCAAATCCGGCAAAGTATATATGGGTAAAACGTATAAAACTCCCGCAAACCGCCATACCCTGCGCAACAATCTCTTCCAGGACGGTCACGGCGCGATAGTGCTCGGCAGCGAAATGTCGGGCGGCGTAACCAACCTCACCGTAAGCCAGTGCCTCTTCAGGCATACCGACAGGGGACTGAGAATCAAAACGCGCCGCGGCAGGGGCAAGGATGCGATAATCGACGGCATCGTATTCGAAAATATAAAGATGGAGAACGTAATCACTCCTCTTGTCGTAAATATGTATTATTTCTGCGACCCCGACGGGCACACCGAGTTCGTATGGTCGCGCAAGCCCCATCCCGTTGACGACGGCACGCCGTATATCGGCAAGTTCCTCTTCAAGGATATCGACTGCGAGGACTGCGAGTGCATGTGCGGTTACTTCGACGGGCTTGTCGAGCAGCCAATCGGAGAAATCACGCTTGAAAACGTGCATTTCGGCTTTAAAAAGGACGCAAAGCCCTTCAAGCCCGCGATGCTCGAGTTTGTGCGCGAATATTGCAAAGAGGGACTTTATATCGACAACGTAAATAAAGTGGTGCTTAAAAACGTTACGTTCGACGGCGTCGAAGGCGACCACATTATAGAGAAGAACTGCGGAGAACTTGTAATAGAGTAAGGGGGATATTATGGATTATTCTGTAATCGACAGGTATATCGACCGTCTTATAGAGGACACGACTCCCGACGCACCGATTTGGAACATAGAGAACATAAGGCACGGCAAGGCGCCCGGCTGGAATTATATCGACGGTTGCATGATGACGTCGCTGTATTCCATATATTGCCAGACCGGAAATAAAAAATATATCGATTTTATCGACAAATTCGTCGATTACTATGTGTTCGAGGACGGCAGCATACGCGGATTCGAGCTCGATACATACAATCTCGACAACATAAACGAGGGTCGCATACTCTTCGATTTGTACCGCGAAACGGGCAAGGAAAAGTATAAAAAGGCGGCAGACCTGCTTTACGAACAGATAAAAACTCAGCCCCGCACGGGTTCGGGCAACTTCTGGCACAAGAAGATATACCCCAACCAGGTATGGCTCGACGGGCTCTATATGGCGCAGGTATTTTATACCCGCTACGAAACGGAATTCGGCGGCTGCAAAAACTATGCCGATATAGTAAACCAGTTCCAGAGCGTTTACGACAATATGTACGACAAGCAGAAAAAGCTGTATTACCACGGCTGGGACTATTCTAAGCAGGCTTTCTGGGCGGACAAGCAGACGGGGCTTTCAAAGAGTTTCTGGCTCCGTTCCGTCGGCTGGTATACGGTCGGGCTCGTGGATGCGATAGGGTACTTCGTCGGGCACGAGGAGCTTAAAGAAAAGCTTATAAAGATATTCAAAGAGACGATTGAAGGGCTCGAACAGTACATAGATAAAGACGGCCACATGTTCTATCAGGTAGTCGACCAGGGCGGAAGAGAGGGTAACTATCTTGAGACCTCCGGCAGCGCAATGATAGCCTATGCCATGATGAAGGGCGCCCGCCTCGGCGTGATAGACTCGCGTTTTGCCAAAGTCGGCGAAGAGGTGTTCAACGGCATCTGCGACAAATACCTCACTGAAGAGGACGGCAAACTCAATCTCGGCGGAATATGCCTCGTTGCGGGACTCGGCCCCGAAAACAACCGCCGCCGCGACGGCACTTTCGAGTACTATATTTCCGAGCCCGTAGTCGAAAACGACGCCAAGGGCACCGGCCCGTTCGTTATGGCATACACCGAGCTCATGCAGATTCATAAATAATCGTGTTTGCAAGAGATAATCAGGCTTACAATTTTTCCTTATAATTTAATCCGCAGCGGGCAATTTTGCCCGCTGCGGATTATTTTTATTTGTAAGTATCATGGGGATATGATTATAGTAAAAATATTATTTTTTATATGAAATGGTACTGACAGATTTTGACATTATACAATTTATCCCAAACAAATTACATTTTATTATTGACCTTTTCCTCGCATAATGATATAGTAGTAGTGGAATATAATATACTTTCCGGTATATTTATAAGGAGGAAAAGGTGAAAGTTAAATTATTGCCTCTTGTCGCTGCGGCGGTGTCTGCGTTCTTTGTTTTTACAGGCATAGCCGGCTGTACGCAAAGTCAGCCGCATGTACATAACTTTACGAACTATGTGGTTCAGGAGCCCGATTGCGTAAATGAGGGTAGCATGGAGCAGGTATGCGCAGACTGCGGTGAAAAAATCTATTCAGATATACAGCCGCTCGGGCACAAGTACGTAAACGGCATATGTGAACGCTGCGGCCAGAGCGACGGCAGCGCTCAGCCTGAGCCCACGTGCGAACATGAGTACGATGTCACGGTGGTCTCCGAGCCTGATTGCACCGAGGCGGGCAGCATAAAGCTCGTTTGCTCCAAATGCGGCGACGAATCGGTAGCACAAGTGCCTGCGCTCGGGCACAAGTACGTAAACGGCATATGCACGCGCTGCGGTCAGAGCGACGGTACTGTTTCGCCCGTGTGCGAGCATGAGTATGGCGCCGCGATGATTGCCGCGCCCGACTGTACCGAGGCGGGCAGCATAAAGCTCGTTTGCTCCAAATGCGGCGATGAATCGGTGATGCAAGTGCCTGCACTCGGGCACAAGTACGTAAACGGGGTATGCGAGCGCTGCGGCCAGAGCGACGGCAGCGACCCCGACGACCCGGATATCCCCGACGACCCTGAGTTGTTACTGTTTACCGACATAGACGAGGCGTACAGTTATTCGCGGGAGCTCGGGTATCCGTTCAGCGAAACAGACTTTATAAACGGCATGCGCGGCATGCGCTTTACCGAAGTGTTCACTAATGCCAACGGACATTTAAAAGTTAAATACGGCACCATATCTGCCGATATAGGTGACGTCAGGGCCGATATTTCTGTAGAAGGCGCGGCGCACGTCGGCCTGATAAGCAGCATAGAGATATCCAAAGACGGCGCTTTGTTAATATCAGACACCACAGGCAAGCTCGTTGATTTCGGCAGACTCGAACCCTTTAAAACGGCCTTCGGTGAATATTTGGTCGGCGCGGCAATAAATCTTCAGAACGAATTGCTGCTTCTCAAAAACGACGGTACAATCGTAAAGGCGGGCTTTATAAGCAAAAATTCCTCGGTGGAAGTGGTAGATGATTTGTTGCTTTATCGTGAATATCAGTCTTCCTATTCGGTGGACGGCGCTTTTAACCGAAATATCGAATATGCCGACGTTGCGTCCACCCATTTAGGCAAACCGGTTACCTCGGTTGCCAGCGACGCGTTTGCAGGCTATTCATCGCTTCGCGGAGTAGTGTTGCCCGAAGGAATAGGGCAAATAAACAACCGCGCATTTAAAGATTGCTCAGCGCTCGAATATATAGTTTTGCCGGAGTCGCTCTACAGAATATCGGCAAATGCCTTTGAAGGTTGCAGCTCGCTCGATAATATATTCTATTGCGGAACAAAGACGCAGTGGTCGGCATTAAAGGCCGTTCTTCCAAGTACGGATGTTACGGTATATTTTTACAGCGAGGTAGGCCCCGTCATCGGTGAAAATTACTGGCACTACGATGAGGAAGGCAATCCCGTTATATGGTGACGCATGGCAAAGATTAAATAAAACATAGTGTTTAAAATACGGGTCGTTGCAAAACAGGCAACGACCCGTATCCGGTTGTGCTCATATTATTTCCCATACTCCGAGGGAGGTGTGCCGAAGTATTTTTTAAACACGCGCGAAAAGTACAGCGGTTCCGAAAATCCGCACATTTCGGCTATCTGCGAAATGCTGTATCTGCTGTATTGGTTGCTCATCCCGCTGAGTATAAGTCTGCCGGCAAGCTCCATGCGCCTTGATATCAGGTATTCGTGGGGAGTTATGCCCGTTTCGCTTTTGAACAGTTTGCGCACATAGTCGTAATTGAGCGGCAGGGTGCGGATAAATGCGTCGAGCGCATACGACGAGTTGCTCACGTTCGCCTCGATATCGGCCTTTACGCTCTCCACGACGGGTGAGCACGCGGGCTGCCTGGTCTGCGCTATGATGTAGCTTATGATAAGGTCGCCGAGGGCGCTCAGCACCGCGGCGCTCTTTTCGTCCCCGCGTTCAAAATAGTTCGCCGCCTGCAAAAAAGCGTGCGCAAGCCCTCCGCGGCTCTCCTCGCAAACGGCCTTCGGCGATTTAAAGGGCAGCGCCGTGCCGTCCATAAAAATATATATGTCGGCGGCATTTTCGCCCGTGCGCTCGAAGTCGGTGAGCGGGGGTATGGCGAGAACGTTGCCGCGCGAAAAACTTTCGTTACCCTTGGCGCACTTAACTTCGCCGCGCGCGGCGCATTTTATAAATTGCCAGTATTTCCGTCCTGCGGCGAACTCGCGCGTTCTGCGCGCGTCGCTTCCCGCGTAAACAATCTTATTCATACCCGTATTTTACCATAAAATATCCGTTTTGTCTATATAACCGATAAAAATTTTTGTTGCGCCGTGTATTTTTTATGGTATAATGAGTGCATGAATCACGGGTCTGACCCGACCCCGTTTAATAAGGTGTTATCATGAATATAGACTGGAATGCAGAGGACTATCATAAAAATTTTGCTTTCGTGTACGAATACGGCGAAGCCTTGCTCAATTTATTTACCCTGCCAAAGGGCTCGTTTATAGCCGACGTGGGTTGCGGCAGCGCCGTTTTAACGAAAAAACTGAAAGAGGCGGGATACAGCGTGTGCGGCATAGACGCCTCGCGCGAGATGACGGAGCTTGCAAAACGCAATGCGCCCGATATCCCCTTTATGTGCGCCGATGCGACTGAGTTTTCGCTCGACCGCCCCGCCGACGGGCTGTTTTCAAACGCCGTATTCCACTGGATTGACGATACGGATAAGCTGGTAAAAAATCTTGCGCGCAATCTCAGGGCGGGAGGGGAGCTGGTGTGCGAATTCGGCGGCAAGGGCTGTGCCGAGTCGGTGCACTCTGCGCTTGAAGAAATCTTTGCCGAACGCGGGCTTAAATACCGCCGCACATTCAATTTTTTATCGATAGGCGAATTTGCGCCCGTGCTCGAAAAGCACGGCCTCGTTCCCGTATATTGCACGCTCTTTCCGCGCCCTACGCGACAGAGCGGAGAGGAGGGTCTTAAAAACTGGATACTCACCTTCCTCAAAGAGCCGTTTGAGGCAATCGCCGACGACGTGCGCGGCGAAATTATCGCCGAGGCAGAGAAAAGGCTGCGCGCAAAACTTTATAAAGACGGCGAATGGTTCGTCGACTATGTGCGTATCCGCGTAAAGGCGGTTAAAATGCAATAGTTGCGGCATATGTGCGGGGCAATTTCAAATATTAATAGTTAATTGATATCAAGCGGGCAATTTTAATTGCCCGCTTGATATGCTTTAAATAAATGCCGCCCGCGCTTTTGCGCGGGCGGCATTTTTAATCGAAATTTTTATATAATGCACGTTATTTTCGCCATATATGCGGGCGAATTATTTATCTTGGCAGTTTCCGCAGCCGGTTTTCAGGTCTGTTTTGGCAAAAACGTTGCACTCCAGCTCGGCGCACTCTTCGTCCGTCAGCTCGTATCCGCACGCCGCAAAAAAGTCGACGGCTTCGCCGTCGGGGAGCGCGTATATCGCCTTTGCGCCCGCCTCTTTCAGCCTCATCTCGGCTGTGTACAGGAGGAATTTGCCCAGCCCCTTGCGCCGCCTGTTCATCGTGATGTAAATTTCGCGTATGTCGCCCCAGCCGTCTTTAAAGTTCCAGTCGTTGCCCGGTTCGTCTATCTGGTATATGCAAAAGCCGCTTAAGTTTCCGTCGTCCTCAATCAGGTCGACTTTCAAAAGCCCCGCCAGAAGGTCGGGCAGAACGTACTCGTTCACGAGGTGTTCGGCATCCTCGTCGCAGCCGAGCTCGTCGTAATAGTCTGCGAACATCTTGCCGAATCTCCCGGCGTATTTGTCGTTGAGCGGAAAAACCCGTATCATGTAAAACTCCCGTGCGGCAGCTTTGGTATCTTGCTGCCGTCTGCAATCATTATACCGCATTTTTGCGC
>ERZ1643250.2134-NODE-2134-length-15399-cov-6.797250_pt1 | contig 15399 bp, 17 predicted proteins | sample MGYA00579262_ERZ1643250 | MGnify/ENA primary metagenome ERZ1643250 (study PRJEB29033, sample SAMEA4952265) | chicken gut metagenome | biome: Broiler Chicken; feature: Gastrointestinal Tract; material: Caecum | place: Ireland | collected 2018 | study: Broiler...
CCCCCGGTTAATTCATTTATTCTTTTTCGCATGGCTGAAGAATCAAGAAATCCGGAGAAAGTCAGCCATGAAGCTCGAATATGCGGGGAAGTATCTGAGCCTTCGGCCTTAAAGGAGGAGAAGCATATTCTCGCTTATAGGGCGTCCGCCCTATGAAAAAGAACAAATGAATTAACCTCAGTGAGCAAGCTCCCCCGGTTAATTCATTTATTCTTTTTCGCATGGCTGACTTGTGAATAAAAATGTTTCACGTGAAACATTCGTTCTCTTGTAGATGGATTAAATTCTATGCTATAATATCTAGGCAAAGAGTTATATTTTCGCAGTATGTATTCAAAAATGAAAACAGGCTGCAGTGGCAGGACAACGGCAGAACTTTGACGGTTTATAATATTTACGCCCATGGCTGTTTCTATCAGCTGGCTGCATGAGAGTATACAATTGAATCTCAGCTATGCGGGCAGATTATGAAGAGTGTCAGTAATCCAATTGCAGAGAATCTGCTTTGTTACGTGTTTGAGTTTGAATCTGCGAGAATTAACAGTTTATACTTATAAATGTTTCACGTGAAACATTGAGGAGAATAATTATGGGAAGAGTTATAGCGGTAGCAAATCAAAAGGGCGGCGTTGGTAAAACAACGACGGCAATTAATCTTTCGGCAGCATTAGCAGAAAAGGGCAAAAAGGTTCTTTTGATCGATATTGATCCTCAGGGTAATGCTACCAGTGGAGTAGGTGTAGAAAAGAATGAAGTGGAAAACACAATATATGATTTGATCCTTGGAGAAACAACGATTCAGTCATGTATTGAATATACAGAGTTTGAAAATCTTCATTTAATTCCTTCTAATGTAGATTTGGCTGCGGCGGAGATTGAGTTAATTGGAATACCGGATAAGGAATTTATCATCAGAAAAGAAGTGGAAAAGATCAAAAACGTATATGATTTTATTTTGATTGATTGTCCGCCTTCATTGAATCTTCTTACTATAAACGCAATGACTACAGCCGACACGGTGCTTGTGCCGATTCAATGTGAATACTATGCTCTGGAAGGATTGAGCCAGCTGATACATACAATCAATCTTGTAAAAGAGCGTCTGAATCCCTATCTGGATATTGAAGGAATTGTATTTACCATGTTTGATGCCCGGACAAATCTTTCTCTTCAGGTAGTAGAAAATGTACGCGCAAATGTAAAGCAGAAGGTGTACAGTACCATCATACCGAGAAATGTACGTCTTGCGGAAGCTCCCAGCCATGGATATCCGATTACCATCTATGATCCCAAGTCGGCAGGAGCAGAGAGCTACAGAGCTCTCGCAGAGGAAGTAATTAGCAGGGAGGACGAATAAAATGGCAGCAAGAAGAGGAGGACTCGGAAAAGGACTGGACAGTCTGATTCCCGAGACGATTAAAACTACAGTGCCCGACAAAACAAAGGTTGTGGAGAAGGTAGTAGAAAAAGTTGTCGAAAAACCGGTAGAACTGAAAGTGAAAATATCAAAGGTGGGTCCCAACAAGGACCAGCCCAGAAAACAGTTTGATGAAGACGCGCTGGTAGAGCTGGCAGATTCGATCAAACAGTTTGGTATTATCCAGCCTCTGATTGTACAGGAAAAAAACGGTTTTTATGAGATTATTGCCGGAGAACGCCGTTGGCGTGCCGCAAAGCTGGCGGGATTGAAAGAGGTTCCTGTCATTGTAAAAGATTATTCGGATCTGGAAGTGGTGGAAATCTCTCTGATCGAAAATATTCAGAGAGAGAACCTGAATCCCATTGAAGAGGCACTGGCTTATAAACGTCTCTTGAATGAATTTAATCTGAAACAGGATGAAGTGGCGGAGCGTGTATCGAAGAGCCGGACAGCCGTGACAAACTCCATGCGGCTTCTGAAGCTGGATGAGAGAGTCCAGCAGATGGTCATTGACGATATGCTTTCCACAGGACATGCGAGAGCTCTTTTGGGAATCGAAGATCCGGAGCTTCAGTATACTACAGCGGCAAAAGTATTCGATGAAAAACTCAGTGTCCGGGAAGTGGAAAAGCTGGTAAAGAAGATTCAGCAGGGAAAGGCAGAAAAGAAGAAAGAAGAAACCATACATGATTTCATCTACACTGACCTGGAAGAGAAGATGAAAGAAGCGGTAGGTACGAAAGTTTCGATTCGTCAGAACGCGAAGGGGAAAGGAAAGATTGAAATAGAATATTACTCCAGAGAAGATCTGGAGCGAATCATTGACATCATTACACACGCAGAGAATCGTTAGCGGCAGGAGGAAACAAAAGATGAGTCCAATGTTAGATTATGTATATCAGATGACAGGAATTGACGCGGCATACATTCTGATCGGGATGCTTGTGCTGATTCTGATTCTTTTCATTCTGGTAATTGTGGCGTTATGTAAACTAAAAAAACTGCACCGCAGATATGACCGTTTTATGAGAGGAAAAGATGCGGAAAGTATGGAAGATACGATTCTTTCCTGTATCGAAAAGAATGAAAAGCTTGACCAGATGAATCAGATACTGCGGGAAGATATCATTGGTCTTCGAAAAAATCAGCGTATTACTTATCAGAAAATGGGAATGGTAAAATATAACGCTTTTCGTGAGATGAGCGGGGATCTGAGTTATGCCCTTGCTCTTCTGGATCAGCAGAATAACGGTTTTCTCATGAATTCTGTATATGCGAAGGAAGGCGGGTATTCCTATATCAAAGAGATCGTAAACGGAGAAAGCGCTATTCAGCTTTCTGAGGAAGAGCAGGCTGCTCTTGACAAAGCAAAAAGCCAGTCTTGAAAAAGAGTACAGACTGGTATATGATAAAAAATAAGTCTGACGCTGAAATACAGTTTTAAAATACGGCGCAGGAATGAAAAAGGAGAAAAAAGATGTTAGACATTAAGTTTTTACGGGAAAATCCGGAAATTGTAAAGCAGAATATCAGAAATAAATTTCAGGACCAGAAGCTTGGACTGGTGGACGAAGTAATTGAGCTTGACGCGCAGAAGCGTGCCGCTCAGCAGGAGGCGGACGGCCTGCGGGCAGACAGAAATAAGCTTTCCAAGCAGATTGGCGCTCTGATGGGGCAGGGCAAAAAGGATGAGGCAGAAGAAGTAAAGAAACAGGTGGCTGCGCAGGCAGACCGTCTGGCAGAGCTGTCGGAAAAGGAAAAAGAACTGGATGAGAAGATCCTGAAAATTATGATGGTGATCCCCAATATCATCGATCCAAGCGTTCCCATTGGAAAAGATGACAGCGAGAATGTGGAGAGAGAACGTTTCGGAGAACCGGTGGTTCCTGATTTTGAGATTCCCTACCACACTGAAATTATGGAAAGATTTCATGGAATCGATCTGGACAGCGCAAGAAAGGTAGCCGGAAATGGATTATCTGATGGGAGATATTGCAAGACTGCATTCCGCGGTACTGGCCTATGCCCGTGATTTTATGATCGACAGAGGCTTTACCTATTGCGTGCCGCCCTTTATGATCCGCAGCAATGTAGTTACAGGCGTTATGAGCTTCGCGGAAATGGATGCCATGATGTATAAGATTGAGGGAGAGGATCTCTATCTGATCGGAACCAGCGAACATTCCATGATCGGAAAATTTATTGACACGATTCTTCAGAAAGATGAGCTGCCGAAGACTCTGACCAGCTATTCTCCCTGCTTCCGTAAGGAAAAAGGAGCCCACGGCCTGGAGGAGCGCGGCGTATACCGTATCCATCAGTTTGAAAAGCAGGAAATGATCGTGGTCTGCGAGCCGGAGGAGAGCCCCATGTGGTTTGATCGTCTGTGGCAGAATACCGTGGATTTATTCCGCTCTCTGGATATTCCTGTAAGAACTCTGGAGTGCTGTTCCGGAGATCTGGCAGATCTGAAGGTGAAGTCTGTGGATGTGGAAGCCTGGTCTCCCCGCCAGAAGAAGTATTTTGAGGTGGGAAGCTGTTCCAATCTGGGAGACGCTCAGGCGCGCCGCCTGAAAATCCGTATTAACGGGGAGAAGGGCAAGTATTTTGCGCATACATTAAATAATACCGTAGTTGCTCCGCCCAGAATGCTGATTGCGTTCCTGGAGAATAATCTTCAGGCGGACGGCACAGTGAAGATACCGAAGGTTCTTCAGCCCTATATGGGAGGTAAGACCATTATCAAATAGTAAGCTTTATCCACATTTGTGGAAAAGTACGTGGAAATGTGGATAACCTGATCCTGAGGAGGTGAATACAGTGCACGAATACCTGAGAGCTGTAGGCTTCAGCAGTATAGAAAATAAGGAACAGCTGAAGCATCTTCTGGAAATGACAGAGGATTCTTATCAAAGTGAAAAGACCGCGTTTTCCGGGAACGGAAATGATTTCTCCGAGAGAAAAAAAGAATTCGCTCCGCGGATGGGGATTATTCTCCGGGGAGAATATGATGAGAAAGGCGATTATCAGAGAGATTATTATTTTCCTTATTTTGAGGGAACGCAGGAAAAATTTTATGATAATATCAGCATAGAGCGTCATGCGGAGAAGGAATCTTATGCAGGTGTCTGTGAAGATCTGTCCATGGGAGTAACCATCATTTTCTATGTGCAGAATATTGTGGATTATCTGAGTGAGCGCCACCTGAATCATCTGTCATCCTGCACCGCGCGGATTCGTTTTTCCGGTCTTTCCATTGACGGACGGATTCTTCTTCCTGTGGCAAAACGCATGACAGAAGAGGAAAATTCGGAAGCGATTCTGCAGAGAACCCGTCTTCTCAAAGCAGCCAGAGAGGGAGATGAGGAAGCCATTGAAAACCTGACACTGGAGGATATGGACACTTATTCCATGATTTCCAGGCGGATTGCGGATGAAGATGTGTTTTCCATTGTGTCCACCTACTTTATGCCTTATGGCGTAGAGTGTGATCATTATAATGTACTTGGCGAAATTCTGAATATCGAGATGGTAGAAAACAGCCTGACCAGAGAGAGAGTATATATACTCACAATTGAAAGTCATGATCTGATTTTTGAGGTTTGTATCAATCAGAAGGATTTGCTGGGAGAGCCGGCAGTGGGCAGAAGATTTAAAGGAATTGTGTGGCTTCAGGGAAACGTAAGCTTCCAGAATTAGAAAATAAAAACAAAGTTTTATCAGGATATCCCTGGCTGACAGAGAAAGAGATGAAAAAGATACTTCCTTTGCAGCCGGGGGTATTTTCGTAAAGGATAAAAAATAGAATGGACGCGGTCAGTTTGTACAATTGGCAGCGTCAATAGCAATGGCAAGCATCAGTCCCATCAGTTCATCTTCCGGATTTGCAATGTCGATGACATAAGTATCTCCCCAGTGCAGAACCTCTTTGGTAATATGAATAATGGGACAGCACTGGGAGTAGACGTCGTAATCCCAGCCCAGAAAGTCGCCTTCCACGCGCCAGCCGTTGAAATCTATCTCGTACTTTGGCGTCAGGAATGAAAATTTCTTCTGAATCGTTCCCTGCTTTACCCCATTTACTTCTATTTCAAAAGCGGGCAGAAAAGTCAGAAGCTCCTGACTGATCCGGCCGACTTCATTGTTCCAGGCATCATATACATGAAGCTGGTGGCCCAGTGCAAAAACCTCTGCTTTTACAAAATAGCGTATGTTTTCATTTTCATCATAAATATCATAGGTGTCTGACCAGGAAAAGACACGCTGTTTGATCAGCAGACGCATGGAAATCCCCCTTATCTCATAGTAATCTATTATTATTTGCTTCGTTCACAGTAATCTGCTTTCTATATCATAAGTTTGCATAGGTATATACTCTCGTAAACTTATGGCATCTGTCTTCAGTATATCAGTCGAGAACAGTTTCCTCAAGAAAAAACAGATGTTATAATTGGAAAAAAGTATCTCTGACTGACAGGGCGGAAATGTCTTCGCCAATTAAGAATAAAGAAGGTCAAAAAGTTTATGTTGTTTAGAAAAAAAGTAAAAAAGAAAGCCGGGCCTATTGAGCTTACGGTAGACCGGGAAAGCGTATGTATGGGGGACGACGTAACGGCTCCAAATGAAAAGATTTTTCCGGTGGCAGAAAATGAAACGCTGTCGGATGTGATGGAAAAAATCTGCGCTTATCTCCCCAAAATGAACGATGTAGTCTGGTCTGTAGATACAGGAATAAAGACAGAAGCCTATATCGTGATGGAAACGAAAAACAGATACTGGTATGAGCTTTGTGAACAGGATAAGCGTTTTGCTGAGACAGAAATCCATTATCTGCACTGCAGGTATTTTCATACAGGCCGCTTTTTATACAGAGACCAGATGAGCGGAGAACGGATCGAAAAATATCCGGAGTGCGGAGAACTTCTGGACAAGGTAAAATGCTTCATGGGAGAGTACTTTAAGGAAGAACTGAAAATAAAGGGCGGGAGCGTCTGTATCTGGGGAGAATGGTTTGGAAGGCCCGGTGATAATTTTCATCAGGTGAAGACCGTCAAATGGACAGAAGACAGCATTTCCATTCATTTTAAAGGCGGCGAGTCTCTGTATATCACGGACCCTGAGGTGGTGGAAAATAAAGCAGACAGATTTGTGGTCAGGGATGCTTCCAGGGTCCTGTGGACCTGGTATCTATATGGAGAAAAGCAGGTTTACAGAAATCTGTGCGTGCGCCAGTATAGAAAGAATGAAGAGGGATTGATCCTGCGTGCGGAAGGAAAGCGCAGAGATGTGAAGGAAGACAGCGGAGCTTTGTTTCCGGCAGGGAAAAGCTGCGCGGTTTTGATCGAATAAAGGACAGAAAATATAATCTATCAAAAGAAAATTGAGAAACATATGGAGAACGACAGAAATGAATACTTCTAACATCATCGAAATCACAGACTTTCAGGCGCCGGAGCTGGACGTGTATGCCCGCCTGTCGGAGAATCAGCTTCTGAACCGCTGCGAGCCGGAAAAGGGAATGTTCATCGCGGAGAGTCCGCGGGTGATCGAGCGGGCGCTGGACGCGGGATACCGGCCCGTCTCCTGCCTTGTGGAGAAGAGGCATATCGAAGGGGAAGCAAAAGAAATCATCCGAAGATGCGAAGAAATCGGTAACGTTCCCGTCTATACGGCGGAATTTGATGTGCTGACGCAGCTCACCGGTTTCAAGCTGACCAGAGGGATGCTCTGTGCTATGCGCCGGCCGCCGCTTCCGGAGGTACGGCAGATCTGCGAAGGAAGCCGCCGGATCGCCATTCTGGAAAACGTGGTAAATCCCACGAATGTAGGGGCTATTTTCCGCTCGGCGGCGGCTCTGGGAATCGACGCGGTTCTTCTGACTTATGATTCCAGCGATCCCCTGTACCGCCGGGCGGTCCGTGTCAGCATGGGAACGGTTTTTCAGATTCCCTGGACTTTTTTTGAGAAGGATGCCTGGCCGGAAAAGGGAATCCGTCTTCTGAGAGAGCTGGGATTCCGGACGGCAGCCATGGCGCTTTGTGATGATTCCGTCAGTATTGACAACCCTCAGCTTCTGGCAGAAGAGAAGCTGGCCGTCATTCTGGGGGCAGAAGGCGACGGCCTGGCATTCTCTACGATCGCTGACTGCGACTATACGGTCCGGATTCCCATGTCCCGCGGCGTGGACTCCCTGAATGTGGCCGCGGCCAGCGCGGTGGCGTTCTGGGAGCTGGGGCGGAAACACTAAACCATATGTTTTACAAGAAGCTGTTTCAGGGACTTGATAAGAGTATCGTCTATCTGTTCCCATGAAAAGCAGCTGTTTCCGAAATGTCCGTAATTGGTGGTGGATGCATAAATGGGATTGCGCAGCTGCAGCCGATTGATGATAGCTGCGGGGCGCAGATCCAGATTATTTTCAATCCATTTTTCAAGAATTTTGTCAGAAATACGGCCTGTTCCAAAGGTGTTTACATTGATAGAAAGAGGCCGGGAGACGCCGATGGCATCTCTACAGGAGGGAGCCCTGAGAGCATTTCAGGGCTCAAATCTGCCGTGGCGTCTGTAAAAATCTGATAGTCAGCCATCGCTTATGCTCCTTTTTGCTTCTTTGACTTTCCGCTGGCCTCCCAGAGCTCTTCCGCCTTCGGCGTCCATTTCTCCGCGTATTTTGAGGTTCTGTCACAGAGACTGTCCACAGCTTCGGGACTCTGGTAGTCGGTGCTGACAGCTCCCGTCTCTTTTACCATGGCCCGCAGCTTTTCCGGATTCTCCAGCATGGGGCAGGGACGGAGCATATTTTCATGAAAGGGCTGTCCGTCGTGGTAGGCCATAAAGAGCGGGCTTCTGAGCGCGTCCAGAAGAGAGGTCTCGTGGATGTTGCAGTTGGAATAGTGGATGAATACGCAGGGTTCCACGTCTCCCTTTGCGTTGATGTGCAGGTAGTTCCGTCCGCCGGCGATGCAGCCGCCCACATACTCAGCGTCGTTCTGGAAGTCCATGGTAAAGATCGGCTTCGTCTTACGGAATTCCCGGATACGATGGTAAACAGTCTCTCTCTGGCAGCGCATCAAGAGGCGGAGGATTTGACCCTCGCGGCGTTCGCCAAATGGACGCGCAAGCGCGTCCGCTTGGCTCACTGCCCGCAGGAATAAAGAAAACGGCGGCTGTAGCAGCTGCGGCGGTTATCGTAATGACAGCGGCTGCAGGGCTGACCGGTATCATAAGACAGAAAAGCGCAGAAAGAAAATATATGGACAGCCTTCTGGAACAGGGGTATCTGTGGGAGACAGAAAGTACGGAAAAATATATCGTGGTGCATGTGGGCTTTCCCGAGACTGTGTCAGAAACTCCGACTGTGACAGTGACGAGCCAGAAAGATGAGGAGCAGGTTCTGGAGGGGACAGTCACTGTATCCGGAAATTCTCTGAGCTATACGGCGGTGATTACAGAAGGAGACTGGAAGGTGACATCCTCCTGTTCAGGATGTGTTACTGTGGTAAATAATCTGCGGGTAGAAGAAGACGATGAACTTATCTATATGGGGCAGACTTTGCCGCTGCAGGAGGAGCAGGAGAACGGCGTTCTGGATGGGTTCGTGGATGGAATCAGGGGGCTGTTTGAATAAGACAGCCCCCTGATACATGTTCTGACGTTTTGTTATGATTCTGTTCTGATACTGCTGTGAGAATTCCAGGGAACCACTGCGCTGTCTGCCGCTCAGAAACAGGTATACCGGCACGATGAGAAGCAGAATTCCCAGAATTCCTGCCGCGAGCAGAAGTCATTTTCTGCCCGGAGATTCCGCAGCAGTGTTTTCCTGAATCCTGTTGTCCGGACTATATGTTTTTTCTTCCTTTGGCGGAGATTCCAGCGGCGTACCGCATTTTTTGCAGTAACGCGCCCGGTCTTCGTTGAGTGTTCCGCAGTGTGTACAATACATGGATTTCACCTGTCCTTATACGGTTTTTATCTGGATTTAAAAAGTCAGCGCTTCAGTCTGTATCCGCAGGAGATGCAGAAAGCCATATCATCATCCACCGGCTCGCCGCAGCTGGGACATACGGCAGGGCCGGCCGGGACTTTCGGCTCAAAAGAGGTGTTTTCCGTGCTTTCTTCCGGTTCCTCAGATAAAGGACAGCCGCATTTTACGCAGAATCTCTGGCCTGCCGCCGCCGCGGTTCCGCATCTTGGACAGGAGGCGCTGTCTTCTTCGGAATGATTTCGAAGGATTCTGTTTCCGCAGCCGGGACAGAACCTGTCTCCCTCACTGAGCTCTGCTCCACAGCTGGAGCAGATCAGGCCGTCCTTCAGCTTTTTCAGCTGGCTTTCGAGCTGCCGGAGTTCCGTTTCTGCGGCGTCTGCCTCCTCCACAGCTGACTGCATTGCAGGCTCCGCGTCATTACGGTGGAACTCATAATATTTTTGACCAAGAGACAGGTATAACTCGGAGAGCTGTGTTCTTTTTTCGGAAATCTGTTCCTGAAGTGCCGTTTCCTTTATACTGAGATCTGTTGTTTCCATGGCGACAGGCTCCTTTCCTGCAGAAAATGAATTAGGTTTCATTGAATTTATGATACTATGAAATTTTTGACAGCGTCAATCTGTGGCAGATTCTGTGGCACAGATTTTCTGCTGTGCTGAAAATACTTTTGAAAATAAGGAAAACCGCAAAAAATTCGGAAAGAGATGAAAAAGAAGCAAAATATTTTCTTGACACTGTCAGAATTTAATTTATAATAAATCTAAATTGTAAAACGACAAAGCTAAGAACAGGACACGGCTTCCGAAAGAAGCGCTTTCAGAGAGTTTCCGGCTGGTGAAAGGAAACAGCGCGAGAGGAAAGTCATCACCTGCGAGCAGTCAGGGCGAAAGTTTCAAAAGTAGTTCTGATCGGAATTCCACCGTTAGAAGGAAACCTGTTAATCCGGGATCACCTGCGCGCCGTATGCCATATATGCCAGGGCACGAGGGAAAATACCGGCCGACGGGATAGAGAGACCTTAAAGGTAACAGAAGTGGTACCGCGGAGGAAAGATACTTCGTCTTCTTGCAGAGAGATCTGCAGGAGGGCGTTTTTTTTGTCCTTTTTACAATGAAGCCCGGGCTGGCGGAAAAAGCCGGAGCCCGGATTTATAATTAAAAGGAGGGTGAAATGTATGAACACACTGGTAATTGTACTGATCGCGGCAGTGTGCCTTTTTGCGGCATATGTGCTGTATGGACGCTGGCTGGCAAAAAAATGGGGTATCGATCCCAAGGCGGAGACACCCGCAGTCCTTCACAATGACGGACAGGATTATGTGCCCACAGACGGATGGACGGTATTTGCTCATCAGTTTTCCTCTATCGCCGGAGCGGGCCCTGTGACCGGAGCAATTCAGGCGGCGGCTTTTGGATGGCTGCCGGTGCTGCTGTGGATTCTTCTGGGCGGAATATTCTTTGGCGCGGTGACGGATTTCGGAGCTCTGTATGCTTCCGTGAAGAATGATGGAAAGTCTATGGGGCTTCTGATCGAAAAATACATCGGCAAGGCGGGACGGAAGCTGTTCCTCGGATTCTGCTGGCTGTTTACGCTGATCGTAATAGCTGCTTTCGCAGACATGGTTGCGGATACCTTTAACGCATATGTGGTGACAGACGGCGTGGCGGCGCTTTCTGAAAATGCCACAATAAACGGTGCCGCGGGAAGCATTTCTCTGTTCTTCATTCTGTTCGCGGCTGTGTTTGGACTGATTCAGAAAAAAGTGAAATTTACAGGCTGGAAAGAGGTTGTGCTTGGACTGGTCTGTACGGTTCTCGCTTTCGTATTTGGTATGTCGTTTCCGGTAATTCTGGGAAAAGACATGTGGATTTACATAGCGTTTGCTTTTATCTTCCTGGCGGCTGTTCTGCCTATGTGGTTCCTGATGCAGCCCAGAGATTATATGTCCACCTTTATGTTCGCAGGAATGATTGCGGGAGCGGTTCTGGGTCTTGTGTTTGCGCATCCTACGATGAATCTTCCCGCATATACGGGCTTCCACAATGAGAGCCTGGGAAATCTGTTTCCGATTCTGTTTGTAACGGTGGCCTGCGGAGCGGTATCCGGTTTCCACAGCCTGGTATCCTCCGGTACCTCTTCCAAGACGGTTTCCAATGAAAAGGATATGCTGAAGGTGGGCTATGGGGCCATGGTCCTGGAAAGCCTTCTGGCTGTCATTGCCCTCTGCGTGGCAGGAGCCGCGGCCGGCGCGGACGGCACCGCGGCGGTGGGAACGCCGTTTCAGATTTTCTCCTCCGGCGTGGCAGGCTTCCTGGAGATGTTCGGCATCCCGGTTTATGTGGCCCAGTGCTTCATGACCATGTGCGTGTCTGCTCTGGCATTTACGACGCTGGATTCCGTGGCCCGTATCGGACGTATGTCCTTCCAGGAGCTTTTCAGCGTAGATGATATGGAACATGCGGAGAGCTGGAGAAAGGTTCTCTGCAATAAGTATTTTGCGACGCTGATTACCCTGATTTTCGGTTATATTCTGACGCAGGTGGGCTACTCCAATATCTGGCCCCTGTTCGGAAGCGCCAACCAGCTTCTGAGCGCGCTGGTTCTGATTACTCTGTGTGTATTCCTGAAGATTACGGGAAGGGAGCTGAGAACTCTGATACCGCCCTTTGTGATTATGCTCTGCGTGACCTTCACGGCGCTGGTGCAGCGCACCATTTCTCTGGTACAGGCATTCTCCGCCGGAACGGGTGTGTTCATGGTAGAAGGTCTGCAGCTGATCGTGGCGGTACTGCTGATGATCCTGGGAGTGACAATCGTGGTCACTTCGGGGAAAGAACTGGTGAGGAAGAAAGCGGCCGGCTGACGGAGAAACCGGTCAAACTCGGCGAAGCATCCCGCAGCAGGCACTCCGGAATTCCGGTTCAGACAGAGAGACTCAAATATTAACAAAACCTTAATTGCCGGAACGGACAAAACATTTCCCATGCCGAGTGCCTTATGATATAATAAAAAGAAATAATGCCTGTAAGGATGTGCCGTTATGGACAAAGTCCCCGGACAGCAGCCGGTTATTTTAAAAAACAGCAGAACTATTTTAGCAGCCGAAGAAACTGCATCAGCTGGCAGATGTGGTTCTTCCCTTGCGGCTTTTTCACGCCCCAGCGGTATCTTGTCAAAATGACAGGATGCCGCTGGGGCGTTTTTCTGTTTTGTAAAAGAAATCAGAGATAGAGATGAGGAAGCATAAAGATGAGGAGGGTATCATGGAATCAAAGGAATCTTCAAAAAAACGTTTTTATTTCAAATGGCCCTGGAATGTGGTGGTCTACATAGTTTTGGCAGTTAGTCTGCGCATCTTTGCCATACCGGTAATTTTACTCATTATGCGGTGGAATAAAAAGCAGCAGCCGGATGGGCCGGAGGAGGGGTACTGTCTCCATCGGACCCGGGGGCGGCTGAGCGGACTGCTCCTGGCCGGGATCTTTTTCCTGGCAGGAGGAGTCTTTCTGTGCTTCTTTTTCATGGGGCTGTCGCTTCCGGAGGAGACAGCCCGGCTGGATGAGGAGATGCGCCTTGTTTATCGGCTCAGTCCGTTTTTGGGAGGAGGCGCGGCGGCGGTGGGGATCTTTCTGGCTTACCGGAGTCTGCGGGACGCTCTGGTTCCGGAGAAGAGCTCTCTGGCCCAGTCTATCCGCAGACAGCTTCCATATCCTGACGAAGCACCGCCGGTGAAAGAGCTTTTTGCTATGGTGGATCAGGACCTGAAACAAAATGGTCAGTGGTGTGGAAAGATGGGGATTGGAAAGGAATGGGTTCTGGGGGATGAAGTTTCTTTCATTCCCCGTATCCGGGGTGTGTTCAGCCGGGAAGAACGGCACACGTCCCATAGTGGAGGCCGGACCCGTGTGACCTATATCTACGAGGTCTGGATCGTAGATGACCGCAGGCAGAGACAGGTCACTTCCCTGAAGTCGAGGCAGGAGCTGGAAGAAGCCATAGACTGCCTGCGCAGACAGGCTCCCGCAGCTGTATTTGGGCTCTATGATTCTAAAGAGTACAGGGATCTGGTTTATGCCGAAGATGATATGGAGCAGTATGCTCAGGAGCGGGCTTATCAGCAGAGAAAAGCCGAGTATGAGGAGCGGGAAACGTCGTACCGGGTACTTTGAAGAAAAGCCTGAACTCTGTTATTCAGGTTTTGGTGGCTTTTGCCGTTATGACAGCGCCGGGATTCCGTCCCGGATTAGCGGGGCCGTTAAGGGGGCGCTGGAAAAACTAATTGAAAAAGGAGAAACTTACATGAGCAGTGAAAATGAACTGAACCAGACTGGTTTTGATGCCATTGCAGAGGCTGTACAGAAACTTTACCCCGACCAGGAGGGGCTCTATTACGGTACCGTTATCCCATACGCCCTGGGTGGAAACGATCCACTGGACGGTGTGGAGATCTGGAAAAGCGGTCATGGCATCCCTCACTGGCATTATATTACATACGGTTTTACCGAGCTTTACGAAAAAGAGAGCGAAGATCCGGAGATGAGCGGCTATGGTTTTGAGCTGACCTTCCGCCTGAAGCGCGGGAATGAAGAACAGCCTCCCGTCTGGCCTGTCAGCTTGCTGCAGAATCTTGCCCGGTATGTGTTTTCCAGCGGAAATGTTTTCGGTCCCGGGCACCACATCGATGCCAACGGCCCGATTGCACTGGAAACAGATACCCGTCTTACCGCTCTGGGATTCCATATCGACCCGGAACTGGGAGAGCTGGATACTCCCAACGGCCGTTTTATATTTTTGCAGGCGGTGGGCCTGACAAGAGATGAAATGGAAGCCATGATGTGCTGGAACGGAGAGAGATTTCTGTCAGAACTGGAGAAAGAAATTCCTCTGTGTGTCACCGATTTATCCCGGCATTCTATGATGGAGATTCCTGCCTTCCGTACAGCCTGGCAGGATGGGATGGAGCGGGACGGCTCCTTCACCGGTTTTCTCTATATGGATGAGCTGGGCGCGAAGCTGGAAAACGGCCATGCCGCCCTCCGTCTGGGCACAGGACACATACAGACCCTGGTTCGTATGCTGCGGGCCAGAGTAGGAAAGGGCCGCATCCTGTTCCTTCAGAGCGCCAGCCAGGCTGTATTGTTCCGTCCAGGAGAGCAGGCCGCTGCCAGTGAGGAAGACGGCAGGCTTGTCCTGACTCTGCCGGAGGATGCCCTGGAGGAGTTATCTGGCGTAGTGGGGGCCCATGCAGGTATCTATATGCTGTCCAACCTTCCTTTGACTGTGGAACTGGTACCCACAACCATCACAGATCAGGAGGGGAAGGTGCTGGAAGTAATCGAATAGAGAATCAGCCTGGAGCCCCTCAGCCGGATAAGCTGCCCTTTACTCTCTCTGATGCTATGAGCCGTGAGACTATCTTGCGGCAGCGCGGCGCAGGGCATTTTTTATTGCAAAACAGGAGACACAAAAGATGATGCTAAAAAGTAATTGTTGAACCACAGAAAGTAGCAGCTATATATAAAGAGATGCTACCCTCAGTTGACAAGGACACACACGCCTCCAGCGGCTGTTTCAGTGCCCTGCAAGGCGCTTGAACGACGCGTACTGGACGTACGCGGAGAGAAAAGCAACGCGGCAGGACACTGAAACAGCCCTGTCCTGACCGTGTGTGCTCTTGTCAACTGAGGGTACGAAAGGTACTAGATGAAGCTTAAATAATCATTGGAGGATTGTATATGGCAAGAGATCTTACAACTTCACAAGTTGATAGACAAAACATTCTAAATAATGAAAATGCTGTGGCAGAAATCCAAAATCAAACAGGTCTTCAGGGAATAATGTTTGAAGGTCGCCTGCGTTTCACTAAAGCAATGGTCGCCTCCTTTTTTGAGGTTGAAGTTCGAACTATTGAACGCTATGTTAGTGAGAATATTGAGGAAATTTCTGCGAATGGATACGAAGTCATTAAAGGAAAAAGATTGAAAGATTTTTTGAA
>ERZ1643250.2138-NODE-2138-length-15384-cov-8.924065_pt1 | contig 15384 bp, 14 predicted proteins | sample MGYA00579262_ERZ1643250 | MGnify/ENA primary metagenome ERZ1643250 (study PRJEB29033, sample SAMEA4952265) | chicken gut metagenome | biome: Broiler Chicken; feature: Gastrointestinal Tract; material: Caecum | place: Ireland | collected 2018 | study: Broiler...
TTCCCTGGAGGACAGTACTTCCAATATTGCGGCTGGCACTCCGGCCAGCGATGCTGTGGCCGTTGGCTCCCCCAATATTCCAGTTGGCGCTCCGGCCAGCGATGCGGCTCCAAACGACGCTCTGACCGGCCGCGGCACCCTGATTGCCGTCCTTGATTCCGGGGTGGATTATCGGCATCCGGATTTTCGTACCGGAACCGGCGCTTCCCGCATACTCTCTTACTGGGATCAGACGCTTGCCTGGGATGAACAAAACCGTTACGGTCTGGGACGGATTTTTTCCAATGAGGGATTGAATCTCCTGCTTGGAGCGCCTGCAAATCCGGATTCTCCGGAAAATTCTTCTGCCCGGGCCGCTTCCGGCCCCGAACCGTTTCGTCCTTCGGCAGATTTCAGCGGACATGGCACGCATATCGCCGGCATTTGCGCGGGAAACGGAAGAAGCAGCGGCGGCCGGAATCACGGCGTGGCTCCGGAAGCCTCTCTTCTCGTAGTTAAACTCCGGAATGACGCCGATTCAGTTTTTACGGATTATGCCAATCTCATGATGGCGGTGGATTATGCCGTCCGGTTTGCATCGGATCGGGGGCTTCCCCTCAGCATCAATATCAGTTATGGTTCCAATGATGGTCCCCATGACGGCACTGGTCTCATGGAGCGTTATCTGGAAAATTGTATTTTTTACGGAAAGAACGCAGTGGTCATCGCCACAGGCAACGAAGGCATTTCCCGGCGGCACAGCAGCATGGTCATTGGCACCGCCGAGGAAAGAGACGCAGCTTTCAGCGTAGCTCCCGGCGAAACCAGTCTGTATGTTCAGCTCTGGAAATATCCCGGCGACCAGTTCCGATACCGGCTGTCTCTGCCATCCGGAAATTCTGAAATCAATATTCCCGGTCTCCCGGGCATTTACCGCTTTGAGATGGGCGGAAATCAGATTCGCCTGATTATCAGTGAACCGACACCCTATCAGCCTTTGCAGGAAATGTTTCTGGTCATTCTTCCCGCTCCTGCCCAGCCTGTCATTCATTCCGGCGTCTGGCATCTTTACATTTTCTCGGAACATTCCGTCAACGGCCGGGTTAACCTGTGGCTTCCGTCCCGGGAAGCCACCAACTCTTCCACAGGTTTTCTCGATGCCTCCTCCGATCTTACGTTCACCGTTCCCTCCACAGCCGGAAATGTGATCAGCGTCAGCGGCTATGACAGTACCACCGATACTTTTGCATCTTTTTCCGGAAGGGGATTTGCCAACAGCCAGGCTGCCAAACCGGATCTCACCGCACCGGCCGTCAATATTTTAAGCACGGCGCCGGGCGGAGGCTACAGCATCCGGAGTGGTACTTCCATGGCCGCTCCTTTCGTTGCCGGAGCTGCCGCGCTGCTCATGCAGTATGGCATTGTCCTGGGAAATGATCCGTTTCTTTATGGCGAAAAAATAAAGGCCCTGCTCCAAAAAGGAGCAAGACCTCTGCCTGCATTTTCTCAATACCCCAACGCATCCGTCGGCTGGGGTGCTCTCTGTGTGCGGAACAGCCTGCCTCAATAAAAGCACTTTCCTTCTGCCGCCCATACCGTCACTTATTCGGCTCCGTCGATGACATCACTCATATCGTAAAGTCCTGCCGGTTTGCCCGCCAGATAGACAGCCGCCTGAATGGCGCCCTTTCCAAATACGGCTCTGGAATAAGCTGTGTGCTTAAACTCGATCACTTCGTCGGTGCCGGCAAAAATAATCTCATGCTCGCCAACGATAGTTCCTCCGCGGACAGCAGAAATACCGATCTCATCGGCCGGACGCTGCATCCGGCGTCCGCTGCGGTCGAAAACATACTCGTATTTTCCGTCGCTGGCCTCGTTGATGGCATCTGCCAGAGCCAGAGCGGTTCCGGAAGGAGCATCCAGCTTTCTCCTGTGATGTTTCTCCACAATATCGATATCAAATCCAGCTTCCCCTAAGATCTTCGCTGCTGTTTTTACCATCTTTAAGAGCGTATTAATACCCAGCGACATATTGGCTGAGCGGAGAATGGCTGTTTTCTTGCTGCATTCCTTCAGATGCGCCAACTGTTCTTCGCTTAAACCGGTAGTGCATTCCACCAGCGGAATCTGCTTTTCAGCTGCATAGTCAAGAACTGCGTCCACCGCCGGAGCTGCAGAAAAATCAATGATGGCGTCCACCGGCACATTTACCTGATCAAGGGAAGTAAACACAGGAAAATCCTCCTGTTTGCCGGCCGTGACATCCACACCGGCTGCCACTTCCACATGATCCATATCTTTTATCAAATCGCAGATGACATGGCCCATGTAGCCATTGCATCCATACATCAGTACTTTCGTCATGATACTCCTCACTTTCTAAAGGATTCCCACATCTATCATTGCCTTTTTCAGGCGCTCTGCATTGGCTTCTTCCATCTCAGTCAGCGGACGTCTCAGATGAGGACCGCAGATGCCCATGAGTTCAAGAGCCTTTTTTACAGGAATCGGGTTCACCTCGCAGAAAAGAGCATGAATCAGTTCCAGATATTTTAACTGCAGTTCACGGCTCTTCTCCACATTTCCTGCCATGAATTCGGCACAAATGTTATGGGTATCTTCCGGAGCGATATTGGATAATACGGAAATAACACCCTTCGCACCCAGAGCCATCATCGGCACGATCATATCATCGTTGCCGGAATACACATCAATATCGCCCTGGGTCTCATACATAAGCTCTGCTGTATAGCTTACATCGCCGACCGCATCCTTCACACCTACCACATTGTCAATGTTTTTCACCATATATGCCATGGTATCCGCATTGATCTTACAGCCGGTACGGCTGGGAATATTATATAAGATCATCGGCAGATTTGTATGTCTTGCCACATAGGAATAATGATCGATCAGGCCTTTCTGTGTCGCCTTATTGTAATATGGCGTCACAACCAGAGCAGCGTCCGCTCCTGCCAGTTCCGCCTGATGTGTCAGCCAGGAGGCTGTCCTGGAATCATTGGAACCGGTTCCGGCAATTACCGGCACCCGTTTATTGGTACGATTTACACAATAGCGAATTGCAGCGATGTGTTCTTCATGATTCAGAGTAGAAGATTCGCCTGTCGTACCACAGACAATAATAGCATCGGTCTTATTCTCGATCTGAAAGTCGATCAGTTTTCCGAAGCTGTCATAATCAATATTATAGTTCTCATCAAATGGTGTGGCAATCGCAACACCTGCGCCAGTAAAAATTGCCATATTCATCCTTCCTTTCTGCACTTCTATCATACAGCATCCATCTGGGAGCCAGATGGTCCTGTTTTACGTATCTTCCTGTGTTCAACCCACTATCCGCCTGCGGACAGCCGCCGGTTATCTTCTGTCAGTCCTCTGTGATGTCAGTATGTTTTGTCATTCTGTACCGCTTCTTAAGATCTCTCCTGCCTGCTCTTTCTCTGTATGAATATAATAAATACAATCCGCAATATCCCGAATCTCTTCCGGAAGATTCCGTCCGGTGAGAATTAAATCTGTGGATTCCTTTCTGGCTGCCAGTAATTCCCGCAAATCATCCATAGTGATGATATTGTAATCGATCAAACCAAAAATCTCATCGAGAATCAGCAGGTCGCACTGTCCCGTATCCAAAACCTTTCTTGTATATCCAAGAGCCATCCTGATATTAGACAACTGTTCCTGCCTTTCCTCTTCATCCATATCGGAATAGGCACAGGCCGCTTTTGCAAAGCGGAAAATCTGCAGTTCCGGTTCCAGTTTTTTGAGGAAATCCAGGGTATCCGAGTGCTTGCATTTGAGAAACTGGACCATAATGACCTGCTTTCCCATACCAGCGGCACGGATTCCCAGCCCAAGGGCTGCGGTAGTCTTCCCTCTTCCCTCGCCATAATATACCTGTATACTTCCGTCCATGTCCTGACCTTTCATCCTGATTATTCTTTTAATCGGACCGGCGATGTACAAAACTCACACCGGTACCGGGCAATGTTTTGTTAATAATACCATATTTTCCCTTAAAAATCCACACTGAAAAAATACCTGTCCCATCAGCCATTTTGCTGGTCAGCAAACATTCTGACATCTTCATCTCTGCCAAGAACCTGGAAACCGTCATATCCCTGTTCTTCCAGACGATTTAAAAACTTGCCAAGCTTCTTTGGTTTAACATATAAGGCTGTAATATAACTGCTGCGCAGCTCTTCCGCCCGGGTAATTGCTTCCTCAATCTGATCCTCGTCATATAAAAGCACCACTTTTTTCGGTTTATCGGCAATTTTAGTCTGTCGTTCTGACAGGATGCTGAAAATACGCTCAAATCCGATGGAGAAGCCTACCGCCGGCACCTGCTCCTTGACAAACTTACCGATGAGGTTATCATATCTTCCGCCTCCGGCAATGGAACTGTTGAAATCCAGAGATTCTATCTCAAATACAGTTCCTGTGTAATATCCCTGTCCACGCACCAAAGTCATATCGTATTCTACCTGATATCTTCCTGCCGCCAGGCGGTTGGACGTATCAATGATGTTAGCCAGGGAGTCAATGTACTCTTTATTATTGCTGATCATCCTTGCGTAATCAAGGGTAAACGGAGCATTTCCAATTAATTCCATGAAGTCTGCGATGACCTTTTCATCAAATCCCTTTTCTGTCAGCTCACGGGCAACGCCTTCTGCTTTTATCTTATTTAATTTATCAAAAGAAATGCAGACACTGTCCAGATCTTCTTCTTTAAATCCAGTTGTCAGAAGGATGTCTTTCAGCATCCGCTTATCGTTTACCTTGATCTTGAAATTATCAATGCCAATGTTTAAAAGAGCCTTGGCTGTGGTGTGGATCAGCTCGATCTCGCAGGTTGGTGATTCCGAACCGAGAATATCAATATCACACTGCATGAATTCACGCAGCCGGCCCTTCTGAGGACGCTCTGCCCGGTATACCTTGTCAATCTGAATGACTTTAAACGGATTCGGAAGATGTGCCCGGTTATTGGCATAATAGCGGCTTAACGGCAGAGTCAGATCGTAACGCAGTCCCATATCCGCCAGCTGCGCTTCCTGTCCGGCCGCCAGCGCTTTTTTCAGCTTCTCTCCTCTTTTCATCACCTTAAAAATGAGATTCAGATTCTCGCCGCCCTCACTTTTATCCAGATTCTCAATGTCCTCAAGAATCGGTGTAAAAATTCTCTGGAATCCACAGTTTTCATAGGTTTCGCAGATCTTTCTCTGCAGATAATCCCTTAACTCCGCCTGGGCCGGCAGATAATCATTCGTTCCTTTAACTGGTGTAACTTTCATCTTTCTATCCTCCTGTTATTATAAAGAAAAAGGACCACCCAAAGAGAGCAGTCCGCTTATCCCTAACTTATGTTTCCGGAATCGGCTACCTTCCGCTCCAGATTCATGCCGTCATCGCAATACTCCATCTTATTGACAGAAACTTCGTAGGCAACCCGGTTGACCACCGTGTCTTCATTGATCTTTTTTTGGTACTCCCGGCTCTGAATTCTTCCCCAGAGCTGGATCCTGCTGCCTACCGGAAGCTTCCCGGCATATCTCGCGTTCCTTCCCCAGCAGATGCACGGAATATAATCCGACTTGCTGTAAGCCCGGTTCACCGCCAGCAGCACATCTGCAATTTCTCTGCCGAGAGGTGTTGTCCGGTATACCGGCTCCTTACAGATATACCCATCAAGAAAAATCATGTTAGGCTTGCGATTGTCCAGGACATCCAAAAGTTCCAGTTCTCTCACAAAAAGAGAAAGCACCAGATGATTCCGGTTATTCTCATGTTTATTATAGGAACGGAACTGTCCCCTGGCTTCCATAAACCGGCCAATGCAGGACTGGCTGACATCGATCAGCCTCTCAGAAATCAGCAGCGGAATCGTATCACTTGAATGACTGAGTCTGCTCACTTTCAGTTTCACTGTGTAGAATCCCTCTCCAAATACCTCGTGGCTGAATTCAAAATCAGAAATAATCTCTCCAGCGACAACCGCCTGGTTATTTTTTAAAATTTTTTCTGTCATGTTTACTCCTCCCTGTATATAACACAGTCGTCTGTATACATCTATTTGTATTCAAATACTGCAGAAAATATGAATAAAATCTTGTTTTTTTCATTCACAATATCTGCAGGCGCCATATCTTAAGGAGTATATGTCCTGAAATAAAAACAGATTCAGTATAATAATTCTGCTTTAAAATGTCAACCTTTAAACACCGGCAGATACCATGATTTTACCTGTTTTCCCAGCGGAAAACAACTTTTTATTGTTTCTTCGGAATCTTTGTGCTAGAATGATTTCGCTTCTTATCTTTGCTTTTTTCGATGGATTCCGTCTCTTTATGAAACAGGATTCGTTTGAATATGGACTATTGAGAATAAGAAAATTCATTTATCTTTTGAGAGAAATGTTACGTAATACACCGTATCAGTGATTTTAGAAAGAAGGCTATTTATATGAAAATTTCAAGAGAAGACGTCCGTAACGTTGCCATTATCGCTCACGTAGACCACGGAAAAACAACTCTGGTGGATGAACTCTTAAAACAGAGCGGAACCTTCCGTGCAAATCAGGAAGTCGGCGAGCGAATCATGGATTCCAATGATATCGAACGGGAAAGAGGTATCACTATCCTTTCCAAAAATACTGCCATTCATTATGATGGCGTTAAAATCAACATTGTGGATACACCCGGCCATGCGGACTTCGGCGGCGAAGTAGAGCGTGTGCTGAAAATGGTCGACGGAGTGATCCTTGTGGTGGATGCCTTTGAGGGACCGATGCCTCAGACCAAATTCGTGCTGAAAAAGGCTCTGGAACTCAATCATCCGGTTATTGTCTGCATCAACAAGATCGACCGTCCGGAGGCACGTCCGGAAGAGGTCATGGATGAGGTGCTGGAACTGTTCCTGGAACTTGACGCTGATGACGAACAGCTCGACAGTCCTTTTGTCTATGCTTCCGCCAAGGCCGGAATCGCCATGCTGGAGCTCAATGAACACGGCACTGACATGAAACCATTGTTTGAAACCATCATCAAGCATATCCCGGCTCCGACCGGAGATCCTGATGCCGACACCCAGGTACTGATCAGTACCATTGACTATAATGAATATGTAGGACGTATCGGCATTGGTAAAGTAGAAAATGGTTCCATTCGCGTAAATCAGGAGGTTCTCCTTGTGAATCACCATGATCCTGATGTCAATAAAAAGGTCAAGATCAGCAAACTGTATGAGTTCGACGGCCTCAATAAAGTCGAAGTGGAAAGTGCCACAGTGGGATCCATCGTTGCCATCTCCGGTATCGCTGATATTCACATTGGCGACACCATCTGCTCTCCGGATAATCCGCAGCCTCTTCCATTCCAGAAGATCTCGGAACCGACCATTGCCATGCAGTTCCTTGTCAATGACAGTCCTCTGGCAGGCCAGGAAGGAAAATATGTCACTTCCCGTCATATCAGAGACCGTCTCTTCCGGGAACTGAATACTGACGTGAGTCTCCGGGTGGAGGAAATGGAAAACACAGACTCTTTCAAAGTATCCGGACGTGGAGAGCTCCATCTGTCCGTATTAATTGAAAATATGCGCCGTGAAGGCTATGAGTTCGCCGTCAGCAAAGCGGAAGTCCTCTATCACACAGATGAGAACGGCAAAAAAACGGAGCCTATGGAAATCGCGGTGATCGACGTTCCGGAAGAATTCTCAGGCGCCGTCATCGAAAAACTGAGCCAGAGAAAAGGGGAACTTCGCAACATGAGCATCTCCGGCACAGGCTCTGCCCGTCTGGAGTTCTCCATTCCGTCAAGAGGTCTGATCGGTTACCGCGGCGAGTTCATGACCGATACCAAGGGAACCGGTATCCTCAATACATTATTTGACGGATACGGTCCTTATAAAGGTGATATCCAGTACAGAAAACAGGGTTCTCTCATCGCTTATGAATCCGGAGAGACTATCACCTACGGTCTGTTTAATGCCCAGGAGCGCGGAACGCTCTTTGTTGGTCCCGGCGAAAAAGTCTATGCCGGTATGATCGTCGGACAGAACGGAAAAACCGACGATATTGAAGTCAATGTATGTAAGACCAAAAAGCTTACCAATACCCGGGCATCCGGTTCCGATGATGCCTTGAAACTGACACCACACCGGGTGTTAAGCCTGGAACAGGCTCTTGACTTCATTGACACTGATGAGCTGGTGGAGATCACACCGAAAAACATCCGTCTCCGTAAAAAGATTCTGGATCCGACTGCCCGCTACCGTGCAAAACGGAACGGTCAGTCCTGATAATCCGGCCAGAATTACGGACTGTTATTCATACATTACTCAGGTCTGCAGACTTCCGGCCGTCTGCAGGCCTTTTGTTATCTCAAAAAATAATCACCCTCTGCCAGGCCATAATATACATTCTCCCCTTCTTCCAGAACCACCCGGCCTCCGGTTCCTTCTGTCAGTGCCTTCCGCAGAAACTCCTTTTCTTCATCCGGAAACAGCGCATGGATGACGACCTTGTCTGTGTATTCTGTGTTCTCCACAGTGACCTGATTCTGTGCCAGCAGATACTGAATCTTCCCCAAATCTGTATACTCTGTGAGAATCTTTATTCTTGTACCCGGAATCTTCTCAATGATCACAGAATTCTCAATTCCTGCCTTTGCCGCATCGGTGTAGGCCCGCACCAGTCCCCCGGTTCCCAGCAGAGTTCCTCCAAAATAACGGGTCACCACAATGACTATGTTGCGGATCCCGCTTCCCTGAATGACCTCCAGAATCGGTTTGCCCGCAGTACCACCCGGTTCTCCGTCATCACTGCATCTTGTCAGCGGATTCGTCTCTCCCACGGAAAAGGCGGAACAGTTATGTCTGGCGTCCCAGTATTGCTTTTTGACCGCTTCTATAAATTCCTGTGCTTCGTCCACAGTCTCCACTGCCTGCACATGCGCAATGAACCTGGATTTCTTCTCCACGATCTCACCGCGTCCCCCCTGAAAAACTGCCTTATGTCTGATCATGATTTATCCCCTTTGATATATTCTCTGTATTCGGATATTCCGTATCCGCGGACTGCTGTCCTGAGAACATTTCTCCAGAACATCCGTACAAAGCATCATATCATATTCCCGCCAAATAGGAAATATCCACACAACTTCTTATCCGCTTCCTTTGTATCACTATTATTTAGTTTATTTTACTGATCAGTTCCCAGATTCCAGACCGGAAGGCAGACTGCCAGTCGTCAATTAATTCATACAGATGAACCGGCATCACCGTTTCCCGGACAAAAAGCAGAAAAAGCCGTATCGCCTCCTCATAATTCTCCGTGATTCCCGGCGCCTCGCTGTCATCTACCTTGGAAGCGCCGTTTTTCTCATACTGCTGAATCCGGATTCCAAAAAAATCACCAATCCCCTCATCTCTTGGAAAATGAGACATCAGCAGCTCATAGATCAATTGAAAACTTCCCCCAATCGTCATCACTTCCCGTTCCTGTGTCATTATAATTCTCATGCCTTACCTCCCTGTTATATCCGGATTTATAACATTACAAAATCAATTACAAACCAATTGGATATAACAGTATTATACTTTTTTCGACACGTTTCAGAAAGGTAATAATTTGTAAAAAATAGATAATTTTTACAATACTTCTATTGATATAGTTTTATAAACGATGCAAATTTGGGGATTTTTGACAATTTTATACCTGTACTATTACTTTCATTTTTGATACTATAAAATTTTACCCTGTTATATAACTTTTTTGTTGTGTTTCCATTCTTTTTTGACTCATTTTTTGAGACAAAAAAATTGTTATAAGGACAAAAAAAGAGCTGCTGTAAAACTGAACACACATACAAAATATCATCCACATGATAATACACATGACATTCCACATGATACGTACCGTTTACAACAGTCTCTTCTTTACGTTCTTTTTCAATTACTGATCAGTGAAAATGAAGACCTGAGACAAATATCCCTTAATATCCTTCGCCTACCGCTTCATTTCTGGAAATCTCATCATAAAATGCCGCCGTTGCCGCATTCATATATGGATTCAGCCACAGATAGCCGATTCCAACGGTAAAAACACAGAGGATTCCCCAGCCGATAAAACTCAGCTGCAGGCAGAACAATCTCCATTTATTTCCTTTCATCATCCGCATGGAGACTTCCATGGCTTCCTTTGCGGACATTTCAGGATTCTCAGACATGATAAATCCTGCCATGCTGTAGGAATAACTTTTGATGATGCCCGGTATAACGAGAAGCAAGCTCCACAGGAAGGTGAAAATACTCATCCGAAGTCTCAGCCATATAGCCTTGCCCATGATGGATGTGTGACAGAAAATCTGCCCTACTCTCGCTTCTTTTCCGTCGATCAGATTCAGATTATAGGTAGCCAGGCCAAGGCTTACAAAACTGCCGATGATAAACTGGACAACCGCTATAATCAAAATAATCAACGCGGACAGCATCAAAATAGCCGCAATTGTCAGCAGAAGCCCTGGCGGCAGCTTTATGGAGACTCTGCTGCCATCTTCTCCTGAGTATTGATTATATAAATTGGATGTCAGAGAAAACACATTCCCCTGCATCGTAATATTCGCACCTAAAAGTCCTGCCAGCAGAGTCGTTCCTACGGCAGAAGCCCAGTGTCCGGACAGACACCCTCTGGCTATCCCTCTAAAATCAGCTGCTCTTTTCATAGTGTTTTTAAAACTCCTTTCATCTTATCCGCTGCCTGACGGAACAAGGTGAGTTCTTCCTGTGCCCATTCTTCTTCCAGACGCTTCTCCACTCCATTGACGCCGAGAATAGACGGAACGCTCAGTCCCACATCACTGACGCCGTACTCTCCTCTCAACACAGTGGACACCGACGCGATGGCCGGTCTCTGATTGAGAACAGCACCTGCCAGATAACATGCGCAGGTGGCAATGCCATAATGAGTTCTTCCTTTATTTTTAATAATGGCGGCACCCATTCCACGCACTTGTTCTGTGAGAACCTCTCTCTGCTCCTTCGTCCAAGGCAGTCCTTGTGTTTCGCAATATTCCTGTATCGGCATCCCATCAATGGAAGCCCTGCTCCATATAGGAATCTGCGCATCCCCGTGTTCTCCCACTATACTTATCTTCACTGCTTCTGTATCCCGATTGGTATAATCAGCAATCAGACGAACCATTCTGGAAGAATCCAGCTCACAGCCGGTTCCAAAGACTCTTCCGTCCGGAAGACCCATCCACCGGGTACACTGATATACAAGAACATCCACCGGATTGCTCACCAGCATAATGGCACCTCTGGTATAATATTTCTGTATCTGTTCCACTACATTTTTGAGAATCTGTGAATTGCCGGTAATCAGATCCAGACGGCTCTCACCCTGTTTTCTGTTTCTCCCTGCTGTGATGATGATCAGATCGCAGTCTGCACAATCTTCATATCCGCCTGCCCGCACCACAGCATCGCCCAGTTCCGGAATACCATGCTGGATGTCCAGCGCTTCGCCCTCTGTTTTCTCTTTGTCAATGTCTATGAGGACAATCTCCCGCGCCAATTTGCGAATCGTCAGTGCATACGCAATGGAAGATCCCACAAAACCTGCTCCGATCACCGCTACTTTTCTGTTCGAGATAATATAACCACCCATTATCATAATACCTCCTTTTTGCGAGAACAAAGGTGTAACCCTGCTGTTAAATTGAAAAACAGCATCCACATTCCGTCCACAGACAGAATCCGGATACTGTTTTATTATAACATTTTTCCCACAGAAAAGATATAAAATTAATGATATTTAAGACATTTGAAAAAGAGCCCATTTCATCCAGTCTTCATTGGTCTGCTTCATATAACTGCGGCTGATGGCAATCTCCTTTCCATTCTCCAGCACATAAGAATTCTTCTTTTTCTCCCGGACTGCCGGAAAATATACAATATAGCTGTGGTGGCACCGGGAAAACTCATTCTCCGGCAGACTGTCCATCAGTTCGTCAAGCTTTTCTTTTATTTGAAAATCCCCCCAGGAGGTATGTACCGTCGTATACCGCAGTTCCCGCTCCAGATAGTACATATCAGAAAGTCGGACAATCACCTGTCTGCCCCACGAAGCAGAAAAAATCATCTTTTTTCCCGACTGTTCCAGCTGATGCAATAATTTGTCAAATACTTCCGGCAGCCGTTCTTCCAGCTGCTCTTTCAATACAAAATATGTATGTCTGGTCTGAAATATATCCACCGCATAAAACAGGTAATTGGTCAGAAACACTATCTGACAACCTGGAAAACGATTATTCAACTCTCTTGCCACAGAAATTCCATTCTTCTCTTCGCCCAGTTCAATATCCATGAACATCACATCCCAGGGCTGACCTTTCCAGCTTAAGACTTCATCGCTGTTGTAAAATGATGATACTTCCACATTTTGCCCGGTATTTTTGGCGTATTCACCGATCACTTTTGCCGCATATCCACACCAGGATTTATCATCGTCACATACTCCTATAATCATCCTCTGTCTCCCTTATTTTATATATTTCCTCCATTACTTCCGCCGGCGTCTTTTCCTTTCTCCACACTTCCAGAAGACCCGGTCCATATATATCAAACATCATCGCCGGACACACCAGCGCGTCTCCAATATTATCTTTCTGTATCTCCTCATCGGCACTCTCCGCCAGATAAGTTTTGTACCGAAGTTCCCCGTCACTGTAATTTAAATCAAAATGTCCGGAATACAGACCATAATTCACACGGCAAAAATATTCCGCCACCCGCTCTCTGGCACCTTTTTCCACTTTCACCGGTACTCTTCCCATAACTGTGCATTTTCCATCTTTCATCCACACAATCACCTGACACCGTCTCAGTTCACAGGTAAGTCCCATATTCATCTCTATAATGCCCGCTTTTCTGCGGCTCTCGTAGCTCCAATTGTTTTCTTCAAGCCAGTTCTCTATTTTTTGAAAAAGTGCTCCAGTAATCATTTCTTTCCCCTCTTTAACACAATAAAATGTCACTTCATCCTTCAGTCGTTTATTACATATACTTTGAATATTTATTATAACAAAAAAACAACGCTTTTTGTTCTTCATGACATAATCTGCTCTTTTTTTGTAATAAAATGCATTTTCTTATGCCTTTTATGTATGATTTTTTCACTTTTTAAAGATCAAAAGACTCTTTTTCACGCCGGGAAGCAGTAAATTCCCACACCCGGAAGCAGCAAATCTTTTCTTGACATAGCATATCGGTCACGATATAATGTGTAACGGTATCATTTATTTTTTATAATATGTTTTTTAATCATTCAAGGAGGTTACTGCCAGGCGATGGATACTAGTGATAATGACGCTAACCCTGATAATGCTGATAATAAATTAAATATGATCATATACTAGGTGAGGCATGACCTGTGTGTCAACAACGATACACGGGCCATGTCTCATGCTTTTTTCAGGGAAAATTTATACATTTTTATTGGTTTTATAAAGATATTTTTCACCAAAATGTATAAAAGCGTTCTCAAAGGAAAATGTATAAAATATTGAAAACAATCGAAAGTATATTTAAAAAATTTATGAAAAGAAAGAGGTTTTTACTTTGGAAGATTCCATAATATTTTTATTGTTGATCCAGGTCATACTGATCGCGCTGAATGCCGTATTTGCCAGCGCAGAAATTGCCGTACTATCCACCAACGAAACAAAACTTGCCAAAATGGCAGAAGACGGAAACAAAAAAGCGGTCCGGCTCAACCGCCTGATCAGCGAACCATCCCGGTTCCTGTCAACCATTCAGGTGGCTATCACTTTATCCGGCTTTCTGGGCAGTGCGTTCGCGGCTGACAACTTTTCCGATCCTCTGGTTGATTTTCTTATCAGCCTGGGCGTCGGTATCCCGCGTTCCACGCTGAACACATTAGCCGTAGTCCTGATCACATTGATCTTATCCTATTTTACATTGATTTTCGGTGAACTTGTTCCAAAACGAATTGCCATGAAAAAGTCCGAACAGCTGGCTCTGGCAATTTCCGGACTGGTCAGTGGAATTTCCACTCTCTTCAAACCGATCGTATGGTTCCTCTCTCTGTCCACCAACGCTGTGCTCCGCCTGTTCGGAATCGATCCGACAGAGGCTGACGATGAGGTGAGCGAAGAGGAAATCCGAATGATGGTAGACGCCGGAAGTGAAAAGGGCGCCATCGATTACGAAGAAAAAGAGTTCATTCAAAATGTATTTGAGTTCGATGATCTGATGGTCGGTGAAATTGCCACTCATCGTACCGACGTCACCATTCTTTTCCTCGAAGACAGTGATGAAGAATGGGAACAGATCATTCACGACAGCCGCCATACCCTTTATCCGGTCTGTGACAATTCCCCGGATCAGGTAGTCGGTATCCTGAACGCCAAAGATTATTTCCGTCTGTCTGACAAGACAAGGCAGAGTGTTCTGGAAGGCGCTGTCCGCCCTGCTTATTTTGTACCGGAAACCGTCAAGGCCGACGTTCTTTTCCGTAACATGAAACAGAGCCATAATTCCCTTGCCGTCATTCTCGATGAATACGGCGGCATGGTCGGCATTGTCACTTTAAATGACCTGGTTGAAGAACTGGTCGGTGAACTGAGCGAGGATATGCCTGCCTTTGGCAGCAGCGAACCACAGATTGAGCAGCAGACAGAATCTTCCTGGGAAATCAACGGAAACATTTCTCTGGAGGAAATCAAAGACGAAACCGGCGTTGATCTCGAAAATGATGATTATGATACCCTCGGCGGACTCGTATTCGATATTCTCGGTCAGATTCCCCAGGATGGCCCGCAAAACATCGACCTGGAGGTTGAGCAGCTCCACATTCATGTGAGCTACATAAAAGACCACCAGATTGAAAAAGCAGTGATTGAACGCATCGAGCTTCCGCAAGAGAATCCGGAAGAATCTGAGAATACGAATGGTACCAAAGATGCAAAAGCAAAAGACGGCAAGACCAAGGATACAAAAGCAAAAGACACAAAAACAAAATAATCCGGCTGCCCAGATTTTCAGATAGCAGCCAGCAAACACCCCGGGCAAATGCAAAATCAGGCATCTGTCCGGGGTGTTTTTACTTCAGGATCTTTTCCTCAGATAAACAACTGAAATCGTCTCCGTTCCACACAGATTTCCGATGAACAATTGCTCCATATCACAACACCCTCTCCCCCGCCGAAATGTTCAAAATGATTCCGAAACGCTTCTCAGAAAAGTTTCAAAAAAACTCAAAAAAGTCTTGACAGAATGTTTGTAGTTTGATAGAATACTATCGTTGCATCGAGGCGTGGCTCAGTTTGGTAGAGCGCTGCGTTCGGGACGCAG
>ERZ1643250.2142-NODE-2142-length-15369-cov-6.728157_pt1 | contig 15369 bp, 14 predicted proteins | sample MGYA00579262_ERZ1643250 | MGnify/ENA primary metagenome ERZ1643250 (study PRJEB29033, sample SAMEA4952265) | chicken gut metagenome | biome: Broiler Chicken; feature: Gastrointestinal Tract; material: Caecum | place: Ireland | collected 2018 | study: Broiler...
ATCACGAATTCTGGATAATACCAGCAAGCATCGCCTTTGTGATACCACAAAGGCCCAGCCTGTCGAGAAAGCCTGTTCTGGCATGACGCCAGAACAGGCTTTCTCGACAGGCTGAGGGCGAGGAGTTTTCCTCGCCCTTTGCGTTTCCTCTGATCGCACCTTTGAGGGTGGTGCTGATTTCTGATAAAAGTAGAGATGAGGCAGAACTACATATTATATTTAGAAAGGAAATGATGATATGGCTAAGAAAAAAGAGAGTATTCCAAAATATGGAACTGTTGTACGGCGAGGGATTCAATATTACAGAACACGAATCACAGACGCCGATGGAAAAAGAGTAGATTTGTATGCTGAAACCTGTGAGGAATTATACCAGAAGGAACAGGAAGCGCGTCGGCAAGTGGAAGAAGCCATATTCCGCAAAGAACACCCTACGGTTGCGGAATACTGCGAAAAGTGGTTGCTGATGCAGTCTGCAAAGATTTCACCAGCTACCTTGAGAGGGTACACCTTTCACATGAACAACTACATATCAAGGAAAATCAGGCGAAAGAAAGGTTTAACCAGGCCCAGGATTTCCGAGTCCCACTTCTGTTCCCGGAACGCGGAGTAATTGAATGCCCGCATCCCCTTATTTCCCTTTTATTCCCTTAAATTTTGCTATAGAATAAGGGAAAGTTCAACTCCAGGAGAAAACTTTCCCTTATCAGTATATCAATTTTAAGGGATATGGTACACCTGTGCAGGAAACTCCCCCTTTTCAAGGAAAGTAGTGATTTTAAGAAAAATTGAAAATCCCTGTCATCTTAACAAAATATCTACTTGTTGATGCATGAAAAGGGGCAGTCCTTTTCTTACATGAAAGCGATTGCCCTGATTGATGGTATTCAATTGTTTCATTTGGTGGTCAATCCCCCGATAAATGAGCAGTTGTCGTTAGTCGTTAGAACATCCCGACGCTAAACTCTTCGGGATATTGTCCCATTACCTGCTCGAAAAATTCTATATCCGTATCGGCTATGATATCTATTACCATCTCTGTCCCGTAATGCTCACTCCAGATATCGCATAAAGTATTTGCCACATGAATTGTAAAATATTTTGTCATTTTGTTATACATGCTTTTATCGGTAGGTTCTTCTGTCAGCAATTTTTCAAGCATCTCTTTTGTTATCATTCCTTTGATGGATACTTCGCATTTATCATCAATGGCGGTACCATATAAAGAAGCTTCCCGAATCTTTGCAGTTTCTTCTCTCCAACAGCGAATTTCAAATGTATCTCCAACTCTTATAAAATGTTCCATTATCTTTTTCCACCATTGTGATGAAATAGAATGATCTATCATTTGAACACCAAATCGCTTCATAAAATCCCCCTCCATTTCCAATGTCGCTCTGGCAATGTAATTTTGAGAAGATTATACCATGGCTCTACAGGCAATGCCATGTCATTTCGGCCTGTCAGTGTGGCCATTTCTTTGATAGATCGTAATATATGTTCCCGCCATAAAACTTTTTCAATTTAACTTCTCATATCTACATGCTAACTGCAGAGCCAGCGCCTTAGTCAGCTGTGTTTCGTGAAACCGACGGAGTTTGGTTCATCACTGCTTATCTTGAAAAGGGACGGGAAACCTATCCCATTTCCCTATAGAAAAAAGAGAGTGCCGCAGCACTCTCTTTTTTTACCGGATTCATCTCCGTATCAATACAGCTTCGCACCCGCCGGGATGCGGTCGTCCACCATCAGCAGGTTGAGGCGTTCCTTCTCCTCTTCGTGATGCACGGCGCTGATGATCATGCCGCAGGAGTCGATGCCCATCATCCTGCGCGGCGGCAGATTGGTGATGGCGATAAGGGTTTTGCCCACCAGCGTCTCCGGCTCATAGTAGTCGTGGATGCCGCTGAGGATCACCCGGTCGACGCCGGTGCCGTCGTCCAGCACAAACTTGAGCAGTTTTTTGGACTTGGGTACCGCCGTACATTCCTTGACCTTGACAGCACGGAAATCTGACTTGCTGAAGGTATCGAAGTCCACAAAATCCGCAAACAGCGGTTCGATCTCCACCTTGGAAAAGTCGATGGGCGCTGTCACTGCCGCGGGAACCGGGGCGGAGTTCGCCGGGGTCTCTTCCTTCCTGTTGCAGTCCAAAGGCTTCATCGTGGGGAAGAGGATCACGTCGCGGATGGAATCGGAGTTCGTGAGCAGCATGACGCAGCGGTCGATGCCGATGCCCAGGCCGCCGGTGGGCGGCATGCCGTACTCGAGGGCGGTGAGGAAGTCCTCGTCCATCATGCCCGCCTCGTCGTCGCCCTTTGCGCGCAGCTCCACCTGCTTCTGGAAGCGGGCGCGCTGGTCGATGGGGTCGTTCAGCTCGCTGAAGGCGTTGCCCATCTCACTGCGGCAGATGAAGAGCTCGAACCGCTCCGTGAGGCGCGGATCCTTCGGGGAGCGCTTGGCCAGCGGGGAGACGTCCACCGGGTGCATCGTGATAAACGTGGGCTGCACGAGCTTTTCCTCCACCTTCTGGTCAAAGACCTCATAGAGGGCGTTGCCCCACGTTTTGTCGGCGGTGGGAGGAAGCTCGACGCCCACGGACTTCGCCGCGGCCACGGCCTCCCCGTCGCCGGAGATGGCCATGAAATCGAGCCCGGTGTACTGCTTCACGGCCTCGGCCATCGTCATGCGCGGCCAGCCGGGCGTGAGATCGATCTGCTCGCCCTGCCACTCGAGCTGATAGGTGCCGAGCAGCTTCTGCGCGGCGGAGGAGAGCAGCTCCTCAAAGAGATCCATCATGTCGTTGAAGTCGGCAAACGCCTCATACAGCTCCACGGTGGTGAATTCCGGGTTGTGCTTCGGGTCCATGCCCTCGTTGCGGAAGATGCGGCCGAGCTCATAGACGCGGTCGAGGCCGCCGACAATGAGACGCTTGAGCGGCAGTTCCGTCGCGATGCGCATATACATGTCAATGTCGAGCGTGTTGTGGTGCGTGATGAAGGGCCTGGCCGTGGCGCCGCCGGAGATCGTGTTGAGCACCGGCGTCTCTACCTCCATGTAGCCGCGCGCGTCGAGGAAATTGCGCACATGGCTGATGAACTGAGAGCGGAGCTGGAACGTGCGCTTGACCTCCGGGTTCATGATGAGATCGACGTAGCGCTGGCGGTAGCGCAGCTCGGTGTCGCGAAGGCCGTGGAACTTTTCGGGCAGCGGCAGCAGCGACTTGCTGAGCAGCGTCATCTCCTGCGCGTGCACGGAGATCTCGCCGCGGCGCGTGCGGAATACGAAGCCCTTCACGGAGACGATATCGCCCACATCCCAGCATTCCTTCATCTCGCGGTATTTCTCCTCGCCCACGTCGTTCACACGGACGTAGACCTGCATGCGGCCCGTCTTATCGTGCACGTCGAGGAAGCTGGCCTTGCCCATGTCGCGGCGGCTCATGACGCGCCCGGCAATGCACACGGTGCGTTCCACGTTCTCGTCAAAGTTCTCGCGGATCTCCTCCGCGAAGGCGTCGCGCTCGCATTTCGTGATGACGAACGGGTCCTTGCCCTCCTCGCGCAGGCGGGCGAGCTTGTCCCGCCGGATCTGCAAAAGCTCCCCCAGCTCCTGCTCGGGGGCCTGTTCCTTCCTGGTGTCTTCGCTCATGTTGATTCTCCCTTTTTCACGTTCTTCCGGCGGCAGGGCCCCCGGTGAAAAGGCAGGGGCGGGGCCGGGGCATGTTCCCCCGGCTCCGCCGCCTGCCGCAGAATGATGGTTTTTCACCCCGGCTTACTTGGAAATGGCGAGCACCTCGTACTCCATGACGCCGGCCGGCACTTCGAGCTCGAAGCGGTCGCCGATCTCATGGCCGAGCAGCGCGCGGCCCACGGCGGATTCGTCGGAGATCAGGCCCTCGAGCGGATCGGCCTCGTTGGAGCCCACGATCTGATACATGAACACGTCGCTCTTGCCCGTGGCCTTGTTCGTGACGCGGACCTCGGCCTTCGAGCCGATGTGGATGTGCTCGTTGCTCAGCTCGCTCTCGTCGATGACCTTCACGTGCTTGAGCATGACCTCGATGTCGGCGATGCGGGCCTCCATCATGGCCTGTTCGTTCTTCGCTTCATCGTATTCGCTGTTTTCCGAAAGGTCGCCGAACGAGAGGGCCACCTTGATTTTCTCTGCAATTTCCTTGCGCTTTACGCCTTTGAGTTCCTCGAGCTCCTTTTCCAGCTTTTCCAGGCCGGACTGGGTGAGGATGATCTGTTTTTCCGCCATATGCAAACGCCACCTTTTCGCACAGTGATATCTGATATATTATACCGGCCGGCGGCCCCGTTTGTCAACGCTTTCCGGGCCGCGGCGGGGGAGTGCGGGGATAGAAAAATCCTCCGCCCCGCGGGCGGAGGATGCCGAAAGCCGTAAATCAGGTGTGATCCTCAATATACTGGACCAGATCGCCGACCGTTTTGATGTTGTCCGTCTCCTCGTCGGGAATTTCGAGCTCGAACTCATCCTCAATCGACATGAGGAGATCAACCACGTCGAGAGAATCCGCGCCAAGATCGGTTTCGATCGACGTTTCGGGGGTGATGGAATCTTCGTCCACATCAAATTGATCGCTCAGAATTTTCTTCAATTTCTCCAGAACCATGCATTTCCCTCCTTGCTTTCTCCGAATATCGTGCCCGCCCGCCGGACGTGCGGCGCGGGCAGCGCCGGTAGACAAGAGACGGGCCGTATGCTACAATAGAAGCCGCACCCGGCGGCCTGCCGCGCCCTGCCTAACCACATATTATTAGCAAACCGCCGCTTTGTCAATATTTTTTTTGGAAAATCAGAAAGGACCTGCCGCCATGACGCAAAAGAGCTTCGGCCTCATCGGCTGCCCGTTGGGGCATTCCATGTCCCCCTTTTTGCAGGGGAGGCTGTTTTCCGCCGCCGGCGTGCAAGCGGAGTACCGGCTGTTTGAGCTGGCTCCCGGCACGCTGGCTTCCGCCCTGCCCGCCCTGCGCGAGCTGGACGGCTTCAACGTTACCATTCCCTATAAGAGCGAGATCATTCCCTATCTCGACGAGGTGGACGGCACGGCCGCGTTTTTCGGCTCCGTGAACACCGTGAAGAATGAGAACGGCCGCCTCATCGGCTGCTCCACGGACGGCGAGGGCTTCCTCTTCGCGCTCGACGCCTGCGGCGTGCAGGTGTCCGGGGCGCGCGTGCTGCTGCTGGGCTACGGCGGCGCGTCCCGCGCCATGGGCGGCACGGCGCTGCTCAGCGGGGCAAAGTCGATCCTCATCGCCGGGCGCTCGCCGGAGCGCGCCGCCCCGCTCCTGCGCGATCTGCACACGCTGGTCAACGCCCGCGGCCTCCCGTGCGATCTCGCCGCCGTGCCCCTCTCCGCGCTGGAATCGTCGCTTGCCGGCGAGAGCTGGGATCTGCTCGTGAACGGCACGCCCGTTGGCATGCACCCCAGCCCGGACCGGAGCCCCGTGCCGGAGGACGTCGTGCGCCGCTGCGGCGCCGTGTTCGACGCCGTCTACAACCCGGATGAGACGGAGCTGCTGCGCGCGGCGGAGCGGGCCGGTGTGCCGGCCGTGCACGGCATGCTCATGCTCTGCGGCCAGGCGGCGGCCTCGCAGTCGTTCTGGGGCGTGGAGCGCTGCGGCCGCGACGCGCTGCTGCAGCTTTCGCGCGACGCCGTGGCGGAGATGAACCGCCGTTTCGGGAGGGATGCGTGATGGAGGGCAAGCGCACGATTGTGCTGTGCGGCTTCATGGGCTGCGGCAAATCGACTGTGGGCCCGATTGTGGCCCGGCTTTCCGGCCGCCGCTTCCTCGACATGGATGCCTTCATCGAGCAGCGGGCCGGCAAGAGCATTTCCGAGATCTTCGCCTCGGAGGGCGAGGCGCGCTTCCGTGAGCTGGAGCGCGAGGCTGCCGCGGAGTTTGCGCGCGAGCGGGACCTCGTGGTGGCGGCCGGCGGCGGCGCGCTTGTGCAGACGGCCGTGGCCGAGACGCTGCGCGCCGCCTGCGCCGTGGTGCTGCTCGACGCGCCGCTCGACGCGATCCGCGAACGGCTGCGCGGCGACACGACGCGCCCCCTCCTGCAGCGCCCGGACCGCGACGAGGCGATGAGCGCGCTCTACGCGGCGCGGCTGCCCGTTTACCGCCAGGCGGCGCACGTGGCCGTGCACGCCGCCGGGACGCCGGAGGAGACGGCCGCGGCCGTGCTCAGGGCGATCGGCGAGACGCCCGGCGAGACGCCCGAACGGCCCGCGGACGAAATTTGCCATTGACAAACGGCAAAAAGAAAGCTATGATATTTTTTGTTGGAACATTCAGGCGGGCCTGCGGGCCGCGCGGAAAAGGAGATCCATTCATGGCCGTTCTGTTCAGTGCACGATTTAGCCGCTTTACGCCCTGCTATTCTTTTAGCAGAGCTTTTTGCGCATGCGCTGATGGCTGTGGAAACTCCATGCCGCGCGGCAGAAAATCGGGCCTGTAACAGGATCGAACCTTCCCGCGCCGGGAAACCGGCCGGTTGGAATCTGCCGCTTCCTGTACGGCGGAGCTGGAAACAGCTCCGCCGTTTTTTGTTGCCCGCCGGAAGAAAAGCGTACCCAATACGAAGGAGGATTTCCCCATGATTATCGTACTCAAGCCGGATTGCACCGTGGAGCAGCTCAACCATTTCACCGAGACGCTCAAGCACGACTACAACGTGAAGGTGAACACCTGGGTCGGCACGCAGAGCACCGTGCTCGGCCTGATCGGCGATACGTCCCACATTGATATCGACTACATTGCCGCGCAGGATTTCGTGGAGAGCGTGAAGCGTGTGCAGGAGCCGTATAAAAAGGCCAACCGCAAGTTCCACCCGGACGACACCGTGATCACGCTGCCTGGCGGGCAGCAGATCGGCGGCGGGGAGCTCGCGCTCATCGCCGGGCCGTGCTCCGTGGAATCGGAGGAGCAGATCTGCGAGGTGGCCGGGCGCGTGAAGGCTTCCGGCGCGCAGTTCCTGCGCGGCGGCGCGTTCAAGCCGCGCACCTCTCCCTATGCGTTCCAGGGTCTGAAGGCGGACGGCCTCGAGCTGCTGCGCCACGCCCGCAACAAGACGGGCCTGCCCATCGTGACGGAGATCATGAGCGCCTCGCACCTGCCGCTGTTCGAGGACGTGGACATCATCCAGGTGGGCGCGCGCAACATGCAGAACTTTGAGCTGCTCAAGGAGCTGGGCCGCATCCGCAAGCCGATCCTGCTCAAGCGCGGCCTCGCGAACACGATCGAGGAGCTGCTCATGAGCGCCGAGTACATCATGGCCGGCGGCAACGACCAGGTCATCCTGTGCGAGCGCGGCATCCGCACGTATGAGACGTACACGCGCAACACGCTCGACGTGTCCGCCGTGCCGATCCTCAAGCGCCTCTCGCACCTGCCCGTCGTCGTCGATCCGAGCCATGCCTCCGGCATTGCCTGGCTCGTGGAGCCGCTCGCCATGGCGGCCGTGGCGGCCGGTGCGGACGGCCTCATCATTGAGGTGCACAACAATCCTTCGAAAGCGCTCTCCGACGGCGCGCAGTCGCTCACGCCCGATCAGTTCGACCGCGTGGCGAAGCGCGTGCGCGGCCTCTCCGCTTTCCTGAAGGACCAGGAGGGCTGAGCCGTGGCCGAGGATCTTTCGCTGCGCGTGGGCATTGTGGGGCTGGGCCTCATCGGCGGTTCGCTCGCCAAGGCGTTCCGCGAATACACCGACTGCACGGTGTGCGGGTTTGACCGCGATCCGGCCGTTGTGCAGGCTGCGCTCGACTGCGGCGCGATCGACAGGGCCGGCGGGGAGGAGGACTTTTCGCGGCTGGATCTGCTCTTCCTGGCGGTCTATCCGCAGGCGGCCGTGGACTTTGCCCGGGCGCACGGCGCGCAGATCGGCCGCTCCTGCCTGGTGACGGACACGTGCGGCGTGAAAACGGCCGTCTGTGCGCAGATGACGGAGCTTTCCCGTTCGCTGGGTTTCCGCTTTGCCGGCAGCCATCCCATGGCGGGGCGCGAGAGATCCGGCTTTGGAGCCAGCGAGGCCTCGCTGTTCCGCGGGGCAAGCTACATCATCACGCCGTGCGGCGCTTCCCCGGAGGATGTCACGCTCCTGCAGCGCACGGCGGCGGCGCTCGGCTTCCGCCAGAGCGTCGTCACGACGCCGGAGGAGCACGACCGCATCATCGCCTTCACAAGCCAGGTGCCGCACGCGCTCGCCTGCGCCTATGTGATGAGCCCGCAGTGCCTGAAGCACAACGGCTTTTCCGCCGGCAGCTACCGCGACGTCTCGCGCGTGGCGAACATCAACGAGACGCTGTGGACGGAGCTGTTCCTGAGCAACGCGGGCCCGCTCGCGGACGAGCTCGACACGCTGATCGGCAACCTTTCCGCCGTGCGCGACGCCGTGCGCGCGGGGGACGGCGAGCGGCTGGCCGCGCTGCTGCGCCGCGGCCGTCTTGTGAAGGAATCGCTCGGCGAATGAGACGCGCACTATCAATGGAAAGAGAGGAATCCGCACATGGAGCTAACCGTCCGCACTTCCAAACCGTATGACATCCTGATCGAGCGCGGCAGCCTGCGCACGATCGGCGCGCGGTGCGCCGCCCTGTTCCCCGCAGGAGCGAAGGCCGCCGTGGTGAGCGACAGCAGCGTGTTCCCGCTTTACGGGGAGACGGTGACGGGCTCGCTGCGCGCCGCGGGGTTCGCGCCCGCCTCCTTCGTCTTCCCGGCGGGGGAATCGAGCAAGACGCTCGCCACCGTTTCGGGGCTGCTCGGCTTTCTGGCGGAGCAGGGCCTGACGCGCAGCGATTTCGTTGTGGCATTGGGCGGCGGCGTCACGGGCGATATGGCCGGCTTCGCGGCCGCGTGCTATCTGCGCGGCATCCGCTTCGTGCAGGTGCCCACCTCGCTGCTCGCGCAGGTGGATTCCTCCGTGGGAGGGAAGACGGCCGTGGACCTGCCGCAGGGCAAGAACCTGGCCGGGGCGTTCCACCAGCCCGCTTTCGTGCTCATCGACCCGGACACGCTCGCCACGCTGCCGCCGCTCTTCTTCGCGGACGGCATGGGCGAGGTGATCAAATACGGCTGCATCCGCCGCGCCGATCTCTTCCGCACGCTCGAGACGGCCGGGGACGCCGCCCCGCTCATGGAGGAGATCCTCTTTTCCTGCGTGGACTGCAAGCGCGAGGTGGTGGAGCACGATGAGTTCGACACGGGCGAGCGCCTGATCCTGAACTTCGGCCACACGCTCGGCCACGCGCTCGAGAAGGCGCACGGCTACACCGGCCTCACGCACGGGGCGGCCGTGGGGATCGGCATGGTGCTCATCTCCCGGCTGGGCGAGCACATGGGCCTCACGGAGCCGGGCACGGCCGGCCGCATCGCGGCGGTGCTGCGCCGCTGGAACCTGCCCGTGCAGGACCCGATGGCGCAGGGCGAGTCGCTCGACCGCGTGATCGGCGCTACAGCCCTCGACAAGAAGGGGTTGGGCGGCGACCTGCGCATCGTGCTCGTGCATCGCATCGGCGAGAGCTTTGTGCACCGGCTGCCGCGCGCGCAGTTTGCCGCCCTGTGCCGCGAGACGTTCCTGCCCGCCGGGGAGGCGGGCGTCCGGTGAGCGCCGTCACGCTGCAGCCCGGCAGGCTGTGCGGCGCGGTGGAGGCCCCGCCCTCGAAGAGCGCGGCGCACAGGGCCATCCTCTGCGCCGCGCTGGCCGCCCTGTGCGGCCCCGGCGGGGCGGAGAGCGTGCTCTCGCCCGTCTCCCTTTCGCAGGATATCGAGGCCACGATCGGGGCGGCGCGCGCGCTCGGCGTGCGGATCGCGGTGGAGGGGGACCGCTGCACCGTGTCCGGCGGCGCGCTGCCGCAGGGCGAGGCGCAGATCGACTGCGGGGAGAGCGGCTCCACGCTGCGCTTCCTCATCCCGGTGGCGGCGGCGCTCGGCGTGCCGGCCGCATTCACCGGCCGCGGCCGCCTGCCGGAGCGGCCGATCGGGATTTACACAGACCTGCTCCCGCGCCGCGGCGTGTCGTGCCGCACGGCGGGCGGGCTGCCGTCCTCGATCTCGGGCAGGCTGCAGCCCGGCGTATTCGAGCTGCCGGGCAACGTGAGCTCGCAGTTCATCACCGGCCTGCTGCTGGCCCTGCCGCTTCTGCCGCGGGCGAGCGAGATTGTGCTCACGACGCCGCTCGAGAGCGCCGCCTATGTGGAGATGACGGTGCAGGCGCTGGCCGCGTTCGGCGTGCATGTGGAGCGGACGGCGCGCGGCTGGCATGTGCCGGGCGGGCAGCGCTTTTGCCCCGGCGCGCACCGCGTGGAGGGCGACTGGTCGCAGGCAGCGTTCTTCCTGGCGGCCGGGGCGCTCGGCGGCGATGTGCGTGTGCACGGCCTGCGCCGCGACTCCCTGCAGGGGGACAAGGCGATCGAGTCCCTGCTGGCGCAGGGCGGCGCTTCCCTTTCCTGGGAAGCGGACGGCGCGCTGCGCTGCCGCGCCGGGGGATGGCGCGGGATTCAGATTGACGCGTCGCAGATCCCCGATCTCGTGCCTGTGCTGGCCGCGGCCTTCGCGCTGGCGGAGGGCGAGACGCGGATTGCGCACGCGGAGCGGCTGCGCCTCAAGGAGAGCGACCGGCTGGCCGCGATGGCCGCCGGGCTGCAGGCGCTCGGCGCGCGCGTGCGGGAGACGGCGGACGGCCTCGTCCTTTCGGGCGTGCCGCAGCTTGCGGGCGGCAAGGCGGACGGCGCGAACGACCACCGCGTGGTGATGGCGCTGGCCGTGGCCGCCCTGCGCGCGGCCGGGCCGTGCACCGTGACGGGAGCGGAGAGCATCCGCAAGAGCTACCCGGACTTTTTCCGGGATTACAAGATGTTGGGAGGGATCGCCGATGCCGGCGTCATCCGTTTGGGGGAATAACCTCCGCATATCCATTTTCGGCGAAAGCCACGGCCCGGCCATCGGCGTTGTGATCGACGGCCTGCCGGCTGGCGAGCCGATCGACGAGGGGGAACTGCTCGCGCAGATGGTGCGCCGTGCCCCCGGCCGTGACAAGAGCGCCACGCCGCGCCGCGAGGCCGACACGCCGGAGATTGTGAGCGGCATGCTGGACGGCCGCACCACGGGCGCGCCGCTGTGCGCGCTCATCCGCAACACGAACACGCGCTCCGGGGACTACGCGAACCTGCAGCAGGTGCCGCGGCCCGGCCACTCCGATTACACGGCCTGGGTGCATTACCGCGGGTGGAACGACGTGCGCGGCGGCGGCCATTTTTCCGGTCGCCTCACGGCCTGCCTGTGCATGGCGGGGGCGATCTGCCGCCAGATCCTCGCGCGGCGGGGCATCCTCATCGGCAGCCATGTGGCGGCCGTTGGGCCGGAGCGCGACGCGTCCCTGCCGGGGCCTGAGATCCCCGATTCGCTGCTGCGCCGCCTTTCCGCCGCCTATTTCCCCGTGATTGAGGCCGAAGCGGAGGACAGGATGCGCGCTGTGATTGAGAGCGCGCGGATGGACTGCGACAGCGTGGGCGGCGTGGTGGAATGCGCCGTGACCGGCCTGCCGGCCGGGCTGGGCGGCCCGCTCTTCGGCGGCGTGGAATCGCTCTTTTCCTCGATCCTGTTCGGCATTCCGGCCGTGAAGGGTGTGGAATTCGGCGCCGGCTTCGGCGCGGCGCTGCTGCGCGGCAGCGAGGACAACGACCCCTTCCGCGTCACGGGGAACGGGGAGATCCGCACCGTGCAAAACTGCGCCGGCGGGATCCTCGGCGGCATGACCACGGGCATGCCGCTCGTGTTCCGGCTGGGCATCAAGCCCACGTCGTCGATCGCGAAGCCGCAGCGCAGCGTGAACCTCGAGACGTTCCGCGAGGAGGAGCTGCGCGTGCACGGGCGGCATGACCCCTGTGTGGTGCCGCGCGCCGCGCCGGTGGCGGAGAGCTGCGCGGCGGTGGCCGCGCTGGAGCTGCTGCTCACAAACGGCGCGCTGGTTCCGGCCGCGCGCAAGGGGGAGGAACACGCATGACGCTGGAGGAAATCCGCAAACGGATCGATGAGATTGACGAGCAGCTGCTGCCGCTCTTCCTCGCGCGCATGGACTGCGCGCGGGAGGTGGCCGCCGTGAAGAAGGAGGCGGGCCTGCCGGTGCTGAACGCCGGCCGCGAGCAGGAGATCCTGGACCGCGTCGCCTCCCGCGCGGGCGAATACGGCGGCGCGGCGCGCGTGCTCTATGCCACGCTCATGGAGGTGAGCCGCGGCCTGCAGCACCAGATCCTGCACAGCGGCGCTGCCCTGCGCGCGCAGATCGAGGCGGCGCAGCTTCCCCCGGCGGAGCCGGGCCGCGTGGCCACCTTCGGCCGGCCGGGCAGCTTTTCGCACAAGGCGGCGGACGTGCTGTTCCCGGGCTGCACGCCCGTTTCGTTCAACAGCTTCGCGGAGATCTTCCGCGCGGTGGACGAGGGCTCGGCGTCGTTCGGCGTGCTGCCGGTGGAAAATTCCTCCGCCGGTTCCGTGGGCGAGGTGTATGACCTGATCCTGCGCTACCGCTTCTACATCGTGGGCGCGGAGACGCTGGGCGTGCGCCACTGCCTGGCGGCGCGCGCGGGCGTGCAGCCCCGCCGTGTGCTCTCGCACCCGCAGGCGCTGGCGCAGTGCTCGCGCCGGATTGCGGAGCTGGGGCTCACGGCGGAGCCGTGCGAGACGACGGCCGAGGCAGCCGTGAAGGCGGCCTCCCTGCCGGATGCGGCGGCCATCTGCTCCGAGGACGCCGCCCGTGCGGCGGGGCTCGAGGTGCTCGAGCGCGGGATTCAGAACACGGAGAACAACTGCACGCGGTTCATCACGATCAGCCGCGCGCTCTACATTCCCGAGGGGGCGGACAAGATCAGCCTCTGCTTCTCGCTGCCGCACGTCACGGGCTCGCTGCACGGCGTGCTCTCGCGCTTTGCGCAGGCGGGGCTGAACCTCACGAAGATCGAGAGCCGGCCCATTCCCGGCCGCCGGTTTGAATACGACTTTTATCTGGATTTCACGGGCAGTGTGCGCGATGAACAGACGCTGGCGCTGCTGGCCTCCCTTTCGGAGGAGCTGCCGCGCTTTTCTTTCCTGGGGAACTATACAGAGCGGGAATAATGTGCTAGAATGACGGGGGAAGCGGGAGCGCTTCTCCCGTTTGGTTTTTCCGGCGCAGAGCGCGCCGGTTCGGGGGCCGTGCGCGGCCTGTGTCGGAAGGAGAGTTTGTTCACATGAAAATTGACGTGAGTGAGTTTGCAAAGCCCTGCGATTGCGGCAGACCGCACGAGATCTCCGTGCGCGGGATCTGGATCGAGCAGGGGGCCATTCAGCGCCTGCCCGGGCTCATGAAGGACTCCGGCTGGAGCTGGGGCGTGATCCTCTGCGATGAGAATACATACCGCGCGGCGGGCGCGGCCGTGCAGGCGCTGCTGCCCTCGTTCGGCCTCGTCACGCTGAACCCGGAAAACCTGCACGCCAACGAGCACGGCGTCGCCATGGCCGAGCAGCAGCTCGACGTCATGGAGCAGGCGCCGCAGGTGCTGCTGGCGGTGGGCTCCGGCACGGTGCACGACATCACGCGGTTCATCGCGCACAAGCGCGGCCTGCCGTTCGTCTCCGTGCCGACGGCGGCGAGCGTGGACGGCTTTGTCTCCACGGTGGCGGCCATGACGTGGAACGGCTGCAAGAAGACGTTCCCGGCGGTGGCGCCGGTGCTCGTTGTGGCGGACAGCGACATTTTCTCCCGCGCGCCGCATCGCCTGAACGCTTCCGGTTTTTCCGACCTGCTGGGCAAATACACGGCCCTGGCGGACTGGAAGATCGCCCATGCGGTGACGGGGGAATACCTGTGCGATCGCGTGTGCCGCATGGAATACGACGCGCTGCGCGTGATCTGCGAAAAGCCGGAGGAGATCCGCGCCGGCGGCGTGGAATCGTGCGAGCAGCTCATGTACGCGCTGCTGCTTTCGGGCCTCGCGATGCAGATGGTGGGGAACTCGCGGCCTGCTTCCGGCGCGGAGCACCACATGTCGCATTTGTGGGAGATGGAGGCCATCAACCCGCACATTGACGCGCTGCACGGTGAGAAGGTTTCCGTGGGCCTTGTGCTGGCCTCCGGCGTGTATCACCGGGCGGCGGAGGAGATCCGCCGCGGCGCATACCGGCTGCGTGGCCCCGTGGAGGTGGAGATGGATCTGCTGCACCGCAGCTTCCGCGATAAGGAGATGCTGGAAGGCATTCTGGAGGAGAACACGCCCAACCCGCTTGAGAACGTGCTGCCGGATGCAATTGAAAAGGCGATCCCGGAGATTCTGCGGATCATTGATGAGATTCCTGCGCCGGATGCGCTCATTTCGCTGCTGGACCGCGCAGGCGCGGTGAAATCGCTGGCGGAGATTCATCTGCCGGATTCCATTGCGGAGCAGACGGAGCATCTGTCGCCGTATGTGCGCGCCCGTCTCACGTTCATGCGCATGCTGAAGTGCTTTGTGTTTGAGAAAGATGTGTTTCAGGGCTGAGGACTGCACACAGCCCAAACTGTAAAGTTTTTGGTCAAGCTTTTTTCAAAAAGCTTGCAGGGGATAAAAGGGGGCGGCGCCCCTTTTGTGCAGCGCCGCGTGCGGCGCAATGCGCAGCAAATAAAAGCGCGCAGCAAAAAAAGACCGTGCCAGCCAAAAACAGCGAAGCGATTTTTTGGCGGCCCCGTTTCACATGGCCCCTCCGGGCAGGCAAAAGAGCGAACGCGAATTTTGCCTGTTCGGAGGGGTTTTTCTGCGCCCAATGTGCCGCGCCATGTGGCGGGCTGGTCGTTCTTGCGCGGCCTGCCGCTGTTGTGGCGGCTTTTGTGTACGGTGCCCCGGCGTTTTTTCTGCAAGCGCAGCATGTGCGCGGGGAATCCTTTGGCGCTGCCTGTCCTGCTCGTCTACCGTGTGCAGAGGACACAGGCTTTTGGCTGCTTTTTCACGCGCAGCCCAAAGAAGGAGCTTCCCTTTTTCTGCCGTGCTCCGCTGCTTTTTCCCTGGCCTGTGCGCTGCCTGCTGCTTTTGTGAAGGTTTTCACGCCTGCCGCCTGGTTGCCCGTTCTGTGCTTTTGTGTGCGCGGCTTTTTTCTCTTGTTTTTTCACCTTTTCCTGCCTAACTTTTTCCTCTCAAACTTCTTTTCATTTGTCGCTCAGGCCGCGACGGGCCTCTACTTTCTTCCGAAAAGAAAGTAGACAAAGATTCGCGAGGGGGCGCGGTAGCGCCCCCTTCGAACCCCCATTCCTGTGCCCTGCGGCCAATCTTCTCCTCTTCCGCACTGCTGGCCGGCTTAACGGCCCTTCGGGCCGCAATTCGCCGGCTGACGGGGAAAC
>ERZ1643250.2146-NODE-2146-length-15354-cov-5.054448_pt1 | contig 15354 bp, 19 predicted proteins | sample MGYA00579262_ERZ1643250 | MGnify/ENA primary metagenome ERZ1643250 (study PRJEB29033, sample SAMEA4952265) | chicken gut metagenome | biome: Broiler Chicken; feature: Gastrointestinal Tract; material: Caecum | place: Ireland | collected 2018 | study: Broiler...
GCATCGCGCGTGTTTGTATTTGCAAAGACGAAGTATAGCTGCGGCTTTGCCGTATCCTCGAAGATCGCCGTCAAACGGCTGGAAAAAAGTTACCCGAACAGCTTGCGCAAAAGCCGTATATTATACAGCAGCGAGGACGGATACGGAAGTTTCGTTATAGATCGCCCGGGAGAAAGCGCCGTCGCCGAAACTTTTTTATCGGGCAAAGGGTCGCCCGTCTGCCTGAAAGAGGGGCCCTGCGGCATAAAGGGGATCTATTCGCCTTACGGACTCAGGCTTTTCCGTATCAACGATGTGCGGTTCCGTCCCGGAGACAATGCACTGATCAAGTTCGATCTGTACAATGCAGAACCCGCAACATTGACCGTCTGTATCTGCACGGAAAAAAACGGAGAGAAGGAGGAGTTCGTTTGCAACCTTCGTCTTTCGGGCGGAGAACGCTGGACCGATCATGTACTCGCACCAAAGGATTTCAAGAGCGGCGAAAACAAGCCGCTTGCGCAGTTCGCAGGCGCAAGATATATTTCTTTTTCTTCGGCAAACGAAGTGTTCATAAATAATCTGATCTGTATTTGATTTTTTTGCTCTGTTTGCTTTTTATAAGGTCAAAAATATGGTATACTCTTTAGGAGATAAGGTGATCACAAAAAAGAAGCATCCTTGCGGCGGCAATGTCTGGACGGTCGTGCGGACGGGTGCGGACTATAAGATTCGCTGCGACAAATGCGGGCGGGTCGTGATGCTCTCTTATTCTGACTTTCTTAAAACGGTAAAAAGCAAAGGGAGTGCGGATGTCTGATAAAACAGTTTACGGTGAACTGATAGAGGAGCGAAGAAGCCCCGGCAAAGAATTTTATTCCATGCTTCGCTTTCTGATCGTCCTCCTCGTTCTTTTTTGCGTCTTTTTCGTCTTATTTACGCAGATATTTATCGGGGTGCAGGTCTGCGGCCCGTCCATGAACCCTACGCTTTACGGCGGAGTCCGCGGGGCGGACGGAATATACCGCGGCGGAGATTATTTGTTTGTATGCACTCTCGCCCCCCCTGAATACGGAGATATCGTCGTATTCGATTCGCCCATTGTGGGAGAGGAAGGAGAGGAGATCATAAAGCGTGTTGTCGGGCTGCCCGGAGACAGGATAAAAGCGGAAAACGGCGTTCTGTACAGGGCGAGCGGCGGAGGGGACTACGCGGCTGTGGATGAGCCGTATATAGAGGATGGCTGGGAAGGCTCGTTTGCCGAAGAAGTCGTTCCGGAAGGCACGGTCTTCGTCCTCGGCGACAACCGCAACAACAGCACGGACAGCCGTGCGTTCGGCCCCGTCAGCAACGACAGCATCCTCGGAGTCGTTACGCAATGGTCGTTGGCGCATAAAGATTTTCTTACAGACTTTTTCGGCTTTTTCAGGCTGGCATAACAATAAACAGTACGGGAGGAACAATACTACTCATGAGCGATATTGTCATCACGTCGGACAGCACCTGCGACCTCGGCGAAGAACTTGTTTCCCGCTACGGCATCGAGATCATGCCGTTGAGCGTGATCCTCGGGGGACAGACGTACAAGGACGGAATTGATATCGTCCCTGCCGATATATTCAGATATTTTGACGAAACGGGGCAACTTCCGAAGACTGCCGCGCCGAGCGTCGAAGAATATGAAAATTTCTTTTCACGCTTCGTGGAAGAAGGGAAAACCGTTATCCATTTCAATATTTCTTCCCGCGCCAGCGGTTCGAACGGCTTTGCCGTGACGGCTGCCAAAAAATTCGGAGAAAAAGTATATGTCGTCGATTCTTATGCGCTTTCCACGGGCCAGGGGCTCCTTGTGCTTAAGGCGTGCGATCTGCGCGACAGCGGACAAAGCCCGCGGGAGATCTATGATGCTGTAACGGAACTTCGCGGAAAGGTGAACACTTCTTTCGTTCCCGATACGCTGCTCTATCTCTATAAGGGCGGGCGCTGCTCCACGCTCTCTTATTACGGAGCAAAAGTTTTGTCTATTCATCCGCTGATTGACATGAAAGAAGGGCAGCTTTACCCTAAAAAGAAATATATCGGCAATATGGAGCGTTGTATAAAGAGGTATGTGAACGACCTTGCCGCCGAGTATCCGAACTACGATAAAACGCGGTGTTTCGTAACGCACAGCAATGCGGACAAGCAGATCGTCGAACTGGCAAAAAATCTGACGAAAGAGCTGTTCGATTTTGACGAGATCCTGGAAACCGTAGCGGGCAGCATTATCACGAGCCACTGCGGACGCAATACGCTCGGCGTCCTGTTTATCAGCAAATAAAAAGCGGAGCCATCTTTTTTATGACGATTATCTTCAACGATGCGGATCTGACTTCTTCATACAGGCAGCAGCGCAACATCCTGCGCGTTTATATTGCGGTTGCCGTCGTCTTTGCGGCGATCTGCGCGGCTTGCCTTGTCTATTTTATTTCGCTTCCGTACGAGGACCCGAATCAGATCATTCCCAAGATCATTATTTGTGTGGCGAGTTGTCTGTTCGTAATTTTTTCCTATGTATTCATGGGGATCAAATATCACCGTGCGAGAAAGTATTATAAACTTATTTCATACCTTTCCGTGGGAATGAAACAGGTAAACAACAGCTATTTTCTTCGCTACGAAGAGCCGGAACTCCGCGACGGCGTCGACTATTATGTGCTTATTTTTTCGGAATGGAGCAAGAAAAAGTCGGAGTATATGGACCGCAAGATCTATGCGGATAAAGAAAAGGAGCGGCCCGAGTTTCAGGCCGGCGACCGCGTGCGGTATCTTACGCAGGGCAACGTCATCGTCGAATATGAGGTCTTATACCACGATGAGGAGTTCATCGAACAGAAAAAGAGGGAAGATGCCGAGAAAAAACCTATCAGGATGGGAGATATCTGAAAATGCGAGCAGTTGTTACCGTTACAGGGAAGGATAAAAAAGGCATTATCGCAAAGGTAAGCGCGTTCCTTGCAGAAAAGGGCGTCAATATCGAGGACATCAGTCAGACCATCATGCAGGAATATTTTGCGATGATCATGCTCGTCGATATCGGAGGCATCACGATGGAGCTGTCTGCGCTCGCAAAGGAATGCGAGGAACTCGGCCGGGAGATCGGGATGTCTATCCGTCTGCAGCACGAGGCGATCTTTGACGCTATGCATAATATTTGAGGCATCGGAATGTTCAATAAGACAGACGTACTTGAAACGATAAACATGATCGAGCGGGAGCATCTGGACATCCGCACGATCACGATGGGCATATCTCTGCTGCCCTGCATCGGCGCTACAGCCGAAGTGACGGCGCAGAATGTTTACGATACCGTTTGCCGAAAGGCAAAAGACATCGTAAAGGTAGCCGAACAGCTTTCTGGAGAATACGGTATCCCCATTGTCAACAAGAGGGTATCCGTCACTCCCGTAAGCCTGATCAGCGCTCCGTTCCCGCAAAAATCCGGGTTGATCGGCCTCGCTCTCGACAGGGCGGCGAAGGAGCTCGGTATTGATTTTCTCGGCGGTTATTCCGCGCTTGTGCATAAGGGTACTTCGGACTACGAAAAAATATTTATCGAAGGGATCCCCGAATTGCTTGCGTCGACAGAGCGTATCTGTTCTTCCGTGAACATCGGCTCTTCAAAATCGGGCATCAATATGGATGCCGTGAAGATGATGGGGGAGGCCGTCAAACAGACCGCCGCCCTTACCGCAGATAAAGACGGGCTGGGCTGTGCAAAATTAGTTGTCTTTGCCAATGCTGTCGAGGATAACCCGTTCATGGCCGGGGCATTCCACGGTGTAGGAGAAAGCGATACCGTTATCAATGTGGGCGTATCGGGGCCCGGCGTCGTCAAACACGCGCTCGAGAGCGCGCCCGATGCAAACCTGAACGATGCGGCGGAGATCATCAAACGTACGGCGTTCAAAATAACGCGTGCGGGGCAGCTGATCGCAAAGGAAGCGGCAAAGAGACTGAACGCGGAATTCGGCATCGTGGATCTTTCCCTTGCGCCGACTCCCGTGATGGGAGATTCCGTCGCGCATATCCTGGAAGAACTCGGCATAGAAACGGTCGGCGGACATGGAACCACCGCCGCTTTGGCGATGCTCAACGATGCGGTCAAAAAGGGCGGCGTGATGGCAAGTTCTCATGTCGGCGGGCTTTCCGGCGCCTTTATCCCCGTCAGCGAGGATATCGGCATGATCGAAGCCGCGCAGGCGGGCAAACTGAACATAGATAAACTTGAAGCGATGACTGCCGTCTGCTCCGTGGGGCTGGATATGATCGCCATTCCGGGCGATACGCCGGCGACGACCATCAGCGCTATTATCGCGGACGAGGCAGCCATCGGGATGATCAACAACAAAACCACGGCAGTCCGCGTCATACCCGTTCCCGGGAAAGGGGTAGGAGACAGCGTTGAGTTCGGCGGACTTCTCGGCAGAGCGCCGATCATGCCCGTAAATACGGCAGACAGTTCGCGTTTCGTGATGAGGGGAGGAAGGATCCCCGCCCCCATTCACAGCAATAAAAATTAGAGGAGACGGTCAGCAATGGAAAGAAGCGAAGTCGAGGCCAAATATAAATGGAAAACGGAGGACATTTTTTCCTCCGACGAAGCGTGGGAGAAATGCTTTGCCGAAGCGGAAAAACTGCTTGATTTTTCCGCTTTTGAAGGGAAACTGTCCGATGCCGGAAAGTTTGCCGCATTCCTTGCGCGTCAGGAGGAGGCCGGCAAAAAAGCAGAGAGACTGTACCTCTATGCGCATATGAATCATGATGTCGATTCCCGCGTCGCAAAATACACGGCGATGCAGTCGCGGGCGATGTCGCTCTATGTGCGCCTTTCCTCGGCGACGGCTTTTGCCGAACCGGAACTGACTGCCCTTGACGACAAAGTCCTGCAAAGTTTTGCGAACGATGAGCGCTTCAGAGATTACGATTATTACCTGCGCAGCCTCATGCGTACGAAAAAGCACATCCTTTCGGCCCCGGAAGAAAAACTGCTTGCTGCGGGAGGCGAGGTCTATTCGCAGTTCCAGAACATTTTTTCCATGATAGACAATGCCGATATGCGCTTCGGGGAAGTGGAAGCAGAAGACGGTACAAAGATCGCGCTCACCCACGGGACGTACGGCGTGATCCTGCACGGCCCGGACAGAGAACTGCGCAGGAAGGCGTTTGAGCGCTATTATGAATCCTATATTCAACTGACCAATACCATTGCCGCGACCTATTACGGCAATGTAAAAAAAGATGTTTTCCTTTCCAAAGCGCGGGGGTATGAATCCTGCCTTCAGAGGGCACTTGAGGGGGAGGATGTCGACGCCTGCGTGTATAAAAATCTTCTTGATTCGGTAAATGCGGCGCTCCCCGTCATGCATCGCTATATTGCGCTGCGCGGCAGACTGCTGGGCCTGAAGGAACAGCATATGTATGACATTTATGCTCCGTTGGTCGAGGATGCCGAATTAAAGCTGTCTTATGAAGATGCCTGCGATCTCGTCGTAAAGGGGCTGGCACCTCTCGGGGAAGATTACTGCGCTCTGTTGCGCAAAGGGTTCGCGGAAGGCTGGGTCGATGTCTGCGAAACAACGGGGAAGCGCAGCGGCGCATACAGTACGGTGCGTTCGGCTGCCATCCTTTTGTTCTGCTCAATTATCAGCCGACAACGCACGACGTGTTTACGATCGCGCATGAGATGGGGCATTCTCTCCATACCTATTATTCCAATTCCCATCAGCCCTACGCAAAAGCCGATTACAGGATCTTTGTAGCGGAAGTTGCAAGCACGGTCAACGAAGTGCTTTTGCTTCGTCATATTCTTTCGCAGACTTCGGACGCAAAAATGAAGCGCTATCTGCTCAATTATTTCCTTGATACCGTCCGTACGACTTTGCACAGGCAGACGATGTTTGCCGAGTTTGAATATATCGCGCACGAGATGGTCGAAAAGGGTACGCCTTTGACAAGCGAAAATCTGAACGAAGTTTATCTCGGGCTGAATAAAAAGTATTACGGCGATGCGATCGTGCATGACGAGCAGATCGCCTATGAATGGTCGCGTATCCCGCATTTCTATACGTCTTTCTATGTGTATAAGTATTCGACCGGCATCATAAGCGCCATTTCGATCGTGGACAGGATCTTGTCCGAAGGGGAAAAAGCCGTCGCCGATTACAGAGCGTTCCTGTGTACCGGCGGAAGCGACAGCCCGGTCGAACTTCTTAAAATAGCCGGCGTCGATCTGACCGGGCGGGAACCTTTCGATAACGCGATGCGTACCTTTGAAAGGGTGCTCGACGAATTCGAGGCGCTTTCGGAGTCGTCACGGTGATCTCTGCTTATTTCCGGAATAACGCCGCCGATTATAAAAAAATGTGTGCGTTTCATCTGCTCGTTGCCCGCGGCATACGGTCGTATATCAGTACGATCCTTTTTGCCGCGGTCGCAGTGGCTTTTCTCGTGCCCGGCATTCTGTTGAAGAGCGCCGAATTTTGCATAGGGGCCGCCGTGCTTGCGGCACTTGCCGCAGCATGGCCGTTCATTTTTGTAGCGTTTCAGAATTCGCGCGTGACAAAGCGTCTGCGTGCGAATCCGGAATATGAAAAGACGGAACAATTTTTTTCTTTCGATGAAAACGGATTGTCTTTGAAGTTGCGCCGGGCGGGCAGAGAGGAAGCTCATGACATCCCGTACGATAAAATTGCCCGCATTTATGAAAGAAGAGATCGCTTTTACATATATATCGGCGTATCACAGGCGCTGATCGTCAAAAAGGCGGATATCGAAGAGGGGAAGACGGACGAGCTCGCTTTTTTGTTCCGTACAACGGGAAAGCGATTCCGTGAAAAGAAGAAACTGCGCAGAAAAAGCGAAAAGGAATCGTAAAGATGCCGAAGACAAACGTATTGCCGAACAATCTCGAGGCGGAGCAGGCGTTGCTCGGTTGTCTGCTGATCGACAACGAAATCCAGACGGATATCCTCGACAAACTGACCGAAGACGACTTTTATCAGGAATCGCACAAGCTCATCATCCGCGCCATGCGCACGGTATTCAATGCGCGCAAGCCCGTCGATATCGTGACGCTTGCCGATGAGCTCGACAATAATAAGGAGTTGGAAAAGGCAGGCGGTCTTTCTTATATTACAGACCTCGCGACCATAATGCCGTCTACCGCAAACTTCCGTTCTTATCTCGAGATCGTCAAGCGTGACAGTATTCACCGCAGATTGATACGCGCATCGAACAAAATTATCGAAACTTCTCTCGAAGGTTCCGATGCGGATAAAAGCGTTGCCTATGCTGAACAGCTCGTCTTTGACATATCGAAAAAACTTGACACTTCCGCTCTCGTCGATATGCGGGAAGACGACAGTTATGACAGGGTGCTTAACAAGTTCGAGGTGATCTCCACAGATAAAAACGCCTTGCGCGGCGTCAATACGGGGTTTACCAGACTGGATAAGATAACGAACGGCCTTCAGAAATCCGACTTCATCGTTCTGGCGGCCCGTCCCGGCGTAGGGAAAACGACTATCGGCATGAATATCATAGAGCACGCCGCGCTCGTTGACGGCAGGGTATGCGCCGTATTTTCCCTGGAAATGCCCCGCATCCAGCTGGCGCAGAGACTTCTTTGTTCGTATGCGCGCGTAAGCATGTCGAAGGCACTGGCGGGTGAACTTTCACAGAATGACTGGAAAAAACTCTGGAAGGCGAGCGCCGAACTGAAAAAAGCAAAAATTTATATCGACGACTCTTCAAAAATCACGCCGGCGGAAATACTTTCCAAATGCAGGCGTCTGAAAGCGCGGAAAGAAGGGCTGGATATTATCATGATCGACTATATCCAGCTGATGGGGAGCGGCGAAAAACGCACGGAAGAAAACCGTCAGCAGGAAATCGCCAATATAACGAGAAATCTGAAGATCATGGCAAAGGAGCTGGATGTTCCGGTTCTTGCCCTTTCACAGCTTCGGCGTATCTCTTCCAAAGAAGAGCCACAGCTTTCCGACTTGCGCGAATCCGGCGCGATCGAGCAGGATGCAGATATGGTCATGTTTATCCATCGCCCCGAAGTGGGGGCTTCGCCCGAGGAGATAAAGAGCGGAAAGATCGTAAAAGACGCGGCGGAACTCATCATCGCAAAACACAGGAACGGCGAGCTCGGCAGGGTGAAACTGCGTTTCAAAGGAGATCAGGTGCGCTACGTCAATCCGCCGCCCGAATCGCTTCCGGACGATCCGATGGAAGGCAGGGAAGAGTATTCTGAAGACGATTACGACTCGGCGATGCATTCTTTCGATGCTCCGGACGACGAACCTCCGGAAGAGGAGGAATAATGGAAACGCGCATAGAGAGCATAACGGCGGAGTCGCTTGCCGCAGCAAAAAAGATACTCGAAGAAGGCGGGGCAGTTGCCTTCCCGACGGAGACGGTATACGGACTGGGCGCAGATGCGCGCCGGGACGATGCGGTGAAGCGGATCTACGAGATCAAAGGACGGCCGTCGGATAATCCTCTGATCGTGCACATACACGAAGAGTATGACCTTTCCTTGCTTGTCGCCGACGACTCGTCTTACGCTTTCAAACTGCGCGAAGCCTTTTTGCCGGGCCCTCTGACGCTTGTATATAAGAGCAAGGGAAAAGTCAGCAGTGTGGTTTCGTGCGGGCTGGATACGCTTGCCGTGCGTGTTCCTTCTCATCCCGCAGCCCGGGAATTTTTGCGATATGTCGATATGCCTGTGGCCGCACCGTCAGCAAATATTTCAAAGCATGTCAGCCCCGTTTCGGCAGAACATGTATTTAACGATCTGAACGGAAGCATACCGCTTATCCTGGACGGAGGCGATTGTTCTGGCGGTATCGAGAGTACTGTGTGTGATGTAACGGGGGAATATCCCGTGGTTTTGCGTGAGGGATTGATCTCCCGTGAAATGATCGCGCGGGTGGCCGGAAAATGCGGCCTGTATGTTCCGCAGGCGGGTGAAAAAGTCCGTTCTCCGGGCATGAAATACAAACACTATGCGCCGACCTGCGACACATATCTTTTTGGTGCGGAGGACGCAGCGAAAGCGCGTGAGCGATTTGAGTCATTTGCCGCTGCCGGCAAAAGGGTCGTCGCTCTCTGCGAGCATTCTGTTGCCGGACATTTTCCGGACGGGTATGTGCTCGATTTGGGGGCTTCGCCTGAGGAGATGGCCACAAACCTTTATCGTCGGTTGCGCGAAGGGGAAAAACTTGCCGACATTATCATTGCCGTAAAACCGAAAGAACAGGACGGTATCATGGCCGGCGTGCAGAACAGACTGATCAAGGCTTGCGGCGGTGAATTGAAATGAAAAGGAGAAAAGTTCTTTTTGTCTGTACAGGAAATACCTGCCGCAGCCCGATGGCGGAAGCGATCTTCCGCGCAGAGATAAAAAAGAGAAAGATCACTTATGTCGATTCGGCATCGGCGGGGATCTTTGTGCGGGAGGGAAGCGTCATCAGCGAGTACAGCGCGGCATGTCTTCGCGCCCGGGAACTTGATTTTTCAAAATTTGTGCCCAGACAGCTCAAACACAAAATGATCGAGAACAGTTTTGCGGTCATTTGCATGACGCCCGACCAAAAAGAACTTCTCAACAGTTTCGATAACGTATACAGCATGGAAGAAATCGCGGGATTCAGCATCCCGGATCCTTACGGGAAAGATTTTTCGGCCTATAAAGAGACGGCGCAGCGAATTTCCGTTGCTTGCGATAAGATCATAGCGCGCTTCTTCCCCGGTGAAGGGAAAACGAATGCTCCCGGTCAGAAAAGGAATAAATAATCGGTGAGGTAAATAAATGAAAATTGCTGTTGCCTGCGATCACGGCGGGCTTGTTTTGAAGAATGTGTTGCTTCGGTATCTCGCGCAGAACGGTTACGATACGGTTGATTTCGGTACCGACTGCACGGATTCCTGCGATTATCCGGACTTTGCTTTGCCGGCCGCTGAGGCCGTTGCTTCCGGTGAATGTGAAAGAGGTATCCTGGTCTGCAGTACGGGGATCGGTATTTCTATAGCAGCCAATAAAGTTCCCGGTATTCGCTGCGCGCATTGTCATGACACCTATTCGGCAAAATATACCCGTCTGCACAACGACGCCAATATGCTTGCCTTCGGACAGAAGATCATCGGCGAAGGGCTGATGCTCGAAATCGTCGAAACTTTTCTGAATACCCCGTTTGAGGGAGGAAGACATCAACGCAGGGTCGATAAGATCTCTGCGATTGAGTCAAAATACAGCAAAAAAACGAATAAATAATTCTGACAAGGGAGATATTTTACAATGGCTAAAGTTTTTATCATGGATCATCCTCTCGTACAGCACAAAGTCACGATGCTGCGGGACAAGAATACCAGCACGAAAGATTTCCGCGAACTGGCGGAAGAGATATCCCTTCTGATGGCTTATGAAGTTACCCGCGATCTTCCCCTCAAAGATATCGAGGTCGAAACGCCTATCTGCAAAACAGTCGCAAAGACCGTTGCGGGCAGGAGCCTCGGGATCGTACCCATTCTGCGGGCGGGCCTCGGGATGGTCAACGGGATGCTCCGCCTTGTTCCGAATGCAAAAGTCGGCCATATAGGGCTTTACCGCGATCCGAAAACGCTCAAGCCTGTCGAATACTACTGCAAATTGCCCGCAGACGCCACCGAGAGGACGCTGATCGTTGTAGATCCCATGCTTGCTACGGGCGGCAGTGCCGTAGCCGCCATAGGTTTTCTAAAAGACCGCGGCTGCAAACATATCAAATTCTGCTGCCTCATTGCGGCCCCGCAAGGGCTGAAAGCCTTGCAGGAAGCTCATCCGGACGTCGATATTTTCATTGCGGCAATGGATAAAGAACTCAATGACCATGCATATATCGTTCCCGGGTTGGGCGATGCCGGCGACAGGCTGTTCGGAACGAAATAAACTATATAATTTTGCCGCTACTGCGGAATTAAGGAATTTTACAATGAAAAAAGTAAGAAAAGCAGTCATTCCCGCGGCGGGATTCGGAACCCGTTTTTTGCCCATTACGAAATCGGTCTGTAAGGAAATGCTGCCGATCGTAGACAAACCGACGTTGCAGTACATCGTCGAGGAAGCGGTGGCTTCAGGGATCGAAGACATACTTGTCGTCACGGGAAGGAACAAAAAAATTCTGGAAGATTTCTTCGATTATACCCCCGAACTGGATGCTTTGCTTGAACAGGACGGAAAAACGGAATATCTTGAACTTTCCCGCAGGATGGAGAACCTTGCCAATCTCTATTTTGTGCGGCAGAAGCATCCCGCAGGGTTTGCGGATGCCATTATGTATGCGAAGGCTTTTACGGGTGACGAGCCGTTTGCCATTCTTCTCGGCGATGATATAATTTATACCGAACCGGGGGTAAGACCGGGGATAGGGCAGCTGATAGATTGTTTTGAAAATACGGGGAAGGCAACGGTAGCAGTCATGGACGTTCCGGACAGCGATATCCCGAAATACGCGAATATCCGTGCGAAGGAGATCGGCGAGCGTATCTGTGAGATAGACCTCATCGTCGAAAAACCTGCCGTCAAAGACAAGTTTTCAAACAGCGCCGTGATCGGACGTTATGTCGTGGAAAGCGATATTTATGACATCATCTCGCGTACGCCTCCGTCAGCAAAAGGGGAGGTCTACTTTACGGATGCGCTTCAATATCTTGCCGGAGAAGGTCGGCTCGCGGGTTGCCGTTTTGAAGGAAAAAGATATGACGCGGGCAACAAACTGGAATACCTTGAGGCGAATATCGAATACGCGCTGCGAGATAAAGAACTCGGCAAGCCGTTTGGCAATTACATTCTGGATCTTGCCGAAAAATTGCGTAAGTAAAAAATGGTACTTCGTTTATATAACGCTAAAATTCTTGCGTCGCCGTTTGAATCCCCGTTCGACGGCGAAATATTTATAGAAAACGGACGTATCCTGCGCATGATGCCCGCGGGCTCGGTCTTTTCCGTTTATCCTGATCGCGAAATTGATTGCGAGGGAAATCTTCTTACGAGCGGGTTTTGCAACGCGCATACGCATTCGGCAATGTGTTTATTCCGCGGTGCAGCGGACGATCTTCCTCTGGAGCGATGGCTGTATGATCGCATTTTCCCTATGGAGGACAAACTTACGCCGGAGGATATATATTGGGGCACGATGCTTCAGCTCTGTGAATTTGTCCGTTCCGGCATCACTTGTTTTGCCGATATGTATTTCTGCCTCGATTCCGTATATGAGGCTGCCAAAAATGCGGAGCTTTGCGTTGCCTTATGCGGAGGGGAAAATTCTTTTTCGGAGAATGATGTCCTCAAACAAATCGAGATTTCTTACAATAAATATAGTACTATTTCTGACAGAGTTCGCTTTTTCCCCGGCCTTCATGCGGAATATACCTGTGAGGAAACGCTCATAGAAAGGGTCGCGGATTTTGCCGCCGAATGCGGAGCAAAAACATATATCCATCTTTCGGAAACATTAAAAGAAGTCGGGGACTGTACGGTTCGGCATGGCGGCCTTACGCCTCCCCAATATCTGTATAAACTTGGTTTTTTTGAAAACGGCGGACTTGCTGCGCATTGTGTCTATGCAGATAAAGACGATATCGCTCTCCTCAGACAATGCGGCGTTACCCCCGTTATAAACAGCGGCAGCAATCTGAAACTTGCGAGCGGAATCGCTCCCGTTGCGAGTATGCTGGCGGCGGGTATGCGTCCGGCTCTCGGAACGGATGGTACGGCAAGCAACAACGCTGCGTCAATGTTCCGCGAGATGTATCTGTATTCCTGCCTTCAGAAGGAATCGCTCAAAGATGCGTCGGCTGTCCGCGCTGAAGAAGCGTTTGCCGCAGCTACCGAGAGCGGCTATGCGGCGCTCGGCTTTGACGGAGGTGTACTGCGTGAGGGCGGTTTTGCCGATATTGCCTTAATTGATGTTTCGGCGCCGAATATGCAGCCTCCGGCAGATCTTTGTAAGAGCCTTGTATACAGCGCCGATACCGGCAATGTCTTGCTGACGATCGCAAACGGCAAGATCGTTTATGACCGAGGAAGATTTGATGTCGGGGAACCTTATGACAGAATACTTTCCGAATGCGGCAAGCGGGCGAAAAAGCTGCGTGACTGAAAGGCTTTTTCTGTCCGGTTTCCGAAGGAGATTTATATGCAGGAATTTTTGGATGCGCTGAAAAGTTTCGGACAAAATTTCGTTACGGATACGGGCCTGACGATCGTCCGTACGATCGCCTTTTTTGTTCTCGGACTTGTCATTATAAAGATCGTGCAGGCTATTACCAGGAGCGTTTCCTTAAAGAGCAACAAACTGGATAATGCTGCAGCATCGTTCGTTATTTCTATCGTTACAGTTGTCTTGTATATCGCACTGGTGATCGTTCTGGTCAGTTCGCTCGGCTTTTCTACAGCCGGGATTATAGCGGGCTTTTCCGCCGTGGCTCTTGCGATTGCATTGGCGCTCAAAGACAGTCTTGGAAGCCTTGCAAACGGCGTGATCATCATTTTCAACAAGCCCTTCAAAAAAGGTGATTACATCAAAATCGGAGAGTATGACGGCCTGGTTCAGGATATAAGGCTCTTCAATACAAAAATCCTGACATACAGCAACGAAGAAATTATAATTCCGAACAGTGAAATTTTAAGCGCCGAACTGATCAATTACAGTTCGATGCCTTTACGCCGCGTCGTTATAGACGTCCCCGTACCGTACGGTACAGATCTGAACGAGCTGAAAAGTGCGCTTTTGGGGAGCGTTCAGTCCTATAAATATGTCGTAACTTCTCCCGCTCCGTCCGTCGTTCTCGTCGGATACGAGGAACGTTCCCTGAAGATTTCTGTCCGTGCATGGACGCCGAACGAAAATTATTGGGATACTCTCTATGATTTGCAGGAGAATATATATAATCTCCTTGACGAAAAGGGAATGACTCTTCCGTTCAGCCCGCTGAATATCAGGGTCACACCGGAGGAAAAGACGGTTCCTGAAGAATGTAATGCGGAGGGGAAGGAATGAACGGCTTTATTTATATGCTATGCGCCGGAGAAGCCGCGGAAACACAGACGCCTTCTTTGCAGTCGGTAATTCTGGAATACGTTTTTTATGCCGCAATCATTATCGTCGGTATACTTATCCTCGCTTTGTTAAAAAAGAAAACCAGGCTTCCGACGCACAATGAACTGAAACGTCGCCTTAACGTACTGGCTGAGTCTCTTGACCGCATCATAGCATCCCTGGACAAAGAGGAGGGCGGCTATGATTTTCTGCGCGAGATCAACAAATTGATATATACGGCAGATAAATTGATTTATGCCGTTACGCTTGTTTCGGAAAGGGAGCGCGATACAGGAATATCGTCTATCGCGCAACAGCTTGAAACCTGTAAAAATAAACTTGCTCCTTATAAATATAGGACGAAGGCGAAAGACGATGCCGACGGACTAAAAGACGCACGAGCGGATCTGAATGCGGCGATCCTGGCGATGGACAGTATTCTGGGGCGGGACAACGAACTGAAAGAAAAGAAAGCGAAGAGGTACAATGGATAGAACGCTCATTTGCATAGGCGGAGGCGAACTTAAAACAAAAGAAACGCTTAAAATAGACGAGTATATTGCCAACAAGGCAAGGGAGCGGGCTGCCGGAAAGCGGCCGTACGGGCTCTTCATCCCCACGGCAAGCCACGACAGTATGCCGTATTTCAACAGTTTTCGGAAAACATATACTTCGGTTTTCGACATAAAAGCTGACGTTGCCCTGACGGTTTACGGAGAGATGAGTGCTGAAAAATTGCGCGACAAATTTGAGAAAGCAGACTTTCTGTATGTCGGCGGCGGGGATACGGTATTCATGCTCGAACATTGGAAAAAGAGCGGTATGCTTGACCTTATCAAAGAGGCTTATGAGCGAGGCGTGATCGTCTGCGGATTGTCTGCGGGGGCCATTTGCTGGTTCGAGGAAATGTATACCGACTCTCCGGAAGTGAGGAAAGATGAAAGTTATGCCATATTCCCCGGATTAAATTGGATTAAAGGAATAATTTCTCCGCATTATGGGCGCAGAGTGCTTGACTTTGACGAAATTATTTTATATAATAAAAAAGCTGCTGTTGGTTTGGAAGATCTGAGTGCGGTTGAGATATCAAACGGCAAGATCGTACGCTCCTTAAGTTTCGGCGGCAATGCGTATAATATCTGTTGCGAAAACGGAGAATTGATCAAGTCGGTTATCCAACCGTGTATGGTATTATAGCATAGTATCTGCGAGTGTGGTGAAATTGGCAGACGCGCTAGATTCAGGT